>Ga0070749_10000394_pt1 | contig 29478 bp, 29 predicted proteins | sample VirMetDEL_Nov_18_FD_75180 | JGI IMG/M metagenome (GOLD analysis project Ga0070749, IMG submission 75180) | Aqueous microbial communities from the Delaware River and Bay under freshwater to marine salinity gradient to study organic matter... | ecosystem: Environmental > Aquatic > Marine >...
TGCAAGACGCGACTGCAATGGCTGGCACGGCAGGGCTAGGTGCATTAAACACCGGGTACACCTACAACCCCTACGCAGCGCAGCAGTTTACTGGGCAAGCAGTACAAGACTACATGTCTCCGTACATGCAGAACGTTGTTCAGCGTCAGCAGCAAGATGCGCAACGTCAAGCCGACATTGCTAGGCAGGCCCAAGGTGCACAGGCGGCTCGGGCTGGAGCGTTTGGTGGTAGTGGCGACTACTTGATGCGTTCGCAAGCCGCAGCAAATCTGGCTCGGCAAAAAGGTGACATTCAAGCCACTGGGCTGCAAAATGCTTATAACGCGGCGATGCAACAGTTCAATGCGTCGCAAGCACAGAATCAAGCAGCGGCTCAGTTAAACGCACAGCAAGGACAATTCGGCGCGGGTCTTGGGTTGCAGGGGCTACAAACAGCTAACCAGATTGCTGCTAACTTAGGTAACTTAGGTAACTTGCAGTATCAGCAAAACATGGGCATCAATCAGTTGCAGAATCAGTACGGTCTGCAACAACAGCAGCAGATGCAAAAGGTTCTTGATACTCAGTACCAAGACTACCTGAACTACCAGAATTATCCGTACAAGCAACTCGGCTTCATGTCCGACATCATTCGCGGTGCACCTCTTACCCAGACAGGTTCTTCTGTTTACGCGGCTCCTCCTTCTACGGCGCAGACTATTGCGTCTTTGGGGCTTGGAGCGGCTGGTATCAGCAAGCTAATGGCTAAGGGCGGCTCAGTTAAGTCCGGTGGGCTTGGCGCACTTGCGCTAAATAAGCTGGTGTAAGGAACAATCATGATCGACATGGCATCTGTTTACGCCGAGCGGTTCAAGCAAAACCCACAAGCACTGCAAGCCGCAGTGATGGGGCAGAGTCCTGACCCTAAGCTTGATCCCTACACTGCGTTGAATGCACTGCGCCTGATTAAAGAAGCCAACACGATGGCGATGGCGGGCAAAGCACAACAGCCCACTTCGTCCCCGTCTATCGTCGCTGAGACACTGGCCCCGGCTGTACCTCAGGGTCTGGGTGCTCTAGTACCCGGTGCGATGGGTCAGGCTCCCCAACCCCAACCTCGTCCTCCCCAAGCCCAACCTGCGCCACCGTCTGGTGGCCTAGCCGCGATGCCGACTCCGACCCGTGCGTTCGCTGGCGGCGGGGTTGTTGCGTTTGCTGATGGTGAACTGGTTGAGGACGAAAACCAATATGGAGCAAATGTTCAGAACGTCGAGCCCCAAGTGGACGAAGACGGTAATGTGCTGACTGGGGAAGGCAATATCGACTTACAGCGACTCGCAGCCCAGAATTATTTGCTCTCACGCAAAGCTGTCGCAGATACCCCAGATGAGGCAGTCACCCCAGAAGACCTTATAAAGTACAGAAAACAATACTTAAAAATGCTTAAGGACGAAAGTGGGCCAGATATTTACGGTCCCGCCCTAAGTAGATTAGAAGCGCGAGAAAAAGCGCGGGTTGCTGGACTGGAGACAGATAAAGGCTTGGCGTTGCTTGCCGCTGCTGGAAATATTTTGAAGGGTAATACCCTAGCCCGTGGGGCGAGTGAAGCTGCACCTGCGTTTGCAAAACAGATGTCGGAAGCCAACCGTGCGTCACAAGCTGAACAGCGGTCGATTGAGCAAATGCAGTTCTATTATGCCGACGCCCAACGTAAAGAACGCAAGGGCGACCTTGCCGGTGCGCAAGCAGCCGCAGAATCGTACCGTAAAGCTAGGCAAGACGCAGCGAAAAATAAATTCAATAAAAATAAAGCGTTGGCAGAGATTGATGTTAGGGCAATGCAGGCTACTCGTCCGGTGCGTCCGCCGAGTGCTACCGGACCTAAATTGCCCGAACAGTTGGGGGCTGCGGAAGTTGCGTATCGACATAATCCAACACCAGAAAATCTACGTACATTACAAGGCGTACAAGCTGCCGTAGACAGAGCAAAGACTTCGATTTCGGGTTATACGCCAGAAAGACTTTATCTTGAGGGGGATAGAGCACGAACCGCAGAAGATAAGGCAATAGATCTTGTGGTCGATAAAGAAAGGTTTCTTGACCCGGCGGTTCTAAACGCCAAAACGCCGCAGGAACTTGAAGACGCCATGCGTGATCTCCGTAGGCGGATTAAAGCCCGTAGGGAGAGCGAACAAGCCGCACCCACTCCACGCACCACTCCGGAAGGACTGCCACCGGGCTCGAAGCTTGGTAAGATGACTTCAAATGGCCAAGAAGTTTTTGACAGCCGCGGAAAATTAATCGGATACTGGAAAAAATGAAATTCGTCCCGCTCTCAGAAGTTAAACCCGGCGCAACAACGGACGAGGGGGATGCGGTACGGGGGGCACGGTTTGTCCCCCTGTCTGAAATTAATGCTGGGAAAGACGAACCGCAGGGGGCACGGTTTGTCCCCCTGTCCGAAATTAATGCCAAGGAAGTTGAACCTCAAGAAGCCCCAGATCAAAACTTGGAATACCAAGGGCTAGAAGAATCCTTGGTTCCCCCCGCTTCTCCTAAGCGCACCAGCGTGATGGAAGAGTTGGACCGGCAGCAGGTGCCCAAGCCGCTGCCGACCGAAGACCCCATGCTTGCGCCCGAGTTTGTTAATGCAGTCAAAGCTCAACTTGATGCACTCCCGCAAGACCAGCGACAGGCAGCTTTAGAGCGACTGACTGCACGCCCTGATGTTTATGGCCGCGCCGCTCGTGTAGTCGCTGGGCGCTATGCTGCTATGGATAAGGCGCAAGCTAGAACCGCACGGGATGCTTCTGACGTTAGCCCAGAAACTGTGCTTGAAAGCATAAGCAAAGCTGCTACGTTTGCCTATGACCCACGTTTAGAACCTCAAATTGAACGCTTTAAGAAGCAAAGCAATCTAGACGAAGATTTTGCTAGGTTTTACGCCACTCTACAAGCCAAAGAAGGGCGGATGCGCCCCAATCTGGACATAGTTAGGCCAGATATTATCGGCGACGTAGCTGCGGAAAAAGCTGCGGAACGCGCTGAGGAACTAAAAGATGCTGGGTTTAAAGAGCGTGTAGGTGCTGGCGTTGAGTCCGCACTTAAACAGGCTGGGTTTGGCATCTTGAATGCTTACGCCGATTTTACGGGCAACGAGCAACTTAGCAACGATCTAATCAATGCTCGGCGTATAGAAGCGGCACAAGCTAAAGCAATTCCAAAAGGCGAGTCAATTTTTGAACGCTCCGCACAAGAGGCCATGATCAGCCTAACTACGCAAGCACCGTTTATGGCGCTTAGCGTACTTACAGGGAACCCTGCTCCAATATTGTCTCAAGTTGCAATTCAGAAATTCGGCGACGCTTACGGCGAAGGCCGTGCTGCGGGTTTATCCGGTATGGCTGCAACGGGGCGAGCTATTCCATTAGTTGTTGCGGAACTTATATTTGAACGCCTCGGCATGACCAAAGCGCTGGCTGGCTTGAGAGCGTACGTCGCCAAGAATGGTGTGCGTGAGATTCCCGAGTACATGGCTAGGGCTACCGTGTCTGAAATCCCGCCTGAAATGGCAACCACGATAAGCGAGTATGGGATTGATCTCCTTCCGGGGATTGGGCTAAACAAAAACCCAAATCTTGCCGATCTGTACAACCAACTAGAAGAGACTTTCAGACAAACGATCCTTCAGTCCGGCGCGGTTGCTAGCACTACCATCGCAGGTACAAAAGCCGCCCAGTATGGGGCTGAAGCCGTTTCGCCAATTGTCTCCCCTGAAACACGTAAGAAGTTGGAAGTCCTTACGGGCCCGCGTGAAGGTGCTTATGAACGCGATCAAAGCTACGAAGGGTTGTCTGAACTAATTGCGCAAGCAAAAGGATTGGGGCTTAGAACGCCGGTCCGTGAACCGCAGCGCGAACAGCGCGAACAGCTTAAATCCGAAGCAGTACGTACTGCTGAAGAACGAGAAGCTGAAATCAGCGCCCGTGCGGTTGAGATTGAAGCAGTTGGCATCCCCGCAGAGGATGCTCGCATCCTAGCCGAGAACGAAGTTACTGATCGAGAAACCCGATACAAAGAACAAGCAAGACGCTTATCCGTTGATGTACCCACAAATCGCGTAATTGAACTTGCGCAAGATCGGATTGCCGCCGGAGAAAATCCACAGGAAGCTCTCTACGCTGCTTTTATGCAAGTTAGACAAGAGGAAGAATCCGATGCACTCGCCGCGCAAGAAGCGAAAACAGCAAGAGGAAAGCGAAATGTTAGTGCTACACAGCCTGTCAAAGTCCCAACTGGAGAAGGCGTTAGCGTGGCTGGACAGCGACGCACAATCACCCCCACCGAAGGAGTTGGAAGAACTGAGCCAACTGGAGTGGTTCCTTCTGAGCGGGATGTTACAGAGCCTGCTGGAAGAGAAGGAGTCGAGCCAACTGCACTAGCAGAAGCACCTGCTGTAGATAACCAAGCCAAGATCGCTGAGCTAACCGCTGAGCGTGACAAGCTGCTGCTTAAGAGCGGCGAACGTCCTGCTGCTAAGTCCCCGGCTGGTAAAAAGTTTGATGCGCTGAACGCTCAGATTGCTGAGTTGGAAACGCCGACTACGGCAGCTAAGCCTGTTGAAGAGCAGATCGCAGACCTCGACAAAGCCGATGCAGAAATAGCCGACGCAGAGAAGAACGCCGTTAGTTTTGGCGTGGCTTCAGCAGAAAGCGCTTTCGGTAACGTAGGGCAATACGCGGACCTTCAAGACGCTGTTGATTCTGCCCGTGAGAATATCGCAGACACCTTTGACGAACAGGGGATTACAGACCCACTCGTTAAGCAGAGGCTTGTTGAAGCCGCGCAAAAAGCCTTTGATGCAGAAGTACAGCAACGTTTAGGTAAACCCACAGGAGAACCTAGTGTCACTGAAACCGTTGAAGCCCAGCAAACAGAAGCGCAAGGACAAAAAGCACCAAGACCGTCACGGGCAACCGGTAAACCCCGTGGGCGTCCGGTAGTACTTACCGAAGAAGAGCGCAAACAAAAGCTTGCGGACAAAAAGCCACTTCAGGCGGAGAAAAAGCGCGCCGACGATGCAGTTACACGCATTACCAAAACGTTAGACAAGCTTGAGCAACCGATAGACCCCTCTAAGTATGCGAACAACGAAGCCGTTACGGAAGCAAAGAAAGAACGTCAGAGTAATAAGCGTGAGGCTATTAAGGAATTGCTCACTATGCTGCAAAGCCCCAACCTTCGGGGTACGGCAGTACATAATCGGATCAAAACAGCGTTAAAGCATCCAAGTATTACACCGCAAGAAATAACTGATATTCAAACTGGTTTGGCCGTACTTAAAAAGACTGGGCCGACCAGCGCAGTAATATCTAAAGACGCTGCGGATTCCGCGTTTAGCGGGCTTACTACCGGTGCACAAGCACTAGCGCGAATTATTAAGACCGGTACTCCGTTCCAGCAAAGACTGGGTAAACGGCTTCGCGGGTTTGTGAATGGCGTAAAGTTTGTCGTTCTTGAGGAAGGCCAAGAGCTTCCCGACCAACTTAAAAAGCCAAAGAATGCTGAGCAATGGGATCGGTCCATTGCTTTGTACATTGAGAATTATCAGACTGGCGAGCGCGTAATTTATGTTCGCGGAGAATCTTTTGGAGAAGATCAGGGCGTCAACAATACTACGATTCTGCACGAGCTATTGCACGCAGCCACAAATCGTAAGCTGGCGTTAGCCTATGAGATGATCGAAAAGGGTGTGAATACGGACTCGGCCGTAGTCCGGGCCGCTCAAGACCTAATCCGCACTATGAACAGTGCGGGTACTCTGTTCAACGAGTTGGCGGCAAACGGAAAGCTACCTAAAGAAATCAGTAGACTTGCGTCTCACGGCGAGATTTTTGACGACCCGCGTGAGTTTGTTGCGTACGGGATGACCGACCCGGCGATGCAAAACTTCTTGATGCAAGCGTATGGGTACGAAGACGACACGCCATTCTTTAATCGGTTTGTCTACGCTATCCGCAAGTTGCTTGGTATGGGCAAAGACGACACCAACGCCTTGACCGACCTGATTATTGTCACTGACAAGCTCTTATCTTCACGTACACCCGCATGGGCTAAGCTCAGCGGTGAGGTTGTCAGCACGATTACAGATGCCTTTAAAAATTGGTTTGGCAACAGTAAGGTTGTGGACAAAGATGGTAATCCGTTAGTTGTTTACCACGGCACTACCAAAGACATAATTACATTCAAGATGTCTCCGGAAGGCGCTCTTGGCGCTGGCATATATCTGACACCTTCAACAGAATACGCTAACCAATACGCCCCAAGGGATACCACAGGGGCAAACATTATCCCTGCCTATGTGTCAATTAAAAACCCACTAATCATAACTGGGCTAATAAGAGACCCAATGGTTGAAGCCTTAGTGCGCCTTGGTGTTGCCGAAAGAAAAGCCGAAAGCATTGTAGAAAAAGCATACGAAGAAAAGGGTTACATTGGCAAACAAGTAATGACCCGTGCTTTGGCTCAAGGCTACGACGGCATCATGCAGTATTATAGTGACGGTGAACTTAGCGAAATTGTTGCCTTCTCGAACACTCAAGTTAAATCTGTATATAACCAAGGTACATACTTAATTGGTAGTGGGAACATATTGCAAACTGTACTTCCTGAAGAGTCAGCAAGTAGTTCAATCAGGAGCAAGAAGGTCAAAGCTACGCCGGGCGCTAACGTTCAACGCATAGCAAAGATGCTTGGCGCCAAGTTGTATGGCACGCCGGAAGACATCTCAAAGGTTTCAGTCAAAGAACTGGTGCAAAACTCATTCGACGCTATCAAAGAAGCGATTGAAAAAGGTCAGATCAAGAAGGGCAAGATTGACGTAGTGGTTAATAACAAGGACCGCACTATTCGTGTGATAGATAACGGTCCCGGCATGCCGACCAGCGTGATGGGTAATCAATTCTTGCAGATTGCAGGGACAGTCAAAGGTACTTCACGGCCTTCCGGTGGCCTCGGCGTCGCCAAGATGTTGTTCCTGTTTGAGAACCAAGAGCTTGAAGTTGTATCGCTGCGTGATGGGGTGGTCTCCCGCCTAAACACAACGGGCGAAGAACTAAAGCTTGCAATGGCGGCGAACCCCAGTACGTTGCTGGAGCAACTAAAAGACTTTATTTCGGAAGAGACCTTAGCAATTATTGTACCGCTTATTGAAGCGGATATACAAAAGATGCGTGAGAGCGGAGAACAAGTACCTGAAATTAACATTGAGGTATCCGAAGACCCCAAAGTTGTCGAGACCTACACGAAGACACTGTTCCCCGATGGTCACGGCACGGCTGTTATTGTTCGAATACCCGAAGGGTACACTGATGAGTCCACTGGAGAAGAAAGGGATATCAGTTTCTCTGCCCACAGTCTTGAGCGTGCGCCTGTGCTTACAGAAAGCCCGTTGTTTGACGACATTGAAGTTACATTCAGCGATGGCTACAGAACCAAAACTTTGCCCCTCGGCGCAAACTTCCCCGTAGATGAATACACATCTTTTGCCAACGTGCGTTTTGCATGGGGTGTTGCCCGTATCTATGTGTCCAAAGAACTTAAGGGGCAAGATTACTGGCCTCGTAAGAATGCGCATGTGCTGTCTAATGGCCTGTGGCAGTTTGATATATCAATCAAGGACAGACCGGGCTGGGACGGTAAAGATATTAAGCGAAACTTCTTTATTGATGTTTCCCCCGACCCACATGTTAGACCTGAAAGTGCTGGGTATCCCTTTGAGTTAAACCGTCAAGGTTTCTCCAAGGTGTCGCAGGAAGACTTCAACAAGATCATAAACTACATAACTGCTATCTACAGTCAGGTGGATTTGGCTGCGGAGGTCAAAAACTTTGGTGATGTGCAGTACGTCAACCCTGATGGTACGCTATCGGCCAAAGAAGTTCTTGAACCCAAAGCACCCCCGACAGATAACGCATTTACGCTTATAAAGCCCGGAGATAAGGTCGAAGTCAGAGATGGCGTGCTGTACGTAAATAATCGCGCAGTACCTGAACTTACTAACGACGACTTGAAGAATGTGTCAGTGCGCATCGATGAGCTGACTATTCCGCAAAATGAACTTGACCCTAATCGGGTCATGATCCATGACAACACTATTAACAAAAATGGAGAATCGCTGTCTGATGTAGCACGGCAAAAGTTTGGCTCAAGGTACGACAAGTATGTAGCTGGCGTTGGGCAAACGTTCATGTTCCTGCGCAACGCGCTGGTTGCGGGTGGGCGCGGCGGATATGGCGAATTATCTGAGCAAGTTGTGGGGGTCAGCGTAGACAATGAGTATTACGGGGTAAATATTACAGTCCCGTTCATGGGCATGTTTATTAACCCGTCTGTCACCAAGCTCAGTGACACGCCACAAGAGATCGCGCTTTCTATGGTTGGCACGATGATCCATGAGCTGGCTCACTTTAAGGTGCGTGACCACGGAGCTGAGTTCCCCGCCGAAATGCAGAAGATTATGGTGTTGTTGGAAGTCTTCCCCGGCATTGATATGCGGCAAGTACAGCAAGCGCTGACGTATCACATCGAAAAGAACATCGACGTATTTAAATTTTTAGAGGAGGAGTTCAAAAGTGGAAATTTCGAGCCTCGTGGAAACCGCTTCAAAGACGCTAGCGCCGAGGAAATCTCAGATGAGGGCGCTCCTAAGTCAGTGGGAAGCGTTAGCCAAACAGGAGAAGGGCGATCCGGCCTACCAGCAATCATTAGCGAAAGCATTGAGGATACTGGAGAAGTCATCGACGACAGCGGAGATGATAGCGAAACTGAAGCGGTCAGAGGGGCAATAAGAAGCCAAAAAGAAGTAGACAAAAAAGTCGCTGAAGTTAGCGAACAATTTAGTGAGTCGGTTAAAGGCGCTGAGTTTGCCAAAGGTGTCTCTGCGTTACAGATGGCCCAAGACCCAAGGAAAGTCTTACCTGCACTGCGGGCCATATGGAACCGAGCTACCTATGCGCAACGTTCCGCGTTGGTCAAGCTACCGACTACGGACTTCTTAGCTATGTGGGCTTCACGGGCAGTGCCCGAGTTGATGCGCACAAATGTGCTGCTTCAAAAAATGAACGGCATGACGGTGCAGCTTTTGAAGTCTGCTGGAGAACTAGTAACAGATATAGACCGCGCATTTCGTGCGGACAAGACACTGCGTGCCAAGCTAGAGCGTATTACTGTTATGGCTACGCTGGCGGAAGTAGATCCGTCTGATACGGCAGCGGATGAGCGCAGTTATAGACTGGATCGGATGTACGCTGACTTAGGGCTGGACGGCCAGCGTGTGTACAAGCAAATCAAGGAGTATTTTGAAAGGCTGTCGGCGTACTTAACTAAGCTTCTGGACGATCAGATTACTAATTCTAATTTGCCACTTGCGCAAAAAGCTAACCTGATGAAGAAAATCAGGTCAATATATGAACAAGGTGCGAAGATTCTCCCCTATTTCCCGCTTGTTCGTGTGGGTGACTACTGGTTGGCTATCGGGACGGGTAAGACACGCAAGTTCTTCATGTTTGAAAGCATGGTTGAACGTGACAATGCGATGCAGGGTTTTGCCGACGAACAAATCAAACGCAAACCCGGCGAGTCATGGAGTGCGTTTGAAAAGCGACGTGCAGATAACTTGGAGGAGTTAGTAACGGATGGCACCTTTGCATCCGGTAACGATGTTAGCTCGCTTCGCCGCGCTTCCTACGATAGCTCTGGTTTGTTGCGGGAAATCTTTGACGCGATTGACACCACTAATTTAGGTGATCAAGGTGCTAAAGATCAGCTAAAGGATGCTGTATACCAAGTTTATCTACAGACGATGCCGGATCAGAGCTTCCGTAAGCAATTCATCCACCGTAAAGGGATCACCGGCTTTAGTCCTGATTTGATGCGCAATGTGGCGCATGCCACCACAAAGATGGCAACACAGCTTGCCCGTATTAAATACGCACCGCTGCTTCGTACTTCGTTGTCGGCGGCGCGAGATTCAATTGCGGGGCGTCCACGGTATGAGCCGTTTGTTAAGGAAATGGAGCGACGTGTAGCCGACGAGCTTAGCTTTAAGGATGCTTCTACTCCGCAAAAAATTGCCGGTACACTAAACAAAGCGTCCTTCATTTGGTACTTGGGCGGCGCGTCCTCTGCTTTGCTGCAACCTTTGAGTCTGTTTCAAACAGGGATGCCGGTACTGTGGAAATACGGCTCCGTTAACGCAACCCGCGAAATGGGCCGCATGATCAAGATGTTCGGCCAGTTCGGTGCGTATAAGAAAAACTCAGATGGGACTATGTCTTGGGTGGCTCCATCAGTAGAGTATGCAAAGGGGCATACTGCCGACGAGCGCAGGGCGATACGTGAAATGCTTGCACGCGACGTAACTACGTCCACCTACGCTGGGTCTATCTTCAATTACAAAGCGACACCGACTGACAAGCGCAGTGCTCCTGTAGTTCAGATGGGTAAGAACGCGGTTGACCTGCTAGTGATGGGCGGTTTGATGCACTCTACTGAGCGCCTTTCCAGAGAGATGATGTTCTTAGCTTCATACAGGCTCAACCGACAGTTACTTGCTAAAGGCAGCATGACTCCTGAGCAAGCACATCAAGCCGCCGTAGACCAAGCTGTTATTGATACCAATGAAGCTCTTGGTAACTACGGGCAGTACAACCGACCGCTGTTTATGAAGAACGCTGCCGGTAAAGTTTTGACCCAGTTCATGATGTACCCGGTGCATGTGACGCTGTTCTTGCTCAAAAACTTTGTAGAGATGATAAAGCCCATGCAGGGTAGGACTCGTAAAGAAGCCATTAAGAAGTTCTTCGGCACTTTGGGTACCACGTTCATCCTTGCTGGCGCAACCGGCCTACCTATGTTCAGCACCATCATGGGCCTCATTGGTGCCGCATGGGACAAGCTGCGGGAAGATGAGGATTGGCCCAAAGACCTCGATAGGTTGAGTTTTGAACTGTGGTTCCGTACGGTTTGGCTAGAAGAACAGCTTGGCGGTACGACAATAGGCGGTAAAAAATTGTCTGCGATTGTTGAGCGGGGGCTAGTTAATGCACTGACTGGCATAGACATAGCCAGTCGGACGAGCCTTAACAATCTTTGGATGCGCGACACAAAAGAATCTAAGACTGTTAGAGAAGGCGCAATGGCTTTGGCGCTTGAGAAAGCTGGGCCGTCCGCAAATATGTTCTTGTCTTGGGCTGAAGCGTATGAGGCATTTAGTCAGGGTGACTACAACAAGGGGGTCCAACGTGCGCTCCCCGCAGGTTTTCGTAACTTTAAGACTGCGTATGACCTGTGGAAAGAAGGTGCTAAAGACAACAAAGGCGTTGAGATTCTGTCTAGGGATGCTTTCACAACAGGGCAGCTTATCTTCCAAGCAATTGGTTTTCGTTCCGACTTACTGGCAAACACACCATATGCAACCTTTAAGGTTATTGGGCTGGAGCAGAAGATATTGAACGAACGCAATGAACTTCTTGATCGCCTCGACCGAGAGTTCCGCGAGAAAAACTTCACAGCATACAAGGAAACACTTAGCAAGCGCGTCAATAAGTTTAATCGTGAGTACCCTAGTTACGCGATAGAAGACGTAGGTGAGTCTCTTATGGATCGCGCACAGCGACGTGCGGAATCTTTCCGTGGCTTCAAGCTAACCGAGAAGAATGCGCCGTTGTTTATTAAAGCCCTGCGCCCGTCGCGGGAGGCAGCGGCGGCGGCTGAAAAAGAAGGCAGAGAACGAAGGCTCGGCAAGGAATAAAAAAAGCCCCGGACTTGCGCCGGGGCCAACTTGCTCTAGGAGGAGACGAAGGAAAACTAATGGTGCCACTATAGCTTAGATGCGCCACACACGCAAGCCCTTAACCCCGTCTTCTATTACTACCTTAGTAACAATATCCATTTTTAGCCGGTTACTTATTGCCGCGATTGTAGTACGCGCTTCTTTTGTGTCAATACAGGGTACAAAAAAGCTATACCCTTTCCTGAATTTAGCCCAGTCAAGCCGGTACGTTACTGTCTCTATTTTCATCAGTGCCTACAAAAGCGTCCATCTGTAGGAACTCGGCTGAAGATGCGTCGAACTTCAGCACCCGTACAGCGGGGGACACGACTTTCATCCCTTTGGACATGCGCTTGTTGCAGCTTTCGACGTAGATTTTGGCGTTCCCAAGTTCTTTAAGCGTGGTCTTATAGTTTATCTGTTGCTTCACGCAAAAATCTTTGAACTGTTTCGCGGAGATGTACAACTCTTTGGTATCCGGTTCGTAGCGTATGAGCAGCTCGCCCCGTGGCTCCAGCAGCGGAAGCGCCTGTAGCGTCTGTAAGTTACTGCGGGCATCTACTTCCCCGTTGACCACTAGTGCGTTGTTAATGTGCGCGTTGACAAACTCGCCAAGAATCGTGATCGGAGTAGAGCTTGGTGGCTGAATATCCAGACGCATTTCACCAAGCATTCCTTTGAGCCATTCATAAATGGCTTTCATGTCGTAGTCGTGCAACCCCAAGTTAAGGGCGATCAGCCCGCCTGCAATATTGCAAGCAGCTACACCTGACCAGAATCGTTCCTTTTGCTCAAACTGAACTTCTCGGTCGATGCGGGCTTGAATCTTACGCACTAGGGCAACCGCCTCTTCCAAGTTATTCACGAGCCATTGAACGTAAATGTCCCCTGCGTGACCGTAGTTTTCCCGCAGTTGATGGTCGAACATTTGTTTGCCAGTTTCTACGTCAATGACCTTGTTAGGTTCAATCTTGTACTCAAGCAACCGCATGGACTCACCCTCGGGTGTGTTTTTAGCGGCTCCAAGTTTTTCATAGAAGCTAGCGTTTGCTGAACACAGCGTTATACCTTGCCACTTGGTATTGTTTATCCGAAGCGTATTGGTAGTGCCGTTCATCCTATCTTTGCCTCGGCCTTGCGAAATACCATAAGCCAAGTCGGAAAACTCCATACCGCTTAGGTTAGTGATTTCATCAATCGTATTGGGCAAATTGTTAAGCACACCCAGTCGGTGCATCTTGGCTTGGAGCGTATCCTTGTACATCGAAGTCAGTTCTTTCGGATGCCCGTACACGCTGTTGCACATAAACAAAGTGGTGGATTTGCCTGACCCAGACGCCGGGTGAATTACGTTGATGATCGCTCCTTCCAACCCGGTGAACTTAAGCAGCGGCGACCCAAACGCAGTAAGCGCAGCAAACGCATGTGGCTCTAACCCCGGCTTTGCGTATAGGTTGAACACTTCTTTCCATTTCTCAAACGTACCCTTGGGTACAAGCTTTTCAGCAATATCTTTCGTGGTGCTCGACGGGGGGCTGTAGAAAACCCCGTCCTTAGTAATTTCCCTGTCGCCGACGATAAACTTACTATCTTTTTCTACCCAACCAAACTGAGTCCTCATCATCTCTGCCCTTCGTACAAACTGTAGGTTTTTAATAAAGAACACAACAAACTTAGCAAGCGATTCGTACTGTGTCTTATGCGCCACTACCCCTTGGTGTGCTAACTGCTTGCGTAGTTCTTCCGGTGCTGAAACCGCCGTCGTCGGAATGTTGAATTCGCGCACTCCGTCGTGTGGCAGGTGCAACCTAAACAACGCTACTTCCCCAAGCTCGGGGTCACGCATGCGTTTAACCACGTAAAGGTCGTGCTCGTAAATTAGCTTCGGCTCGGCCTCATCGTCGTCTTGGTCCGGGCGAAGATAGATACCGCCGTTCTTACCGCGAAAGAATGGGAACGGATATTCAGGTATCTGATAAGTGGTTACTTCTCCGCCATCTTCCTCTACCGCAACTTCGTTATCGTCGGCGTCGGCTTGCTCGATCTCGACCCCTAACATAATGGGCGACTTGATCTTTCCTTTATGTATGCAGCCTTCGCAGCCTTGTGGGTTTATCTTTTCAAACGTAGCGCAATGGTGCGGTCCACCTTTAGCGCGTAAGTTATTTATCTTGCGGTCAACTTCAACCGGGTCGTAGCTCTCATGCTCGCTGGACAGTTTGTGAGCAGCGCTGTCACCATCTACGCAAAAAGCCGCAATAGATAAAGCTGACCGCCACAACGGTTCCTCGATGTTGTTTTGGTTCGTGTAGCAGTGGTTAAGCTGGGCACACCCACCTTCACCCTTGAGCATGATGGTCTTAAACCGTTTGATTTTGTTGCCCATGAGGGCTTCCATCATCGGGCTTATTGTGCGCGGGATGAAGTCAGGTAATTCAGCTTCGGGTTCAGGTGCACCAAGCAGCTCCTTGATTGCTTGATACGCCATACGAGGAGTGTCCTCGTTCAGTACTACTACTTCTTTAGGTTCTTCCTGTTTGAAGTTAAACGTACCGGGGATGCGCAGAACTCGGGACGCCTCAAATACTGAGGAGTCCACAATGAGCCCATGCTCAACGCACAATTCACGGAGCCGATTGGCTAGGGGTTCCCACTCTGTGCGGGACACTGTCTCCTGTAATAACCAGTACGCATGGATGCCGTAACCGGAACTTACTATGATTGGCTTAGGTAAGCCGACAGCAATGCAGAACTTCTTGAACTCGTTAAGTCCGATCTGTTGGTCAAGGTAGCCTTTTATAACGCCCTTCTCATCGGGTACGCCTTTTGTGGGGCCACAATCAATGTCCATCCACAACGCACGGAAGTAAGTAGCGTTTGCATGTGTGCGGTTATTTAGAGGGCCAAACTTGGCGCATCCAAAATAAGCGTCCACTTTGCGCTTTACGAATGTTTTGGCTAACTGCTCAACTTCTTCCTTAGTATCTACAAAATGCTGGTCAGGATACCTACCAATCCCTAGCACACAGTAGCGCCCTTCTGTCGGCAGCACTGTGTCAAGCAGATCGAAGGTTGACATGTTTTGCTTTATTTATCGGTGAGCTTTGGCGTACGCGATGTAGTCGGCAATCGTCTGCGTATAGCCGGGGTGCGGTTCGCTGCTGCCTTTGAACCAATTGTATATAGTCATACGGGACACCCCGAAGTCTTGCGCGATTTGGCTAACGCTTATGTTTGCGCGAATACAAGCACGACCCAAGGCTACACCCAAAGACTTGATGCTGGCGTTTTTGTTGGCCCGCACCAAGCTTTGGCTATAACCATAGGTCATCTATTTACTCCTCGTCGCTCCAAGCCTTCACCACCGAGTCGAGGTCTTTCTTGACTGTGGGTTTCGGCTCGGCTTTCTTTTCGCGTTTAACCGGCTCCTCGATGGGGGACTCAGCGACTTCAGCTTTAGGCGCGGGCGCTTCCAGCTTTGGTGTACGGGCAGACGCATCTGCTTGGTACGGAGTCATAATGACCATCTTCTGCACTTCGGGTTTGGAAGCAATGTTGCTAGTCACAATGTACTCATGCTGCTTGATGAACCGCATCGGCGTAAACAGAACCGACTGATTGTCGTTCTCTTCGTTGAAGCTGATTTGAGTCATTACATAGTCCAAGCTCTTGCCGTTGTTAGACAAGTACTTGGTGTAGTTCTCAAACGTATGAGTGTTGTCTCCAGCACCGTCACCGAACAACGATTTGGAGGCCAAGTTCATTTGATAGACTTCGCCCTCCAAGGAGGTACCGAAGTCTTCCTCCAACACAAGCGCAATCCGACGAGAATAGCGACAGGCTTTTGAGTTGCCCATGCCCGAACCCTTCGTGTTTTGGGGGCAGTTGTCACACCGGTCTGCTTGCTTGTTAACTGCGCCAGCGTCGGGGATGCGACCGTCGTTAGAGAAGCAGTCCGGCGCAGTCGGCTCGGCGTCCGGGGTCCACGCTTTTACATAAAAGATGCGGCCTACATGGGGCGAAGCGTTAATTACAATAGCGTTCAAGCTGCCCTTGACTTTGCCCATCTCTTCGCCGCCGACCGTCTTACGGAAGATGCCGTTTTTAGGCACGATGCGCTTAACGCCAGACTTACCAGCGAGTTGCTTTGTTAGCTCACTGACACCAGCGTTTTGCAGAAAGTCGGGGAGATCTTGGTTGAGAATAGTAAGGTCACTCATTTCATTTTTCCTTAGAACGTCTAACGACCACGGTGTATGCGTTTTCCACGTTGAGACCAACGGGGAGTTTTTCAGGATTCTCTTCAAGAAACTGCCTCATGTTGGACTGATGAAGCCGCTTCTCTAGCAGGCCAAATGCACCTTCACGATTGATGAAGTCGTACATTGAATCCCAATCATTCGTCCAGTACCGTGACTTTACTGAGCGAATGATCGTGCCATACGGGGTACGAATGCTGTCGGCATTCATTTGTTTGCACATATCAAGCATCTGACCTTCCAACAGCTCTAGCTGCTCTACGAGGTCGTTGTCTTGGTCTTCAAACGCACGTTTGATTTCAGCGCGCTTGTCTCTGATCTTGATGTATGCGGACGTTAACTTTGCTAAGTCAACGGGGGTAGTTCGCCTCTGGACTTCGTCATCCATCTAATGCTCCTAACTGTTGGGGGGAACGCTAATTGTACAGCTAATTTTGACAATGTCAACACTTGTCAGAAAAAATTTCTTGTTTGTACAAGTCAATCACTTTTTGGTGGTTGTCTATGTTGCTCTGAAGCATTGCGTACATACGGGATTCAATCGGGCTTCCCTTGATGTGCACCACAGTCATAGGGTTCACTTGGCCGGGGCGATCAATCCGAGCGTTAGCTTGGAGGTATGTCTCAACGCTGGAACATGGAGCGTACCAAACGATTGTATCTGCTGCTGTAAGGGTCAACCCGTGAGATGCTGCCTTGGGTTGGATGATGAGTACTTTGGGGGCAGCTTGTTCTTGGAACTGCTTGACGATGTCAGCGCGTTTGTTCACGGGCACCGCACCGTTGATGACTTCGCACGTAATCCCGTTCTTTGTAAGGTGCTTCTCCAGTAGTTCAATGGTGTGCGTAAACGGGACAAACACAAGCACTTTTTGGCTTGATTCCTCAATGACCTCCTGCACCACGTTCAACCTGTTGCTTACGTCGAACTCAACGACTTCGCCCGCGTCTGTGTACACAGCGCCGCCCGCAATTTGCAGCAGCTTGTTTATCTGCACCGCAGCATTGACAGCGGACACTTCCTCACCAGCCGCTTCAATCAGCATCTGCTTCTTCAGTATGGTGTAGAACTTATGCTGTTGTGGGGTTAACGGGGCTTCGCGCTCCGTGAAGGTAACGGGGGGCAAATCTAGGCAGTCGGCCTTCTCAAACCGAATTGCTGGCTGAAGAGCTTTGTGCACGATGCTTTGCGCGTCAGGCTTGGGCATCCACTTATACATAGACACCTTGAGCATCACTGTGTCACGGAACTGCCCAAAGAACGGAGACACGCCATTAGGGTTTACGAGCTTTGCCAATCCGTAAGCATCCACAGGTGACTGCGCTGCTGGCGTACCCGTCAGCATCCACAAACCTTTGATAACTTTTGTTAGGTCACGCAAGTCTTTCCAACGGTTCGTTTGTGCATTCTTATAGGCCGACGCTTCATCGACCACAATAAGGTCGAACCCGCCGTCCATAATCTCTTTCTTTACGATACCGACTCCATCGAAATTAATCACGACGAACTCGGCTTCGGCGCTCACGATGTTCTTGCGTCTGCGTGCATCACCATAAGCTATCGCACCGGTGCGGTGGATAGCAAACTTAAAGAGGTCGTTTTGCCAAGCCGACTTCATGATCGACAGGGGGCAGATTACTAACACACGTTTCACTAACCCAAGAGTCATGAGGTAATCGACGGCCCAGATAACTGATGCTGTCTTACCCGTACCTTGCTCGTTGAAGCAAAACGCTTTGCGGTTTGTGGCAAGGAACTCTGTTGTTACTTTCTGATGCTCGAACGGCGTGAACCCCGGTGGGCGGGGCCACGTATACTCTGATAACTTCATTTTTTGCCCTTGGCTTTTCTTTCGCTCGCGCTAGTTTCCGACATTACTTTATGGTTTGACCCGCGCTTGAACGAGCGGTTGGTGCTTGGCGTCTGAAGTTTGACTCCGTTTTTGTTGGACCCACCCTTAGATAGAGCCTTGATGTGCGCAACATCTTTCCCTTCGCGCACGTCAGCACGTCCATCCTTGTCTCGGTCGATGTTCTTTTTGTCGATTGATTCTCTAGCACGTTGGCGTTCAAGTCGTTCATCAGCTTCCCCTCTTGCTAATTGTTGCTGGTATTCTTTTTTGTAGGGGCGGGGTTTGTTCACGTAAGGCATTTTTAACTCCTGTTGTATTCACAGTGCTTAACAGCGCAAAATTTGCACAGTGCTCCTTGGACTGGATTCCAAATCCCATTATCGAGCGCGGCTTCTATACGCGCAACGTCTTGCGCGGGGCTAGCAATATACTTAGGGATCATTTCCCGGTGATGTTCTTTCTTTACTAGCTCTTTGGAAACGACGAAGATCAACGCGCTTTTAACCCGTTGTATCTCCGGAAACTTGGCGAAAAGACCACAAGCCACAAGATCAAGTTGCTTCGCGTCCGCGTACCTCGCACTTTTGCTAGTTTTATAGTCCACCGAATGCGCCACCCCTGTCGCCCGATTGATAACCACCAAATCAGCTATCCCATGCCACCAGACATTCGGAGCATCGAATTCGCAATATTCCAAGTTCTTCGTCAGCCCTAACTTCACTTCGCATAATTTATCCCCTTCAATAGTGTTGAGCACTTGCAACGTGGGGGTCATGTATTCAAACGCTTCCGGTATAGGTGTACCGTCCCGTATGTATTCTTCAGCTACCGTATGCGCAGCTTTGCCGTACAGCGTCGCTTTTGTATCCGGTTCTGTAATATCCCTAGCTACCTTTGTGTGGTAATACTTACGCGGGCATTGCTGAAAGGTTTTCAGGCTGCTGAACGACCAGACGATACTCATACCTACTCCGTTACTTTTTGATTGGGCTACGCACGACGCGCCACCCCTGTCCGCGCCCAATATACTCTACGCAATTCATTTCTTTAAGGTCAAGCAGCGCGTTATATATGGCACTGTTAGACAGAAAAAAATAACCCGAAAGCATTTTCACCGACTGCGGACGCTTTAGCCTAAACATGCGGTCATATATACGCCGCGCAGTATTACTCATTTCTTGCAGCATTAAAAGCACCATGCGTAAGAAAACATCAAACCCAACAAAAACCCCGCGCCCAGCGCAAACGCGATTGCGCTAACAAAATCATTCCTCGTCACTCTCATCTTCGTCATCCTCGGCGTAATCAGGGTCGAGCGGATGCCAATGCTTACCTTTTTTTCTTTCATATAGCCGCCTTGCTCTGTCATTGCGGTACATTTCTTCCCGATATTCTTCTTCGTCAGTCCACGGACTCATAGTCGTTCTCCTTTTTCGCCGCAGCGATAATATTTTGTGCCGCTACGCCCATCGCCGTTGTGTGAAAGTCTTTTGCCATGATCGCGGCAAGGGCTATCGCATCGGTTGCAGTAAATTCCAATTCCGAACGCTTTAGAATATTCACCGCTGTACTGAAGTAATCTCCAGCGGTCATTTTGGATTGCTCCAAGAGCTCGTCCCACGTAGCAGTAATATTGTGTGTCATAGTAACGCTTCCGGTTGGTTTAACTTCTTTTCACGTTCTTGTTTTTTGAACCATGCGACGATCTTCTTTCGCTGCTCCGGTGTTTTGAACGGCCAGCGCCACTCGGCTAAAGTCAATCCGCTCGGGTGCCTTAGGTTTTTCATCTAGTTTTTTCCTTCTTCGTAGTTTACTGAATGCTTTGGCTTCGATTTGTCTGACACGCTCTCGCGTTACATCAAGAATATTTGCTACCTGCTCAAGCGTATGTTCTCCAGCGCCATCGACACCCCATCGCAATATGATGGCTTTTCTTTCTCTTGGGGTTAAACTTTCAAGCATGTCAGATGTAACCTTAACAGTTTCTTTTTTATACAACGCCTCCTCCGGGGAGTCGTATGTTATTTGTCCTGTTATTGTGGGAAGATTTTGCGCAAGCTGATCAAGGTCGTCACGGTCCATTCCCCGTTCGGAGTAGTTCTTATGCAGCTTCATTGTAAGTTGCTCATCAGTCCACAAGTCATTGGGTGCCGCACCAAATATTTCCATTAGCTTTTTAGCAGCTACGCAAAATTCACCTTCTGAAGTGATGGGCGCTTTTTTGAGGGATATGAACATATTCAAGTCGTTGTAGTGGATGCCGTGATCCTTGGCGAATTTGGGTATAGATGTGTAACCCGTTTCTTCAATCAAATTAAGAATCAGGTTATTGCGAACAATTACCTTAACCCGATACTCGCTGACGGTATCCTCGCTCATGTGTTCTTCTCCTTGAGTTTGGCTGCTTTCGGTTCGTGCATACAGGCCTCCTCATATTCAAGAACATCTTGCGGTCGGTAACGAATCAGTCCGCCGATCTTGAGGTAGCGAACACCCTGCTTGAGCGATCTGTCGCGCTCCAGTGTCGCCTCGCTGATCTTCCACCGGAATGCCAGCTCCTCTTGTGTCATCAGTTGCTCATTCATTGCGGCCTCTCCTCATCGTCAAATGCCATGTCTGGGTGCGGCACGTTGTCATGCACCACCACACCATCAACGGCCTCGATGTACCGCCCACAGATAACGCAGTAATAGCCGTCATCCATTGTTCTTCTCCTTGAGCTTGGCTTCGATAGCGTTTGACAGCCTTATCCATCCTTCGGGCAAATCAAGGTTGAGAAATTCGGAAATTTCGAGTGCCTCGTCAAGCGTCAGCCCAACCCATCCCCGTTTTGCAGGTTTCTTTGCTTCTTGCTCGGCGAGTTGACGCTTCATAATGGCCTCAAACTCTTCATCTTCAGGCGTCATGTTCTGCCCCTTATCAGCTTTACGCAGTTCTCAGCCGTGACAGAGTAGTAAGGTTTAATTCTGGCAATCTCCTCCTCGCATAACTTTGCACACGCTTCGCGCTCAGTTGCCGCAATTAGATTGGCAAATTGCAACAGGCAAGCCAAGTCTCCGTCTAACCCTTCGTCCGACTCTGAAAGTTTTGCATGCTGCACCACCCACTCAAGTTTTGTCCACGGGATGATTCCGGCTTGGTCAGCAATAGTCAGAATTTCTTCTTTATTCATTTCCTACCCTTCATGTGTTCCTTGGCTCGTGCTAGGCAGTCGTCGCAGATCCATCTGAACTTGCGTTGGGTGCCCTTTGTTGCATCTCGGGGCTGGTAGCACCCGGAACAAAATCGTTTGCCGGTTGCCTTGATCTCGCCATCTCGGGCTTCAGTTCTTGTGTCTGTCATAGCTGGTAGTTGTGCTGGCGCATACCGAGGATCTGTAACCAATGATTCTGAGTTTTACCCCGGCTCTTTGTTGTCTTACCGTTGATGACCACGCGCATCTTCTTGGCGTAGCGCAGCTTTGCGGCTCGGATTGTCTTGATACCAAACGCAGGGCGCGGCGCGTCGAACAGCCCATCGAACCCACGCAGATACAAGGGCGCTTCCCTACCACCGTTGCCGCGTTGTAGTGAGTAGTTGACGATCACAAAGCCGCCCGTACCGGAGCCATGCTTCTTTCTCGCATGGATGACCGCGCTGCTGACCGAGTGCTGCTTCAGACCAAGCTCGTCGGCGATCTGTGCAATGGTACGGGGTTCTCCGTCGGCAAGTAGCGCATCGACCGCATCACGCACTACGGACTTATAGATCCTTGGCATCAGCAGTCTCCGTAGCTTTTGCCGTAACCGGCTTCACAATTAAGCGGTAACTCTTGGGCCCAGTGGGGGCGCAGTCTCATGCACAGTTCAACGAACTCTTTAGCGGTCTCGGCTTCATTCTCGGGAACCACGCAGCCGATAGCGTCGTGTACTGTCATGGCGACTTTGTATTTCTTTGCTATCAATAACATCTGATCGCCAATGATGATGCGGGCTAACGCCTGACACACGTTCTCAATGACCTTGCCGCCGTAGATTCGGTTGGGGATTATTTGCTTGCCGCGCTTGGTGTCGTATACCAACTCATCTTTGCCATCGACTTCACGAATGCGCAGATTAGGATACTTGATGTACAGCCCATTGGGGAGGCGTATCCCGTTTGAACCTTCGACGATCAAAATACCATTCCGCCCTAAAGTAGTTTGCTGATTCTGAAGAATAGCTTTTAACGCAGTCGCCGCCGACTTCCATAGCTCGGGAACCATCAAGTAAGTTCTTCGGTACGTATCGATGAACCGGCTGGCCTCATGTAGTTCAACGCCCACGCCAAATGTCTTTAGCTGTGATTGAAATTTGACCGCTCCCATCCCGTAGCCAGCGCCCAAAATCGTAGTCTTCCCAACGAAGCGCTCGTCTTTAGTTATGTCGGCTTCGGGTTTGCCGTAGATAGCGGAGGCCATGATTTTGTATACATCGCTGCCGTTTTCAAACGCTTGCACTAGATCATCTTGTCCAGCTAGCCATGCCAACGTACGGGCTTCAATCTGTGATGAGTCGGAGTCCACCATCATGTATCCATCTGGCGCAATGATGGCTTTCTTTAGCGGAGAACTTCTCGGTAAGTTCTGAAGGTTCAGTTTATCGTCGCCGCCCCAGCGCCCGGTATGTGCAGCGTAGTAACGTAGCGGCACAGGTAGTGCACCACGTCCCGCGATACCGATAAACCGTTCTGTGCGTGTTTCTTCGATGGTCGATTTGGTGCCAAGTCTAGCTGCCACCAACGCTTGTACATCCGCGTTATCGTGCTCAAGTAGCTCTTTGAATGCTTCGTCAGTTTTAGAAAAGGCGTACGTTTCGCGCCCCGTCGTTGCACTTACTTTCATCGGCGGTTCGACACCTAAGCCCCGGAGCAAGTCGGCGAACCGTGGGTTGCTCATCAAGTCATCGCGGTTGAACTTGCCAAGCATCTCTTCCTTGTGCTTGCGTACTGATTTAAGGTGTTCTTCCAGTAACTTCTGATCTAGTTGCAGCACGGGCTCCGTGAACATCTTGATTGTCAGGTCAATCAATCGCAACTCAGTCGGCGGGAAGCTAGCAACCATTGCGTTAAACAAAGCATACGTAAGCGCAACGTCGTTTTTACAATATTCCCCGTAGCGTGCTAACTGTGCATCGCTGAAGTCCTGACGCCGCAGACCTAGCGCATTCTCTACTTCGGTACCTTTCTCACCAAGTTCATAATGTTGGGCTAGCACCTTCAAACTGCCGCCCACTTCTGTGCCATGCAATGCTCGGCCCATTGATAAAGTATCGAGCCATCCTTTGGGGCTAACGCCGTACACCCAACTAAGAATTGCGCCGTCAAACGGAGCGTTGTGCGCTAGCGCCAAAGAGTTGGCCCAATCGTACCGGGTCAGGAACTGGTGCATGCTTTTCGCATCGCCGCTAAACCACACCGGCTCCCCGTCGTTTTCTTGCACAGCCACACCAACTACTTCAAAACGTGGATCACGCACGTATTCTTCCGTAGTCATTTTGCTAAGGCTAAACTCCCGCGAGTAGTACGTCTCAAAGTCTACGGTCAAAATTTTCATTGCATGCACTCGGCTATAACATTTGTTAACTGTTCAAGGTTAGCTTCGTTGATGACGCACGTGTAACCGCCCGCCGTCTTGATTGCTTGCAGGTTCTTGAGCTGAAGTGCTGTTGGTTGCTCTTTACCTGCTTTGGCTTCAATAGCCACAAAGTGCCCGTTGATGCAGCAAAGAAAATCAGGGACGCCGCTATTGCCGTAGCCCGTACCTATTGGCATAGCGTAGTAGATGTTGTGGGTTCTGAGGACGGCTTTGATCTTGGCTTTAACTTTAGCTTCGGGGGTCGCAGCCATTAGTCCACCCACTCCATGAAGGTGTTACCCTTGTGCTGGAAGATGGCAAGTTTGGGGGTGTATATTAGTAAGGGTTTGTCGCCCCCCTCGTTCCAACTGTAGCTGCACTCTTCGCACTCAAACTCAATAATGAGCCCATGTCTGCGGGGGCTTGGGTTACAGGTATCAGCGTTGGGGAACTTGGTTGCCTGTACCTTGTGGCCGTCTTGGGCGATTACGGTAACCCAATCATCATCTTCGTTGCATTCAAAGATGGTCACGTTGCGTTGGTGTAAGTAGTCACTTCCGCACTTGCACTTCAACTGCCCGTAGCTTTGTGAGTCCACGTTGGCGGGGTATTCTCCGAATGCCATCTGATGCTCCAGTAATTTTTCAAGTTCTAAGCATAGCACATAATTTTACTTTGTCAACAGTGCGGACGAAAAAAAGCCCGCGTAAGCGGGCTAGGTTGGTGAAGGGCTGTCCTAACTTTTGTTAGGGCTACGGACGCTGTCTTGCGCCCAATGCGTACTCGATCTCACGCTGCAAGTACCACGCGGCTTTGAGCAAGTCTTGCTCCTTGTTCCCCTTGTGGTCTGAACGAGTGACGTACTTGATTACGTTGCCTAGGTTGTAGTTCAGGTTTTTCGCTTCGATGAAGTCGATAGTCTCGATCCCTCCGACCTTGTAGTGGGCGGGATGGTTGACGGGGTCGCTCGGCGGCGTAACCAAAGCATCGGGGATTGCGTCGCGTGTGGACGTTGCGCTAGTCTCGACCTTATTCGGAGTACCTGCGTCGTTTTTCTTTCGAGCAAGGTAGCGCAGTCCGTATATGTACTGCACGCTTACACCAAACTTCGCAGCTACATCTTTAACCTTCATGGCGGGGTTATCGTGCATGAATGTACGAACCTTTTGCGCCGTGCTTCTAACTTTCTTGACCATTACTAACTCCTTGGGTTTGATTGCTAACGTATTCGGTAAGAATTTCACGCATCTTGGCCTGCTTTGTGTATGCGTAGTGGGTATTGAAGTATTCCATTACCTCCTGTGGCAATCGCAGACTCGTGCAAAACAGCGCGGGTTTCTTACCGGGTCCGCGCCCTTTGCGTTTCTTTTCTGGTTTTAACAACTCAATCCCTGTTGTCATGGTTTAGCGCCCCCCTCCCGATTCACCTTAAACAAGTAGTCACTACGATACTCAGTCGGCGGCACGAATCCATGCCGTCGCCAAGTAGCCATTACGTCAGCACCGCGAGTCCATACTTTGCCCCACGGCGTCTTATGTGTTTCTCTTTCCGGCTCGACCACCACCATGTCGGCAACCAGCACTAGCTTCTCACCTCTTTTCTTCGCTGTCATACCTCATCTCCTTTGGCGTTAAAAAGCACGAAGGTTTCGCTGTTGACCTTACACCCTACGTCCGTAATGACATACCCATCATCAACCAACTTGAGCAACCCCAACTTACCGCGTAGGTTCTCAGGTAAGTCAGTAGCGTCGAACATCATTACGTTGTCGCTTTCTTTGACGACATACTTGCTATCGACTAGCAATACTACAGTAGCTTCACCCGCATCGTACTGACGCAGGATGCGCTCTACCGTCTGCATCTCGGTGAATGCTTCTTCTTGCCTACCCTTTAGCCCCCCCTTACCTATGCGGTTTAGGTGTTCAAGAAAGAGTTTCTGCGTCTCCGCATCTTTGCGGCTAAATTCTAGTAGCTCTTCTTGGACCTCATTCACAATTTTGTGGTGCGCTCTGCCTTTGCCCCACGAAATATCATTCAACGTTTTACTAATTAACTTGTTAGACTCCTCTATGTGCTCGGATATGTTCTTGCGCGAAAACGCCTTTTTAATTGCGGCTAGTGCTTTGCCCGCATCAGTAGTACGGTACCCGCCCCCGCGCTCGCGCTTGTTAGAAATCCGCGTATTTTTTATCTCGACACAATAACCCCTACGGAAGTAGGAAGTTGAAATCGTGCCTAATTGTTCACCTCCTTCCGTCACGGAAAAACCTGCTATCTTCCCACCCAACAAACGTATAGCGACGAACTTCCACGTTGGTTTATCGTACGCCGCATCGAATACCACGCCCGCTAAAAGACTTGTATGGATATTATTAATGCCCTCGTCTGTGCCCCTTAGCTCCTCCGACAGCATTACGTTAGCTAGTTGAAATGGGTTTTTCGTCATCATCTACTCCTTCTAATCAGAAATCGAACTTGTCCAAGATGGTGTCCACTTTGGACTTCAACTGCTTACGCACATCAGCGTCGTCCTTAATGGTCTCGATATTTGCCCCAAGCATCGTTAATTCAAGCTGCCGCCTTGCTTCTTCCAACTTAGGATCATTGGTTATATTCAGCTTAGTCAACAGCGAGCACAACTCAAGCGGATTGGATACTAGCGTATCGTGGTAACGCTTTTTCTTCTCCTCATCACCGCCCACATCCTCTAGCTTTTTGGAAGTGTCCACTAGAATCTTATGCAGTCGGTCCCACGATTCACGTATCGCGTCGGCTAGCTTGCCCTCTTGCTGCTTGATGAACTCTCCGCGCAGCTCTTCTAAGTCGGTTGCTGGTACGTCCAAACGGAAATCACCCGCGTCAGGCACCGGCTTGACCGTGCGCCTAAATCCGAACTTAGTCCTAACTTCTGTTAGGTCGGGGTAGTCCTCAGCCTTGAACAACGCTTGCAACGCTTGCGGCGCTTCTGCAACTAAGCGCGGGTATTCATTAAAGAAGTTATCGCACATATTGTTGAATGTATGTTCGTACGTATTCATAACCTGCTTGTATTCCATGAACAACTTGGTCGGCAGTAGTCGCTCGCCCTTGTCTGCCCACGGCAGAGTGTGCTGGTTGTGATACAGACGAACCCGTGCGGCTAGCTTCTCGATGTCTTTACGTAAGCTAGTACCTGCGAACAGGTTTTTCTTGGTTTGCGACGCGCCATGCACCGCGCCAGCGTCCGCGTTAACTTTGTCGGTCACCTCGCGGTCAATCTTTGCCGCAGGCCATACGCTGATATTCAGTTCCACTAACACCGCTGATGCGCTAATACTCATTTGATTGCTCCTTAGTCTTTGACGTGAACCGTCTTACCATTCGTTGCGACTGCGGTGTTTCCCCCGACAATCGCCCACAGCAACGGTGCAGTCCACTCGTTGCCCCAATCATTGCCAACGTATCCATCAGTCAAAATGATGATGCATTCGGGCTTGATGTTCTTATCCTTCAGGTATGTAGATACGCAGCTAGGTGAAGTGCCGCCCCCGTCGCGTGGTTTGGTTGAGTTAACGATGTTGGGTACGTCAACTTCCGAATACTCCTCATGCGCCACTACTTCGCTGCCCCAATAGAGCAAGTCCACTTGGCTAGGGTTTACTTCTTCTGCGATACCCCTAACTTCTGTTAGGAAGTCGGTTAGTTCCTTAGCCGCAATACTTCCTGACGTATCTACAGCTACAACTAGATGGCCAACGCGCTCGCCAATCAGGCTCGGCATATAAACGCCAGTCGATAGGAACCTGCGATTAACCCTACGCCAAGAGGACGTATCCTTTGCATTGCAGGTAGACTTCACGAATTCACGCAGCACTTCACGCCAATTTACTTTTGGCTCAAGCAAATCTAACAATTCCCGATCTGCGCCGTTTGCACCGGTGCCCGCGATTTTTTGCTGCGCCATTGCTCCTTGGCGCAACGCTTGGTCAATATCACGCTCTAGCTCTTTCTTCTCCTCGGCAGATAGTTCTTGCGCCCCATCCCAATCGTGGTCATCGAACCCTTCACCACCTTCACCACCTTCACCCCCTTCACCACCTTCACCCCCTTCCTCTTCTTCCCTCTCCTGCTTGAGAATGTCGAACACCTGCTTGGCATTCATCCCCCGGAACCGCTCATCAATTAACCCTATTGGTTTGCCCTTGCGGATGCCATCTTTCACCGTCGGCATGGCAATGATCTGCTCAACGGGGTCGAGGTCTTTCAGCTTCAAGTTAATAACGTAGTCACACGCCGCATTCGCTAGCTTGTGATCTTCGTCGTGGAGTTTCTTCCACGTAGTCAGATGCCTGAACGCTTTGTGCAGGTTCTCGTGCAGCACTACGAAGTTAAGCTCAGGGTCTTTCAACCCTGCTACGAACGCCCGTCCATACTTCTCGTCTCTGCCGTTGGTGCACGCGGTCACATCATCTTCCACTACGCTTGTACGTCCAACCATCAAGATGCCAGACCACAACGCAAACTTAGGGTTACGCATTAGCGTGATCTTGGCTTTTTGTACTCGCCGTTCTTCTAACATTTGTTAGCCCTCCTAGTAATGGTTAATCACAGTAAGTCTTGGTTCTTGGCAACCCAAGCGGAGAACGCCGCCGAACTGAACGCAATCGCTTGCTTGCTCGGGGTCTTGGCGATATTGATAGCGAACACCGCTTGCCACTCGGCATCGAACCGCTGAAGGTATTCCATGAACGGCGCAATCGTTTCCTTAGTGATCCGTGCGATAGCACCGAACACCACAATCGCACAGGCACCGGGACTTGTAGGTACGCTAGTATTTTTGGGGTCTTTGATCGTCGCTTCCCACGTCGGCAACTGATCCGAGAACTCTATGTATGCTTGCAAATCCCGTGCACCGCTCTCGCCAATAGCACCCGTCAACGCCGCAATCACGGTGTCGGCATCGTTGTGCTTGCGACTTCTAACGATGTTAGATGCGGTTTCCAGCGAACGCGGAGATACAAACGCATTCATCGGCTTGCGCGGGTTGAAGATGTACGGATTGTCCCCTTGCGCGGGGTCGGTGTAGCTAGCCAATACGTGCGGAAAGCGATTCACCCACGCGATCACCTCGGCTTCCAACCCCTTGTTCAGCGCCCACTCGATCCACTCTTCTGCATCGGGTTTCTGAATAGTCACAGGCACTAATCGGTTGCGGCTATGTGCCTTGAGCGAATCACCTACTCCGTCCGTAGACAGATTGCCGGTAAGAAAAACAATCGTTTGTTTCTCTCCGTCGCTCGGCAAAGTTAGGTCACCGAGTCGCGGATTCACCTTCTCAAGCATCGGGTGCAGCATATTCTTGACGGGGTCGGCACCTTTGGTGAACTCGTCCAGCATGATGACTAGCGGCTTGCCCTCGTGCACTTTGAACCGTGCATTGGGGTAATAGCGGGTAGTCCTAGATTCATGGTCGATCACCGGCATTGCGATGTCGCCCAAGTCCATATTGGGTACGTCAATATAGGCGCACTCATAGCCAAGCGAGTCGGCGATGTGCTTGAGCAAAGATGATTTGCCAATGCCCGGCTCGCCTTGCAGTAAGAACCTAGTCTCGGGGTTGGACTTGATGAGGTTCGCTGCTTGCTTGAGCGTGATGGTCTTGCCGAAATTGATCTCTGACATTTTCAATCCTTCTGATTACGCTAATGATTTCTAACTTTTGTTAAGTGATGACGTTTGCAAATTTACTCTGCATTCTGCATTTTTACGCGTCTACACCTACGCTGCTATGGACACAATTATCCATAACTATATATAGTATACCACAAAGTTACACGTATGTCAAATTCCTACCCCCGTTAATCGGTACGCCCGGACTTGCTTGAGCGTCGGGTACTTCGTGACGAACCGTTCGATGGCCGTCGTTTTATTTTTGGCTTCGATTGCTTCAGCGATCCAGTTGCTAAAGCACCCGCTCCA
>Ga0070749_10000396_pt1 | contig 29333 bp, 14 predicted proteins | sample VirMetDEL_Nov_18_FD_75180 | JGI IMG/M metagenome (GOLD analysis project Ga0070749, IMG submission 75180) | Aqueous microbial communities from the Delaware River and Bay under freshwater to marine salinity gradient to study organic matter... | ecosystem: Environmental > Aquatic > Marine >...
AGTAAATAGTCAGTATTATCTACTCTTACTGCTGTCTTCTTCCTTCTTTCAAACTCTTGTTTTGAGATTGAGCCTATATCTTCAATACCAGAAGTATCTATCTTGTAAAGCTCAATATCATACTTAAGTAGAGTTCTAATTAGTTTGTTTTCTTTATCTCTCGCATCTTCATCAAGGGCAATAAACACTGGTGTGTCATTTAGTACAATCTTTTGAATCAATCTTGAGTCATTAGACAAAGTAGAGCCAAGGATAGGGACAGAGTTTCCTGCCACAATAGCATCAAATACCCCTTCGACAATTGTGAGATCTTTATCCCAATCAACGAATAGTTCATTAAAAACGACGTTTTTATTTGCTCTCGGGTTTTTGTATTTGTAATAATCTCCCCGATAAGTTCTGCTAATAAAGTAATTTAAATCTCCTTCGTCATCAAATGACGGAATAATAATTCTATTTTTATACGGACCAGAGTTACAGTAACCTATCTTCCATCTGATTATGTCTTCCTTAGTCAGGCCTCTGGCGAGTAGATAGTTTATTGGCTCTTTGTCAACAATAGAGGGCTTTCTTGTTGCCAGAGTTTTAAACTCTTTTGGCAACTCTACTGTCACCTTCTCTTCTTCTATTTCTGTGAATAGGAAATCGAACTGAGTAATATCAGGCTTACCAGATATTCTGTCCCATTCTATCAGGTCAGAGAATGAGCCAAACCTACGGACAGCCCTTCGTATAGACTTGCCTCTATAATCACAAATCCAGCATTTAAATACATTTCTGTCAATGTTGAAAGAAAGCTTGTGCTTATGATGCTCACAAGCAGGGCATACAAACATAAGCTCTGAGCCTTGAACTCTATAGCTTCCAAAGACATTATGTAAGATTTTTACGGCTGAAGGTCTATCCATGCCAACAGCTTATCAGGCTCACTTCTCTGAGTCAAGCTTGTTCTTCTCGTTTTCTGCTCCAGCCTTGGCGACGACAATAGCATCGGCCATATCAAAGTAACAAGGCTTAGGATTGCCTTTATTGGTCCATTCAACGATAAATTCAGGCTCATTTGTTATCAAGTGGTCCATAACAATTTTCTTAGCTTTTTGGCCTCTTGGCACTTTAATACCAACTAATTTTCTTGCTTGATTGGCGGTGAGGTATTCTGGCTTAACCTGAAAGACCTCAAACGAAATCCATGAGACCACACCATTAAACTTTTGTAGTTTAGCCATTGTGGCAGCGGTAGAGCCCCCAGAATTGAAGAACTCAAATGGCTTCTCAATATACACCTCTGTTACATCCCATTTCTCATACAGGTCTAATAGGTGCTCTTTGGCCAGTATACATTTAACAAAAAAGTCTTTATGCTTTCTTAAGTCTACATTGCTATAATGTAGTAAGTTACTATCGTGATCGACAATCGAAAACCCTATAATACTTGTCGATACATCAATTCCTAATATCATTCTATATAATTAATCCATGAGTAGAACTGTCTTTTCTCTAGATAATTTTGATTATTATGATTAAGACGAGCTTCTTTCTCAAATGGTATCAGCATATAGGCAACATGTGTATCTTTATAGATTAAATAATTTCTTACAAAGAAGTAGGCATAAAACAGATAAAAGAAAATAACAAGCATTTCCTTTTGCTGTTGAATGTGAATCTTTTCGTGATTAAGGGTGACTTTATCCATCTTTTCTTTTGATATGATAAAAGGGAAGATAGTAATAGCATAGACATCAATAAAGATTGACATAAGCTTGGTAAATTTTGGTGAAACGATTATTATAGGAAACATTAGATATCCAGCTTTAATTTAAATGTTATTGATTCATCTTCTTTTTTTAGATATGGGCTGGCCAAGGTTGCTACGCCAACGAGTTTTCTGTCTTTATCGTAAATTGCTACTCTTGAGATAAATACTTGTCTTTCGAAAGATGCCGAATAGTTCGAGAAACTCGATGATACAATATTTTTTATATTTTGGCTAGGATTCTCTCTATACTGTGCTGAAGATGTTAAAAGCACTTTTTGCTGTCCATACTCTAAGAATGTAGGATTATTTGAATAATTTACTTTTCCTCTTTTAGCATGAGCTAACATAAGAACATTCTGAGTTTCGGTTGTACCTTGATAGTCAAGAGCGAAGGAAGCAGATGAAAAACTGGCACCAGCGCTTCCCGTAGTCACGCCGTCGTTCATGCCTGCTCCATAATGTATCCACTTTAAGTTATCTGTAGAGCCATCAGCAAGTACATGTACAGCTTGTGAGGTAAGATTCCAAGAGCCCGTGAGAACAGCGATACCCAATTCATATAGAATAACGCCAGCCACAGAGCCAGAGTTTGAGCCTGTTGTTTCAAACAGGACGCCGTTATGTTGTGTATCTCTAAGCTCTCCAACCAAAGAACCAGTATAGTAGCTTTTCATTACTACTGAGCCAGGTTTGACTGAACTTCCATATAGTATATTAGGGATTGATATCAAGTTTAAGTTTTGAGAATCCTTGTCCCAAGACACAGAACCATCAGTAAAGTTAACAAGATAGTGATTGCTCTTTATGCCATAAAAGTTTAGTGTGTTTTTTAAAGATCTATAGTGTAGGTTGGCCGAAGAAGTTACATACTCTCTTGTAATTGAAGAAGATAAAGGATAACTTCCATAGGCTTCCTGGCCATGATTGAGAGTATAGGGAAGAGTGATGCCCGCTGAAGAGCCAAAGGCCTGAGTATTACTGCCTTTCGTTACAAATGGTTTAATAAAGTCAGAGACCCCATCTTTTCTATCAATGTTTTTCTCATATAGAGAAACGTATCCATCAGGAACATTCAATATATTTGTTGAATTTGAACCAGATATGACCGACTTATTATTGATATACACCTTTCCTTCATAAATAAAATAATTGAACGAAGGAAAGGCTCTGATTGTATTTATCTTTAAGTCTGTTTCTCCAAACTTCTTAAGAGACATTCTCTCTCCTTAGAAATCTAGCCTGACTCTTAAAGTAAGTTCGTTGGATGGGTCTTTACGAAGCGGTTCAGATAGCTTAGCAACAGCTAATAGCTCATTTCTTTCGTTATAAAGACCGATGGTTGTTACATAAGTTATAGGAGGATTGTCAATTCTATTATTCTTAACATAAATCTTACTTGAGCTTAGGTAGGTCGGGTTCGAGGAATAGTTAAATTTGTTATGTGCCATTCTACAGAAATAGATATTAGAGTTAATCTCAGTAGTGTTGTTAAACTGAAGATTCTGTAATCTGTGCCTGAAGGCATCACAAGAAGCAGTGATAGAACTACTAACTAGGGTTTCAGCAAAAGAGCTTGTACCAGCAGAAGAGCTAAAGAAGTCAGTTACACCAGAGAAGACAGATGAAGTCAAAACAGCAATACCGGCTTGATAGAACACAATTCCACCAACTCCATCAGCAGAAGAGCTTAGTAGGCCATATTCGCCTGATAGTGTTGTTGATGTGTTTCCTGCGCTTGCCGCGCTGGTATCTGTGAAGGTCTTGGTGCCAGAGAATGGAGAAGCCCAAGAACCAGTCCCTACAGTAAGAGTGACGGAGCCTTTTTTAACTTCGTCTTTGGTAACCAATCTGGATAGGTTTATGAATACAACATCCAACATGCTGCCAACCCCATCGAGAATCAAATCGCTTTCAAACTTTCTTACCTGATTGTTTGAACCTGTATAGCCAAGAAGAACCTGGGACATCTGGTTGTAGATGTTGATCTTCTTACTTCTCTGGGTTGCTCCAGATGAACTGGATAGGGCAGAGCTTTCGTCATAACCAAAAGAAAGGTCAAGAATATGGTTGGCAGAAGAGCTTAAATAAGGATAGTCGTAAACAGATTGAAACATCTCATGGCTATAGTTCTTGATATTGGCATCACTATAGGTTCCACTAACGATAGTGCCCGTAAGAGGGATGACTTCATGTAGTAGAGTTTTAGTTACAGATACATCTGTTTCTCTGTTTATTGATTCGTAATAGATTGGCATTTTATTTCCTTATTCTTTTTCAACTATTCTTATTGGTAGTTGTAGATTGACACCTGTGTTTGTGCCTTGGACATAGACGGTTGTGTCTACATATTTAAATGTGGCGGTACCTGAGCTAATACCAAACATGGTTTGTCCAGTCTTACCATAATTGGTGTAATCAATATCGTTCCTAGCTGCCGGTAAAAGCGAAAGAGCGGTAGCCCTTGGTCCATTAATCTGAGACCTGTCAGTGTCAGCAGTATCAGAAGAAAGGTGATAAATATTATTAGGAATTCCAGTTGCGGTAGATAGACTATAATCAACCAAATCGGGATCATCAGATGCCCCAAGAAGGTTAAAATCAAGAGTTGGAGAATTTAGACTTCTTCCGTCGCCTGTATCATCCAATTTAAGCTCTGCTGTCTGTGCTCCATTGGTAGAGAGAATACTCGCTACAAATTTATTATCAAATCTTACAGTGAAGGTTGTGTCAGATAAATCAGTATTTAGCAGATAGACTCTCTGATTTTCTGATGTTCCTAAAATCTGGCCCGAGGTATCAAGGCCCGTCTCTAAAAGAATCTTATTGCTTATTGTATTATCTTCTGAGAATAATACTTGATTATCATTCAATGTAGAAGAGTTTATAAGAAGGTTGTAAGTGGTCGAATTAGCTGGTAAGATGAATATGCTACCAGACTTTTTTGATACCGATTGTATTTTGGTATTTAAAGCCAAGATTGGTAGATAAAGTAAATCATTTCTGTTTAAGCTGTAAAGGCCATAGTTAATACTAGAAAGATTCTTTGTCCCTGCTTCAAGGACAGGTGATTGTAAAATCTCAAGGTCGAAGTAGGCGCTTCCTGACACATGGTCTGGGTCGAACAACTGGTAATCAATCTCGTCATCGCCAATTGCAAATTTGGAAATCCTAAAGTTTCCTTCTGAAAGTCTCTTTCTGCCTACATCTGTCAAGACAGCATCTAGTATGATGTCGCCTGAGTTATCTAAAAATCCCATATTTTCTTGTCTCCAGTATAAATAGTAATTTAAATGTTTATGAATCTATTTTGTAGTCTATATTCAGATCAATTTTTCTTCCGGTTTTACGAGAAATAAGCCTAAATTTAAACTTATTGCCCCAAACATTGTTTTCTGAGCCGTCTCCAACTTTGACATTTGTTAGCTGATTAACAGCTTTATCAGAAAAATCAACATTACCAGTGTCTAAAGAAAAGTTGTTTTCTGTTGGTCTTATCAGCAGGAAGTTTCCAAATGTTTCATTTGGCATCTGTACCGACTGGCTAGGCAAAGTATTTTCAAAATAAGATTCAATCTTTGAATAAATATACCCGCCATCATCTACCAACTCAACTTCATAAATAGGTGATAAGTACCCATTAACAAAGTTTTCGTTTAAAACTCTCATCGTATAATAATATTTTCTGTTAGTGTTAAGCCTCTCAAAGAACTCAAATGTACGAACAGGAGGATTGTTTTTATTAAACTTCAAGTCTATTCTTCTAACAATATTACCTGAGAAATCGTCATATGAAGTTGGCATCTTAGTCAAGCGGAATACTTCGACATATCTTGGGGCTGACCTAGACTGAAATGGCAGCTTATCTGTTGATTGAAACCCGTATGAATTGAAGTATCTATCTCTATAGCTTTCCTCGTCGGCTGTTAAAACTCTAGGATAAGTCTTTGTTCTAGAAGAGAAAATCTCATAATTTACAAAAAATGATATTTTGTTTTCATTGTTTTGTATATGTGAAACGGTTGGCTTAAGCATGTTGGCGGGGTGTTCTTGGACAGAAACGCTCTTTTCATGTAAAGGTATTTCAACAATTTTAATAGATCTATTGACCTTAACCGTGGCACTACCTTGATATCTATTTGTAGTTTCTATCTTTTGTTCGACTGGGTTTCCGGTAATTAAGTCTTTTCGAGTCAGACAATATACTCCATCAATTTCATTGAAGTAATCGGTACCAAATGCTGATTCTATTTCGTGAGAAAAACCACCTATCATGGCATATTGAAAAAACTTATATGTATATGTTTTGTTATATTTAACTTGTGAATCAAAGTAGTTAATAGCTTTTTGTCTATCTAAAAACCAAAAATTTGTCACTAGTTCTTCGTTTGTTCCATTGACAACATATTTTGAAATTCTATAGCCTAATACCTCATTATGATTTATTAATAAATTCTTGTAGAAAATATCATTAAAGCTATTTTTCAAAGGAGATATCGTGTCCTCTTTATAACCTTTAAAGCCTTTATAGCAAAGGTCAACGAGTATAGAATTTAAAAATCTATACTTGCCTGTCTCATCAGTAAGCTTTTCTCTTTTATGTTGATTATCGCCTATAACTGTAAAATCTCTGTCTGGGTACTTGTAGTTAGTTAGCATTGTTTCAAACATATCTTCAATATCAATACATGAAAGCTCTACATCTTGTTCTAGGCTAGATACGCCGCCTTCTAGAACCGTTTGTACAGAAAAATCTAATTTCTCTAGTGTGTCTCGCTGATCTATAAACTTATCTTTTAATGTAATTAAAAACTTTTCTTGTAGTCCGCTTTCTTGTAGTTCATTTTGTTGTAAAAATTCTTTAAAGATTGGCTCATTATCGCTAACATCTTCCACCTTTAGATGAACACACATTGGAAGAAACTCATAAGATTTCTTACTGTCATCAAGAGTATCAGGATTAACAGTTGAGTAGGTTGTATCATTTATAGTATCTACGATCTCAAGAAACTCATTAGTAAAGAATATGTTTTCTAGCTTAGCAACTTGTATTTTGATATCGTCTGAAAACTGGTGATTGATATAATCAAAGTTCAGGTATTCCTCTCTACCATCAGGGAAAATGCTCTCTATATCGCTCTTTGTACCTTCTAGCGAAACAAGGCTAATCATAAATTCTTCAAGATAGTTTTCTATCCCCTCAAATTGAGGCAAATAAAGTGAATAAAAGTTTGGTAGTAATCTTTCAGATTCAACAGTTGAGGCATAGTTCTGGTATTTTTCGTAATACTCGTTGTACATCGGGATAGCAAAAATATTCTCTTCGTATTGAGACCTTATTCTTTGTCTTGCTATTTCTAGATATTCAGGGTCAGTGATATCGTAAGCGGCCAGATATTTTTCAAAATAATCTTCTTCTGTCGTTTCAATGTCTTGTCTTGAAACAGGTAAATTGATTTTAGTGCTGTGGTCATAATGCTTATTGAAGTCAAAAATACCGGGATAAGTTTTTGATTTATATGTGCCACCTAAGAGATACCTTTGCCAATCTGTATCGTCTTCAAAATCACCTTCATTGGCACCTGTTTGTACAAAGAAATATAGTGAGTCATCCTTCCTACTTCCCGTCAAGTCTGTGAAATTTGATTCGCCCACATTGATTGAATCAGCGCCAATAGTCAAGAAATGTTTGGAAAGATTTCTAAGTTTATCTGTAGAACCAGAAAAGATAGAGGAATCAGCGATAGTTAATACTTTTTTAAGTGTCATGAAGGCCCTGTTCCTGTAAAGCTAACTGTTATAGCTCCTGCTTCACTTTTGTTGAATTTTTTAAATTTTGTAAATACAGTGTCTGAGTTCTTCACTTCCGCAGGTACAGCGTTTTCTGTAGATTGAATCGAAATTGCTCCATAATCAATAACAGAGGAAATAGAATCTGTTAGTTTATTAAGTAAGCGTTCAAAATCAGAAGACTCCAAAATAAAGCTACTGTCCGTTGGCTCAGTACCACCATCAGTAAAATAACCAGGGAAAAAATTAAGAAACTCAGTACGAGTTGTTCTTTGATCATAATCAGTAGGCATTCTTCTGGTGTCACCAAAGATACCTACAGTTCTCTTTTGATCGGGTAAATCAGTTTCCTGGCCCTGAAGAGAATATACCTTTGTATTTGAAACAAAAAATAAATTACGAACCGTGTCGGAATCTTCGTTTAATTCACCATTATAAAGAAAATCAACTTTGTCATCTGTAACTGTGGTGATTTGTAAACTGCTGTTTGTTGGCAGACGTGTCTCATCATAAGCACGAAAAAATCTTGTGGACCTTGGAACAGAATCCTGTATTTCATCAATATAGTCAGCCATTATCTTTAACCTGCTTTAGTCGTTTTGAGTTATCATTATTAAATAATACATTCGATAGATTTGTTGAGTTATTTTTTTGTTGTTCCTCTCTCTCATTTCTTAAGAAAGAATTATCGTATTCGTCAGGTTGGTAAAAGAAATCTTCTTGTCTAGGAAATTTATCATGAGGCTCGTCGTATTCATTTTCAATATTTGATAGGTCTTTTTGTACGTTAGCGTTTTCTATCTCTATTTGTGAGTTTTGCTCCATTTTAAAAGAATAATCTTTTTTCATTGTCTTGGGCTCTATAGAGACAGAAATACTAGAAAGAGCATTTTGGCTTGTTGCTCTTCTATTGGGAGAACTGCTTTTAAGTGCTTTGGTTTGGGTGCTTGGCACAGATTGTTGAGGAAGGGTGCTTGTTCTTGTAATCTTTTTATTTGTCTTTCTAGGCATTAAAATGTCTCCTCTTCTATCTCGGCAGTTCCAAATCTATCTCTTGTCACTTGAAATTCTCTTGTTCTATCAACTGAACCTGGAATGGCTGAGGGTATCGTCCCTCCTCCACCAGATGTACCCCCAGTTTCTGGCTCTTCTACCTCTACTTCTACCGCACTATCAACCTCATCAAGAAGGTAAATAACATTATTGTTGGTTACAGTAAGGCTAACAGTCTTTTCAACCTCATCATCTTCTTCTATGTGAGCTTCGAATGATAAGATTTTAGAACATAAATCTTCAACGAGAGTCTTAATAGAATCTAATCTATCTAGAGTTGTCACCTCGGGCGTTAAAAACAAAGAATATAATATAGTGTTTTCATCAAAAGCAAATGAGTTTGTTTCAAAATTAGACTGTACGTTACTTAAGGCTTCTGGTTTTATAACTACATTATCAAAAGCTAAGTAGGCACTCAGATCGCCTACATTCCCATCATCATCTTTGGAAAATAAGTTTCTAAGCATTTCGATCATTATAGGAATTTTTATCCATAATGGATTGGAAGAGAAATGATTTCTTATTTCAATGACTGCTTTTGGATCAACAGACTGTTCTGGAGGCACTAAGTTACAGGCCGTAACAACATACTCATAATATTCATGAATATCTGACCTTAATTTCTCGACAACTGGCTTTACTAACTTAAAAAATATTCTTTCTGTCTGATCAGAAAATGTTACTTTTATTTCTGTCTTAGTAGGCCAAGCATAAGCAGGACCTGATTTAACTAATTGATAATCAAAAAACAAGAAATCGTATTTACTAAGATTTTTATATTTTAGTACACCTTCATCGTCAACCACAAGATTGCCTACTTCGGGATCGGCCAAGTTAACCTCAGTTTTATATGTTATTCCTTGAATAGTGTATTCTCTATCGGTTAAATGGTCTGGGCTGTTTACGGCTTGTACTACTCTTTTGCCGCTTACTAAGGGATAGCTAAAGTCTGTTGTACAAGAAAGACTGTAATCTGGCGAGGTAATAGAGTTTTTAACTGAAACCTCTACTCGTTTAGGCCTAAAAAACATTTTAATTATTGGAGAACCAAACATATTCATTAGAACATCTGTATTAAATTTTCTATACATCTTGGAGTAAGTTCTCAGCAGGAACCTATAATCTAAAATAAATTGTCCATAGAAAACCTGTGCTGGGTTTATAAGCTCTTGTCGATCATTTGAATAATAGCCTGTATATCCCAACTGTCGAGCAGTATTGGTTGGATGAGGGAAAGGCCTAGCATAGCGCCTGCTGCTTGCTACGGGACTAGTCGTTAAGTCAGCCGATATGGAGAAGAAGTCTAGTAGATTAACTTCAGATAAATCCATGACTCTGATCTTTTTATACTTTTTTCTCTCTAAAAGACCAGAAGATATTAATGTTGAGTTAAACTGTGGTGGTAGTGGTTCTAAAGCTTGAATTAGCGATAGGGTCTCGGGCGAGCAGTTAACACTGTCTATTTCAGAAATAGCAGTATTAAGATCTATTATTATTCTCTCATTTGAGTTTGTAATCTTTTCTATTAAGCTGTTGCCTTTGAATATAGCTTCAAGAGATGTAAGGCTTAGCGAGGCTATGGTGCCAGTTACTTCATCAAGAATCTCTTTGCTTGTGATCTTGTCTGTTTTGTATGGCTTGGCAGATAAAGAGAATAGTACCTCTTTCTTATATATCAACCCAGTATTATCAATGTAGATTTCTTGATTTGGTGAAGGTAGTGTAAAACCCACTGAATCACTATCTGGTTCAACAGTTATCTTTTCGTATGATAAGAAGTTTTTTTCACCAGAAAGGATTTCATCCAAAGAGAATCCAAGAGTAAAAAAGCTACAATTGACAAAAGCAGCAAGCGTCCATGAACTGAGGGAAAGCTCCTCTTTTGTTACTTGTAACTGTTCATATGTAATTGTGTAAGTTGCTTCATATTTGTATATCTTGTCGCCATTTTGGTCGAGGGTGCCTGTATCGTTATACAAATCCAAATCAGATATAGTGAAATATCTTATCGCTTTTTGGCCGCCAAACTCTCTAACTTTCAGTAGGCTGTCATTTGTGGCATAGAAGCCAAGAGCGGCGAAAGTAGAAAATGTATTATAATCACTTGGTTCTAAGGTTGAAAATAGGCAACCTGTTACAACCAACTCTTCTTCTTTTAACTGAATGAGCTTCATATGAAATTTTGGATAGTATTCGCCAATCTCATCAATTGAATTTTCGTTATTGCCTAATCTTGACATATATCATCCTCCACCTTGCTGCCATAAATATCATAAAATATGACCCCATCTTGCTGCTCATCTAAATCTAATATAGAGCAATCATAATCTAGTATAGCACTTATGTTCTCTTTATTTAAAAGATTAACGTGCTTACACACTGTTTCAATGTCAATTTCAGAATCGTATTTTATATCAAAAAAGAATTCAACATTTGAGTCAGTGAATACTCTACTTTCCAAAGAAGGTTGTTCAACTAAATAACCATCGACAAGGCTTGTTCTATTTACGCCAAAAGATAGTCTTTTGAGATTGTTTTCATCAGTCTTATCACCAAGATACATGTAAACTTCTAAGTCAAAATTCTTACGATAATTTTCTGTATTCTGCTCTTCAACAAAAAATAAAGTTTGGTTTGGAGAAAAAGTAATGATTTTATCATCAGAAAATCTTTGAGTTGAAGTATTCACTCTTAAATCTGCTGGAGAAATCGGCTGGCTGCCCGGTGACTCTGCCTTGAGTGTTATTCTAGAAGTACAATTAAGCTGAGGTGTGTTGAATGTTATGTCATTGTATGAAGAAGTAAAGCTTGTAAAAGAATTTTCTAAGTTGTTTATATTCCAAGCTGGGGCTTTCTGTGGATCACCGAAATAGTCTGAATCACCTATAAACGAATCAATAGAAAAGATGCTCTTATCTTCTTTATGAATATATTTTCCAACTAAACCACCATTTGTTACTGTGCCAGATAAAGCCGGGGCAAAGTTTAGATTTGTTGTAAAATACTGAGTTTCGTCTTTCACACGGCCATAAATGGCATTTTGTGATTCAGAAGAGCCGCTGGAAGCATAGTTTATGTCGTATACGATGTTGTCGTCAAAAAAAGCATAAAACTCAGGCTTAAGCTCTCCTTTAGACAGTAGGTGCTTTCCATATTGTGAAAGAACTATGTCAAATACTCTTTCTTTCTTATCTAAAAATTCCATTATTCATCTTCTTTGAAAAGAACTTCCATACCCATCTTTGCTGTCTCGACAATTGAAACATAATCGTATGGCCAGTTGAATCTTAAGTAATTAGAGTCTTTATCAGTATCTACCAAGTCAGTTTCTGAAGCTGGTTTCACTTGACCTGCTTGTGGCTTCACAAGCTTGTAGTAGTCGCCTTTAGCCTTTTGCTTGACTTTGAATACCATCCATCTCAAGTTGTCATTGTCAATAATGTTTTTCTCTTCTAGAAGTTCTGAATTTAGAAGATCGTGAGAAACAGTGGCAACCTGCTTTTGGACTCTAGTGTAGTTTCTTGGTGCCAAGTTCTGCCATATGTAAGATAGGTCATCTTTGTCTAGTTCATACGAGAACTCAAAGAAATACATAACTATTGGATCAATATTGTCAAAGTTGATAAAGTCAAACTGTGGAGGTAGTACATATTTCTTCATTTTTTCTACCATACTTCTGATAGAGGCTCCAGCAGCTTCTAAGGAACTACCAGCTTCTGTGCCTGAGCTTTCTTTGAGAGCGGCATTGAACCTTTCCTTTGATATACTGATAAACTTTTTATTGTAGTAATCAGAGACTTGTTGTTCTTTATTATCTTCTTCATTGACATTAGATACATATGGAATTGCTATAATTGCTTCGTTGATGGTTCTCTTGTCTGCCAACTCACCAAGTCTTACAATATTTGGAGAGGTTGATAGCGAGATTTGGTTGTTCTGTTGAGTGTTTGGATCGGTATCTTTACTAAAGCCAAACAGATCAGCCAAAGACTTCATCTCATCGGCAACGTTGTTACCAGTAGTTACATCGTTATTGTTGTATTCACTATCGTTGACGATAACATCGTAGTGATACTTCAACCAATCCTTTGGAATGTCTCCCATTTCCAAGAAAACGCCGATACTTGATTCATGAGGTATTTCGCCAAACTGATGCCACATACCTCTTGGAACAGATTTGTCGTTGTTGGCTGGTATAGTGTATTTTAGAGGAGTTATCGTAGAAGAAGTGGTTGATGTGTACCTATTAAAGTTGAGCATCGGAGTTTCCCATTTAGGTTGGATTACCCACTTTTTACCTGCTGTTTGGTTCTCTTCTAGTACAGTATTGCCAAACTTATCTTTTCTCTTCTTTGGTACAGTCTCAATGCCAAATAAGTTTAAAGAAGAGTCAAGCTTCATAGCATTGGCGTTGATCGCCAATCCGCCGTATATAGGAGCCCCCTGATCTGGTGTATAAGCAGCACCGAAGTTCATCTGTGAGTGAATTAGTACTGTATTTGAGCCACTGCCAGAACCACTTACAAAGCCAGGATCTACTCTTCTATGAATAGTCTTTATCTCAGACAGTATCTGTTCTAAAGAATACTGTGTTCCCGGTGTTGGTCTGAAGATAAAGTCAACCCAACATTCGCCATTATAGTAAGGAGGTGTGAAAGACCAGTTATACCCCTCAAGGGAATCCATTGTTCCACTAAGCGAGGCACTTACATACTTATCCTCATCATACTTAGTTCTACCAGAGACAGCAGGACCAAAAGCACTAGGTCTTGAATACATTGTAAATGTTTCTAACAGCCTTCCTTCATTTCTTGGATCTTGTGGAAGTGGGTATGAACCAGACACAGCCCTAAGACCAGAGCTTGATGTTGCATATGCCTTCGCTCCGAACATTGTGTAGTAATCTGAGTTAGGGCCAAATTTTCCAAATGAATCTCTTTCTCTGTTGTAGTATCTTTGTCCGTTATGAGATCTCCTAATCTTAAGTCTTGCTCCAAAAACAGAGCCGCTATTGAAAACCAAACCGTCTTGAATTAGGCCAGATTCTACTCTAGAGAATCCTGAGTCTCTGAGGAAGAACTTGGATGACTCACCGAAGAAATTTCTAGCTGCCAACTCATAAATACCATCGCCCATTGAAGAATCCAATGAAGCCGACATTGTGGCAGATGCCGAAGGATGTGGCTCATTATCAACAAGTAGGATTTTATCTAAGTATTTTCCAGGTTCTAGTGCTGCCTCGAATGGAACTCTGACATCCCACATGTTAGAGGCTGTGTGTCTAAATGTAACAACACCTCCAGCAGACTTAACATCTCTATTTGGAAGAATCATCCAGTTTTCATCACAAGCACCAGCAGAAGAAGTAAAGTTAGCATAATTGTACTTATTCGTCTGGTTCATGATCGGATAGTCTACCGCTATTCCTGATTTAATCGAGTTATAGATGACGCCAGGAGCAAACAAAGGTTTAATGACGGGTAAAACTGCGGCCCCATAGCCGTCAGAAAATGCGGTTGAATAAGACGAGCCGGTGGAACCAAGACCATCAATTTGAACTGTTAGTCCAGAAGAGTATGATCTTGAAAATTCAGTTAATAGATCAAGAGTTCTTTGAGCAGGGTAGAAACCCTTGTAAGGCATAAACTTGATTGTTGCTTCACATCTTAGTTTTACTTCTTTCCCTGATAGTTCTGTTATATCCTTGACCTCACTAAAATGCCTCAAGAAGTCGGAGTTAGTGTAGGTCGTGTAGAAGTTGGGAGATGAATCGCCATCAGATCCATTGACAGATAGCTCGTTGGTATTGAAGTCACTAAATACTCCATTTACCTTGTACTGTCTTATCATCTCAGAGATTCTAAATTCAGCTACTACTGCCTCGTCCTTAGAAATTGTGTTAATATCTTCAACATAATCTGAGTATTCTTGGTACCACGGTTTCGACGGCTTAGGAGATAATGTTCCGTTTTCATTGACAAAGGCTCCTTCGCCAGCTTGCCACATTGCCTCGCCCAAGAACTCTTCTTGCTTGTCGGCAAATGGCCCAAGAACAGGAATATTTGTTCCGTTATTTGTTCTATTGACTGATGAGTGAAGAGAACTGAGCATGTGCTTTCTATTGTAGTGAGCGCCAACTCTTCTCTTCTCTATTTTATCTTTATCGCCAAGGGAAGTCTCGACTGGGTTAAAGATGTATTCATTTTGTAACTCTCCAGCAGTAGAGTAAGTTCCTAAATGGTAACCACCAGAAGCTCCAGAAATAGCTGTTCTACTAGATGTAAGGAAGTTTGTTGGTTCATCTAATAACCAAACACTCTGGCTTCTAGCAATATCATCAAAACTGGTTCTTTCTAGAGAGAAGGTTGTTCTGTCTTCTCTACTGTCTTTCCAGAAATTAACAGCATAGTTGTTTCTACTTCTAACATTGGTGTTGCCAAAAAGATTTCTTTCAGATGGGAACAGACATTCAGAGTACAAGACCCAGTTAATTGGGAAAGAATCAGCTATAAGCTCAAGTGTCGTATATGTATCGTCCTGCTTGTTGAAAGTAAGCTGATTTAGCTTTCTGTCCATAAAGTAAATCTTTTCATTATTAAAAGTAGTCTTAATCGTTACATTGTTTTGTTCTTGTAAATCATCATAGTTTATTGTAACTGGCTTACCACAGAACGAAACAGGTGGATTGTTGAACTCTCTTAGTGTTTCTCCGTCCAATACTGTGAGAAGGTTCTGCTTGTGCTCTCTGTGTAGTACAGGGTGATCTTGCTGGTGGAACGCTCTCCAGTTCCAGCCATATGTGTCTCCACGATGAATCAAAAGCGCGTTTAGTCTGTCAGCATATCTAAATGTAGGAACAAGCGAAGCACTAATCGTTGACTCGCCAATAGTGTTCATCTCAGAGCCGGTTTTATCTAAGACCAGAAGATCCATTCTTGTTGTGTTTTGGAAGATGCTGGCAGTTGTCTGGGAACTTGAGACATAATCAAAGAAAGGGTAATTTACTCCAGTTACTTCGTAGAATGGGGCGTTTTTGTTGTCTGTCTTCATGAATCCAGAATATCTTGGCTCACAGGTGCCAGTATGAGTTATTGAGTGTGCTATCCAAGAGTATTGCCTATCTGATCTTGGAATTTGATGATGTAGATTGGCATTATCATATTTTTGTTCACATATATAAGATACTCTCTGTTCTGGGGTGGTCGAAGAGTCGCCTGAAAAAGGTACTGGGAATAGATTACCAGTAATTTCAAGATCCATGGTGCTGCCACTTGCTGCTATCGGGAAAAGATGGTGGTTGTTGCCTGAAGAATCTATAATTTTATTAGTGCTTCCAAAAGTCCCTGGGTTACTCAGATCTATCTCGTCTATAGAAGATTCAAATTGCCACCATGCATGTAGGCTTGCTGAATTATTGGTGTAAACACTAGAGCTTGTTATATTATATGGATTGCTTCCATTATATAAAGAAGCGACTTCTAAATCAGTTAGTTTTGTCAACCACACTGATGTTTGATCTATAGCACCTGTTAGTCTGCTGCTTGACCCATTAGTGTCTTCAGAAGTATCTAATAGAGTATAATATCTTGTTCCATCTACGTTACCAAACCCTCTAAAGTTAAATCCGATAGGGCCTTGTTTGGTAGTCCAAAAACTAGTTCCTTGTTGTTGTATTTCGCTTGTAGTCTTCTTAACACCATCAATATAAAATGATACGCCAGAAGCGGTTAGTGTTGTATCATAAGAGACTGCTATATGATGAAACTTTCCATCGTCTAAGCTGTTTTCAATAGCCGCATATATGTTGCTACCCTGTCCTAATGATCTCGATATTGCTATTTCAAGCTTTAATGCATGGCCTACAGGCGGCGATCCTCTATATACCTTCTCTAGTTGAACAAATGGTGGTGAGCCACTGGTCCTACCAACAGAAAAAATTACGTGGGCATTCACTGAATCATCGAACCTCACCCAAGATGAAAATGTAGAACCGCTTTGTCTACTGCTTGTGAGGTAAGTTTCAACTTGAGAGGAACCAGAAGAAGCCAAGGTTTGCCCTAAAATTGTCTTATCTTTAACATAAAGCGCATCATCATTTTGTAGGTTAAGTGGAGAGGGGACTTGTACAGTTTCAACCACTTCCTTTGCTTTTTGTATATTATTTCTGTGAATTTTATGGAAGGATGGCTTTTCTGAGAAAGCATCATCAGAGCTAGCTGGGCCTGAGCCAGTGATAACTGAGTTTCTTGGAACATTGGAGTAATCAACATCTGCTACAAGCGTTGAGTCTCGGAAGAACCTAGCAGAATGTCTAGCCGACAAGTTTCCTAAACCAAAATCTCTACCAGTGTGGTCATAACTTCTTATTCCGCTTGTCTCGGTAACAATGGAGCTAGATACACCTTGGAATGGCCTTCTTACTGTCAAGTTTCTATAGTTCATAGAGTTGTAGACACTAAACTCTCTACCTCTAAAGTCCATAAACCCGGCTGTTCTTGTTTCAAGACCGCCTGGGGCTCCAAATCGGTTAACTATGATTGTTTTATTTTTATAATCAGAAGAGCCAGTTAGATATCCAGTAGAATAATCATCAACAAAAACGAAGTGAGAGTTCCCACCTCTATGTTTATCCAGAATTGTTCTGGACACATCAGCCCCTTCCACAGCGGCAGGTAGATCTGGTTGATTATCAACAAATAATCTCGGGTTACTGTAAGCACCAACCGAGTGAACAACCTCGTAGTTCCCTCTATAGTTGCCAAGAAGAGTTCTTCCTTTAGCACTAGAAGTAATTTGAATGTTCTTAATGTTTACCGGTCTCTTGGTTAGAGTATCTCTAAACATTACTGCTTTTTGAGCACCTGTCAAGGGATAAGGGGTTTCGCCAACATCGTTACCTTCAGGATACGGATAATCGGCCCCTACCATACCTAGAGCGCCTTCTGTCGTTGGACAGGTACCTAGAGCTATCTTCCAAGCTTCTGGCCTTGTAAGCCATGTATCGGTACCGTCGTTTAACTCAATATGTCTAGACTGGTGCCCACCAACAGCGTATTCTGTGAATGTCGTCTGTAGAGGCTTTTCCATGTCTGGACCATAAACATCATTATGAATGTTTGTGATCATTATGCTGGCAGATGTTCTGTTAATTACCTCAGCATTATATCCTGAATTAACTGATGAAGAAACAATAGTGAATGGGAAGGCATATGAAGTTTTAGTATTCTTATAACCTAAGCCGTCTTCATAATCTCTACCATGCTTTACCAAAGCACTTCTTTTTATCTTTTTGTTCGGAGGTAAAGTTGGATCGTCTGAATCTAATAGGCCGGTGAAGTCATCGCTATGAGCCAACAAAACGTTCAATGGAACAAAAACATCATCAGTGGTATTAACAGGGCCGGCTGGATGAAGAGCAGCATAAGTGAAATGTATGTTCTTTTCTTGCTCAAAGTTAGTTCCGCCCTGGATTGGCTTTGAAATATCATATTTGTCACTGTAGGGTTTTGCTAATCTTCTATTTCTGTACAAAGACCGATCATAGGTTACTGATGAATCTGTTACAGCCTTTGAGATTGTAAAGTTGTTCTCGTTTTCTACTGATGTTCTAATCAAATCTCTTGAAGTGTTTACAGAGGCCACACTGGAGGAGATTACAGGATTGGTTCTTTCGGCTCTCTCTTTCCACCATACGGTATTAGAAGACTGTGAATTGTTGAGTGGGGCATGTCCTGTTCTCCAATTGTATTCTGCCTCTTCAATACCAAGAATATTAGTCTCTAAAGATGAAGTCAAAACTAATCTTTGGAATCTGGTTTCGTACTTGTTTCTTTCTAGTAGGTGACTTTCAATTACATTAAGGACGGTCGGATCAAAATCCACCGAGGAGGGAAGCATTTGAGCAACAATGAGATTTAGTGACTCATCGAACCACTTATAGTATTCCATGTATTTTTCAACATGCTTGACATTACCCACTCTTCTAAAGAAGTGTTGTCTTAAATTATCAATGTTTTTATAGTTTTGTCTGTACCTGTTGACTGGCTCGCCAATTAGGTTGTTAAACTCAGACATTCCAGAGAAGAAGTTTAGCATCTCTTTTGTTAACGGAGCCTGAGCACTCTTTTCTAGTAAGAAGTGGTAATTTGGAACCGAGTCTTTAGTGAGGACGCTTTTTTCAAAGTTATCTAAAACACTGATCATGTCAAAAGATACAACATCTTCAACTTCTGCTAGCTTGAATAGTTGTGTCTTTCTTGATTCATAAACATCTGAAGATGAAGTAGGATATCCGTAGCCCTTTCCATAGTGAAGATATCCAGATATTCCACCAGACCACCCTAAGCTTTGTCTGGTCTCGGCAGAACCAGAGCTAACATCAAGTGTTAAAAATTCACCAGATGAATCCGATCCTGTCAAGTCGGAGAAATTCCAATGCATGGCAAGCGTGTAAAGGCTCAGATTTTCAATATTAGAATCAGTCTGATCTAACGGAGAAAGCTGTCTTGTAGTGTTACTAACACCAATGCTCTCTGGATCCTGTATGTGGCTCTTTAAATCTTCATTTGTTAATGACTTTAGCCAGAATCTACAATCTGATACGAGAGCGTCACACCTTAATTGAAGAGCCCCTGAGAGGTTTTCTCTTCTGGCTCCGACATAAACTCTTTTTGGTGACAGTAGGGAGGCGCTTATTGAAGAAAGAGAGATTCCTGAAGATGTAACTTCAAACGAATCTTCTGTAACTCCGCTTTTGACATTATAGCCACTAAATTTGACTGTATAGGTGTTTGTCGCTCCAGATACGATAGGTGTGACTATGTTCTCTGGCTCGACTCTAACAGAAATGTTCCAGTTTTCATTACCGTAGACGGAAAGAAAGTTGCTACTTGTTAAAAACCCTGTGTAAGAAGATGAAAACTGAAAGTATCCATTTTTTGAAAATGTCTGGTCTCTAATGAAATCAACAGTAAACTGAAGATTGTTAACAGTAGAATCAGAGATGCTCGCTGAGTACATACCCATCAAGGAACTGCTGACAAAGTTTCTTTCGTATTTCCCACCTCTTCTAAAGAATCTCGGGAATAAGAAGTTTCCTTCTAAAGTGAATCCGTGTTGTTTTTCAGCTTCTCCTGTGCTGCTACACGAAATGTAATGTAGTGTGTTTGTAAGATCGGAAGGGTTCTGGTCGATATATACAGTACCCTGAGAAAGAGAAGCAGAGTTGTGATTAAGGAATTTGCCAGTCTTTAAGATCTGGTTTCTAGAGTCATCAATCTCAAATAGATTATTATTAGAATACTTCTTTAAAGATACTATATCGTCATCAATATAGAAACATCTTAAAATATTTTTGATTGACTTTTCTGTTCCTTTTGCCTTATAGATTCTTGCTATATTCTTAAATAAATTGGTATAAACAAGGTTTTTGGTTTCAACAAGAGAGCCCTCAAAATCAAAATCAGTTTCTTTGTTTTCTATAGAATTTAAAAGATTAGAAGCAAGAAACAGATCGGTTGATTCAAGGCCCAACGAGTCGATATGGACCTTTGAGAAAGGAAGAGCTTTTTCTGTGCCTTGTGGGTAATCTGGGTTTTTAACTTTTGGAATGTGGTTGATTAGATAGAAAATCTTATCAAAATAAGAGCCAACAATATGACACATAATCTTAAGATTGTTGTTGCCAATGTCTTCATGCTCTTCATTTATCCAAGAAGGTAGAAGATTAATGAACTGTGTATTGTTGTTATAGTCAAAGATAGAGCCTGTGGACTCTAGGTTCTGCTTGAGCGTAGAAACCTCAGAGTGGAAGCTGTAAATGATTGGGTCACCAGCTTCTACTGAAGAAGCTCCAGCCAACACAATGGCTGAGCCAGAAACCCTGTTCTCATTAGTCCAAACACCGTTTGAAATTCTTCCAGAGTAGTCTAAAACTACACTATCAACAGAGGCTGTGCCGGTGCTGCTTTCATTAAACTTATAGTAAACGCCTAAATCTGAGTTGGCTAGTTTATTATTTGAGCCACCTCTGACTGGCCTTCTCCAGTTTAGGCCAATATCCTTTGCGCTCCTACTGGTCTTCCAGAATCTGAACTCATCCATCGAGCCAGAAAGTGAATTGTTTCCTTCTAGATCAGTAGCAATTCTACCAACCATATATTTTTCATTGAATGGCCCTAACTGTGTCAATGATGTTCTGTTGTCAAATGTTCCATTTACATACAAATCGACATTTAAGTTACCAGAATCATTCTTGAAAACTAAAGCATAGTGGGCGAAATCAGTTATTGAAGAAGTTGTTGGTGTACTGCCCACACTGATATCTGAGTTTGTTGTAGAAGATGAGTTAGCAGTAACTACAAAAGGAGAGCCTGTTGTGCCAGAAAGCTCTATTTTTAATCTACCATTGATACCAGAGGAAGAACTATTCCATAGATCAACTATTGTTTGCTTTGTACCTGATGTTATTGAAGAATTTTTAAGCCAAAATTCAACAGTGACTCCTGTATCAAAATCAACTTTTAAGTTTGATGTTCTTGTTCCAGTCTTGTGAGAAGAAGGTAGATCATTGTTTAGATAGATATCTTCATCATAGACATTAGCGAATCTGGTTTTAGAACTTCCATCGTTGTTGAACAACTCTCTTGTTGTGCTTACATCTATGGTGTGAGGTCCACCTTTAAAGTCGATATAGCTGGTCCCATTGAATGTAGCATAGCCAACAAACTTAGGGTACAGGTTGTCAAAAATATACCTTTCATGAGGCAAACACTCATTTAAGAATTTAGTTACCTCTTCTTCAGAACCATCATAAGGATAGAAGTCGTATATTCTCTCAATAGAGGATTTGTAATATAACTCAGCAGAACCGTATTTGACAAAATTCTTTGGATCAGAATAATCCATAGAAGGAATATAGGAGATTTGTTCAATTATTTTCTGCTCTATATTCGCTTCTGATTCAGCCTCAACAAAAACTTCATCAGAATTATCAAACTTTGTTGTTTTTACAATTGATTCGTCAAATAGATTTTTAATACTCATCTTCTGCTAACCTAAACTTAAACCTTTCTTTTTGTTCTTTCCAAGTATTGGTCTCGTCATCATAAAAAGCTAATTTAATTACATACTCATATCCAGGCTGTAGAAGATCCATTCTTAAATCGAAGTAATTACCTTTCTTATCGTATGACATTAGAGTTTCTAAATCAGAGCCAGTACCATAAGGGATTGCTTCATAACCATCAATACTTCTATAAACTCTATATGATGCTGAGTTGATTATTGTAGTCTCCACAGTACTGTTGGCAACAGTGTAAATAGTTGGAGACCAGTTTCTTGGTCTTGTAAAGACATACATCCTAGGTACTTCACTAGTATTGTACAAAGGCTTTAGGTTTTTTATTTGGTTTACAAAAATGTCAGAATCGCCATTTGTTTGAGCAGAAAAAGAATTTACTGTTATTGTTCCCGTATGATATTGAGTGCTACCAGAATACCACACATCTCTCAAAGTAGTGTAGGTTCCTGAGAGACAAACTGAACATGAGTATATACCTGTCGAAACATAGCCACCAGTCGCCGGAGTGGCCACCGCTTGTGTCAAAGCATCACCGCCCAGAGTTTCATATAAATCAACATAGATTGAGCCTGTACCGATATCAGGTATATTTCTTAATCTACCTCTTACAAAGTTGTATAAATAAAGAGTATTTAAGTTGTCAGACGCTGGGGCCAGAGCGGAGGATAAGTAAAAGTTACCTCTATCATCTTTTCTTGATGAGTCCCATCTAGCCTCTATTGTAGGCTTTTTAAAGAAATACTCTGTTCCTCTACTAAAGAACCTCTTTGTGTAGTAAGAACTTGTCGCACCGGAAGGGTTACCTGAACTAGATGCCTCATAAGATGAAGACAAGAAAATACCAAACCCGTAATTAGTTTTTGTACCTGCTATCCATTCTTCTACAAGAGAAGTTACATCAACCTCTAAGTTCTCTAATCCTGTATTGAACGATTGAGAAAAAACAGGAGAAGTATGATAATCTCCACCTTCACTAACCCAGCTAGTGGTTCTAGAGGCAGACACCCAGTTTGATTTATCAGAGTGGGCTCTAGTATCTAACTCTATATCGGTGCCCATTCCCTCTTCCCACGAAGAAGATACTGCCTTTACGACTAATTTAAAATCTCTTGGAACTGTTTTTGATGTCTCAGCATTGAATAGGTTCAAATAAAAGCTAACAGATCCAGAAGCTGGTAAGTCTCCGGTATCTCTTGAAGAAGAAATCTGATTTGTGTCGAACTGGACCAATATTCTAGATAGCTCGGCAGAAGAGGTTGATTGTCTAGCATAAATGGAAAATGTTTCTAGAACATCAGACTTACCCGAGTTAGAGCCTGTCGCCCTTATCAGTAGACCTCCTTTGTAAGCGTTTGTTATAGTGTTATTTAAGCTTGCTGTAAATCTTACAAGTGCCATTATCGTAATTTACCCTTAATGTCTAGATCTGGATACTTTAGCTCAAAAATACAGTTCTTTGGACAGATAACATAGCTACCGGTCGGATCCGTATTTTGCTCCATATTGTACACTGTTGTTGAATAGACGCCTCCAGATTTATTGACTATTCGTACAGAAGTAGTGTCAAGTACGCCGTCGATGGTGTTCAATGTTGTAAAAACAGAGCTAATTTCAATCTTCTCTCCAATTGAATTCAATGTTGAAAAGTGTTCTCTTAACTTATTGATACACCTCTGTAGTACATCGTATTTGTTATAATTAAGTTTTGCTCTAATCGTAAATTCTACACCAAAATTTATTATGAAAGTATCAAGAATATCAATTGTATCATTGATCATTCTATATTCATTAAGCCAAGTTTTTAAGTTATTCTTAATGGTACTGTTGGTGGTAGTTAGCTTACCAAAACTATCAGTTGAAATTACATAAGCATTTAGATTTCTTTTCTGGGAGCTTGGATCTTTCTGTACGGAAACTCGCCTAACTGCTCCAAACTTTCTTGGCATTCTGTATACCAAGTTTTCGTAATCTTTTTTAGTGACGGCTCTTTCTTGTGTAGGGAAGGAGCTTAAGACTTGTTCCTTTAGCTCAGATGAGGAAGGAATTGGCTCTGTACCCTTGATTGGCTCTTCATTATAAACTTCAAGTGAGTTAATAACAGATGTAACAAGAGGAGAAGATAGGTTTTGTCTATCTTTAAAATCCATCAAGGTTCTTCCAACTCCGTTAACACCTCCAACAACAACATTAGAGTTATCTTTATTTGTCGTTCTAAATGTTATTGTTAGAGTAGTATTTGAGGGCGAGATGCCAAACGATGAGTTTTTGTGTATTCTGGTGGGGTCAAATGTTTTGCTTGTTGTATACGACTTACCAAATACACTGGCTGCCACCTCTATTGGCTCAGAGTAAACACTTTCATCGATCAACTGCCCACTTCCAAATTGTAGATAGGTAGCTCTTCTTTCGTTTTGAACAACAAACTTTCTTTGTACTAGTTTTGGCTTTAAGATAGACGGCACGTTATCGTTTTTAAAGTTATTGTTTGCCACTTCTTCATAAACATAATCTTGTGCTAGGTAATCAACTTCAAAAAATTCGTTTCCATTGGAATCAATGACAGAAATTATCTCAACAATGTTTTTGGTATTAAGTTTTACTCGTTTAAACTTTTCAAAATCACCAACAGTGACTGTTTCTTGACCAAAAAGGCCCGATACGACTGTGCCGTAAGCCTTAATGGCATAAGAAGTAGGAGCGCCAGAAGTGGGATCTGTAGCGGCCACAACTGTTTTATTTCTAGGATTGGAGAAATCGACGTTTTCTGTTAAAATAAACGACAAGCCGTTTCTAGAGTTAAAAGATGTACCTCTCAATAAGATTGGTATGTAGTTGGTAGCAGGTCCGATAGCATTACTGGCCGCTGGGACAACAACAAAGAGAGCGACTTTACCAAAAGTAGACCCTCTTTCTGAAAATTTGTAGCCTAAGCTCTCGCCGTGTCTGATGACATTGTTATACTGGAAAGAACTGTCAAGGAATGACTCATTGAGGTTATAATCTACATAAAATGATAGCTGGTCAGCAACATAAGCCACAGAATCTAAAACCATAGAACCAAAAGAAGCTTCGCTGAAGTCTTTAAACGTGTCAGGATAGAATCTTTCAGCAATCTGAACCAAGTCTTTTTTTACAGACTCAAAATCTCTGTTTGTATAGTTGATTTGTACTTGTTTATTCTTTTTTGTAGCCATTTTAATCTCTTTATTAAATAGTAAATTCTAATGTTTCATCAGAACCAAATGCTTTTATAGTAAAATTGATTGACATGTTTATTCTATTTTCATTTATTTTATCTTGGTTGATTACAATAGAATCTATTGTTATTCCAGGCATGTAAATCTTGGCTTGTTCCATTATTGTGCTTTGAATTATCAAATAAGTTTGGTTTGACATCTGTTCAAACAAGAACTTTTTTACCCCTACTCCAAAATCAGGGTCCATCACTCGCTCGCCGGGATTGGTTAGTATCAACATTTTTAATTTTTGAGCAACTAACTCTCTATAGTTTCCAATCATTCCGTATCCATCGGAATCACTTCTTTTAACTGGTAATCTAACATCTAGTGATGGCATTCTAACTCCTTATTTTTTCTTTTTATTGAATAACTTGGCTTTCTTCTGTCTTCTGTCTTCTTTTGAAGAAGAACTTACAAGTTTACTGCCGGGTAGGATATCCAAAAGACCAACAAAACTGTCCATCTTGGCTTTAAATCTTCTAGTTGTAAGCATTAACTCATCCCTCTCCCAGTCATCCCAAATTAAATTAGTTACACCATCAGATTTGTTGTCTCTATCTTCAACATTTAACCACCCTGTAACCGAGCTATTATCGTCTGTTGTGGTAGTGACGGTAAAAGAACCGTCTTCAACTTCAAAAACAAAGGTAGAGGTTGAGGACAATCCAGCATCATTGTGGCAATCCTGACCTATAGACGGATATAAGTTATTTGTTATATAAATGGAGGTCAAAGACATCAACTTGTTATTCATTAAACAGTAGTTGAACAACATATTATATTCTGGGCTTTTGATAAAGTTGTTTATGAGCCTATCAAAGCCTTCTTTGGTGTTAATATTACAGAAAGCCACGTCCTCATAATCAACATAGTCAAGAATTATTGATCCTGTACTTGTTAACAGACGGATACCGAATTTTACTATTTCTGACGGTGAAGTTTCAAAGGTCTGTGTGCTTAGTTTTTGCCCGTCTCTGTAAACAAAAATTTGAATACTCATTGGGGAGGTTGAATCAGGCAAACTGCCGATAGAATCAAAAGCTACTTCTCTTAGTATTGGTTTCAAAACATCACATTGTTCAAACTCGGAACCGGGCTCGCCTCTGAAATATGAACTCTTGCCAAGAAGTGTCAAAGTCTTGACAGGGCCGTGATATGGTAATCTATTTACATCTAAGAAAATCAATTCATTGTCTTGAACGTAATCGTCGTCAAAAGAGAACTCTCCCGGCTCATTGAAGATAACGCCGCTTATAAAATCTGCTTCTTGTAACATCATAGAGAACAAGTTCATATTTTTAAATTTAGACCCTTCTTCTCGCTCAAATGAAGCAAAAAAGTCGTTCATATCATCATATGATTTTGTCATTGTTTTTTTGATAAGTTCTCTAAGAATATATCTACATTCACACTCAACAGATTCAATAAATCTTAGTAGTTGGAACTCTGTCTTGTAAGTGCCGAAGTTTGCCCTCTGCTCATTCAAAAACTCTAAATAACTAACTATAGAAGGAGGAGGGTTTTTAATATCACCGGTTTGAAGCATATCAATGTAGTATTCGACAGATAGCTCAAGTATCCTTAACCAGAACTTATTTGAAGAATCAACAAGTACTTCTGGGTTTTTATTTATTACCCTTGGGTTTTTAGCATTATTCTCTAAATGCCATAACACATAATCAGCCGTCAAGTCGCTTAGATTATCAAAATCTAATTTAAATACAGAATAAAAGTTAAACGCCTTTATGATGTGGTGTCTAGCGTAGGCAGCTAGCATAGTCTCAAAAGTTGCCATTAATGAAACCTTTGTAGACTTATCCAAAAGCCTTTTAAACGGATACTTAACCCTAAAGCACGGCTCTTGTGCTAGTCTTTTGTCTTCCTCAATCTTGCTATACTTTTCTTTGAATACATCTAGTATTCCTTCAAAACTTAATGGTGACTTAACTTCTCTATCTTCATCATCTATCATTAGATCTTCTACAAGACCAAACCAACCAGTATATTCACCTTCAAGGGTGAACCCAAAGTCAAAAGAAGAAGAGTTTGCCAATATAGAGTTAAAAATCAACTTTCTAGTATTAGAAGTCCAATCAGACAAAAACAACTGACTGTTGGGAATATCAGTGTTCAGGTATCTTGAAAGTAAAGATACATTAGGATTAGAAGCTATGTCATCTACGTTGGAAAGGAAGTTACTAAACCTTCCTTCAGTCAAAATAGAGAAATCAGTTTTAGTATCAAAAGAGAATAATTCTATTTTTGTTTCTTCAATATCTTCAAGGTCGCCCCACTCAGGAGGGGTGAGTGAGAAGGAAGTAACCCCCAAGTTTTCTACATAACCTTTAAAGTCGAGGCCGGGAGGAAGAGGTAAAGAACTCAGAGGAGAAGCCGAGGGGGAGACATCATAGTCTTTTCTTGTCTCTCTGATCCTTAGTCTATAGTTATCAGATAGAACTCTAGCTGCCGGTGAGTTGAGCCTCACTTCGCTTACAAACAGATCGATACTACTAGAATATAAATATAGAGGCGGGTCAGGAGGCGAATCTTTATCTTCTCCTATGTTGTAGATGCCACTAGCATTATCTTGGAACGGATAAGAAAACGTTGGATATCTCTTCAAGCACCTTGTTGGGCCTATGTCTTCAAAATTGATTAATTCTTCACTAAGAGAAATATTAAAGCTACTAGCACCCACAGAGCTAGAAATAGTATTGTAAAGATAATAAGCTACATTAGTGGGATAAGCCCCTTCGCCAATCTTTTCATTAGAACCAGTTGGAGGAACTTCCACTTTTAACAAAGTCTTGCTGTCAACATATGTTTTAGAGTTCTGGCTGTACCTCTTATGAGATGTTAGCGGATTTCCTTTCGTGTCGCTGAGAAGCATATTCAAGCTTCCCCAAAAGCCAGACTTTCCGGCACCCAGCAGGTCATTGTTGAAGGCAACTTCCATATGTTGTATATCGCCATCAATTTTGTTCATTATGGCGTCTACGATCGGCTGTGGTTCAAGTTCAAATATGCTCTCGCCACCGGGCTCTTCTGGAAACATCGGCGGCATGGCTTTCGCCATAACGTTGTCGACACCAAGCTGAAGTGCTCTTGCTATGTCTTCAACATCTTCTATGTCCAGTAACTCATCAAGGAAGGCGACATCTTCAAGGATATCGTCAGGAAGTCTTCCTTTAAGAAGGTTTTTTCTGTTCTCTCTAATGATGTCCACATTCGCATCAACATTACAGAGTTCTATCGCCAAAGGAAGATCAAAGTTTGGCCCTTTGCCTAACTCAAGTGATATTTTCTTCAAAGAAGTTTTGTAATCCATAGGCAAAGAGAACGATATATTTGAGAAGAACTCTATAACAGCCTGTCTGGAATCAAAAACAATCTTTAGGTCTGGGAACTTAAACTCTACTAGATTTAAGATTATGTCTATCGAGGATGGATCTGGTTTTCCAATGACTAGATTTGTTAACTCAAGCGGTGTCAGACTTAGCGATAGTTCTTTAATAAAGTCTAAGCCTATATCAGTGTCAAGGTCAAGACCTGCTATCTTGAATGTGGCATTTAGTGAATCTAAGTCTCCATCAAATCCACCTCCAACAAGATCAGGTAAAGCAAGCTCACCGTTTCCAAAAGAAATGTCAGGGTTCAGGCCAAGGTCAAGATTCTTTCTGTTCCCTCTTCGCTTGCCGTTTAAGCTTTTCTTTATCAAGTTAAGCAAAACTTTGATTGCTATTGATAGAATCAAATCAAAGCTTAAGTCCATGCCTATCTTTTGTAAGTCAAAAAATGTAGGTATCTTTCCTAATGGATTTTCTAGCTTTGGTAAAGATATCTCGCCTATTGATAGATCTGGCAAATCCAAGGCATTCATAAAGTCAGGTATCTTGGCATCAAAATCAGGAAGCTCTGGGAAGTCTAGTTTCGATAAAGCAAAACTGACAATTGGAGCGCCGGGAAAGAAATTTAGGAACTTTAGCAATAGACCTAAGCCTTCTAGTGGGTTCTTAAAACCTACAAACTTTCCTGCCTCAAAGCCGGGCAGATCGATTCCGTCTAGACCTAGAGTGCCTAAACCACCAACGCCACCGAGGCCACCTATTCCACCTAAACCGCCTAATCCGCCGAGCCCATCAAGACCGCCAAGACCACCGATTCCCAAATCAACACTTCCAGGGTCAATACCAATGTCAGCACCAGAGAAAGCAAGTCTTTTTCTTTCTAGCTCGCCGGGGTCAAGAGATAAATCTAAGTCTAGGTTTGGTTTTTGAACCTTACACTTGTTTTTTAATTCAAACTTTCTATCAAGTTTTCTTTGCTCCTGTAGTTCAGTAAACGCGCTAACCTGTAAATCTAGTTTGTGTTTGCCCACCTCTCCAGCAAAGAAATCACATATGATTTCTATCAATAT
>Ga0070749_10000397_pt1 | contig 29299 bp, 19 predicted proteins | sample VirMetDEL_Nov_18_FD_75180 | JGI IMG/M metagenome (GOLD analysis project Ga0070749, IMG submission 75180) | Aqueous microbial communities from the Delaware River and Bay under freshwater to marine salinity gradient to study organic matter... | ecosystem: Environmental > Aquatic > Marine >...
ATTTAAATCTCTATCGTGATGTTCGTTACAAGAAGGACAAGTCCATTCTCTAATGGAAAGATTTAAATCTTGATATATCCATCCGCAATTAGAACAAGTTTTACTAGATGGAAAAAATCTATCAATTTTAACAAAAGATTTATCATTCCATTTTGACTTATATTCTAACATTGTATAGAACATACCTAAACTAACATCAGATAATGATTGTGCTAACTTATGATTTTTCATCATATTTTTAACTGACAAATCTTCTACAGATATAATGTCGTGGTTTTTGACAATTTCTGTAGATATTTTATGTAAATAATCTTTTCTGATATTAGTTATTTTTTCGTGAGTTAAAGATAATTTAATTTTTTGTTTTTGTCTACTATTACTACCTTTTTGTTTTTTAGATAGTTGTCTTTGTTGGCCATTCCAGAAACCGTTTTGTTATAAATATTAAAAAGAGCCTCATTTTTGAGGCCCTTTAATTTTTACTAATAAAATATTTTATATTATACTGTTGGGATTTCTACAATCTCAAATGTAGAACCAGTAGACATAGCTTCTAATGAACCAGTAATATTTTCAGTAACAAACAACAAATATTTGTTTACTACGTTGTCACCAGTATTGTCAACTGAGGCAGAAGCGTTTTCTACGTAGAAAGGAAAACATGCAATATGACTAGAACCAGAAGCGTAAGCCTCTTGGCTATGATACATAAAGCAGTCAACAGGAGTCTGGCCGCCGTCAGCGGGCATGTGAAGGACAAGACGGAAATAAGGGGTTGTGTACGTTCCGTAGTTGTATTCAAAGGTTGAGGTTGATTGAATTGCCATAATTATATTTTATTATATATATCTTGATTATCTACAAAAGACAGAATTTTTGTAAAATGTTTGTATTCTGTGAAAACATATTTACAAAAATTCTTTACTATGTCAAAAAATAGTAATATTTATAATTTAACTAAACACAACTAAAACCACCTTTCATCCCACAAACTAAAGATTTGTGGGTTTTTCGGTGGAATTATATAAATTATCAAGAGAAATTAACTGTCTTAAGATTTTTAACCCTAACATTGATATCTTTACTAGGGTATCTAACTTGATATGTTTGATTTGGTTGGGCGAATATTGTATCATCAATTAATTCAATTTGTCTTGTTTCATTGTCGACATATCTTTGAGATGTTTGAGATGAAGAATACTGACCACCTACTTTATTAAAGAATAACATATCAGATAAAGCAATAACACCGTTCTCACTTTGAATCAACCTTCTCAGTTCAGATACAAATACGTTTTCACCCATTTGTCTATTTAATGGGCTAAAAAATTCACTAACAATATTAATAATTTGCGATATTACAGTGCCCTGATTTTGACTGTTATCCAAAACAACATCAATGGTTATCCCTAAATCAATAACGTTAGCAGTTTCAATTGATATGTAGTCATTTATCATTCTATAGTTAGACAAATAATTTGCAACATTATTTTTAAGAGTATTTGAAACTATTTCGGTCAATGAACCTGCCTCGTCATAAGATAACATTTGAATTTTAATCTTATTATTTTCCTCGGTTATCGCAACTTTAGCGGGTGCTCCGAATTGTGATGGCATTGTTCTAATTAATGAATCATAATCATTAACGGTTACCGCTCTGTTTTGTGCTGAAAAATTAAATGATACCAAATTTCTAACTTCTTCTGTTGTTGGGAAATTAGCCCCACCAATTGCCGCGGTCACGTTAGTACATCTTAACGACCTAGTAACTGATGTATTAACAGATTCTGAAGGTCCATTAACAAAAAATGAAATTGTACCAATTTGTGTTATTACATTAACACCTAAATTAGATGCGGTTCCACCACCAATTCTATATTGAACAAATAATGTTGAGTTTGCCTTTAAAACACTACCTAACGCAAAATTATTTGAATATTTATTCAAGTTTAATGAGAATCCGTTTCTGGCAAATTCTCTTAATTGTTCATCAGCAGATTGGCTACCACCACCAAAAGTCATTTTCATAAAACCTTCGGGAGTATACTCAGTTATAAACTTATCGTTAGTTTCAATATATCTACCAACTTTAATACCAGGTGAATCCGATACTTTTGTTGGGTCTTCAACAAATACTCTACTTTCAGCCAAAGCTTTTACTTCATACCATCTATTATCCAACCCTAAAAATTCTTGTGTTGTTGGTACATTTGCGTACTGAGTACCGTCTTTAAGTAATATACTTGTTACTCCTAATACATTTTTTTCAGGTAAAAATATTTCTAAAAATGGTCTAACATCAACAGGTGTAATAACTCTTTTAAAAACTTTTGTCGTTCCATTAACCACAGTTTCTCTTTTAACTATGGTATAGTTAAGTAGTTTGTTGTTAGCATCAAAATTTGGTATTTTTAACCTGTTAGGAAACCCATCACCTCCAATTGGGGATGCAAAATCAATATCATATACGGTTTCAAATGTTTGACCTCCACCATTAACTTGTGAACCTCTTCTTAATACCCCACAATATCTTATATCTTCTTTATCACCAAAAGCGGGCACAGTTATTGAAAAATCAACTAAAGCCACGGAAGGTCTCATACCAGGAACTTTTAATCCGTATGTTCTAGCAATATTATAAATTGATGATTTTTGTTGAGCGTACTGTAATACCGTTTCTTGTATACTCCTATCTATATTGAATTGTAGGTTATCAGTTACCGCAGCATTTAAATCCATTAAAACTGAAAAAACCGAAGCGTCATTAAAGTTATCAATGACTTCAGGATAATAAGTTCTTGTAAAATTTATTAACTCAGTCCTAATTGATTGGAAATCTCTTGTCGTATATGATATTTTTTTGTTAGCCATATATCATTAAATATTTAATATTATAAAATCTGAAGATTCCAAAGCACTATCAGTTATTGTATAATCAATTTTAACTTTAGCAGTATGTTCCATAGTACCAATACCTGGTACCCTATAAACTCTATTATCGTTATTATCAATATATGTACCCTTGTCTTCTTCACCTTCAGATGCCGCGTTAACACTGATGTTAGTTATAGTTATACCTGGCATATAAGTTTCTACCGCTGACCTAATTTCTGCCGAAATTTCAGAAAAAGTAGGGCCATCTAAAGGTTCAAATATATATTCATATAATCTTGTACCAAAATCAGGTAAAAAATACCTACTACCTTTTCTAGTTAAAATTAAATGTATTAAATCGGTTCTAATCTCCTCATCATTAAGTTCGGACAAGTCAAAATAAGTTCCAGTAAATGAATCTCTAAAAGGAAAATTTATACCATATGTTTTACCATCAGCCATAACAATAAATATACATTTATATTATTTCTTTTAAATACATATAAAATAAAAAATCCCGACCTAGCTCGGGATAACACATCGGATAAATTATTATTTAAGAGGAACACCCAAAACACTCAAATTCCGAGTTTGTTGGTTTTTGAGGTAAATTAAGTTCTGAGTAATCAACTTTTGGTGGTTGGGGTGTTGGTTTTGGTTTTTCTATTTTAGAAATATCAACCGCCAAGTGTTTTGCCCCTGTTGAGATTGCTTTTGTTCTAACATAGTAACACATAGTTTTTAAACCTTTTCTCCAAGAGTGAAAATGTGACGAGGTTATTTTTGAAAGAGTTGGGTTACCCATATAGATATTCATAGATTGTGTTTGGTCTATAAAGGGTGCTCTGTCTGCCGCCATGTCAATTAACTCTCTTTGTGAAATTTCCCAAATAGTTCTATACTTTGGAATTAAATGTTCAATCCTTTTAACTTTTTTGTTATAGTTTTTGTCTTCAGGGTCAAGATAGTTATTGAAATTAATGTTTTGAATTGAACCTTCATTCATGATAATTTCATTCTTTAGGTCTTCACACCAAATACCAATCTTTTCAAAATCATTAATTAAATATTTGTTAACAATCATAATCTCACCCCCAACAACTCTTCTGTTAAAAATAGCCGAATGTGCGGGCTCTGTCATTTCATAAGAACCTGTAATTTTAGCCGAAGACGCAACGGGCATTTGTGCAGTAAACAAAGAATTACACACACCCCATTTAGCAACATCTTTCTTTAATTGATTCCAATCCCAAAATCCTGAAAGTTCATCTTCTTTGAGCCCCCACATATCAAATTGAAAAATACCTTGTGAAATTGGTGACCCATCAAAGAATTTATATGGTTTGTACTGTTCTGTTTCACATAACTCATTACTTTCACTAATTGCTGCATAGTATATAGTTTCAAAGATATCCTTGTTTAATTGACGAGCTTCATCGGAGGTGAAAATATAATCCAATAAATAAAATACATCTGCAAGTCCTTGAGTGCCGATTGCGATAGCTCTTTGTTCCATACCACCTTTTCTACCTTTCTCAGTAGAATAGTTATTAATATCAACAACTTTATTTAACGCTCTAACAACTTTTCTTGTCTCTTGATAAAGTAAATTAAAATCAAATTTACCATCACGAATAAAGTTTTTAAGAACCATTGATGATAAGGTGCAAATTGCAGTAGTCTCTTCGTCAGTATATTGAACAATCTCAGCACATAAATTAGATTGTTTAACAACACCAATATTTTTATGATTACTCTTATTGTTTACGTTATCTTTAGCCAACAAATATGGAACACCAGTTTCTATTTGAGATTCAATAATTTTTGTCCATATTGTTTGAGCGTTAACTTTTTTACCTAAACCTAAAGAAACCGCTTTATTATAATTGGATTCGTATTCTTCACCATAACATTCTTGAAGTGGTTTAATACCCGCTTTAATAATATCGTTAGGACAGAATAAATACCACTCTTCATTTTTCTCAACCGCTCTCATAAAATTATCTGGCAACCACAAAGCGGTAAATAAATCACGAGCCCTTAATTCTTCAGCACCTGTGTTCTTTTTAATCTCCAATAAATCAATAATGTCTTTGTGCCAAGGTTCCAAATAAATCGCAGCACTACCTGGTCTACGACCTTGTTGGTTAAAGAATCGTAAAGACTCGTTAACGATTTTCAAATATTTTAATAAACCGCCTGCGTATCCACCTGAAGTACTAATCCTACTTTCTTTACTTCTGATATTTGACATTGACAATCCAATACCCGCAGCGTCGGATGAATATGTTGAGATGTCTCTCATAGTACTCAATAAACCTTCTCTTGAGTCTGAATTGTTATAATGAAGAACACAAGACGCTAATTGAGGTACTTTAGTTCCTGCATTAATCATAATTGGTGTTGCGGGAGAAATTAATTGTTTTGATAACGAATTGTAATATTCAACCGCGTCTTCAAAATTTTTCGTAACCCAAAGAGCAACTCTCATGTACATGTGTTGGGGTCTTTCGATTGAAACACCATTAGGTGTTTTTAACAAATACATTTCTTGTAAGAACGCCAAGCAAAATAATCAAAGTTATAATCATTTTCGTGATTAATAACTGAATCAATATTTTCTGACCCGTATTTACCGATAGTCTCAATTAGTATTTCATTAATAATACCATCAGAATAGAGTCTTTTCATTGTGTTTGAAAAGCTTTCATCGGTTTCTTTGTGGTAAGATGAAATAGCGACTGATGACGCAAGTCTAGAATAATCGTGATGACTACCTGTATATGAAGCAGCAATCTCATAGATTAATTTATCCAGTTCTTTAGTTGTAACCAAACCTTCAGTAGGTACTGAAGTTATCACTTTTATAAAAATTTCATCAGAGTTTATATTTAAACCCTTAGCGGCTCTTTTAACCCTATTGTATATCTTTTGAGGATTAAAAGATACTTCATCTCCATTCCTTTTTTTAATTTTTAACGACATAATATTTATTTTTTTTAATTAGAAATCATCAGTGAATGAAATAGTTTCATTCAATTTTGCTTTTTGATATTCAACGGTTCTCGATTCAAAGAAATTACCTTTAGTTTCAACCGCAATTTGTTCCATAAATTTAAAAGGTTGTTCAACATTAAATTGTTTTTTACATCCAAGTTTAACTAACAACCCATCAACAACGAATTCCAAATATTGTTTCATCAAATTAGAGTTCATACCAATTAAAGACACAGGTAACGACTCGGTAATAAATTCTTTTTCAATTTCTAACGCCGAAAGTAGAATTTCTTTAATTCTTTTTTCAGTTGGTCTATCTTGTATATGGTTATTTAATAGATGAATTGCAAAATCACAATGTAAGTTTTCATCTTTAAAAATTAAAGAATTAGCGTTACATAAACCTTGCATTAATCCTCTTGATTTCAACCAAAAGATAGAACAAAATGAACCTGAAAAGAAAATACCTTCAACGGCTGCGAAAGCAACAAGTCTTTCTTGGAAAGAAGCGTTCTTAATCCAATTAAGAGCCCATTCAGCCTTTTTCTTAACCGCGGGTAATCTTTCAATCGCATTAAAACATTCATCTTTTTCTTTAGGATTTGAAACGTAAGTGTCGATTAATAACGAATACATTAATGAATGGATATTCTCCATCATTAACTGAAAACCATAAAAGAATTTTGCTTCAGGATATTGAACTTCTTTTAGAAAATTCTCAGCAAGGTTTTCATTTACAATACCATCAGAAGCTGCAAAGAATGATAACACATTCTTAACAAAGTATTGTTCGTTTTCTGAAAGATTTTCCCAATCTCTAATATCGTTAGTTAAATCAACCTCTTCAGCCGTCCAAAAAGCTGCTTGGTGTTGTTTGTAATATTCCCAAATATCATTATGTTCAATAGGGAATATTACAAATCTGTTCGGGTTTTCTATTAATATATTTTCCATTTAATTTAATTATTTTGTTGTTCTTTTTGTTTTCTTCTGTCCATCAAATCTTTGATTCGTTGTCTATTTCGTTCTTCTTGTTGTTCTTCAAGACCCAAGAATGTTACTGAACTTTCAGTATCAATCTCCAACATTCCGTTATCAAACTTACAATTCTCAAAGACAATACCATCATCACCGATACGTGATTTAGTGATTGCAATTGTCGCCAATTTCATCTCTTTTTGTTGTAGTGACTTAGCTACTGAAATAATTACGTGACCAACTTGTGCTTTCTTAATAGAACCACCCATTTGGTCTGTTGTTACAACATCAGATGAGATTGATTGACGGTTACCTTGTGTAGCAGTCCATCCTACGATATCTAGTTCGTGACACATCGCTTCAAACGCTCTCATAACAGAACCTTCAGACTTCCACTCGTCACCTAAGTTTCTATCGGGAACCACACAATCAATGTAGTCTAATAATACCATATCGATTTTAATACCATCAGCAATCATTTTTCTGATTTGGTTTTTAATCTGTAACATGGTCATTGTATCTGACGGAAGTTTTTTCAAGATTAACTTATTCGGCATTGTTGTTTTAATCTCATGAACTTTCGCCATAACCTCATCTTTCTTCAAAGATAGTTCATCAGGATGAATTTTAGTCCATAATGTGAAATGTTTTCTTTGAATAATCTTTGGGTTGTCCTCAAAAAAGATTTGTAAGACATTGTAACCCAAGTTGAAAGCGTGGTTTGAAATTTTTGTTAGTAGTGTAGATTTACCCACACCTGTTGGTGCTAACACCACACCGATTTCCCCTTTTGCCAACCCACCTTTTAAAAGTCTATCGATACCTGGTATTCCCATGGGGATTGGGTGTCGATAATCCTCATTTAACACCTCATCCAAATTAGCAAATACATCAGATTGTCCATCTTCTCTTTGTCCTACCTGTAAAGCAGTTCTAACAAGTTGTTCAACCTTATCATAGTTCTCAAACTCACCACCATCGATGATTTTTTGAGCTCTGTTCATTACTTTTTGTAGTTCCTGTTGTTTACAGAACTTAAGAGCTTTTTCTTGAACGAATAACCCTCCTTCAACATTAACATCCTTAATTTTCTTGATAGTATCAATAACGATTTTTGATGCTAATTCTTGTTGTAATTCTGATTTTGTAATTTGTTCTAAAGTGTCAAACGTAGGTGTGTGTTCATATTTTACATAATACTCCTTAACCATTTGGATAATGATTTTGAAGTATTTGTTTTCAAAATAATTTACATCTAAAACATCGATAATAGTTCTTGCAAATTCCTTATCAACGATGATTTGATTTAATAATTGTAGCTGAAAACTACTACCTAAATACTCAAAATTTTTGTTTGACGCCATACTTTTTCCTTTAATGTAATTTATAAATATTAAACACTAAGAGGAAGTCCTATGTACTCTAATGTTAAATTTTTCGTTGAAAAAATGTCAGTCAATGTCATTAGTAAATTTTTTATATGTGGGCGTACATCTACGGTATATCTTATCTTAGGTGGGTATATTTTAGCGTTGAACTGCCTATGACAAATTGTCACATCATTTTGTTTAATATACACGTTAAAATACTCAGGTCCGTCAGTAATTGATGTTTCTAAAATGTCAGGATTAACCATGATTTCGTTAATATGTTCTAACATATAATCACACGTTTTTGTTTTAAGTTCATCTTGAACAATTTCGGAAAATCCACGAATAAATTCATATAGTTCTAAAGAGTTTTTTGCATTAGGATTAAATTCTCTAACATTAAAAAATCTCTGAACAATAATGTTTTCATTCACTTTCATTAAAAACTCCAATTTTGTTGCTTCTTGCTGCTCTTTCATAATTTATTTTGTTTGTTTAAATTTACGTTTTTCTTTTCTTGTTAATTTTAAAAATGGTGTTAAAAAGTATACCCAAGCATTGTCACCTTTTGGTAGAAATTTAAAAAATCCATCATCCATCATCATTTTAATTAGATTTTTATATCCCCTACCGTCAGGGTCTAGACTTTCACGGTAATAAAGTTCAACTAATTCTTTCGCATCTTCAGTAATTAAAGGGTTTGACAAATCAACAATCTTTTCATTGATTGTAAAAAATTCTTCACCAAATATACCACTTTTTGTTTTACCACTTAATAAATTTTGTAATATTTTGTTTTCTCTATCTTCTTTTAAAAGGTCTTCCGCCTTTGTTAAAATATCGGTAATAGTTACCTTTTGGTCAAGTATTTCAGGAAATAATTTAATTAATGTTTTTTCACCTAAAAAATAAATACCGTCAATATTATCAGACTTGTCACCCATTAACACTTTACATGTTTTAACATTATCGTGAGGCACTTCAATATCATGCAACTTTATAATATCACCATTTTTGTAAAACTTTTTACTATTTGGTGAATATATGGTTACTTTATCTGAAATTAGTTGGGTTAAATCTTTATCACCTGAAAAGATTGTTTTGTGTTCGTTTTCTGAAATTTGGCAGTAATACGCGATTAGGTCATCAGCCTCATTATTATCCACTAATACTTGTCTTACGAACATTTCTTCAAGGTATTGTTTAATCCTTTCTTTTTGTTCGTTAAATGAGTCTTGTTTAAACTCATTCATGTCATTTCTACGATGTTCTTTATATTGAGGATAAATAATTTTACGGGATGATGAGTTACTATCACCATCCCAAAAAACTACCACTTTGTCGAAGTTATATTCATCAATAAACTTTCTTATAGTGTTAAGGAAGTGCCATACACCCCCAACGTGTTTTCCATTGTGGTAAAAGTCTTTAACCCCATGAAACCCAATCTTAAATAAATTGTTACCGTCAACAATTAATGTTTTAATCACTATAGTTTATCTAATGGTTACACTTACTCTTTTTCTTCCTTCAATTCAAAATCAGCGGAAACAACACCTAATATGTCTTTCCAATACTCAGCGTATTCTTTTTTGTAAGCCTCAATAGATGCCTTTTCTTCTGAAGTCTCTTTACCCGCAATAAATCCATGAGGTGTTACAATGATTTTACCATCTTCATACCCAAGACCATTAATGTGGTTTTTTAATACAGAAACTTTTGTTCTTGATGCAAACTTAACAGTTCTCTTGTCTTTGGTTGCGGTAATCTTAGTTGTACCAGCACCTTTTTGGTTTCCAAATAGGAATACCAATGATGAGTTTAACCAAATAGCTTCACCACCTTTAGCTTTGATTTTTGGTTGACCAAAAGGATTATCAGGTAATTCAACCCAAGGTTGATTCACAATAATTAACGTGTTTTCGTATTTAGAATCCGCCTTACGAGAACCCGAAATTCGTTGATTGATTCCCATACCAATCTTATCCGCTAAAACAGATGCGTTGTGTTGTTTACCACCTTTACCCTCATAAGTCATTTTACAAGGAACAGAACCAACTGAATCCCACATAAAACATAAACTATAATCTAACTCACCTTTTTCTTGAGCATCTAATAGTTCGTTAATGTAATCTGTGATTTGTTCAATGTAGTCAAAGTTATTATTAAATATATAAAATCCGTCCCAATCAACTTCACCTGTTTCCTCATCAACCACTTCCTCACATTCAAAACCCATAAGTTTTGCGTGCTCAAAAGACCATTTTTGTTCCGTGATGATAAAGACAGGTAAAATACCTTTTTTCTGTGCATCCACAGCTGTTTTAACCAACGCTGTTGTCTTACCAGTGTCTGAGTGTCCTAAGAACATATTCAAATGTCCGATAGCAGGTCCAGGTAAACCAACGGCATCCAAAAACTCCACACCCAGGTCAAAGAAACGTTGGGGTTTGTATTTTGCTGAAGTAGAAAACTTCTTCTTCAACGAACTGAAATCATTTTTTTTAATTGCCATATGTCTATGTTGTTGTTATTTTTTTACTTAAAAAGAAAGAGCATAGACACTATGTCTATGTAAGTGTCTATGCTCAAATTGTTTTGATTAGAATGGCATATCGTTATCAGGTGAATCATTCGCCTGTGGGTCAGAGTATGAATCGTCACCACCTAAAACCATTTCACTTTGACTTGAGTCTCCGTAAACATATCCACCTTTTTCAGAATCCCAACGTGGAGTCTCCCCACGAGCAATCGCCTCAAGATATTCAACAGGTTTTTTAGAATACACATCTTCCCAAGTCAACTCGTCGTTAATCCAAGAAGCCGCAACTTCCTTATCCGTATGAACAGGTGTTGGGTCATCATACATTACTGTCTGAATGACGGTATAGGTCGCTCCTTTTGGGGTTTTTGCTTTAGTTAACTCAAGGATAATGTCACGACCATTTTCAGGGTCTGTAATATCACCTTTAGCTCTCCAAATTGGAATGATTTTGTCAAGAATACCTTCGTTCTTGTAGTTGTGTTTGAAACGCCAGAATTTTACACCTTCATCTTCAGCGTCTCGGTCAATAACTTTAACGATGTAAAATTTACGAGAAAGGTATTGCTTAGCAAGTTCTTTGTCAGAATCTTTACCTGTTGAACGTAGTTCTTCATAAACCTCGTTCAATGGTGAACGCTCGTTGTCGTTCTTTCCTGGGTCATAAAACTTTTGCCATTTACCATCCACTTGAATCTCGTGGTACCAAACTTCTTTGAATGGTGAAGAACCATCTGTTGTTGGTAAAATTCTAAGTCTTCTTTGACCTTGTTTTTCGGTATCTTTAAGGATTGCCGCAAAATACTTTTTCATCCTGTCTTCTTGAGACATTTTAGCAGAGGATGAACTGCTTTGTGTCGCCTTTTCGTACTGTGCAAGTACCGCATCTAATGAATTTGTCGCCATAATATAAAATTTAATTTGTTTACTAAAATATAAGTGTGATTTGTGTGTTTGTCAACCAACATAAAACAAAAAACGGTCCGAAGACCGTCTTTTTTTATTATCGTATTTGATTGAATGGTGTCTCGTCTTCGTCACCAAAACTTCTAAAAGATTTTTTTATATCAGCATTTGAATAATCTTCAACTTCGTCTTGTGTTAAAATATATTCATCTCTACCTGTCTTTTCAAAATCTTCTTGTTTGTCTTCAAAGAAATCACTCAATTTTTGGTTAAAAGGTCCTGAATCTATAGTTCTTAATTCTAATTTTTCTTGAGCCGATTTTGGTCTCATTTTCTCAACCTTCATTTCTAAATCATTTAACTTAGTCATAATACTATCCATTTCACCAAGTTTTGATTCTAAATCGGTCAAATGTTTGAATAAGTTATCAAAATATTCTTCTTGTTTTTCTTCAACATTTTTTTGAGAATTAACTAAATCAGTAATATCTATTTCTTTAGTTTTTTCTTTCTCATCACCAACCTTTTCAACGTCGGGGTCTGTCTCAACATCAACTGTTTGTGGTTCATCACCTGTTGGTGGTGTAGGAGTACCCGCATCGGGTGGTGGAACCGCTTCAGCATCAGGTAGTGGTGCCCCAACTTCACCAGCGGGTGGTGGGACTGCTCCTGCATCAGGTGGTGGCGGTAATTCAGCTTCTTGTTCAAGAATATAATTATTTATTGATTTATATCTTGAAATTTCATTTAATATTTTTTCATCTATTTTTTTCATGATATTAACCATTTAATAATTGTTTAACACCCGTTAGTGTTTCAACTTGTATTTTTTTATTTTTATTAATGGTGTTGTCAACTCTTTCGATTAATCCGTCTCTCATTCTAACAGTATAACAATCACCAGTATCCAAATCACATACTTGTTTAGTTCCGTCGCCTAAATCCTTTTCAGTGTGTCTGGTATTTTTTCCTAAGTAATTATCTAAAATTAATTTAACGCTCATAATTTTGTTTTCTATATAAATATCACAGTTTAAAATAAAAATTTATTGTATTTGTGTTTGTTCATATAATTTTAAAGCTTTTTCAACACTAGATTCAATATTTGCTTTCTGAATTGGGTCGAACTTATCATAAACACCTAATCTTTGTACTGATGTATCATTATTAATTATTAAAAATTTAGTAATACTTTCTTTTGTCAATTCAACGGTACTCATTCTATCTTTCCACCTATCCCTTAAAAAAGAAATACTGTTTTCAGGACTTTCAAATATCACATATGGAACATTAAAGGATGAACAGTAGTATTGTTTACTAAAATATTTACTACTTCCCCAACTACTGCTTTGCGTATTTTTAGAAATAGATATTCCACCAAAATTATTACCAACAGTTTTAAGACCCGTTCCATTATCATCAGTTTGTAGATAAACCGCACAAAAAATGACTTTTCTCAATTTTACATCGGTGGTAAGTGATGTAATGATTGATTTCATTTCTTTATACGTTTTTATTGTTTGGCCAGGATTATTTATGGCCACATAATTATTATACGCATCTAATAAATTACCACTACAAACTTCAGTTATCGCATTATTATTTGTTGTTGAATTTTTATTTATTAACTGATTGTTAACCCCATCTGTTTGGTTTATAACATTTGAATTAGGGTTACTATTTTTTTGTGAGGTTTCTCTCTGTTTCTTTAGTGATGTGGTTATTTTTTCAACCGAACCTTTTAAATTTTTCCTTAAATTTTGTAAATAATTATCTAATTTAGGTAAAGATGCCACAGGTTGTCTAATACCTTCTACAATTGTTTCAAAATTACCAGGTGATATTGTGTGGTTAACATTGGTTATCATGTACGGCCCGTTAAACATTGGGACGTACCTTAAGTTAAAGTACATAGTTGGTTGTATCATAGCGTTACCCATCATAGAGACAGTACATCTATAACTTCTATTTTTATATAAATTATACAATGAAACATTTTGCGTTGATGACCCTCTATTACCAGCTTGATTTGCCATCTGATTTAACACTTCCAAAGATTCTGCGGTTGCCTTTCCCGCGTCTTGTGACACTTGAAATCCGTAGAATATTGATTGGTTCTGAGGTCCGATATCAACACTAAATCCAACAACTTTATTTGATTTATCCCAATCGTTTTTGTTTGCTAAATCTTCAACCAATGGATTATCACTAGCCCTTCTTAATTCAAATGCATCATTTCTATATCTAAAATCAACATTATTTTTTAAATCTAATTGTTCACTAGGTTTTCCCGCAAAGAAACAAACCATTTTAGCGGATGAGTTTCTATAGTCAACATTTAAAAATGTACCAAAAAGAGTATTAGCGAATTCTAACGTACCATCAGCTCTAGGTACGGGATTCTTAATCGCATCTTGTACATTATAAAAATTAACATAAGATGGTATATTCATAACAACAAAGTTATTTTCTACAAGTATTGTTTGAACAAAAGTGAACATACTTGTTTTTGTGTTAATATTAGTTAACCTGTTTTTTAAACCTTCAATATCAACAATAACTTTATCACCAATATTTCTACTCGCTCTATCTAACAATAAAACATCTTCAAATAATGTTTTAGTTTTAAAATCATTACCTGAAATCCATTTATCATTTAACGCTTTAAATGATTCCCAAAGTTCAACTTTAGTTTGTACTCCATCAGGTAATTTTGAATTTATTTTACCACCGACAGCGTTACCAACATCAGGTAATTGGTTTCTAACTTTATCAAGTAAACTAGTTAGTATTCTATTTTTTAAATCTAAAGTAGATTGTATATAGTCATCCATTAAATTCAAAAACTTTGTTTTATTTAAAGTATTATCATTTAATTTTTGAGTTGCGTATATTTTAATTATTGGTGCAAAATTTACAATATTATCAACTGTAAATTCTACATTCATATCAATAAAGAAATCTGTAATATATGAACCGTTGTTGTCATAAATTAATTCAGGTATTTCAGAAAAACCAACATATGTTTCTAAAGCTCTCCACTCAGTCGGGTATTGTGATTTTGAAAATGCTAAAGTAGGTCCGTTTGTTGTTGGTAAGGCATTAGGTGAAGAAAGCTGGTACTGATTCCAAGTATATGGGTCGGTAATATTGTTATTTGAGAAAGTATAAAATAACCTTTTGTTAAATTGTGAAGGGTTACCAAATTTTACAATTAAAGTTTCGTTTGTTATAAAATTTTTAAGCGTCTCATTTATTTTAGTGAATTGTTTTTTATGAGCGTCTTTTATTTGTACAGTACCAGTGTCACCAGTTATTTTATCAATTTTCATTAACTCAATCATAGTTAATTGAAAATTTTTGAATATTTTTGAAGTCTCGCTATCATTACCTGTTACATTTTCATAACTAAAATCATACTTTGATTTACTAAAATTTAAAAATTCGGTCTCAAATAAATCCAAAACCTCTTTTTCAAAAACCGAAAACATCTCACTAATTTCAGAATATTTATTTGAATCACCATTTAATGAAAAGTTTTCTTGTTGAGTTTGTCCTGATAAAATTTCTTTTATATACTCTAAAGGTGATGGTTTGATAACCTTTGAAGAATCAAAGTAACCATAATTTGGTGCCGACCAAAAAGCTCTAATCGAACCGTCATAAACTGACTGATTACCCAACACCTCAATTTTTAATTTATCTGTTGATTTATTAAAACATTCATTTTTTGTTTGATTAATTAATGAACCTTCTGACGGTATAATAAAACTTGTTGTGTTATCTTCAGAATTAATATAAACCGACCAAGGAAATATTCTCAAATCTCTATTTGGCGAATTTGGGTCAAAATTTTCTTCCTCACTAATTATTGCCTCATCAACATAATTTAAGGTAAAACCTGACGAATTTATTGCATTTTCAATATCAGTACTTGTGTACCCTGCAAAAATTTCAAATCCTTGTAAAAACACATTAAAATCATTAATTGTTTTTGGATAAAAACCAACATTAATTGTATCTGACGTTTCTGTTCCAATAACAACTGTTTTTTGTAAAACCATGTCCACAATACCTACATTACCACCAGCATCAAAACTATATGTTTTATTTATGTTTTCCGTAACAGGGTCAAAATTTTTAACGTAGTTAAATGGTGTCCAAACACTATCTAAAATATCAACATTACTTTCAATGTATTTTTTATATCTATGCCATATAGAACCATATTTTAAAACCCAAGCGTAAGGTAATTTATGTACCGCACCAAACTTTTTTAATGTGGCAAAAATATAATTTAAATCATCAGAATCATTTTTAGTCCTATATTTCTCTCTAAGAGTTGCTAAAGGTAATGAATTTATAAAAAGATACGCGGCTTCAACATATGGGTATTCTTCGTAATTTCTAAAGTTTTCAACACCTTTTTGTATTGAGTTAACAAAGTATGGTGTATTCAACATTGACACCGTTTGGTTTGCGGAAACTTCACCACTATAATTCAAATACTTTAAATTACCTTCAGTAATTAATTGACTACTAAAAGACAATGCTCTATTGTCATAAAAAACTTTTAGTTCATCTGTTGTGTAATTTTCACTTACAGATGGTTCAGTGGGTGTTTCCCAAAGAAAATGAGTAAATGGTTGTTTTCCACTTTCATAAGAATCTATGTTTGATATTATTTTATTTGTGGGATTATAGTTAAGTATTTTTCTAGTATCAAAAGTGGGGTTTGAACTCTTTGACAAATAATTTTTAACCCACGATTGATTTGTAAATGGGTATGTATCCGCAAAATCAAATTCGTTATTTGTTGTTGAATCTGTAATGTATTCGTTAAATTCATTTTCTGTAGGTAATGATATTAATGGTTGGGATAAACTATTCGTTATAGATTGTGGTGTAATAAATTCAAAACTTGAATTATTAATTTTATTATTAATATATGAAGTGTTAAAAATACCTCTAATAAAATTTTGCCAACTTTGTCCAACACCACTGTTTGATATGTTTCTCAGAAAAGACTCAAACCCTTCCGCACCAAAACCAAATTCTTTCAATTTTTTAATTAAAAAAGGATTATCATTTGATAAACTTTTTAATATATTTTCTGATTCAGCGTCAGCAATAATATTTGATACTTTGTCAGAGTCTGAAATAAAATTATTACTTCTAAGTAATCTACTATAATAACTAATAAACAAAACCCTCTCATATATCTCATAGAAGAATTTAACTTCTTCTTTATTTGAGAACACTTCATTAGATACTGGAAACTCTATCGCGTTTAGTGTTATTCTTTGTGGTTCAGTTTGTTCATTTTGAGTTTTGGCTAGGCTTTGTAATGGAGCTTCTCTTTCAGTAAAACCACTTATAAATTCTTCAACAAATTCTACTTCGGGCCAATAGTCAGGTAAATACGCTTTAGTTTGATTCACCACTGAGTTATCACCAGGATATACTATTTCATATAATTCGTGTCCATCAGTACCCGTTGTTTGTTTAATCATTTGAGGCCAAGGATAAATTGGTATGTCGTTATCAACACCTGAAGCTATATTATCTTGTGACGCACCAGCCACTTGTGGATTAAAAATCGCGTCTTTTCTAATTTTTAACTGTGTTTTGTTATCATTTAGGTTCCAAGCTGCGGTGTGAACATCATCCATCATTCTTAAAAAAGCTTCACCATTTGCAAAAATAACAGATAATACATTTCTAATATTTGGTACAAAACCAATACCACTAGCATTACTAGAAATTAAATCTGAAAGAGCTTCTGTTAAGTCTGATTCAATTTGTTCTGTAAATACCTGTAATTGTTTACCCAATAAATCAATATTATCAATGAATGATTTATTACCAATTAATGGTAATGAATTTACAACACCTTGTATTTGTAATGTATTTGGTGATGTGAAGTAAAAAAATTCGGCAACTTTATCTAAAGAACCATCTTTAAAAGTGTATGATGTTGACAATCCTAAATTTAAACTTAATTCCGCTTTATAAGCATCCAATTCAGTTTGTGTTGGTTCTTTTTTTGTATTTTTATTTTTTAAATAAGTTGCTTTTATATCAATATCATCAATAGTAAAATTTTCAGGAATAAAAGTATCATACTTAATTTTAGAAGTATTTTGTATTTTTTTTGTTTTATTATTGATAGTATATTCCCCATTTGAACCAACGGTTTTATTTTCATTTAATTGTTTGTTGTAGTTATTAACAATACCCTCTAACTCTGATTTAGCATTAGTTCTATCTTGACCCGAAAAATTAGATTTAAATGTGAATACGTTTAATCCATTTTTAGTTACAAATGAATTTTTAGTATCCATATATTTGTTGTACCAAGATAAATTAGATGATTGATTATAGTAATATACATCACCAGCATAATCTTTTAAAAGTTCGGAATAGGCATTAACATCATCAAGAGGTGTCATATTCTGTTTTGTGAACTTATCCAACTCATTTGTTAAAAAGTTTTCAAGTCTCTCTTGCATTTGATTTAATGTGATTTCAGGAAAATCATCAGGAATTAAACCTTTTGATTTATACTCACTATAAAGTTCTTTAACTTTTTGGAGTCCTCTTGATACTGTGGCCTCATTAATCTTTTCAAATTTAGTGTTTGTTGAACCTTGTATTGGCTGTATTTGAATTCTTGATTTGTACATATGGGGAACCGCTAATAGATACCCCATAGAAATCTCATTTAATATTGTATATTTGTAAGTGTAAAATTTTAAATCAATTTTAAAATTACCACTATAGGTATCAAATCTTGAGTTAAAATTTTGTAACATTAACCCCAATTTAATGGCTTTACCATAATATCCTTTTAATGTTAATTGGAATAATGGGTATGGTAAGTTAAAAAAGGCGGCGTAAGGTGAATTGTCACCTGCTTCAAACAAAGCTCTACCTTTAACGTCTTCCAACGTAACACTAATTACAGGTAAAAAATCCAACCCTTGTTTTACATTTATAGATGTAATACCTAGCAAACCGTTATCTTTAGCACCTGGTTTACCACCAGTTAATAATGTTTGTCTAATAAATGAATCTTCAGGATTATTTTTGTTTTTTACATAGGTTTGGTTTACTTGATTGTCGCCCTCACCTTTTAAAGTATCTTTTCCTGTTATCTCATCAGTATATGAATTATCTAAAAAGTCTTTGTCACCTTGTTTTAAAAAATTAATTGTTGCAACCGCAACTGTTTGAATTGCATCGTTATTTGCAACTCCAACAGCTAATTTGGTTCTAGGTAAAACTTTACACTCTAAATTAGCGTAAAAAACCAAATCTTCTTGTCTAACAAAACGTTCTTTTACAATACCATCGCTATCAATAACCTTATTCGGGTCAACAATAGTTATATTATTGTAATCAAATTCAACAAGTATATTTTCATTATTATCTACCATAATAGAAGAAGTGATTTTCTAGCGTATTTTTATAGTCTTGTAATGAAGCTACTAAAGGATACGGAATTGTCAATATAGAACCGTCACTAATATTCCATTCTTGTCCACCAAATGATGGATTGGCGGTCATAATTAACCAACCAAAATAAGGTGTACCGTAATATTGTTGGGAAACTTTATCTAATCTAGACTGACCTAATTTATATATATATTTTTTATCAGTATTTTTAGCAGGTAATGTTATATAAGGAACAACTGTTTGTTGTCCGTTAACTAAAAAATCCACATATCTGTTTGAATAATCTCTACTTGGCATAGTTAATTAAATTTTTTGTTGAATTTACCATCATTTCTACTCTCTATGTAGCATGTATTAATTGCGGTAGTATTTTCATTAAATAAACCTTTTAATATTTTATCCGCCGCACTTTTCTCAGTGTCAGTCAATACTGTTGTATAATCTAAAATTCTAGTTTTACCCGATGGGTATAGTTTTTCTTCAAATCCTTCAGAATAATCTTTAAATTCTTTATCTTTTCTAAATTTTTCAAAAATTTTCTCTTCAGATTTTAATTCTTTACTATACTCTTTAGCAATTTTTTCAACAACTTTTTCAAATTTATTTCTAAGTTTATTTGATGGATTAAGATTAGTTGTTAATACATAATTAATAAATTCAGTTAATTTGTTTTTATCATTAAATTCTCTAGCAACTATCATATAAAAAGTTCTATTTTCAGGATTATTAGTGAGTCCTCCACCTTCAGCGGGTGTAAAGTCTCCAATATTAGTATAAAAATCAGTGGTTATAATTTTTTTAGTTTGTAATAACTTATCAATATCTTTGAAATATATATTAATTTTTTCAATATCAAGTAATAATTCTTCTAAAGTATCTTGAGGTGTTGGGTTTGTTGAGGTTTCGCTAATTTTACTAGTACCAGTAATAGTATAAGCTAATGGTGTTCCTTTTTCAGTTTTTTTACCATCCAAACCTTTTGATGTGTCGGAACCTCCACCAATTATTAATAATCTTATTAAATCTAAAACCATGTTTTGTTGATAACTACATAATTCGGTTATAATTGTTTGAATATTATTAGAGTATGTGTTACTCAATCTTGTTAAATATTTTTTAATGTTTTCTTTAATTGCACCCATCTCAGTGTCAGTTATACTTTTGTATTGAATAAATAAATCATTTATAATCGGATTACTATTATCGTCAATATCTGATTTAGCTTTATCAAATAATTGAGTGAATGGGTTATCTTTTTTACCTTTTTCCGTAGTTTCAATAACAGGTTTACCATATATTGGAGATTCATAATCAGAACCTATATTATAGGTGTTACCCGTAATATAATTTCTGTTTTCGTTTAACAATTGTAACACACCATAATTGTATTTAAGTACAACACTTTCAAGTTGATTTACAATAGTTGTGAAATACTCAGGACATGTTTTTAACATTTTGTCCATAATTGTTTGGTAACTTATTTCACCAGTTTCACCACCTTCAACTCTATTAAAGTTAACAATAGTTCCAATTGTATCCCCAAAAGCATTTTCAGGTGGAGTGTCTGTTGCATCATCACCAACTTGTGGTTCATTTTGTAAAATTTGTTTAACTAAGTCTTCATCTATTTTCTTAAATGAGTCGTCAGTCCAAACAGACCTTTCATCATAAACTTCAGTATTTGCATAATAATTAAATGATAATGCATTCTGTAATTGTTCTACTGGTTTTGCCAATCCTTGTCCACCGATAAAATCAAAACTCATAGTTACATTAGCAATCATTGGTTGTACGCCAATACCTTCAGGGTTCATATCAAAAACTAATGGTTCATAAGTAAATGATACACTTTTTGGAACAATCTTAGTATTATAAAAATCACCGATACGTAAAACTAATATTGGTGGAGTACCAAATGATGTATTCCTTGCATCATTATATTTAGGTTTTCCGTCAGCGTCAATAATTGGTATGGTTTCACCTGGCCTAACACATTGATTTAAAAATGTTAATCTAGAGTTTAAACCTTCAGGTGTTGTTGAGTGAAATGCGGGATTAAAATATTTAATTTTTTCTTTTATTGAGTCGTAAAGCATCGGTACTTCCTTTTCAATAACTTCAAAATAATCGCATTCAGACAATAATTGTCTTAATATTTTTTTACCAATACCTTCTTTTAATTTCTTTTCAATTCTAGTTGTTGGTTGTGGTTTTTTTGGTTGTATTTCATTAGTTATGGTTTTTGGTGTTGAGGTAGTTGGTGTTGAGGTAGTTGTTGGTGAATTTGTTGACGCATCACCACCAGGTGGTATTGTTACAGTCGCATTAATTTTAACTCTTCTACACGCCATAGCGTCAACCGAATATGTTTGAGAGTTTGATGTTACTTTATTGGCACTACCATCAATAATATCTTTAGTACACTCTACCGTTCTACCTGTTCCGTTTGATGTTTTTGGTATAACAATTTGTTCTCCTTCACCTTGTGAAGTTGTTGGTATTATTAATTTTTTATCATTAATATACGGTTCTATATCACAATTAAGTTCCTTACCTCTTTTTTTCAAATATTTAATAACAGAATCTATCCTTCTTGAGGATAAATTAACATTATAACTTTTACTTGCGGGAGCTGATGCGGAACCAACTAAATTTAACGTTATCGTTGCATTTTCCTCTTTTAATAGTTTAAATAAACTAGCGACCAAACCATTATCTTTATCATCAATTGTTTTAAAGTTATCTACAATTGTATTATCCCAAAACTGAGTAACTATTTTATTGTTTTCACAATACGCAACATTTGATTTACAGTAAGTTGAATTTGGTGAAAATATTGAATCCGCCTTTGATTGATACGAAGGAAAATATTGGGTTTCATACGCTTTATATGTTTCAGAAAAACTAACTGTTGATGTTGTACTATTAGAGTTTGGGTCAGGTCTATCGTTATGGAAATAAAAAGCTAAATCATTAAATTTGTTTTTAAAATCATCGGCTGACGTATCAGGGGTTGCCTTTTCGTTTTGTGTTGTGTCACCAGCACTTCCAGAGTTCCCTGTTGATTTTTGTGTATTATCAACATTTATATTTTTTTTAACCTCTCTTAATTCTTCGGTTGTTAACTGTGGATTATTTAAAATTTCTTGATAAGTATAAAGGTCTTTTGTGGGTATTGTGTTATATTTTAAAGCCAATTGATAAATGTCATATTTTGTACATCCCGCAAAAAACGAATCAATAATAGAATTCATTTTTTCTTTATTGGTTTGCAAATGTTTGTTAACAATAACATTTAATATTGATGGGTGGTCAACAATAATTTTCCAAGATAATTGACCACTTCTACTAGTATCTTTATAAGTATAAATCGGTTCAGGTCTACCCAAGAATGTTTGTTGATTCCAATTTGCAGAACTTTGGTCACTAAATTTTAAATCGTATGGTGGAAACCACATAACTCTACCACCATTAGGTCCTTTTTCACACACGGGTAATTCATCATATGTAAATCCAGGTCTACTTGATGTTCTCCAGGCAAGGTTTTCAATTGAGAACATGTACTTTTTAGCATACCCACCTAACCCTTGTTCATTGTTTTTAATTATATTTGTTGAGCCAGGATTTTTTAATGGTGCAATGTTAAGATTGTACGTATTATCTAAAATAGAATAAGAAAATCTTCTACCCGCATTTGTAATACCATCGGTTTTTTGTAAATCAGCATAAGTGTAATAAGGTGTATCTTTAGTAAAAACACGACAATATTCAATACCTTCTTCACTTCCTGTTGCAAAATCTCTATAAGAAACAACTTGAGAACCTTTTGTCATTTCTTTATAACCATCATTAAACACTTTGGAAACTTGATTCATGGCATTACCAACGTGTTTTAATCTTGATATACCTGTTACATTATCCGCAGAATCTATTAATCTTTGAGTTTGGTCTAATATTGAACTTTCTTTAAAATCTAAATTAGTTGATTCATTTCTTGTATATTGACTACTAATTTGATTAAATTCGGAATCTAAACTACCAGTACCACCACCAGGGGTTGCTTTAAATCCTGCATTACCCTTATATTTTGGTGATGTCCAAACAAATTGACCGTCAATACCTCCACCATCAGAAAGAGGTTTAGCTGCTAAACCAAAATTTAAAGACTCTTGATTTCCTTCATATAAAATACCTAACTCTGATGGACCGTAAACAGGTGTTTCAACTTGCTGACCAAAAGGATTTACAGGTATTTGATTTGGTGGTGAAGTTATCGTTGAAGGTTCCGCATTTCTACTACCAACATAATAACCCCCAACTAATGTTCCATTTGGGTTTATTAAACTCAATAATGGATTAATGATTGCTTGACCAACACCCAAAAGCCCACCAAAATTTCTTTCAAAACCAGGTTGGTATCTGTTATAATCAATGTTTCTAAATAATGCTGACCTTTGAGCATTACCCGTATTGGCTAAAAATATTTCAGAAGGATTTCTTTTTAAATTTAAAATAGGTCCTAAAAACCCACCCGTTAATTGATTGACAACATTAAGTGCATTTGAAACTTGCTGTGATTGACCATTAACCTCATTCTCATTAAAATAATCACCAGGAATTGGTGATACAGGCCAATAAGCGCCACCTAGTCTTGTTAAAAAGTCTGCTGCGACAACTATTGGATTTTCAGCAACGGTTATTTGCCAGTTTTGATAAACTAATGGTTCTCTACCTGCAACAATTAGACTCGCTTCAAATGGGTCTGAAAGTGATTCTAAATTAACTAAACCTATAGTATTTTGATATATTTCAGCGTCAACTCTAGCTTTAAATAAATTATTTAATTGTTCCGCACCTATTTTAGCTAAAAAAGAATCTTGAGATAATAATCCATTATCACCTGTTGGGTTTGTTGATAGTAATATACTATACGGTGAGTAAGAAGATGGAACAAATGTTGGGGGGTTCCAATATGGTTGATAAATTTTATTATTATTCTGAATATCAGTAATAATAACCATATCATTAAATCCACCATCGGGTCCATATCTATTCTCAATGTAAGCCGCGTCAATATAAAATTCATTAACTAAGTCTAAAACCGTATCAGTTGGGTTATATTCACCTTGATTTGAGTTAACAGGTAATGGAGGTCCATTATATGTAATATTTAAATTGAATCCACCATTAGGACCGAATTCATTTAATGGATATAATTGATTTGAATAAACACCATCGGTGATTAAATTATCAGGAGAGTCAATAACATTTAGATTTGATTGTTCAGTCTCATAAGCAATAGGACCTGATGGTGGTGTATAAACACCAGGTACATCATAAGGTTCCAAATTTTTGGCTAGTAAAGCATTTCTAAAAGATGAACTATTTGCAAATGATAATGTACTTTCAGGCATATTAGTTTTTTAATATAAATAGATACCAAATGAATTTTTTTTATTAAGCAACAGGTATTCCACTTAAACCAGCTGCGTTATTACTCATCACCATTTGTTGTTGTGGGTTTGAATTCATTGGAGATAAACCATTATTATATCTCCCCTGATTAACCGCAGTAACCAAAGCTTCTTTTACTCCAGTATTTTGTAACGCAAGTATTAATTGATTTGTGTCCATATTAGGAGGTGCAGTTACATTTAAATTAATATCTATAGGACTATTATTTGTTGATTGGTTTTGTTGAGTATTATTTGCAGATAGTGGTGTATTATTCATGTTAGTCATCTGAGGATTAGATTGACTTGTTGCTGGTAATGGTGGTGTAGTTGTTTGTGGTTGACCCATATTTTGGTCAACCATAAACATATCCTTTATTTTTTTACCACTATTTAAAAGAATATCAATAAACATATTATTAGCATCCCCTAATTTTTTAATCGATTCTTCATATTGAACTGTCATTTGTTCGGCACCTTTCATTGAAAATGACTCAAATTGTTTACCAGCTTCACTCATAGTTGTTAATAGTTGAGTCATTGAGCCTTCACCTGTTATTAATTTATTAATATCAGTTAATATTTTACTAGACGCCTCATCAATACCTTTAGTTAAATTACTAATTTTAGTAGCCTCAGTTCCTGTAAAAACATCGGCAACTTCTCGAGTTATTAATCTTGGGGCTTCTAAAGCTTGTTTGGCGGCTCTTGTACCCGCAACTGCAGACGGAATAGCCTTTAAAGCTGCAATATTAGCATTAATATCTTTTAAATTTGTTAATTGTCCTTTGGCTAGTTCTTCAAGAGTTTTTGGTTGGGTTGATTCAAGATATTTAGCCCTCTCTTCTTCACCCATACCAGCCATTTTTGAAATAACGTCTTCTAATTTTTCAGGTTTACCATCAATACTAATTTCAAATTGTCCGTCTTTACCCATTTCAGCCATGTTAGCAATCATGGTTTTTTGGTCTTCACTTAAAAAGTCAGGGAATTTAATTTGTTGCATTTTCATGTCAAGTTCTTTTGAACCAATAGCCATTTTTGCTAATTCATCTGCATTCATACCTAAAGCCGACGCAATTTCTCTTAATTGTCTTTTAGCACCAGGCATAATTTCAAATTGACCTTTTTCATTTAATTGAACAAATTGTTCAGACATTTTAGTAATTTGATTTTGTAGTTCTGCAGGGTCATTTTGAGCCATATCCATTAATCTTAATGGGTCTAACAACTCGGAATTTGCAACCCCCAATCTCTGCATTGACGCGGCTAATTCAATAGCCTTGTCAGGGTCAAATAAATCATCCGCCAATTTTAAAGTTTTAGTCATATCAAGTCTTAACATTGTTGCTTGAGCCGCCATTTTTGCCAAACCTTCAACTCCACCACTGAAGTTAAATTTGTTTAATGCCTCCATGTTAAGTAAAACTTTTTCACTAACCGCTTGAGCGTTCACCCCCATTGAACGAGATACATTAACAACTTCTTTAATTCCGTCAGCGGCTTGATACACCGAATAACCAGCGTCTTTAAATGATGTTACAATTTGTTTGGCACTTTGACCTGAAACTTCTGAAGCGGCATAAAGTTTTTCGTAAGATTCTGTTGTTAAAATTAAATTTCTACCTAAACCTTCACCCACGGTTTGTTGTATTTCAGCAATCTTTTGAAAATTACCCCCTAATAGAGTGACTTCCCTAACCGCACCAGCCATAGCTTTGGACATTTCCAAAACATTTTCTCGACCTTGACCAAATGATTTTGCAATACCTACAGCCGCGTCATCAACTTCTAACACGGTTTTAGCAATTTCAACCGCACTTAAATTTGACTCTAAAGATTCACCAACTTTAACTGCAAAAGAATTAAACGATTCTGTTAGTTTAGCAATTGGGTCAAAACCACCCCCCGTATTATTTGTGTTTTGAAGCATACCTTGGTGTTATATAATATATAAATACACCAAACAATATTTTATTTACCGTTTTTTGGTGTATTGTCTTCAATAACTCTGTCTATAATATATTTCCTAATATAGGTTGGCATATTCATAAATTCAGAGTATTGTATTCTGATGAATTTAGATAAGAAATAAAATTCTTCTATTAAAATTTGTCTGTACTTAGAAGAAAGGGCGAAAAAATTCGGCCCCGAAGGTGATATTAAAATTCACCATTTCTCCTGACGGGGCTTTTACTTTTTGTGTTAAATCTAACGAAGGTGTATTGTCACGTAAAAAATTACGGATATATTTTGAATCCATAATAGGTAATGAATTAACAAATTGTGAAATCACTTCTTGAGACGTATTACCTTCAACCTCAACAATTTGTTTCATTAGTCTCCATGTAATTGTTGGTGCAACTCTACCAGCTGGATATTGTTCTGACATTTTATTAATATCCAATACTTCAACAAATGTTAAGGGTCTTAATTTAACTGTTGAACCTGTTTTAGGTAATCTTGTTGTAAAGATACCATTTTCATCAGCCTTATGTTCACATTTTTTTAGGTTTAATTCTTCCAACAAAAATGTGTGTTCAAATTTCTTATCAGTTTTTGGGTCAATCAAGGACACATTATATTCAGGACCAAAAGAAGTGTTTCTTAAATATATTAAAATTGCTTCAATATCAGAATCAATTAACTCTTCAGGTCTTAAATCGTGTTCATAAATTTTACTTCTTAATAAAGACATTATAATTGTCTCATTACTTGATTGTGATGAAGAAATTAGTAAGTTTTCGTCATTGGCAGTTAGATATCCAACTTTAATAGATTTCTTTTTATTTTTGTAAAAAATACCACCAGTTGGTAGTGTTACCACATCGTGTGGTAAATTGAAATTCTGCATTCCTGCTTCGTATACACTAGGTTGTTCCATATTAATATTTCTTTTATTACAAATATATAAACATATGGTTTTTTTTAAACAGTAAATAAAAAATCCACGCTTTTGACGTGGATTTTCTTAATTTTATAACTGAAATTATATCAATAAACTAATATACATCTATCCATACGAAGTGTAGCCGTAATACTTGCCAATCCGTCAGTATTATAAGCCAATGAATCAAAGTTAACATCAGATAAGAATGTACCCTCCAAAATCCATTTTTCAACAACAACACCAGTTGGGTCTAACATTTCAAGGTCAACATTCTTTTTATAACCCGCGGCATAACCCATACGACCCGTTACGGATTCAGCACATAGACGAACCCATTCCATCAAAGCTTGTGAAGCTGAAGGTCCGATAGGGTCACGGAATTTAACGTTAATTGTTCCCCATGTAAAACGACCTGCAACATATGTTGAAGTGTTTAAGAAGGGAATTTCTACAGAGTTAATTGTAATATGTGGTCTAGCCGTTGATTCCACGAACCATTCGTTTATCCCCAAAGTTGTTGGAAAACGAAGTATAAACCTGTTCTGTCTTTTAGGTTCATACGGTATCGGCATTTTCATTAATAAATCAGCCATTTCAGTTTTTTTTTATTATTTCTTGTTTATTAGTTTATTATAAATATCACCAAATAAATTTTTTCTCTTTACTTTAGTTTTTTTTAAAATTATTCTTAGCATATAAGTATCTAGTAAGGTTTTTTTATTCCTCCTGCCGTTGAATAAGTTTTAATTATATTATCTGGTTCTTTTTCAAAATGAGATTTAACTTTTTCTACATTTCTTAAATCATCATCTGAAAATCCGATAGTTGGTAAAAATCTATTAGTTATTTTATTTTTTAAGTAAGCTTTCTTGTTAATGTATTTTGAAACACTTTTTACGTAATTAACAAAATCTTTTAAAGCTTTAATTTTACCCTCTTCAGGATTTGTCGCAGAACCTTCCCCAAATGTTACAGGGTAAAATCTGCAAAGGTCAAGATACTCTTTAATAATATCTTTTTTACTTTCACCTTTTTCGCCTGAGATATCTCTATACTTTTCCAAATTTTTTATTAATTCGTTTGAGTTAATACCATTATGATTAGAAATAATCAAATTGTAAACAGATTCTTTAATTGTGTCAGGATTATGTCCCCTTGCAGTCACTATTGAAAATATTGAACCGTTGTTAATCGCTTCCACAAAATCAGGCCAAGCAGGACCTGGTTTTGCTATCATAGAATCAATAATAAATTGTTTATCACCTGAAGTCCTGAAAAATCTAAATGGTTCTTCTGCAAACCCAACTATTTTGTGTCCTTCGTACTCAAAAGGTTGATTACCAATTTCAGTTCTGTATTCTGCGAAGTCTTCAGTTGACATACCAACTTCATCACCATCTTCATCCATTAACATTATTTTGGTTGGCATTATCATAATATTGTCGTCCCAATCAAAAGCGTAATACTTCATATCAGGACTACCAGTCTCGTCAATACCTTCTCTAAATACGTATTTTTTATTCATTAATTATATTTGGCTAAAAAAGGTGGGGAATAAACCCCACCTTTATAAATATTGGTTATTAGATATTTTCAAACGATGCACCTGTTGGTGTAATGTAGAAGGTAATATCAATAAATTCAAGTGACCTTGTAGGTTTGATATAAATTTTACCCGTCATCTGGTTTCTATCTAAATCAGCGGTATCTGAAGAAACTGTTACACGGAAGTCGTATAAACCACGGTCTCTTCTGATTGCGTCTAAGATAGGGTTAACCGCATCTAAGAAATCTTGTCTAACTTTTTGGTCGTTTTGTTCAAACAACAATC
>Ga0070749_10000398_pt1 | contig 29298 bp, 27 predicted proteins | sample VirMetDEL_Nov_18_FD_75180 | JGI IMG/M metagenome (GOLD analysis project Ga0070749, IMG submission 75180) | Aqueous microbial communities from the Delaware River and Bay under freshwater to marine salinity gradient to study organic matter... | ecosystem: Environmental > Aquatic > Marine >...
ATCATCTGGATGATCTAGCTCTCCACAGGCACGATTGTCTTTTACTACGTTCATATAATTTTTTATTTCTCTTTTTAGAACATTTTCCGGATAAACTCTTCCATTACCATTCTGCTTATCAGCAGTCTGTAGTCTTCCGGACAAATAAAGAACGCCGTTTTCCATCTCTCTTTTTTCGCGCTCTGTTAAAAGATCAGGACAGATTCCCCCTTCACATAGGGCATAAAATTCTCTTAATAATTTTTTTTCCATTGTTTTCCTCAAAATTTAAAAAGGTGCCGGCGCTACCGGCGCGAGTCAGCTACCTGAACAGCAACGGCGGACAGGTTGAAGCATCCATCGTTTAATCGTCAACATTAATCACCTCCTGATCTTGACGATACTCTCACACCAAAGTCATCGACGATCATGGAGAGCAAATATGTTGTGCCTGCCCCTAAACAAGAAAGGCAGAAAGCATTCCCTATAGAATACTCAAAAGTAAATAGTTCTGTAAATCCATTTATACAGAATAGAAAAAGTGAACACCAGAAGCCCATACACAGAGGGCAGTGAAAAAGAGTGTTCCATTTTTTTGTATAATCTTTTTCTGGTCTTATGTCTTCAAAGATTTTACCGTGAACTATTATGAAAGTCATACCGTAAGAGGTAAGAATAAATGTAAGTAAATTCATTAGTAAACAAACCGACCATATTGATATGGGGACATGATTGTACTAGGCTCAATAGAGCCTTTCTTTTCTGCTTGTGGAACTTCTCCAAGATCTGTTGAGTCTTGATTATCTGGATCGATCAAAGCATCATCTTGGATCTCTTCGTAAGCTGTTGTTCCTTCCATATAAGGACGCTCTGTTTGAATCCACTCAGAGATGTTGATCAAAGTAGCCTTGATTGGATCAACAGTTTCAGATTCCATTATTTTGCCTTCGAGAGAGCCATAAATGTTTCCTCCGCGGATAGAGTCATAATGGATTATTCCTTTTTTTCTAAGAAACTCCAACAATCTAGACTCTGCACCATAAACAGCATCAGATAAAATATTCTTTGCAAAAGTAACAATCTTGCTATTCTTTGGTTGAATAACGATATCTATGTCTTTATGATCAAAAATCATCAAATCTCCATTCAATGCTGAACGAAGTTGAAGTTGAAAATTAATCTCTTCAGTTACTTTTCCCTTGAACTTAACAGTGACATCTGGCTTATCTTCTGCATTTTGTTGAGATTTTACGGAAACATTAATTGGCATTCTTCTTTACCTCCGCAATTAGATCTTGGATGTAGAAAACTTCCTCAATCATTTGCTGATTTATTGGAGTTTTTGCATAGTTGTCCAGCTTTGTCATAACTTTTTTAAAATTTTCATTATTTGCATTGTTGGAGCTCTCTATGATCTGCTGCTCAATGGCACTTTTGAGACGTCCGATTTCTTCATTTAGAAAAGTTTTTAGGCCGAGTCCATTATCAGAAAATGAGACAATATAATTTGTCAGAAGGTCTTTTTGTTCTTTTAAAAGAGTTCTATCATATGCATTATTAAACTTATTAACAAAGGTTTTAAATTCTAAGTTATCCAAATGTTTCATTTCTGTTAGAACTTTGTCTTCTCTTCCCAAGAATCTTACCAGCGTGTTCTCGAGCATTATTCTTTTCTTGGCTGGTAAGTTTTGGTTTTGAAAATAAAGACCTATTGATGCAAGATCTTTGTAGTTAGGAATAAAGTTGGAAAAGACATCTTGCCCCAGTTCTTTATTGATTATGTTAATAAGTTTTGTTTGTGAGTTGAAGATTTTTTTTCTATCAAGTCCATAGAAGTCTTTTCTAGTTTCTTCAAGCAACCTACGAGAGAAATTTTCATCTAATTGTTTAGAATGCAATAAAGAATTGTAAAGATCTAGTTCTCTTTTAAGCTCACTGTTTTTATGAAAAAACTCTTTAAGTAATTTTTTAGCGGTTGATTGAGCTTCTTTGTTTTCTCGAACGATTGCTTTTGTTAATTCTTTTATCAAGCATTCGTAAAGAAAAGCGGTGTTTCTTTTCTTATTGTGTTTCATCTTGCTTGTCCTTGTTTAGTGATTCAATTAAAGACTTGATTTCAAAGTCAGTAGTAAATAGTTTGTGTTCTTCTAAACTATTGTGGTTTTCGTTTTCCATTAATCCTTTTGTAAGAGAGCCTAGGCCATCTCGACCACCATATCCCGGAAAAGTAGTTCTGAAAGTTCCAATCTCGCCAGTGGCAATGTTGTTCATTTGCTTTCGTCGGCCGCCTTTTCTATATTTCAATTGTCGTTTTTTATAAGGACCTCGGGGTTTTGCATCATCATCTCTTTTAGCTGGAGGTTCTGCTAATAACACTTCATCCTCTTCTTCTCCACCAGCAGGAGCTGCTGTTTCTTCTTCTGCTCCTCCTAGATCAAGTTCTTCACCGCCAAGGTCTAGTTCTTCTCCACCTAAATCTAAACCACCTCCAGTGCCTGCTTCTCCAGATGACTCCCCAGATGATTCTAGATTAGCCATGAACTTTTTATCATAAAACATTTCTCTTTGCATTCTGATATATTCTTCTTCTGATAATCCCAACAAGTTTTCAGCAACCCATCTTCTAGAAAAATATCCTTCTGTAGCAGAGCCTGCAATATCAAACTTAGTTTTCCAATGTTCAAGTTCTTGCATTTCAGCAATTTTGGATGGATTATTTAGCGATAAATCAAAATTCAATAAGTCATCTCCGCGGAATCCTAAAGTAAACAGGTGAATAATTCCGATTTTTTCAAGTTCTGCTATAATAACTCTTTGGAGTCTTTGGATGGTCCTCGCGAATCTAATGTCCTTTTGTGCGAGAGTTGTCTTGTCCTCAGTTGCTCCTTCGCCCATCGATAGATAAGATTGAGGAACCTTGAGAGCAGAGAATAACTTATCTCGCAGATACTTAACATCTTCTATGGCAGACGTGAATGTCCCACCGGCAAGGTTTTCAATAGTTGTGGAAGAGGTTCCACCTCGAACAGGAATAAAGTAATCTTCTTCAATAGACATAGGATTATAACGCAAATCAACACGACCAGAATCAGGATCTACAACTTGATGCCTTTTCATTTGTGTCATTACTTTTTGCATATATTGTTCGACTTCTTGAGGAGCTATACCTCCGACATCAATCTTGAAAACGCGTCTATCTGTTGCTCGAACAACACGATAAGCCATCATCGCATCTTCGAGGAGAGTAAGTTGTCTCCAAATTCTTCTTGCTGGCTCTAATGCTGAGGTTCCATAAGGAGCATATTTATCGTTTCCTAAAACCCTGAAGTGTGCAATCTGCCAGTTTTCAAACGTCAGCCCACCAGAGTTCCATTGGAACTGGACATAATTTGGGTTTGTTGGATCTTCTCCCTCCAACCTTTCAACTTCTTGAGGTGGAAGACCAATGCAATTTCTGATTCCCATATGTTCATCAATATCTAAATAAAGAAAGAAGTCTCCATATTTACACATTGTTCTTGCCCAACCAAACAAATTAGAATCAACATTAAGAATGTCATAATAGAGAGAATGAAGGATAAATTTTATTTCTTCGTTAGCACACTTGATGTGTAACATTGGAGTCAAACTAGAATGAGTTGTCATCTCATCTGCATAAATATCTAAAGATGAAGCGATCTCTGGAGTGTATTCCATCTGATCAAAATCTACATAACGCTCAGATCGATTACGATTCTGGATCATATTCAAGCCCATTATGTTCATTGGGTTATATTCTGACTTTTTGAATTGCAACCCAGAAGCTGATTTAAATCTTGAAGCATATTTATCCAGCTGTCTTCTTCGGATTTGACGACCGGTCTGAGTTCTTCTGTTAACAATAGGACCAGAAAAGATCCTTGTCAGAGCTTTAAAAAGAGCGTTTTGGTTATTGTTGGGGTTTCTATCATTTCGTGCCATTTTCTATCCTTTATAAATCCAAAAGAAATCTTTTGTCTTTTTTATTTCTTCTTTGTGCTTTTGGTGTGTTGATTCTTGAAATCCATGTTGGCCTTTTATTTTTGTTTCAAAAGTTTTTGTGGATTTCATAAGTCCTCCCAACATCGCCTTTTTGTATTCGACTTCTCTCTCATTCTCCTGCAATGCTGTATCACGTACCCAACATGCAATAGCCAAAGACATGACGAGATCGTCATTATAAGAGCGCATCGCTTGGGGTTTTCCATTATACCAGATAAACGTTTTAAATTCATGGAACAATCTACTCGAATTCAATCTAATTAGTTTGTTTCTAACGTACTCTTCTAATTTTGCTACAATTAAGGGTCTAGTTTTAGTACTTGTTGTGAAACCCATAACAGCCCTGTCATTATTTTCTGCTACAACAGATTCAATAAATTCATGAGTTGATTTAACGGAGTAATAAATTTTAGGGTAACCTAAATCATTTAATTTTTCTAAAACAGAGATTCCAATCCCGTTGTTTTCAACAACTAAAAGACAGCTGCCATATTCTCTACCAGCTTCATTTAAAACATTAGCATATAGATCTAGGTTTGGTTTTCCTTGATATTCCGCTACAATTTCCATAGTGTCTAATCTTAAAATATGAAAAACAGAATAATCTGCTCCGTCACCCCTAGCAACATCTGCTACGAGAACATAAGATGCCCCTTCTTGATATTTTTCCCAAATCCAAAAGTTCCTATCGTAACCGGTCTTATAGATTGGATCTCGAATATTTTCAAATAACCAATGCATATCATCAGGGTGGATAACTGTGTCACCAGATGTGTTAAAATTACACTCCAATTCTTGTGCGATTTGTCTACGAGACATATTTTTAGTTTCTTTTGCAAACCACTCTTTATCTCTTTCCGGATGGACATCCCAAGGAAGCATTATTGGGTGAAAATCATTCTCCTCGGCATCTGCATCTATGTAGGTCTTATGAAACCAGTTTCCTACCCCATTAGGCGTCGATAAGGCTATGCAGCGACCCCCTGTTGACAGAGTGGGGTAAAGACCGGTCCACAACTCGTCAAGGCCTTCTACGTGTGCTGCTTCGTCTATAACAAGCAGGGATAATGCTTCCGAACGTCCAGCGTCTCCTGATGTTGTTCCTGCTTTGATTTGAGATCCGTTTGATAGCTCGAATGAAGTCTTATTGTCAATAATAATCTTAGCTATCTTCATCCATTCTGGAAGATGCTTCATAATTTGTTTTACTTTTTTTACCAAGTTAGCTGCTGTTTGAAACTTTGTTGCAATAACAAGAATATTTTTGTCTCGGTGAAAAAGCATAAACCAGACAATGTATCCTGCTGAAATTGTCGAGATACCTAACTGTCTGGCTTTGAGGATAATATTAAATCGATAATCGTTGAAATCCTTAAGGAGTTCTTTCTGATATTGAAATGTTTTAAACGGAATAAGTCCCTTTAGAGGATGTGAAATTCGGCAATAGTTATCAATAAAGAATTGTGGATCCTTACCGCATTTCACAATCTCCTTGACAATTTCTTGCTTTGAGAGCTTGAATGCCATTAAGCCTTCTTACGTGTATCGTTTGATGGTCGTTTGTTTGAAAACTGATTTAAAAAGTTTCTAGTAACTTCGCGAGTCTTATCGATTGATGGCTCTAGGTAAGGTTCAGCATCAACCTTTGAGATGTTATAGTCTTGATAAGCCTGAACAAAGGTTCGAACTCGACTTGTAGATTGAACCAAGATTTTTGGTTCTCCCCTTTTAGATAAAGTAACGCTTTCACCAGTTATTGATTTATATTCTTTTTGAAGAAACTTTTTAATTTCATTAAGCATTCTTTCGCAATCTTGCTCAAACTTAGAGTCTTGAACGTTTTTCAATGGAACATCACTTTGATAAGTAACTCGAATAACATTGCCTAAAAACTTAACCGAGAATCCATCGTTTACTCTTTTATCAATAATGGGATGTCCTTCTTCTCTTCCTAATCCAACTTTATGAACTTGACCGTCCAAGCTGTAACGTTCATCGTGTGCGCCATCATAGGCATTGGCAGCAGCTTGTGCTAATCCTTGAATAATTTTTAAAGTGTTTGAGCTCATTTATTTGGCCTCCAGCCTTTTTTCCATCTATCTTCTCGGCCCTCAACCCACTTAACATAACATTTAAAACAGCATTCAAATTTTGTCATGTAGACATCATCATTTGATTTGAAGGAATAAGTGTTACACACGGGACAAGAGCGTCCAGACTCTTCTTTAAGTAGTTTTGAAGGAATAAAAACGCCATAGACCTCTTCTTTGTCTAAATCTTCCGTTATAGCATCTGGATCGTAGGAATCCTTTAATTGTTCTAAATATTCTTTTTCTTTGTCATCATCCCATTTTGACTTTGGGTTTACAACTGTTTCTTTTCCATATTTTTTTGCGATGGCTTGTTCAACTTTCACAGCATAATTTGGATCTTTATTCTTCATTGGTTCCTCGAGTCTATTTCTCTAACAGCATAATATGTTCCAAGTGATGTTCCGGAAGCTAATAAAAAGCCGCCGAAGAAAGCCCACATTGTTTTATTTGGCTTAATTTGTTTTCTTAAAGATTCTATTTCTTTATCTCTAATGTCTAGCAACGCCACATTCTTTTCAGTTTCTGTCTCTAGTTCTGCTTTTAAATAGTCGATTTGAAGTTGCATTTCTGCTTTGGTCATAGAAACTGCAAGCTCTTTTTGAATCTCGCATTGTTCCATTGTCAATTCATTATTAGCAATAATGTTGGCCACTGCTTCATCATTCATTAGACGACCGTCAAAAGGTGCTGTGTCGCCTTCTTTAAGATGCATCATCATTGGCTCGGCCACTGCTGCGGAAAGCAAAAATAATAGCATTACTCCTCCTCAGAGATTTCTACAACTCTTCCAAACTCTCTTAACATTATGCGATCAATTTGTTCTGGGTTTTCTTTAAATTTGGAAATAAGATGTTTCATTTTTGTTCTTCTATAAACATCTATCTTACCATCTAGGTCTTCTGTCGCTTCATCAATCATCTTGAGAGCTTTAACCATTTTTTTGTTTAATAGTCTTTTAAGTCTTTCTTCTTCGGTTTCTAGTTTGGCTTTTACTTTAACTTTTTTCTCGGCCAAATCATTGCTAACTTTTTCAGTTATCTCCATCTTCTTTGAAGAGAAAAGTGCCGTGAACCAATCCCAAGTGTTAGACCACCAAGTTTTTATTTTATTCCAAATTGTAATCATTTTTTATCCTCCGGTGTCATTAAAATAATTCCGAACTCTCGAGAAAGAATCTTATCTATTTCTTCTGGGTTCTCTTTATTTAGTTCGACCAGTTCTCTAACTCTTTCTGCTTTCTTTAATTCTGCATAATTGTTAGATTGCATAGCGCTCTCTTGTGCTATTTCCAAAGCCCTTCTGTATTTAAGTTCAGCTTTAGTTTTCAAATCTTCTTTTTTGTCAGAAGCGTTAACTAAAGCATCGATTTCTTTCTTATATAAAGCTTGAGCCATTTTCAATTGAGTTTTATAGGCAGCTGTCTTTCTTCTTCCATAAAAATAGGAAAAAATAATAACTGCGGCAATAACCAACATTCTCCAATGATGGAAACACCACAGTTTTATTTTTTTCCAAGAAAGCAACATATTTTTATTATCTTTTGCCATCCTCATAATCATCATACAGTTCTTTAATAGTTGTTCCATGTAGATGATCCAAAGCAGCTTCTAAAATGTCTTCTTCTTTAAGCCCTGTTTCGTTGGCTTTTACTTCAACTTCTGTATTGATAGCTTGGTAAGCACTTGTTGGTGAATCAGCATCATAAAATTTAAGTTCATCTGCAACATCCCACCCTACATAATAAGGATCTTTAGGGTTATAACCTTCTGGCTTATCTTCTTCTCTGAGGACAGCTTGAAGTTCTTCCTTGATAATTTGCTTTAGTTGTTCTTTCGTGATTTTCATCTTTTTATTCTCCATGTTTCCAAGATTTTGCAAAATCGATAGCAGATTGACCGCCAATGTAGCAGACCGCAATCATTCCCCAAATGTCTGGGTCAAGATTTGCCCAAAGCATAAGAGCGGTTGCTGTAATAAAAACAAGCAACTTGCGGCTAGCTATTTTTTCTTGAATAAAATCAAGAACTCCTTTATCTTGGTTTGATAGATAAAGTTCATTTTTGATCATTACTTTTTTATCTTCATTCATTAGATTTACTCCTATTACGAACATAAATAGTTACTTAACATAAGATAAATGATATTTTACTCTTTTTATGGTTGAAACTGAAACATTAAATTTTCACATATGCAAACCCATCTCTTTTTTGTATTTCAATAGTTGAGTCTACCACGTCCTTTAATGACTCAAGATGAGAAATTAATAAAACTGTTTTAAACTGTGACTTTATCATTTGTAAAAGCCTGATAAAGCCTTCCATATGTTCTTCATCTAATGCTGTTGCTGGTTCGTCGAGACAAAACACATCCGTTTTTGGTAAATTAGTTATTGAGATAAGAGCCAAACGAATAGCCATGGAAGCAATTGTCTTCTCAGCTCCGGAGCACATCGAGATTGGCCTAGGGTCATATTTTGGATGTTTTATGTAAATTTCTAGTTTATCAGCATCATTATCGAAGAAAACTTGAAAATCAACAATTGTATTTAAGACAGTAGCTATCTCGCTATTAATAATGGGCAACATTGATTTGATAACCTGATAAGAAACACCGTTTGCATGCATTGCTTGGATGAATAAATCATAAGCAATATAGTCACGCTCTGCGTCTTTGATTTTTTGAATTTGCTCTTCACTTTCTTGAATAAGCCTTTTAGTTGTTCCTTGTTCAGACATAAGAGACAAAATCTTATCATTGCATTTTTTGAGTTCTTTTGATTTCAAAGATAAAGTTTTTTCGATTGCAACTAAGTCTCTTTTGAGAGATTCGATGTTTTCGAAAGCTTCTTTGTTTTGGTGGTAGTAATCAATTTTAGAAGTGATCTCTTCGATCTCTTTTTCAAAGAGAGTCTTCTTACTCTTGTTTGCTGAGATTTGCGCTTTTGTGCTTTGAATTTTTGCTTCATTTGTTTTTATCCTTGTGGAATTGTTTTTGAAGTCATCTATTTCTGCTTGGATGTAAGTTATGTCTATAGCATCTTTTTTCTCATTAAGCAATTCCAAATCATACTCAAAATTATTTAGGGACTCTTGAGAATTTACGATTAAACTTTTTGCTTCCTCTGCTTCTTTTACAAACTGATTATCACAACAAAATTTACAATTTGGATCATATTCATGGTCATGAAGCAAATCAATTTTATTTTGATAGTTTTGGATTTCCATCTTTGTTGAGCGAATGTTCCTTTCTATAATTGAAATATCTCTCAAAAGACCCTTGTGTTTTATTACAAGCTCTTCTTTAGAGTCATGATCAAAGCCATCAACGAGCGACTGTAATCTGGCTTTAAGGCTCTTTAAATCTTTTAAAGCATCACTATCACTTTCTAAATCCACAATTGCTTTTTCAAGCTGTTTGCGCTTCTTGGATAGACTCTTTTCAAGTTGCTCTATGTCTAATGACTCTGTTCCTACTGTTTCGATCTGGGACTTTATTAAACTTTTTTCTTCTTCAAGTTCAGCTATTCTGTTTGTGTGCTTTTCACACAAAAGGGTTTGTTTTTCAACATCTTCAAGGATTTCTTCTAAAGCTTCCTTATTCCACTCAAGTTTCTTTGGCCAATTCGTAGAGTTAAGATGCTTAATGATCCCTTTCATTTCTGCCGAGTCTTTCTTTGCCAGTTTATGTTTAGCTTCAAACATTTTTAAATCAAGAAACTTTGCAAGGATTTCTTTGCGTTTTGTTGAACCTTCGTTTATAAAACCCAAAGAATCCATTTGCGAAGCCATAGATGTAATTAAGAAATCATCAAAAGTCCCAAATGATTGTCTGATGTTTTCATCTGTTAGATTTCTGGTTGTTCCGTTTTTGCTTTCTTGAATCTTCTCTAGAGAAAACTTAGTGAAATCAAGCTCAGTCTTTACCTCGGTAGTTTCATTACCTTTTAGTCTTTTTGTGTATTTTTCCAGATTGCGAGTAATCGTGTAGGAATCATCACCGACTCCGATCTCAAGTTGACACTTAGCCTTTTGCTTATTTTGGTTGACGATATGGACATTCTTTCTCTCTCCTTTGGATGTGGTATTATATAATCCAAATAAAGCTGCATCTATAATACTAGATTTACCTGAATAATTTTTTCCGAAGATCCCAACAAGGCCGTTCAACTTTGTGAAATCTATCTCGTTACCTTCACCGTAGTTAAATAGATTGTTCCATTTCATTTTCTTAAGTTTCCAAACAATATTTCGAGAAATATCACCAGATGACTCAATTTGCTTCGAATAATGGCGGTTTAACTCCAAAATCCTATCCAAAACATCGTCTGAGATTTCTTTGTTTGAGAGGAAAGATCTTATGTATTTATCTTGTGTATTTTGGTCTCGCATGTTTATGCGCTCACCATTGTTCTCCACGACCGTTTTTGATGCATAACCAGCTTTATTAATGAAGTTAACCGAATAGGGGCTCCATTGCAAGTTAGCATAATCACAAGCCCTTCTCAGCTTTGCCAATGGTAAATTATAATTTGTTACCAATCTTAAACGAGAGTTTCTTGGAACTTCAACTTTTGGAAGAGTTCCGTCTTGATTTATTTCAATTGTGTAAAAAGGCCGTGGAGACATGAACAATCTTTTCTCAACACTGAACGTTTCTTTATCTTTGATGTTCCAAAGAAGATAACCTTTTTTTAAAGATTCACCGAAGTTCTGCTGGACAGTTGATCCTGCATACCAAACTCTTCCATCTGTGTCGAGTTGTTGCGTTCTGTGGATGTCTCCAAGCATTGCGTAATCAAAATCTTTGAAGATGTTTATATCATCTTCTCCGTTTTCCAAAGCCCAGCCGTCAGAAATCTTACATCCCATAATCGCACCATGATAAAGTGCAACATTCACTTTGTTCTTATCCGATGGCGAAACCCAGTTGTCTCGATCGAAAACTGATAGCACGTTGAACACTATTCCTTCTTCAGGCTCATATTCACCAGAGTTCTTAAGAAGAGTCAAATTTGGGTGATTTAAAGCTTCTATGATAGGTGTTATAGCATCTTGTCTATTGCCGTTCTTCAAATTTCCATCGTGATTACCAAGAATGATTATTGTTGGGGCAATCTCCGCAAGGTTCTTCAAGAAGTCAGTTGCTAACTCAAAGTATTCGGGAGATAAGTGCGTCTTTGTGTGTGCTAGGTCTCCTGTGTGTACAATGTAGTCTGGTCTTTCATCCAATAGGCTGTCGTAAATGTTTTTAAAAACAATCCTATATTCTTCGTGATATTTTAAATTTCTGATGTGAGTGTCACTTATGTGTGCGATAATAGTCATGCGTCCTCCATTACTTTCTTACAATAATATAACCCATGTTATATGGGTTGTCAAGTGAAAAGTCTAACTTGTAAAATTCAAGAATGTCAGAAACGATTCGTTTCATCATGTAAGAGTTACCAGTTATAATTTTCATTTCATGTCCCCAGTTATCGTTGATAAATGCATGACAAACACCTTCAACGTCATAATGGCGAACACCGTGTAGATCAAGAATCTTCATTGGTCACCTCTTGTAAGATTAATGGAATTTTTGCCTTTGAAACCTGCAAGATTCTTAAATAAGATTTTATAATCTGAGCATATTCTTCTTTTGGAGAATATAATTTTAAAAAATAATGTAGCCGAAGAAAATTATGGAAATCATCTTTTGTCATTTTTCCAAACAACTGATTGAATAGCTCAATTGCTTGTTCTGGATTTTTTGCCACAAACTCTTGGTTTTTCTTGTTTTTTATGCCATGTAGGTGAGAAAAAGTGAACCCTTTATTTGACAACATCGCAACCATCAGTTGCGTCCGGTGCATCCCTTTTAAATCACCAGATTCCCCAGAGTGATAAGCGAATTTAAGCCAAGATAAATTTCCAATCATCCAATCTATCTGAACATATTCTTGTGTTTGCCCTGAATAACTATATTGAGGGAACATTGTAAAAATGTTTCCGTGGGTTGTTTTATCATATGCAATATGAATCATCCCACCAGCAGTAATCGGATAAGAGATTAAAGATAAAAAAGCTTTAAGTTTGCACATTTCATCTGTGCTCGTTCTTGCTTTTGATTTAATGTTTTTATATAAATCTTCCCACTCTTGGGGGATAATTTTATATTGTCTCAACTCAGTATAGTTATATGGTTCTCCATCAAACAAATGCTTGAAATCAATAGCTAAATCCATGTCACCAGAAATGCTCTTTTTGCCAACACTACCAACAGGATAAAAGTTATGAAACACGTGTGCTTTTTCTGGGAAGAGATAAGCAAGATGTTCTATGTACTTTTGCAATGTTGGTCTAATGTTTTCGCGAGGGATAGGACTCGCATAATCCTTAAAAATATTTCCGCCCATTGGAGCCTCCTAAATGTTTCGTAGTAGTTTTTCTAAAAAATATAAGTCATTGTCGACTTCTTCTGCTGTTTCAAGTTTTTGATTGAAAACTTCTTTAGACATTGAACCAATATCTTCGTAGTTTCCGATGTTTAGTTTTTTAATTTCTAAATCATATTTCATTAAAGATCTGATAATCCATTGTGCTTTCTTTTCTGCATCTGGGTCTAATGCGATGTAGATTGGTGTATCGTGAATAGCTATTGCTTGAAATAATTTTGAATCTTCTCGTAGGGTTGATCCTAAGATTGGAATAGCATTATCTCCAGCAACAATAGCATCAAATACGCCTTCCACTAAAACTATTGGTTCATCCCAATCTATGTTGAGCTCGTTAAAAATAACGTCTCTATCACAAGGCGGGTTAAGGTACCTGCGATGGTGCCCAACATAAGAACGAGCAATAAAGTAGTTGCAATCTCCACCATTATTGAACGATGGAATGATGATTCGTCCACCATACTTTCCTCCTTTACAATATCCGATTTTCCATTTTAAGATTTCTTTTTTTGTTATTCCTCGACCTCGAAGGTAGTTCAATGGCTCTTTTGAAGACAAAGGCAGTCTTTTATTGCAAAGAGAAATGAATTCTTCTGGTAAATCAATAACTTGTTGTTCTTCAACATCGTTCAGTTGATTGAAAAGATCATCAAATTCAGATAAGTCAAGCCTGCCTTGTAGTTCAAGATACTTTTGTCTTTGTTGGTAGTTGCCGAACTTTCTTACAAGCCGGTAGATGTTCTTACCTCGCGAATCACAAATCCAACACTTGTAACTGTTGATCGAAAAGTTGACCGACATCTTTTTCTTGTGGTGTTTGCAGAACGGGCAGTGATATAAATGTTCATCACCAGCACGGCGATAAGAACCGAGTATGTCGGTTACAATTTTTCTTTTATTTTCCATGTTGTCCTCTCATTTTGTAATATAACATGGTCAGAGGATTTGTCAAGAAAAAAGTTTAAGTATAGTCTCTTCTTTTACATCATCAGGCAAGAATCTCTGAATAGGCTCACCATTCATCAGTGCTTCTCTAAATTGAGTCGCAGACACATCGTCCTTCATTTCAAACATAGGAGGTTCAACGATTGTTTCTTCTCCTTTAAAATATTTTTGAAAACCCACTTGATAACCTTTATCCTTTGACGACCAACCTAATCCACAATAACAATCCGGATTATCATCAGCCCAATCATAACAGTCGCTCAAAGGGTTTGTGTAAGCTCCTTTTTTGCCGTTTTTTACCTTAGCTCGCTTATAGGTAAGCTTTGGGTGCTCCAATAAGCCATAAGCTCCTAGAACGGCTTCTGTGGCCTCAAGAGAGATGGTGTCTCGTTTCTTCTCTCCGCAGAACAAAATTACTCTTTCAACTTCTGGATTGTCGAGATAAAACTTGATAAAATCATAATGTCCTCTGTGTGGTGGCTTGAACCCACCAGCAATTAATACTGTGTACTTCATGGTGTCCTCCGTTTTGTTTAATATAACACGGTGGAAAGAATTGTCAAATTAAAATGATAAGTTTATGTTTTTAAGGATTAGTTTTCCTGAATCTCTTAAAGCTTTCAATGTTGTTGGTGACTTGCGATAGATCTTTGATGTAGCTGTTTCGCTCCAATCGATTTTTTTCTTGTCTCCCCATTCTCTTGACGTGGATTGTAAACAATCGTCTTTAGCAATATCAGGTGTTAACTCACTGTCTTCATTGTCTAGCTGAATCTTCTCGACATCCGATCTTCTGTTATCATAGAAGTCCCAAATTCCATAACCATCCGAAGATAGGATTGTTCGGTCGGATACAAGACCTCCTTTCATGATTGTCGCAACTTCCATGGCGACATCATAAAGCATTGGTCCCCATCCACGTGAAGCATCGGAAAATGCGATCATCATTGCGTCGAGACAAGGTAACTCATCTCCCATTTGGACCGTTGTATCCATTATCAATGTACCATATGGCTCGCCTTCTTTGTTGAATCTTAGTTCTTTGCCCTCTTTATCAACATAGTCGATGGAGATTTCATCTTCTGATACCATATACACCATGACATACACGTCTTCTGGTAGCTCGGAAGGTTGGAGTGCCGCTTCTTCGAGAACCTCAAGGATTAGTTGTCTTAACTTGGTGCTGGTGAGCTTCATTTGTCTGCCTTGCTTGCGTCAATAACATTTATCTTTCTTCTTCGGCGAGCATTTAGTTCGTTATGAATTATCATGGCTGTTTGGAAAAGAAGGGTAGATTGGAACGAGGAGGATTCTTTGTGACTTTGTTCAAGCTTTTCAAGAGATTTTCTCAGCTTGGGTCTCAGATAAGAAATGATCGCATCTTCGTAGAATTCAAGAATGGTATTACCTATCTCCAGCAGTTCCTCTGCGGTTACCATAACTTTGCCGTTGTCTGGATTGATCAATCTCATTCTCTCAAATGCAATCTCTTCAGCTGGAATCTCCATTAGCCCGGCAAGCTCGATCGCTTGATTGATCGCATCGCCATCTTGTTCCAACATTCCATTTATATTGTCGATGATCTTTCGCTGTTCATCGTCCATTGCTTCCATGATCATTTGTTTTAATTTTGCTTCTGTAAGTTTCATTATTGAGATCTCCGTAACTCAATAAATAGTTACCTCAGCTCAAAATGAGAAAGAGCAACAACAATAGCATCTGCCATATCATCTGTGCCGGGCTTTGGATTTCCGTGGCTTGTTAGCTCAACAATAAAATCTTTTGAAAATTTCTGAGACACCCATTGAATAATCTTTTTCTTTGTATCCTCTCCTCTTTTAATTTTGATTCCGCATCTTGTTCTTGCTGTTCTTGACGGAACAAGAGTAGGCTGAAGCCCAAACAAGAGGGATGAAAGAACCGAAATCATTCCATTAAACCGCTGCAGCTTGGACATTGTTCCTGCGGTTGTTTTACCTCCAGAAAACATTGAGAAAGGCTCTTCTATACGTATGTGTGTTATATTATAAGTGTGCTTTATTCTTCTTAGTTCTCCCAAATAGAACTTCATAGCCCTTTCTTCAAGATGGCCGTCTTTAAATTTAATAACTTTAACTTCTATTAAATTTTGTTTATCATCAATAACACAATATCCAATCTTGGATGTGCTTACATCTATTCCTAATATCATAATAACCTCTACTATTATTATAACACGCTATGTGCTATAAGTCAAGTTTTAATTTAAAAATAAACTCTCGATCTTCTGTTTTGCGAACAGGAGTGGCTGTTTTTGCAAACCCGATTATGTTTCTATCTTTGTCATAAATAGCTATTTTTGAAATGTAAGTTTCTTTTTGAAATTGTGGGTCTATGTCCGTATAGTTAGCAGGAACAATATTTTTAACTGATCTTGTGCTCTCTGTAAACTTATAACTTCCAGATGAAACAGAGCCTAATGCACCATTAGAATTTACGAGATAAGTAGGGTTATTTGAATGATTCAATTGTCCTTGAGGGGCTTTTGCCATCATTGTCATCGTCTGAATGTGGTTTGTTCCTTGGAACTCAATAGAATAAGATGCAGACAAAGTAGATGTAGCAATTGTACCTCCGTCGTTTGCCCCGAAACCAAAACGAATCCAGCTTGAAGTTGTAGCAGTTTCATAATCAATCACTGTAGAATCGATCGTTCCAGCAGAGGAAGTTAAAAGTAGAAACCCTTCATTGTATAAAACAACACCAACTACAAGCCCTGCAGCGTCTCCAGAAACTTGAATAAGTTCTCCATTAAGTTTTGTGTCAGACACTTCAGCCGCTAAAGTTCCAGAGATGTAATATTTTAAGTTAACAGTCCCTTTCTTGATTGTTGAGCCATAAAAGATTGAGGGAATAGAAATGAGATTTACATCTACAGATTCATAATATTTTTCAAAATTATAATAACTTGAAAGATAAGAGTAGTGATCTATTGAGTTCCTCAAAGCTCTAAGTCTACGATAATCATCTTGAGCAGAAGACGTGATAAAGTTCCTAGTGATTGACGCAGAAAGATTATAGCTTGAAGTTATCTGATTACCATCATAGTTAAACTGAGTGTTATAGTCTGTTTTGGAAATTGTTTTGAATGTGTTTTTCTGCCCGTCCTTAACAACAAAGGGATAGATTCTTTGGTTTTCATCTCGGTTAATGTTATATTCATAAAGAGAAACGAAACCTCGAGGAACCCCAAGAATATTATCTGAATAAGTTCCCGAAATGTAGCCTTCGTCATTAATGTAAATAGAGCCACTCTGGATGTAAAACTTTACATCCGGATATGTTTCAATGGTGTTTACGAATAAATCGTTTGGCTCAAACTTGTAATATGACATAACATTTTAGTAATCCAAGCGACAACGAATAGTAAATTCGTTTGATGGAGTCTTCTTTAGTGGCTCGCTCAGTTTGGAGACAGCCATTAACTCATTATTGTCATTATATAGCCCAACAGTAGTTATGTAGGAAACAGGCTCATCAGTTGCTTGATTTTTAACAACCAACTTGGATCCACTTACATAAGTTGGATTCGAAGAGTAGTTAAACTCATTATGGTTTATTCTACAGAAATAGATAGTTGAGTTTAGCTCAGTTGTGTTGTTGAACTGGATGTTTTGGATTCTGTTTCTAAAATCATTTGCGGATCCTGAGATAGATGAACCAGTTAAAACAGCATCAATGTCTTCCAGTGCAGAGTTAAACTCTAGAGGGACTCCTCCAATTGCTGCATTGTCTAATAGAGATCCAAAAACAGAAGCGGTCAAAACCATCACGCCAGCTTGATAAAAAAGCAACCCAGCATACCAATAGGTGGTTCCACCAATAGAAGCAGTGTGTGTGCTAGCTGTGTCCAGTTCTCCAGACCCAGTTGCATAGAGGATTCCATATTCACCAGCAGGAGAGTTAACTCGATATTCGGTCTGAGCGCCAACGTCAGAAATTGTGATTGTGTTTCCAAACGGAGATGAATAGGAAGCAGAAACACCAAGAGTCATTTCGAAGGTTTCTTTTTTGATTTCATCTTTCACAAGAAGTCTTGAGAAAGGAACAATGATTGTTTCATTGAGCTTCTCTCCACCAGATAACAAGTCCCCATCTTCATCAAATGATAAAATTGCGCCTTGAGCATCATAGCCCATAAGAACCTGAGACATTTGTCCATAAATATTTCTTTTCTTTGCAGCTTGCTCTGCAACGGTTAAACCCGACTTAGAACTTACCCCAACTGTAATGTCAAAAATGTGGTTAGCAGAAGAACTCAAGTAAGGATAATCATAAACAGATTGAAACATTCCGTGTCCAAAATCTTTAATATTATCATTTGCATATGTTCCAGAGATAATCGTTCCCGTTAAAGGAATCGCCTCATGTAAAAGTGTTCTGGTTTCTACTCTGTCGTTTTCTTGTAAAGGTTTGAAAGTCATTTTTTGATCCTATTGTAATCTTACATATCTTACTGGAACATCGAGAAAGGCACCAGTCTGAACACCGGCAACTCTAATGTTGGTGTCGATGTAGTAAACATTGGAAGTTCCTGATCCTGAAGGATCTCTATTATCCATAATTGCTGTTCCGCCAAGTGTTGTAAATAGATAGTTACTAGTGTTTAGATCTAATGATGCTTGAATTCTAAATTCTAAAATCGACCCTCTTGGTCCGCGGATAACCTGAGAATCATTGTTTCTAGTTTCTGTGTTTCGGGTGACACCGACATCACCCACATCCATTGTGTAATAAGCTATTTGATCATCATCAATGTAGTCTGGTTCGAGAACTGTTCCGTTAGTGTCAACGATGTTTCCAAGTCTATTATCAATTTGAACTGTGTAAGAGGTTTCCAAAAGTTCGGGGTCTAAATTTCTTGTTGGAGAAATCTCTGTTGTATCAAGACCTTGGTCGATACGGATTATAGTTCCTATTAAACTTTCGCCAAACAAGAAACCTTGACGGATTTGCTTGTCTGAGTCTCGACCAACACCAGTAAAAACTGATGTGCTAGCGTCATTATCTTCGGTTTCGGAGTTAACTGGAACGACAAATGAATTTAAGTTTTGGTCTCTTGCATTTTTACTATCTCTTTCATTAAGACGCATAACAGGCAAAAATAGAAGCTCCAAGTTATCAAATGTCATTAATCTAGTTTTCATTGAAGAAGCGTTGTTTGTAAAAGCTTCTAGAACAGGTGTTTGAAGGATTTCTAGATCATAATAAGCGCTTCCACTTGGATGATTCTTATCATATAAACTGTAGTCTACTTCGTCGTCACTCAGGGCAAATTTTGTTATTTGAAATGAGCCATCGCCTTTGGCTAAAACTTTTCTTCCGTGGTCTGTTAAAACAACATCTAAGATGATGTCACCACTGTTATCTAAAAAACCCATTCGTTATCTCCTAATTTTTATAATATTAAATAGAATTTAATCAAAAATCTTCTTCTGTTTTATTTTTTGTTAATTTGAAAGTAACATTATAGTCGATTATTTTTCCACTAGTAGTTGATCTTATTCTGAATTTTAGTTTTCTTCCCCATAAAGATTTGTCTGCTACTCCAAGGCTCAAATTTTCAACCATTCCGGCTAAAGAATTTTTTCCAATTAATGCTGCTTGGTTTTCGTTAAAAATAACATGCTCCACTGCTGGTGTTATTTGAAATAAACTTTGAAATGTTTCAGAGTTTCTAAATCTCGGAGGAGAAGGAATTTCATAATTGTTAACAATTATTTTAGAATCGTCAGCATCTACTAACAATTCCACTTCATAAATAGCTGTTGGGTTTGAAACAAAACGTTTTCCGCTTATTTTTCTAAACAAATAGTAGTATTTATTGTTTGGCTTTATTCTATCTTTAAAAACAGCATCAATAGCAAAATAAGACTTTCTTATCTCGGATCTTCTGGCACTAGCAAACTCTTCTAAAGATTTTGGTGGTTCTGACATTCTAAAGATTTCATAATGCCCACTATCGTCTGCTGTCATAAACCTGTAAAGTGGTAACGGAATAGGCCCAAGGAAACTTGGTGATTGTCGTTTTGCATTCAAATCCATCAACAATAGCTGATTGGAATCTGAATCAAGAATTGTCGTAAAATTATCAAACAACATTCCTTTCGTCGGGGATAAGTGGATACTTATTCTGTTACTAGAATTCATTTTTGTTGAAAACTTGACTTGTGGAGGTAATGGAGGCGGCTGGATTACCGCGATGCTTTCTCTGAACAAATCAACAGGAATGATAACGACGGTTGGCTCATTTACAACTTCTAATGTTGCAAATTGCTCTGTAAGATTCACTCGAAGGTTTCTGTAATAATATTTATTTCCAATTATAACATAGTGCCCTTTGCACTGATAGGCATAGGTTCTTCCCTCAAAAACTTGAGTGTCTGTTATAATTGTTGAGTCATCTGTAGCTGGGGCGTAAAAGTTTTGAATCTTTTGCCCAAGATCAGGACCAGTAAACTTTTCAACAGAAAAAAGGTAATCTTCTTTTGGGCACTTTTGTCTATTAAAAATCTCTTCAAATCTTCTGAACTTTTGAGATAAATTGTTGACAAAACCTATGAAAAGAGACTTTCTAAGCTCAGTTACCATCTCAGATGGTTCTGGTCTTACAAAAACCTCCGGTGTTGTTCCTAGCTGAGGAGGTGCTGGTGGACCAACCGTTGGGCCCAAACGATCAGGGGCGATCCCAACATCAGGTTGAGCAAATGGATAAGTTCTCTCGGGATCAGGAGCTCTAACTAAAGTTGGAGTGAAAACCTTTTCTGCTGATTCATCCAAACCTTCTTTTGTCCATCGTAAAACATCAAAAACTGGAATGGACATTTGTTCAACAGTGTTAGGGCCGGTCTGAACATTGAAGTCTATAAAATTGTTTTTTAATCCCAAGTAAGCTTCCAAAAATCCCTCTTGAGATTTTATCATTTCTAGAAAGTTAGAAAATGTGTTATCGTATTTATTACTTATTCTAACTTGATTATAAACTGGCCATGCTTCTAGATTGGTGCTTCTGTTTATTGAATTTTGTGGAATAACTATGTTTTTATTTCTTTCTGTGTTTTGTGTTGAAAAGTCTAAAGGCAAATTTTCACTTTCAAACTGACTTCTGCTTATTGGAACGAACATTGATGGTAAGCTTGTTTCCCCGATAGCTTGTGAGATTTCATCTAATCTTGGAGAAGAATAGTTAAATTTAGTGAGAACATCGTAAGAAGAAACTGATTGATTAACGTTTGCCGCAACGAGATCAGAGGTATGTTGTGGTGTTTGAATTGTAACAAAGTGATCTGTAAATGTAACGTTTTGTTGGATTTTAGCCCTAACTAAACTTTGTATGTTACCTCTTCTAGGGTCTGCTGTTATTTTTATTTTTGCAATTTCAAAAGGCATTCCAGAGGGTGGGGTAAACTTATTTGATTCCATAATCTCCACATTAAAAATCGATTCTTTTGCAAAATCAAGACGATTAATAGTCGGCCCTGTCTGTTCTTCTGCTGGGATTGCAATTTCAATCGAAGATGTTGGTCGAGTTAGGGTTGGTTTACTACCAATTTCTATTCTAAATGAATCACCTGTTGCTTCTGTTGCTGTAATTTTTGGCATTAGTAAGATCCTCGGGTTGGAGTTCTTCTTCTATTTTGTGACACTCTTCCTGCTAGAGATGTCCTAGTTCTTGTTGGTGTTGTGACCTGATTGTTTCTAAAAGAAGGACTATCAGAAAACAATCTGAATTTTGTGTCATTCTGGGCTACAATGTTTGTTGTCATTGCTAACACTTGGTCAGAATTTGCTTCTTCTAGGCTAATATTTTGAAAAGATTGTGGTAACGGATCATCTTTAAACGCTAACAAGTCTTGACCGGTAATAACAAAAATTGAATTTAAGACTGGCAATTTAAAATCCTCAGATGGAACAATTCCTATTTCTGGCATTTCCACATATTTCATTCTACACATAACTGTCATGTTATCATCAACAATTGATGGATCAAATCTAGTCCACATAGGCTTGCTTACTAAATCCATTCCTTTGTTATCTTTTTGGAAGCCAACAAACATCTCTATTTGTTGAATAGATTGAAACAACATCTCTGTTGCGACTTTAGTGTTAGGGTTTCTCATAACGTCCCCTTCAGCGCTCAGAATGTTGTTCTTTACTCCATCAGACCTAGATGCTATCAGTGCTTTAAAGTGATTTGGCATTTTAAGCAAATCTTGTTTTGTGCATTTTTGGTTTTCTATCATGTTCGACAAAACGTTATTTGGTGTTTCTAAGTCATAATCTAGTCTATTTCTGTTTGTTGGAAGATCTACGGCTGTTTCTAAGCTTTTATTTATTTGAACTTTATCTACTGTTTGGCTTGGAATTTCAAGCCTATCCGAGGTTGTGTTAAAACCAGAGTCTTCTCCAAGATAAATTCTACTATCAATCATAGGTGATGTTTCTTCTATGTTATTTATTTTTGTAGGTGGAGTTCTATTTTTTATCTTGAATCTGCTAGTTGCGGAAACAGCTTGTCTATTTATTGCTTTTCGGTTACCAGTTCCTCTTAAAGGCTTTTTCATTTTTCTATCAGGCTTCTTTTTAAAAGTTTCAGACGATTTTTTAATTTTTATAGATGTTCTTTTGGATTTTAGAAAATCATCGGTGAGAGCTTGCATGTCTATTTTATCTAACTCTGTCAGATTTCTTGGTTGTCCATCAAAACGAAAAGACAATGGAGCAAAATAATTCATTTTCGAAGTTTTAAGGTCTTTGAGTCCAGAAACAATATCAAAGTCTAAAGCATCGAACTCTTCTGTTTGCAAAGATTTATCGGTTTTAAAAAATCTTGCAATTTCTTGCTCTCCCCTAGAAGATAGGTCTTGCTTGGACAAAGAAATAATCCCAACATTATCTTCGATTCCTAAATAATCAAATGATCTTTTGTAATCTTGGAATCTTATTACTTCTGAGAACTCTTTCTCATAATAAATCACATTTGGGATAAAACTTTTTTTAATATTTTTTGGCTTTGTAGTTGTAGCATATTTAGACATTATCTTAAATCTGCTTTGAAAATCTGTTAAAACCTTTTCAAAAGACATCACAAATTCATTTGCTGTTTTTGCTCTATAAGATCCCGTGGTAAATAAAGAAAGTTTACTTGAGATCATTTGTTTCATTTCTTCTTCTTTAATATTTTTAGTGTAAGAAATCATCTCATAATAAGATTTGACAGACTGAACCACAGCACCAGAGATAGTAACACCAGATCTTAACTTATCATTTCTTGCGTCATAAAATTTTCGCTTATTTAAACGATTGACTTCTCTCTTAAGTGTCTGCAAATCAATACCTGCTTGGTTTATCATAGAATCAACAAAATCTTGAGATCTATCAACAAAAGAAATTTTAACTTTATACTTAAATTCCCCTTTTGTTTTGTTAGAGTTCTTATCATCTATAAACTGATAGTATCTTATCATCGGACTACTATTAAGATAAATCTGTTGAATGTTATTGGTGTTGTTTAGGGCATTTGGAGTTCCATCTGATGTTGCGTCTAAAAAAGTTTCTCTTATAACACCTTTAGTTGCAACTTTTGCAGTTCCCATTCGGTTTGCCAATTTAACAGTTTTAACTTGTCTTTTTGTTATAGAAATGGAGTTAACACCAATTGTATTTACGAATCTTTGAAAAAGAAGAGGGCTCGCTTCCATCAACTTTTTTCCATTTTTTGTTTTCGTTAAAGCAAATTGTTTAATGTTAACCATAAACACACCAGATAAATGTGTGTTGTTATTTACTGAATGATAGAGATCGCTTATTATTGGAACCTCTGAAACTTCTATATTTTTTCTATCAGATAAACTTTTTGCTCTATTGTCGATTGTTTTTACATTTTTTATTGAAGTTGGTTGAAGAATTGGGTGTTGTTGATCTGTGTGTTGAGATCCTGCCATATAAACATTATTGTGAATATGAACTGGACCATAATAAATTGATCCGTCTGGTTTTCTAAAGATTGTTGCGTTTTGAGGAATTTTTCCGTTATTAAGAACTGTCTCTGATGCTATTGGCCCATAAATGTTTTTCAAATCACCTCTCATCGCGACTTTTAAAAGATCAGATGCTGCCATAGTGTCTATAAAACTATAGACATAAATATCCATCATGTCAGCAGCATTGTTAATATTTTGAGACATGTTTTTTGTAAAAGTTCTCTCCGAATCAGTTTGGGCCACTAAAAAACTAGAAATAGGGTGAACCATGACTTTTGTTCTTTCATCTTTTATATCTAAGTTTTTTATTTCCCAAGGAAGAGGAACAACTTGTCCACTTTTGAGTCGGGAAGACATTTCCGGATCCGATGTCATAATGACTCCGACCTTCAATAAATCATAGAATAAAAAATCACTAGACCATATGTAAGACCCATTTTGTCGTTCATCTTTCAAAACCAACCTAACATTAGCGCTAAAAGATTCGGTTGATTTATCTTCTAAAGTTATTTTTGAAATATAAACAACAGGTAGGTTTTCTAGTCCAACTATTTCACTTGCCATTAGTCACAATCCTCTATGCTATCCACTCTTGTTCCATAGATGTCGAAATCAATGCCTACTTTATCTTGGCACTCAACTTCAAGAGAGACTTCAACGCTTTTCGCTTTTAAGCTTTGAACACCTTTACAGATGTCATCATTATTAATGTTTTTGTCAACATTAAAGTTAACCCAATATTCTACATATTTTGGGTCAATGTCTCCAAAATCTCTTGATGTAAATTCTGAAACATCTTGTTCATCTAAAAGAATGCCATCTTTTATCATTGTTTCTTTTGGCAAGAATCTTAAAGGAATAAGATTTTCAGTTTCTGTATCATCAAATAAATAAACCTCTACTTCTAATCCATTGTTAAAAAGAAAACCATTGGTCTCAAGAAGTTGACAGATGATTTGCTCTTCTTCTAGATCAATATAGGTTCCATCTGCAAACACAGGGGAAACTGGTGCTGTTGGTGTTATTTGCATTCCAGTAACTGGAGGGTCGTTTCTTGTGTTTTGAACTCTCATTGTATATTCTATTGTAGCATTTATTTGAGGGATTTGTTTCAAATATTTATCGGATCCACTTAAAACTGTTTCTACAGAGCCAGAAATCTCTCCCTGAATCATCGTTGCGTTCCAAGAGGGTGCGAATTGCGATGCACCATCAGAAGTCCCTAACGGCTCTGTTAGATAGTTTAATTTCAATGATGTGTGTGGTCTAGATGATTCTTCTGATCTTTCATAAGAACTTAAAAGGCTTTCTGGGGATTGTAGATCACGAGCTAGTTTTAATCTAGGTGTTTCATCTATGATTCTAGTTTTTATGTCCGTTTGGTCTTCGGAAAAACCTGCAGCATCTGAGTCGTAAAGAATATCGTCATCAAAAAAGGCATAGAACTCCGGCTTGAGCTCTCCTTTCATTAAAAGACTCCTTCCATATGGTGTCAATTCTATTTGAATTGCTTCTTCTTTTTTATTGAAAAAAGTCATCTAATTACCTTCTTTTTTCTTCCAACTGCAATATCAATCTGATTTGCAACCGAATCTCCTTTGGTCACTGGACCTTTGCCGGAAATCTTTTTAAATGTTTTGTTACCTTTATCGTCATTTTCAATGTCTGAGAATGTGATCTCGGCATCTAATTTAACTAGTTCAACAAGCGAAAAGAAATCATAAGGCCAATTATAAGTGATTTCCGGATCTTCTCCTTGAGATCTTTTGTCTTTATCTTCTTCTCTTTCGGAAGCAAGCTGTAATGCTGGCTTTGGAAGACGGCCGGTGTTTTGAATAACTTTCTCTTTATATTTTGTTTGGGCTCTTCTTTTAACTTTAAAGATCATCCACTGAATATTTGAAGGTATTTCATTGCCCTCGGCATTTTCATCAAGCTGACCATCTTTAATAACAGAACCTCCACCTAATAGTTCATGAGCAAGCAACTCATGAGAGATGGATGCTTCTGCTTCATCAAAGGATGTTCCAATGTCTGGTGGTAGGTTTTGCCAAATGTCAGCAAGATCTTTCTTTGAGAGATTGTGCTTGAACTCAAAGACGTACATTGCAAATGGTTGAATCTGGCTATAACGAACGAAGTCCATTGATGGAGGAAACACATAGCGTCGCATTTTCTTTACCATGTCGATGATTGTTTCTCCGACTTTTGGAGGGCCACCTGTTACAAAATTGCCGGGCTCTACTTCTCTTCGAAGTGCGGCCAAGGTGTCATCAATGTCTCTTCGAGGAATGGTGAAGAAATTTCTAACTCCGTCAGTTTCTGTAAATGGAACCGCTACAACAGCTTCAGAGATCTCTTTTACTTCTCCAACTTGTCCTAATTTAACAGGGTTCTTGTCAAAGCCGCAAAGATCTGCCAGAGACCTAACTTTCTTTTTATAATCGTTTGTAGATAGGTTTAGAGCACCTTTCATCCAAGAGAGTGGAATATCATCAACTTGTAAGTAAACACCTTCTTGTTCTGATGGGAACTCTCCAAATTGATGCCACATTCCGCGAGGAACAGATTCGGAAGCGAATGTTGGCTTAGTGCAGCTGTTCTCATCAAGGTTTGTGTATTTGTTAAAGTTTAACATCGGAGTTTCAAACTTGGTCTGAATAACCCACCTAGATCTTGCTTCATCTGTTCCTTCAGAGAAAACTTGAATTCTGTCTTCTGTTCCATCTGAATCAAGATTTGTTTGTTTCAAGATTCCTTTTCCAAAAAGATTAACAGAAGATTTCAGCTGCATTGCGTTAAAGTTCACAACTGATGGGTGCTGAGGACCATGAGTTCCATCATTTAGAAGCCCATAAACCTTTGTTGTGTCTGAATTATAAAGATTCCAATCAGGATCAGTATAATTCGATCTAAAAGTTGCTGTTGGTTCTCCACATAATACTTCCCAAGGCCCAGATGAATAGTTTTCGTAAGGACCATTATATCCAAAAAGAGTTTTGAGTTCTTTAACGCCACATAGATCTCTACGAGCATCATTGACTTGTGGCCACCAGAATCGAGAGTAATATGGATATTGTTGAATTTCTTGTAAAACTTCACTCAATGTATATTTCTTTGTTTCCGTTGGGGCAAAAATCAAATCACACCAAGCTTCTCCGTGATAGTAAGGTGGAGTGTAAGGAAAATTATATCCAAACATCGAATCAGAACCAGAGAAAGTATATTCTACTGAATCTCTCTCGAAAGAACCAGAGCCACCAGCCCACAAAGGAGGGCCGAAAGCACTAGCTCTAGAATACATTGTGAATGTTTCTCTAACGTTTGTTCTAGGATACAAATCTTGTGGCGGCATAACTCTTTCACTGTTTAAACCGTCAAGAAGATCATTGGGTTTGTTTCTTGATCTCCACATCTTTACACGCATTACGTAGAAAGAGCCAGACTCAGCATTACCAAACTCTGGGTTAGAAGATTCCAAAGAAGATAAATTGGTGAAGTTTTGATCTCTCAAGAAAAACTCTGGAGTCTCGGCCAAGAAGTTGTTAGCCATTTTTACATACAAACTATCGCCAGCTCCATCCCATCTTGCTGTTAGCCCAAGTTCTCCAAGTCCAAAAGTATGTGGTTCATTCAATAAGATTTCTTTATTGGCCAAAAACCTTTCTGGTTCGACGAGCGCTTCGAATGGAACTCGATCTGAGAAAATAGAATCATAAAAATGACTAGCAGAATCTGCCAAAAGCGATCCTGTTATCAGTGTGTTTATTCTGTTAGCGGAACCAGTCTCATAAGCATTTTCAAAGTTAGCTTTCCCATAAGAATCATTGCTATAAATAATTGGATAGTCACATGCAACACCTGCCTTTATTGTGTTAAATAAGGCACCGGGCGCGAATAAAGGCTGCTGTAATGCTTGGAATGAAAAATCAACAATGTCAGTCCCAGCTACTCCACCAGCGTCAAAGGATTCTATAAAGTTACCATAAGAAGAATAAAATTGCTGTGCAAGTTGGGTTGTTCTTTGTGCTGGATAGAAACCTTCATAAGGGAGAAACTTTTTTATTGCCTTGCACTTAAGGGTCAAAACAGATGGTTTTGTGAAATCTTGATGGTCTTTTTTGATCAAATCAAAACTTTTTAAGAAGTCAGAATTACTCAAAACTTCATAGAAAGTAGATTCATTATCAGTCGTCGTGTTCTCAGAAAGACCACCAGAGATTTCAAAGATTTCTTTTAGTTCTTCGGTTACACCAAGTGTCTCGTAAGTAGCAACATGTGAGCTTATTCTAAATTCAGGGACGATAGAATAGCCCTTCCCTTTGATTCTGATGTTTCTTGCATAATCTTCATAAGAATCATAAAAAGGCTCTTTACCTGCTTGAGTTCCTGCATCCCATGCTGCTAATCCTTCAAATAAAGATGCTGTTGCTATCAAAGCTGTTCTGTCTACCTCATTTAAGTCCATCCCAGATGGAGCCACGACAGATGCTTGAGGATTAAGTGTGTGTCTAGAAGCATAATAACATGCGGCACTTAAAAAATTATCAGTAGTAATTCCTATTCTTGTTAATCTTGGCTGGCCTTGTGAGCCACCAAAATTTGCTCTGGTGAACTGAGAATATGAATTCATTAAAATGCCAGAACCACCCAAAGAAGAAGATGCGTCAGATTGCACGTCGTCTCCGGTGTTAAAGCCATAAACACTTGCAGGCGGAAGGCCTAAGATAGTCCCACCTCTTATTCCACCAATATAATGAAGATAAGTAGAAGATCCAGTCAAAGGAGGAATTCCTCTTGTTGCCCAATCTGCTGCAACATCTAGCGGCCACATTGATTGTGAAGGAACGGTATTTCCAAAGCCATTATCTACATCAGTCTCAGTTCGATCAGTTCTTTTATCTCTCCAAAATTTATTAACAAAGAAAGTTCTGCTTCTTGTTTTATTCAAGTAAGCATTTTTTTGTTTTGGCCAAATAGTTTGCTTATAAAGCAATAAGTTAAATTCATCAATAGGAGAGACATCATCATCTAATCCATCATTCAGATAAAGTTCTTTAAGTTCCTCGTAGTTCTCATGGGTTTCATCGATTGTTTCATAGTAGCGATTTATTTCATCATTTGCAAAGAAAGTTATTTCGTTATCTAAAGAAGTTTTTATCTCAACAGTCCGAAGATCATATCTATTAAGTTTAGCATTATAGACTTTCATTCCTCCAATAAGAGTTACAGGCTTATAAGATTCTACGACAACAGGTTCGTTGAAAACATTGATGCTTCCAAATCGATCAAGTTTATCGTAATTTTTATTATTTATTTCTATCTGATATTTGTTTCCCGGCTCTGTTACGTAAGTAAAAACATTATTAAGTCTCTGTCTTCTGGTTAAAGGATTATTTGAAGTTCTTATTTGTCTCCAAGTTGAATAACCGTAAGGGCCGTTCCTCTTTGTCATCAAGGCATTAAAATAATCTGCTCCGTTTTTCAATGTAGATAAAGGAAATGTGACATTTCTATATGTAGCTACTTCCGATGGAACATAAGGTGAAGTCATCTCGAAAATGCCCAAATGATTTTGTAAAACTCTTTTTATTTGACCTCCCTTGTAAGAAATGACTTCCGCAGAGGGCCACTGTAGATTACTAAAGGTAGCAGTCTGTGAATTGAGTGCGTCCCAACCATTTGGTTCATAAACAAGTACATTCAATCCTAAAAAATCTTGATAATATCTAGCCATTCTATTCTCCGTATAATTGTGATGCTGTTGGGAAACTTATTGCTGCGTCGAATCCAATCGAAGAACTCA
>Ga0070749_10000399_pt1 | contig 29291 bp, 31 predicted proteins | sample VirMetDEL_Nov_18_FD_75180 | JGI IMG/M metagenome (GOLD analysis project Ga0070749, IMG submission 75180) | Aqueous microbial communities from the Delaware River and Bay under freshwater to marine salinity gradient to study organic matter... | ecosystem: Environmental > Aquatic > Marine >...
CCTCCGCATCCGAGGCAGTCGAGCCTGTATCCGACAGGAAGGTTCGCATTGCAGCACGAGCAAGGCGTGTCCGTTCCAGGCGATCGACCGCCGCCCTTGAACGACTCGATGCACGATCCATCGCCGCGACCATCACCGAGCAGGATCGACAGGATCTCGTCGCCCTGGCATGTGTTCGCTCCCCAGCCTGCCCACTGCCATCCGCCGGGACGCCCACGGAAGTAGACCCACTGGCGCTCCGCCCAGTAGTCGTAGTCGTCCTGCGCGGTCGCGCCCGTCGTCGGCCCCGGATAGGCGACGAAGCAGTCAGCCTGCAATGGCATGAGGTCTGGGTTGTCGACAACATCGTTCTTGCGAAGGAGCGGCTGCGTGCTCGTGCCGACAGTCTTGTACGTCATCCGCTTCCTGAACGGTCCGAGCGTGTGCATGAGGTGCGTGTCCTCGATGCAAGACGCATAGCCCGCTCCAGGGAATCGGTCGTTGAGCTCGATGAATGCCTGACGCTGCTCGTCGCGCCAGTCGTTCGCGCGGATGTAGCCGGCGACCGCGAGCTTTCTTAGGATCGTCTGCGACGGATGGCGGCATCCATCGCCGAGGTCGTCGAGGACCTGGATCGCCTCCGCCTCGGTGATGACCTCGAAGCGCACCGCGTCGATCAGGTCGCCTGCGTAGAGCGGGATTCCGCTGCAAGCGAAGATCCACCACTTCGGCACGAGCTCCGTCGACTGGTATATGTTGCCGCCGCAGTTGATGCCGCCAGTCCCCTGCGTGCAGCCAGGGACGTAGATGCGCGCGCCCTCGGGGCACTCGGCGATCTTCCACCAACGCTCGAAATGAACGACGCAGAGGGCTTGGTTCAGCAGGCGGCTGCAATTTCCGTATGTGCTGATTCCGTCGCTCGTCGTGATCGTCTCGCAGTCGGACAGCGATCCGAGGTCAAGCCCGTTCTTGTGGCAGACCGCCTCGACGAACCACTTCCATCGGTCGACCGATGCCATGCGCCTCTTGCGCCACTCGGACATCATGCCCGTGTTGCAGTTGGCGCAGCACGGGATGCTGTTCTGACTCCATTGCTGGTTGTTGTAGTCGGGGTCGTTGCAACAGAAGCAACTTGGATCCCTGAACGCAAGGCATGGAAGTGGAACGGGATTTCCGTTCTGGTCGACGCCGTAGTCGCATGTCGCCGGCGGGCACATCTCAGCGAGCGGCTCGACGCCGGGAAGTCCAGGCAGGCCGAGCTTGATGCAGCGCCAGTAGCAGTCGTGGTACTTGTAGATCGCCTGGATCGGCTCTTCCTGCGGCTGGCTGTGGTCGCAGCAGAGCTCCTTGACGAGGATGCCGCCTAAGTTCTGCGGGTCAGGTCCAACGGATGAGATGTTGGTGCGCAGGTTGTAGGAGTTTCGCTCCGCCCAGAAGAGCAGAACGTCGTCCTTGTGGCAGCATCCGCTCTCGATCTCCGTGCCCCAGATGCAGTCCTTGTCGCATTTGTCGTTGGGCGTGCAGCAGCAGCCCCTTGCGGTGCTCAATCGTCATCCTCCTCTTCCTCTTCGCGCTCGCACTCCGACTCCTCCTGCTGCTCGCTCGTCTTCGTGACGAGCGCGTTGCAGAGCATGGCGTTCCCGAGCTGATGCCGCCAGTATTTCGTCGCGCGCCCGCTCTGCGTCGTCCAGACGACAACGACCGCGTCCGCTCCGACCTGCTCGATGAACCCACGGCAGAGCTGCTCTGCGTGGTACAGGGGAGTGAGGTCGATCCGGTCGTCCTCGTCCTTCTTCGGCTTGCGCGCCATGAATACCTCCGTCAGCCAGTGACTTCGGCGATCTCGAGACGGCACACCCACTTGATCGTGGTCGATGCGATGCCCGTGGCCATGATGCGGAGGGTGGCTCCGCTCACGGTCGCAGTCACGTCGCACGCGGACATGTTGGTCGGCGTCGACGATTCACCGAGCGTGGTCACGCCGACAGTGCCGACGATGGCGGCGGTCCCGCTGTCGTTGTGGACAAGGCCCTTGACCTCGTAGCCGACGCTCGAGTTGGTCGCGGAATCCCTGCCGACCACGAGCGCGCGGAAGCTCCATGCGGTGTCGTTCCGCATCGTGAGCGACGTGCCCATCGACTGCATCTCGGTGGCCGTGGCGTCGGTCGTCTGGCACTTCAGGACGTACACGGACGATTGCGCGTCTCCGACCGCGGAGAAAGCCTGCCCGCCCTGCACGAATCCACCTGCATTGCGCGCCTGCGCACCGCGTCCGAACGAGGTCGCGTATGCCGCCTGGACCTGGTTGTCGACGCCGCCGATGACGGTTCCGCCGATGTTGTTGACGAGGTTGTTCCATCCGCCGATGATGGTCGAGTAGGAGCAGTCCGATACAAGCGGGAAACCAGCGACGGCGCGCGCGATGCGGTTGTTCAGTCCGCCGCCGATCGACATGTATGCGCCGGCATTGATCGGTCCGTCTGCTTCGGGAGGACCGCCCGCAGCAGGCGCGAGGTTGATCGAGTTGTCCTTGCCTCCGCAGATCGTTCCGCCGGTCGTGGCGAAGATGTTGTTCGACCTTCCGCCGCCGATGGTCGAGTGCTCGAGGCTCGCCGATGTGGCGTAGTCCTTGGGCTCGTCGATGATGTTTGAGTATCCGCCGGCGATGACGCTGTCCTTCAAGCGGACGTTGTTCTGGTATCCGCCGCCGACGACGGCTGTGTAGCCGCTGTTTGAGTTGCCGTATCCTCCAGAGATGACAGCGCAATATCCATTTGACACGCTGGCGTACTCGCCTGCGGAATATGCGCCCTGCTTTTCCTCGATCTTGTTGTTTCGGCCTCCGCTGATAATTCCGAAGTCTCCGTTCGTTATTTCATTGAACGCGCCTCCGACAATCGTTCCGTGGCTGGGGATGCTCGTCCGATCCTGATCGTTCATCACGATTCGGGCATGGGACCCTCCGAGCACCTGGCTGTTGATGCCCTCATTGACATCAGTGTTCGCCGCCCGTCCGATGATGTTGTTGTATCCGCCGATGATGGTGCGCAGGCTCGTAGTCCCGCGCATCAGGTTCGGGTTTGCGGTGTTTCCGCCGGCAATGATGATGTTCGACCAGACGCCGGCATTGGCGGCGGCTCCCTCGATGTCATTCACCGAGTCGTTGAAGATGTAGTTGAGCTGGGTCGACGTGCCGCCATAGGACTTCGCCTCCTGAATCGCTGAGTTCGCCTGGATGTACGATGGTGGCGGCAGGAAGTACGAGCCTGAGATCGTGACGGTGTTGTTGGTCTCGGTGACGGTAACGCTCATCGCGTGATCTCCCCTGAAAGGCTGATGGTTCCCTGGAGCAGGCGCGTGACGGTGGTTCCGCTCACGAGCTCGAGGTCATAGACGCCGCCGACAGGAAAGTTCGACGTGTCCGTCGCGGAAATTGACAGGACGATCGTTCCATTGGCAGGAGTCGGTATCGACAGGTTCGCGGATGGAGTCGTGTACGAGAAGATGGTCGCCGTCGAACCGATGTTCGCACGGCACTGCATACGCGCCGTGTAGCTCGTCAGGTCGACGGCGTTTCCGTCGTCGTCCTTCCATGTGAACGCCTTTGTGAACGTAGCACCCTGCTCGATCGTGAAGTTGTAGATTCCCGCCGCCATCAGCGCGCCTCCGTAATGTCGTAGTCTACTGTGCCGTCCGCAGTGATTCTAGCCCTGAGCCAGAGCGCCCCACGAGGCTTCGGCGGTCCGCCGCGCTCCGTGTGCCACCCATCCTGCGGCGTGAACTCGTCCTTGTAACCTGGGGTCCTGACGTGGACCTGACGGTCCGTATAGGGGCTGTCCGCGTGCGTGACCCTGTATCGCTCGATCGGCATGATCCACTGGTCGTGGGTATGCCCCGTCCAGACGATCTGCGCGTCAGGCAGGTAGACCGCCATGCGCGAGGTCTGGATCGTGCCGCGCGTCACGGGACCTCCGCCGCCGTAGCCATGATGCCGGTAGATCCACAGGCTCCCCGACCGCCGCGTGTTCGGCGCGAATATCAGGAGTCGAATCCACCCAGCGTACCCGCAGGCGTGCAGGCTGCCGGCTCCCTCGAGCTTGAGCCTCTCGACGACCCGCTCCGTCAGGTTCGTCTCGTGGTGCTTCAGGATCGCCGTCTCATGGTTGCCAAGACCCATCATGCACCAGTTAGGCGCATACGGGCCATAGAACTTGACCGCTTCGTCGACCAGACGGTCAAGGTAGTTCCCGAACTGGTACTCGGGTCGCATGGCGCTGCGGTCGGCTCTCTTGTCCCACCGCCCCTGCATCGCGCAGTGCAGGTCGCCGTTGTCGAGGATCAGCGCCTCTCGGCGCTTCGCCTCCTCGAGATGCCGGCGCTCCATCTCGATGTCCGTGTGTGCGTTGTCGTGGTGCGCGTCCGAGCGGAGCAGCATCCACAGGTAGTCCGATCCGCGCTCCGGTCGGAACTCGATCCGAAGCACGGCCTTGTCTGCCTTCCTCACCGAGACTCTGTCGAGGATTCCCATGACACCCCTGTTTCCGTCATTCCCTGACGTAGGAGGGAGGCACGATGTACCAGCCCTCGGGGATCGCGACTTCGTTGGAGGATAGCTCCCAGTCGGTCGATCCCTGCGTCCTGATCCAGACCTTGAACCGAGCCTTCGGGCCGATCCGCATCGGCGAAGCCTCGGGGACGAATACAGTCCTATTTCCTGCCGTCCCGCATCCACTGAGAGATGCGGTCGCCAGCGCGGCGAAGAGCATCAGGATCAGGAGCAGCATCCGTGCCCACTGGGCTCTGCGATATGCGCTTGTCGAGCCATGCGATGAGCGCGACGGTGACCTGTGCGACGATGCGCTCGAGCATGTCACTTCTTCACCATCGTGCGGCTGACCGTGTAGCCGAGGGCGGTGAGCACGGTCGCCGCGAGACCGAGCACCTTGTCGCCCGCGCTCTCCGCAGGGAAGATCCCCGACGCGAAGGCCGCGCCGATCACCATCGCCACGAAGGCGAGCCAGAACTCGGTAGTCTTGTATCCGGGCTTAGTTCCGTCCATTTGTGTTCCTCCTGATCTGGTCGAGCTCGTGCTCGATGCGTCTGATTCGCTCTCCGTAGTCGTCAAGCTTCGATGCGAGCACCTCGACCTTCACGGCAAGGCGGTTGAGGCTGTTGTGAATCCAAGCCGACGCCGCAAGGATCGTCGCCATCGGCGCAATGATGGTTCCAAGTTGATCGAAGCTCACGACAGGATCTCCGTCTTCCTTTCCGCCGTCACGATGCCGACGCTGACCGCGTAGTCCATGCCGGCGACCGTCATCGGATCGTCGGACACGACTTCCTGCGCTGCCTGTAGCAACTGGAGGAAGTCGGCGACGTTCGCATCCGTCTGCGCGAGCGAGCGCATCGTTGCGCGCTCTGCCGCCGTGAACCGCTGGAGGAACTGGTACGCCGTCCAGACGCGGGCTTCTTGCAATCCTGATCCGAAGAATCGCGGGTTCGCGTTCGCATCGAACTGCTGACCGCTCACGCACGACTCATCTTCTGCAAGTTCAACCGCGACTAGCACGCCAGAAAGTATGGAAGGAAGCGTGCCATCGTCCACCGCGACCGTCAACACGATTCCGTCCCTGATGATTGCGTGCCTCATCGGTATGCCTCAATCAACACATAGCCGTTTCCGCCACGACCGCCCGTGCCAGCGGTGAAGTTCGCCGCCGATGCGCCGCCGCCGCCGCCACCGCCGCCACGGTATCCGTTTCCGCCGTTGCCAGCGTTCTGCGTCCGACCTGATCCGCCTCCAGTACCGCCGAAGCCGCAGGAATACGGACTGCTTCCGATCATCTCAACGGCAGTGACTCCGTTGCTTCCAATCGCCCCGCCTTCCATGATGTAGTTGCCCGTCACTAGTCTCGTGGTAAGCAGATTCTCCGTATCAGGGACACTCGCAAGCCCTTGGCGACCTCCCGTAAATGCAGCAGATGTCGAAAGCCCTCCTCCTCCAGTTCCACCACAAGCGACAACGGTGGAGACGTTGTTGTCGCTGCCCTTGGTACTCAATCCACCATTTGTCCCCGTGTTGGATAAAATCCCGTTTGCGCTGACCGTTCCTGTAACGAGGTAGTGGAAAAAAACGCGGAGTGAGGAAGCGGCGGCTCCTCCTGTCGTGGTTGTTCCTGCTGATGCGTTGGATGCGCTTCCCAAAGCAGTCAAGAGTGTCTTTCCACTTGGCAACAACAGAAGCGTGTTGTTCCCAATGCTGCCGCTGCTTCCGTTAGAACCATTGGTAGTTCCGCCCGCGCCACCCAAGCCGCCCGCACCAATGGCGACCACGATGTCTTGTCCGCGACCACCGAAATGCTCAACAGGGAGGTCTGGCGCGAAGCACACGCGACCGCCCATAGAGCCAGCGCCTCCACCTGTCGCCGTTATGTCGTTTGCAGCACGCGCACCGCCACCGCCGCCACCGCCCCCTCCAACAGCCCAAACGGTGAGGAATGATGCGTTATCTGGTATTCGATACACGCCGCTGTAGTCGAACTCGACGCGAGAGATCAGCGACCCCTGTGCGCCGCCAGAGTTGATCCGAGAGAATCCGTAAAGACCCTCGTTCATAGCAGTCCAGACTCCACGACGATGTTGAAGGTCTCTGCATTGTTGGTGCTTGCGCGAAGCAGGCAAGAACCTCCACCCACCAGCATCAGACCGATGAGTTCAGCAACTTCTGTACGGAAGACCGTTGTGGATGTGTTTGGCGTTACTGCTGGTACAAGGCGTTCGCACACGAGGCGGTTCGTTGTTCCGTTGTCCGTAGAGAGGTAGAATCGAATCACGCCAGCGGTCGTTGACCCAGTAGCGATGACCGATACGCGGGTGATGCGTTTGCCGACACCAGCCGCAGCCGCCGTGCTTGGACCAGATGCCACGGTCACAATCGTTCCCGTGCCATCCCGATTCGTGTTTGCCGTGCTGACTTGCGCGATGTCGATGATCGGCTGTGCCGTGAACTGTGCAGTTGTCGCCATTAGATGATGCCTTGTGAGAATGCTGCGAGGATCGTCACCGACGAAAGGTCTCCGCCTCCTCCTGACGGAGCCGCCCACGCTCCATCACCACGCAGGAATGTCGTGTTGTCTGGCGTACCTGTCGCGCTGATCTTGGAGACAGTCACGGCTGCATTGTCGATGGTGAACGTCTGACCGTTCGCCGACACCGTGATGTCGCCCTTGTCGCCATCGTTCAGCGGGCAGAACTGGACAATCGCGTCCTCAAAATCACGGATGAACAACTTCTTGCTGCGATAGTTGATCGCAAGTTCACCGACCGCTAGGTTTGCCGTAGTCGGGACTGCGCTGGCTGTCGCGCTTCGCTTGAGCAAAATCGTGTTCGCCATCGAATCCTCCTATCAGAACGATCCGCCATCGACGGTCACATTGTCGAGGTTGGTCCCAGAGAGGACCATCGTGCCGCCAATGTAGTACGCCTTGCCGCTCGCGAGGTTGAAATTCTCGCTGCTCGTCCATGCGTCGGTCGAATCCACCCACGTCAGGGTCTTGTCGGTCGCGCCCTTGAGCGTGATTCCGCCGCCATCCGCCGTCACGTCGGTCGGGGTCGCTACGTCGCCGATCACGATGTTCTTGTCATCGACGGTGAGCGTGGTCGAGTTGATCGTCGTGGTCGTGCCGTTGACGGTCAGGTCGCCCGTCAGCGTCAGGTTGCCCGACACCGTGCCGCCCGAGGTCGAGAGGTACGGCAGGCTCGGGATGTCGGCTGCTACCAACGTGCGGAAGGCCGGCGTGCCGCTCGACCCGTTCGGAGCCGCGAAGACGTGGTTAGCCGTCTGCGAGGCAAGCGATCCCGTGAGCGTGCCGCTTGTGGTGACAGGCGATCCCGTGACAGTGAAGATCGACGGAAGCGAAAGCCCGACGCTAGACACGGCGCTGGTCAGGTATCCCTGCGCGTTCACCCATGCGGTCGTAGCGACCTTCGTCGTGCTGTCGATGGTCGGCGGGGTCGTGGCGGTCGCGCTGCTCCCGAGCGAAACCGTGCCCGTGAACGACGTGTTGCCCGACACCGTGCCGCCCGTGGACAGACCGAGATAGGTTGAGGTCAGGGAAGGGATGTCGGCGGCGACGAGCGAGCGGAACGTCGGAGTGCCGTTGCTTCCGTTCGGCGCGGCGAACACCTGATTCGCGGTCTGCGAGGCGAGCGAGAGCGCGATGGTTCCCGCTGAGGTGATCGGGCTACCGCTGACCGAGATAAACGAAGGCGCGGTCAGCGCCACGCTCGTTACGGTTCCGAGTCCCGACCCGCTCAAGGCGCTCTGCACGAACGCGGTCGTAGCGACCTTCGTCGTGTTGTCACCCGTGGTCGGCGTGGTCGCCGTCGCGGATGAGCCGAGCGCAACCGTTCCACTGAACGTCTTTGCTCCCGTGATCGTCTGCGTGCCCGCAAGGTCCATGAACGCGCCGATGCCGCCGATTGCCTCGACGGTGGTCGCCGTTCCGCCGGCTCCACCCGTTCCCTTGCCGTAGTAGAGGACGTTGTCAACCTCGTTGAACGCGAGTTCGGCGTTGGCGAGCGAGGTAGGTGCTCCAGTTGCTCCAGAGGCACGACGCTTGATCCGAAGTGTATTTGCCATCCCAGTATCCTCTTAGAAGTTGCCGCCGTCGACCAGGTCGGTCTGGGGAGCGTTTACCCACTTCCCTATAGCGGAAGAATATTGCAGTACGTTCTTGTCAGCAACGGCGCTGACAGCAAAGTCTGTTAGATCGGTAATTAGGTGTGCATGGGCTGTAGGCGTCCTGGCATCACTCAGGCGGGCATCGTCTGCCCGAACAGCCTTCGTCGTGCTGACCGTACCGCTCGTGGCGAAGTCGACCGCGAAGCTGCGGCTGGCCGTCAGGTCGCCGCCTCCGGTCAATCCGACCCCTGCCGTCAGCGTGGTGCTGGTGTCGACCTTCGTGGCGTCCGAGACCGTGGAGATGGACAGCTGGGGCTTTCCGCCAACCGTGCCCCATACGAACTGGTTGGAAAGCTTGATCTCCTGCGCCACCCTATTGCTGGCGTTCGAGCGACCGAGCAGAGACGAAGCCTCGACATTCTGGATGCTCGAGTAAGAGACCTTCTCGTTCTTCCAAAGCCCAGAGGCGGCGTCGTAGATCAGGGCCTCGTTGTCGAGGGGATTCGCGATCAGGACATCGTGCAGCTCGTCGAGCTCGGGGTAGTTGATGACCTTGACGAAGATGCTGCCCGCGCCCGCGCCCGCGCTCTTGACGATCCACCCGATGAAGACCCCGTGGTCAGGCTGAGTCGGACGGGTCGTGGTGAACGAGCCTGCCGTGGCGGAAAGCCAGATCGCGTCTCCGGCATTTCCGATGGCGGTTGTCGCAATACCCGTCAGCAAGCCCTCGGTGACGACGAATCCATCGGCTCCGTTGGCAATGTCCTCCCATACGACTCCAATGGTCTTCGCCGACATGCTCTCGATATTGGCATCGGCGAGGGCGACCGTGATCTTGTCCACGCCGTTCGATCCCGTGACGTAGACGACGTTTCCCTTCGTCAGGGTCGCACCAGTGCCGTTGTGGACGAACGCACGAACGTCGGATCCTGAGATCGGCCTGTAGGTCGCAGTGCCATTGGGAAGCTTCCCTAGAACCCACATGCGTCCGGTTCGGAGGCAGGTGATGATCTCACCAAACTCACCGGAATCACCCGAAACAGAAAAGGCATCGGGATTTGGGGCAATCGCAGGGGTATTCTGGCTTGCTCGGAATGCGCATGGAATGACTGGTCCGGTCAATGGCATGGATTTACTCCGTCATGTCAGTATCGAGAGGATCTGCTGCTCCACGGTCTCGGTTGCGTGCGCTCCCGTCCTGCGCGCGAACGTGAGCGGATTTACTGGAGATCCCCTCGCGCTGAAGTATTCGTAGAGGTTCCTTGAGACACCAGGCTTGTTCGCAAGGTATCCCGGAGTCGGAGGCGACATCGGCTGCTGTAGCGGCTGGTTACCGACGAGTTCGTTCGGGAATTTCACGGATGCCACGAGGACGCCCATGACACCGTCTCCCGCAGCCGCGCTGGTCGGTGGCTTGATCTCGGCGAGGGCGAATGTCCCGCTGTCGTGAAGGAACACCTCGACATCGACCGGAGATTCAGTTCCATCGGGGTTCACCGCCTTGAACAGCGAACGAAGGTCGCCGCTGTCGACGTAGTTCCTGACGGATCGGACCCTGATGACCTTATGGTTGCTGTCAAGCAACCATGCCGTCTGCCCCAACGACATCGACCTGCAATCCACTGGGATGATCGGCGGAACGTCCGATGGATCAAGGCACTCGAATACATTGAGGTCGACCGCCATCTGGAATGCGATCGACTGGTATGTATCCGATCCGAACGGAACGATGTTCTTTGGATCAGCGGCGAACCGAAGGCTGTTGTCCGCGTTCAGCCATCGCGTCGATGCGGTGAACAACGCATCGAACCGACCATTGACCGTATACCCACCCGTTCCGACGAGCCTCACTGACGGATTCCTTGGTATGTCGAAATCCGAGTAGCAATGCGCGCAGCTGACCGCGAATCCATCCGCCAGCATCAGGAACGTCATCGGGAACGAGTTGTACCAAACCGGCCTCTTGACAGGATTGGATGGGTCGTTGTATGTGCTGTACGGAGCCGTCGTTCCCGTACCGATCCTTACATTCTCGGTATCAAGGGTTCTCAGCCTCGCCGAGATGCCGATGAGCGAGTTTCTATAGCCATAGAGCGGACTGCTCGGATTCCATGCGTACGGCTGCTTCACGACCTGGCTTCCAGGGGTCGGAACAGTCCATGATATAGTGATGTCCTGGTAGAGCCAGAGATCCTGCGTCACGGGATCGTAGGGGTATCCGATCAGCATCAGGTCTGGTCCCAGGATCCGCCGTTCACACCGTTCACAGAGATGTCGTTGACGAGGAAATCGACCGTCGCGAGGATCTGCTGCTGCGTAGTTGCGCTCGCCACGTCGTTGTTCTGCGTTGCCGACGTGACTCGTCCATACTGATCCACGGTCACGTTCGCGAAGTTGAACGTGCCGGCAGGCGACGGCACGAGCGGAGTCAGGCCTCCTCCTCCTGTCGCGAGCTCGAGCCATGTGTTCGGAAGAGCCGTCAGCGTGAAATACTTCGCCTCCGACTGGACGTACACGAGCATTCCGACCTTCTTGCGGTCGTCCGAGATCGTGCCACGGGCGGTTAGGTCGGCGACGGACATAAGTCCGCCGCGCCCGTACTCGGCGATATGGGTCGGGTTCGTGTCGGTCGGCTCCGTGGGCGCGATCGGCACTCCGAGCGGGAAGACTGATTCCGTATGAGGCATGGCGGCGATTATGAAGGCTAGGTTTTGCTCGGTCTAGGGAAATCGCTTCCAGTCAGTAGTTCTGCCCCACGGTCGACGCGATCCATGTCGAGCCGTTGTCGAGGGACAGGAACGAGAACACGTCCTTCTTTCCGTTCGCGCTCGTCAGGGTCGGCGGCGTTCCTCCCGGCCACTTGACCGATGCAGGCCACGAGATCGTCCGTGCCGTCCCATCCATCGTCAGGGACAGCCTGAACGAGATGGCGATGCCGGAGGTCTGGTCGGGGTTCGAGATGGTCAGGGTCGTCACGCTGGCGTTGAGCGCCACGTCGAACGCGCTCGCGACGGCGAGGTCGAGCGCCAGCGTCCCGCTCGAGATGGCGGGCGATGCCTTGTACTCGAGGTGGTCGGCGACGATCGACGAGACCGTCCCGTTCGTGCGCTTGACGTAGATGCGGGCGTCGACGGTGTTGACGGCGAGCTCCCCCGTGGCGAGCTGCGTGGGCGCGGGCACGGATCCAGCCGTGGCCGACCTCTTGAGCAGGATCAGGTCAGCCATCAGTAGGTCCCTCCGTCAAGGCTCTGGTCGAGCGTGAGGGGAGTCGGGCACTCGCCGTCGATGGCGTTCGTCAGGCAGAAATAGGCGACTGGAAGGCGAGACTTCTGGGCAGGAGACACCAATGTGTCCGCAAAAGACCTTTCATCGGACCAATACAACATCGCCTGCACGATGACCTCGTGCTGGTTCCCATCCCGATCCTTGCCGATGGGGAGAACGTCGAAGCCCTGCTGCGAGATCGGCATCTTGTAGCCAGGAGCGGAGAACGAGGTCGTGTTCGCCAGCTCGGCGAGGTTGTATGCGATCAGCCAATCCTCGTTGTCTGAACCGGATCCGAAGAAGTCGACGAGCTGACCTGAATATTCAAATTGAGAATTAGGGTTTATTGGATATCGCTTGGGGAACGACGAATTATTCCCACCCTGTCCCTTCATCACGACCTTTGCCTTGTATATCCATGCCTTGACACCGGGGTTTAGCTGTCCTCCTCCAGCACCCGTTTCCAGTCCGATGATCTTGATGAGGCATGGGATGCCGAATGGCCATGCGACATGCACGCGCGTCTTGCCGTCGCTGTCGCGCCATGCCTTCGCAAGACCCGTGGCTCGGATGTCGAGCGGCTTGTCGTCCGCGACGGAGCAGAACATCGGGTCCTCGAAGTCGCTCCAGATGCGGGTTGTCGGAAATCCGAATCCGTCCTCATCGGTCTGGAGCCGGAGCTCGATCCACGCCGCTCCAGTCCATACTTCATCCGTTGCAGGCATCCACCATTTGTTCAGCCAGATGTCGCATGGATGATGGCCGTCACGAATTGAAACCAGCGATTCTCCATACAACATTCTCTCATCCGCAAATGTCTGCTCATTGTCGACGGGAGCAAGTGGTTTTCGCTTGTTTGTTTCTTCTGTTCGATACCAGACATCGGTTCCATCCTCCCTGTAAAGAAGGGATTGGCCCTGATACCTGTTCCTTTCCTGCCATTCTCGAATAGTAGATGACGAAGTCCGGTCGATGTACGCGGAAGGAAACTTCTTATGCGCGATGAATCGCGGCTTGGTGTAATACTGGATTCCAACGGTGTCGCTGAAATCCTTTACAACAAGGTCGTATGGCTGGAACTCTGAGAATGGGGACGGAAGGTACTGATGCGTGTTGACAAAAAAACCCGTGTCAAAGCTTGACTCGCCATACGCCGAAATGTTGAAGAAGACATCTGGAGGTCTTCCGTCTGGAATCGAAGCCCGATGCGCAATCAGAATGGAGTGATCCGACCTGATCGACTTCGTGATAGGAGCGAGGTTTATCATCCTCGGCCATCGGCTTGAGTAATTAGAAGTCGGGCTATCGAACTCGGCATTCGGGAAAGATTGCGTATCAACCGCCCCGGCAATGACATTGTCGCCATGTCTCGTGATGAAGTTACGCAGGTTCGTTCCAGTAGTGGTAGAAAAGTCATTTATTGCAAACGAATACTTTCCCTGATAGCCGTTTGCAATGGATCCAGAATGGCGGTATGCGATCGTCAGATGGCAATCCCTGCATATCTCATCAATCACCTCGACGACCGGGCGATGCCTGTCGAAGTTACCCGATGCAGCTCGAAGTCCGCGTATGTTGTTTACCGTGAATTCGTCCTGTCTTGACTCCCTGAACAATCCATATCTATTCTGGTCATTTCCATCTCCAAGACCGCATCCGAACTGAGATTTGCCTTTCAGGAGCTTTTCAATCATGGAGTCGGCAAAACCCGCCCCAGGAACATTTCCCTTGTTATGAGATTCAACCCATGAAGTGCTGAATGGAGTCTGAGATGGATATTCGAGTCCGCAGCTACCTGTTCCAGCTGCGACCCACGGGCTGAACGTGAACTTGCGGAACGAGGACCACCACCATCGGTCACACCTGAACTCGATGATGTAGAGGGCCTCGCCCTCATGGACATCGTCTTCAATCTGAGTGCCGAAATCGTCTACAACTGGATCGCCGTTCTCATCGACTTGCGGGACCTTCTTCACATAGCCGTTGCCGGTCACGGCGAGCGGAGTCACCTTCGCGATGTGCATCCGAGTGAAGACCTGACCCTCGTCCGCAGGATCATCCGTGCATCGGAACCAGATGCGATATTCATTGCGGAGCGTGTATTCTGATTCGCCTTCGGGTATCTCTCCCTCTGGGGCCTCAGCCAGCATGAGGAGAAGATCGGTGCGCAGCATCAGCAGCTTGCACACGGCATGGCGGGACAAGCCGAACAACGGCCACTTCATCGAGTTGATGTCGCGGGTCTCGATGTTCTGGTTCCGGATCAAGACCTCGAGCTCGGGCGTGAGCAGTCGGGCATAGGCATTCCTGCCTTCGCCCTGCGTGTGCCAAGCCGTAGTGACCATGATCTCCGGCGTGCTCATGCGAGGATGTCCTTCGCGCCGAGGCCGGCGGTGTAGGAGGGGCGCAGGTTCTCGTCCTCGATCGAGGCATATTCGCCCTGCGTCATGTCCTGCGGCATGGCGAGCTTGTCGGGGAAGAATCGGATCACGCTCGTCGTCACGCCGTTCATCACGACCGTCGTTCGGTCGAACGCAGGGTTGGTCGGAGATGATCCCGATGTCGGAATGTCATCGGGGCACGTCACGACGGTCACGCGGTCGCTCGCCATCGACTGATTGCGGTTTCCGTTGAGGTCGCCGTGTCCGCTGTTGACCGCGAACGAGTAGTTCGCGATGTACGCGCCCTTGCCGCCGGCGCGCTCGGGAAGCATCCGCTGCGGAGACTCGTTCATCGTCGTCGCGTCATGGAAGTCGGTGATCGTGGCAACGGGCATCCTGAACTGCACGAGACGTGTCTTCGGCGTGACTGATACGCTCGGTACGGCGAACAGCCCCGTGCTGACATCGACCTTCGACCCTGCCTTCGACTTGTGCGGGCCGCGCCTCGGGAGCGGGATGTTCCCGTTTGATCCGCCAGTGTTCGGCGTGGCGTTGCGCTCGAGGTCCTTCCTGTTCACGCCACCAGGGACCCTGCCGATGATGTTTCCGCCCTGACCGACATATCGGTTGATGCGATCATCAGTCTGGCCGAACGCAGCGTCGAACAGCCCGTTCGGGAACGAGTAGACGACGGGATTCTGCTCGGAGAGCTGGAGCGTCGTCGGCATCTGGAACTCGGCGGAGTTGCCGAACTGCATCCTCGTCGCGTCGTAGACGCTCGGAGTCACCCTGACGATGAGGGATCCGCCATACGCATCAGGCTGGAACGCGGGCACGAACTCGAACGTCCCGTTTTCCGTCTTGAGAGGCGAAAGGATGTTCCGCAGAAGAAGGTAGTCGTCCTTGATCGGCGTGACGCTTCCTGCTGATCCCTCTCCCTCGGTGGAGATGGCGGAGAACTCCTGCGAGGAAGTCGCCTTCGCGATGACCTCGAAGGTGATCGCGTTCTCGGTGAGCATGTTCTCCTCTGTGACGCGGATCTTCATGATGAAGTCCTGCGCCCAGTTGATCCTGTTCTGCGAAAGCCTGATGCAGAGCGTGAGGAGCGCGCCTGCGGTCACGTTCCTGTCGCCCTTGACCGAGGCGATGAAGTGCTTGATGCCGAGCAGCGCGTTGTCCTCGAGCGACCGCTCGAAGGTGTACGAGCAGTTGCCGACGCGGGCTGGCGCTGGCAAGCCGCGCGCGAACTCCTGGTCGGTCACGTCGAAGACGAGCCGCGTTCGGCTCTCGTCCATCGCGTATTCCTGCCTCATTCGGCGGAATCCACGGTACAGGTTGCCGCTGACGAACCGGCGGTAGTAGTCGGCGAAGTGGCCTCCGAGCTCGTTCGACGTGATGAAGTCGACGACCACGTCGTTTCGCGCGTAGTCTCCGACCCTGTACGGATCATCGAATGTCACGCTGTCCGGAGATCCAGCCCTGTCGAATGCAAGTCCCGCGACACGGAACTGGCCTGGAGCGTAGAAGTTCGGCTGCGAGATGATCTGAAGCGATCCCGTCTTCCTGATCGTCGTCATGCCCATCTCGTCGATGGAGAACGAAGCCGTGCAGTAGAACGACTTGATTCGGTTCAGCGGAGCGGAAACCGCCTGCGCGAACTCGACGGTGAAGTTCACCATCAGCGCCTTCGTGCCGGTGATCTGCGTCACGTTCGCCCGGAAGAACGGGCCATAGCCGTTGTCGGTGACGTAGATGTCTCCAGCCGTGCTTCCCGCCGTCGTATCGACGAGCGTGAACTCATCCTGCCCGCCCGTTCCCGTCTCGATCTTGATCTTCAGCGACCTGCGCGGAACGTTCAGCTTGTTGACGAGGTCGATGCAGAAGTTCTGGTTGGACGAGAAATCGCCCGATTTGTTGAAGACGAGCGCCTCTCCGCTGACCGAGTGCAGGAGTACCTTCGACTGCGGTGAGTCGTGGTTCGCTGGGTTGTCGATCCTGTATTCGGTGATCCGAACCTGATCGAGCGTGACGCCGTTGTAGAAGACGGTGGTTGAGCTCATGGACGGTAATCCCACCAGTTGCGCTTGTTCGCTGCCTTGTTCGTGTATGCAGACGATGTGCTGAACCTGCCGCCGGTCATGGTCTCGAGGTCAAGCTCGAACTGAGACTGGACAACATTGCGCATGTTTGCGAGTCTTCCGGACAGCCAAGTCTCATATGCCATCCTCATCCACATGAAATGAGGCATCAATGACCCGCCAACACCCATTGCGCCCATCACGGCATTGCTCATATTTCCACTGAAAAGACCCGTTATCAAAGTCGACGCCGCCGATCCAAGCGTGAGCCCGAGAGATCCAATCTCAGCGGCAGATTGCGTGAAGAACTGCCTGATCGGGCGCGTCTCCTGGATGAAGCCAAGCTGTGCCTGCGTGAATGCCCTGTATGACGAGACCACGCCACGGTTGTTGGCGATCTTCATCTGATCGAGAATCTCGGCCATGCGGACATTCATGTTCATCTGCGCCATCGGGACGCTGACGTTGCCCATTCGGGTCCGCATGTCGACCGCAAGGTTCGGGACATACCTGACGAAGCTGACGATGGACCTGATCGCCGTCCCGATCATGCTGATCGTCGCGAGGACCTTGCCGACCCCTGAGACGAGCGCCATGATCGCGCTCTGCTCGGAAACAGGCTTCTCAGGCTTATCTGGACGAGCCGCCTTGTCCGATCCCGGAATCAGCCGTCCGGTCTTCAGGTCATATCTCGCACCGACCTTGAGCGCATCGCTTCCCGTGCCCATGACGCCAGGAATGCCGCCGAAACCAGAGCTCTGGAGCGAGAAGAATCCATACTGCTTCTGGTTCACAGGATCGGTCTCGAATCCGAACGGAGTCGGGACCTTCGGCCTGTTCGCCTCTGCGGCTGAAGGCGGAAGGAGAAGTCCTCTCCTGATCCTGCCCATCGCCCGCATGTGCTCCGCCTGTGCGCGAAGGGGGGAGAATGGAGCTGAACTCGCATACGAAGGCGAGGCATATGGAGAGTAGGGGACGATCGCCTTGCGTGGATCGACATGGAACACGCGCTCGACGCCTACACCGGCTCCCCTGCCTACTCGGCTACCGATTCCAGCCTCTCCGCCAAGCGATCGTCCGCTCGTTGCGATCCGGCGAAGCGTGTCCAGGATCGCACGCACGTTGCCGTTGATCGCGCCGACGTTGACCTGAATGTGCTTCAGCGTCTCGAGGACGGAGTTCATTCCTCCGTCGCCGCCACCGCGAGCGGGATCTCCTCCGCCGTCGTCGGGGAACTGGAACACGAGGTTGTGCGTCGGGATATCCGCCATCAGCCGATCTCCAGCCTGTACGACAGGTTAGTCGCCGTCGTCGGGTAAGCCCTGCGGTATCGGTAGTACGTCACGCCGTCCTGCACGACGGTTCCCGTGGCGGGACCGCTCGGCGGCAGGAAGCCCGAGTGGTAGAACGGCTCGAGACCCTGCGCGGTCTTGAACGTCACGCCGCGCGCATGTATGTCCTGCGGGATCAGGAACCACGCATAGGCGCTCGATGTCCCCGCACGGTTCACCGATGTCGTGAAGTTCAGCGACCCGTTGTGGAACGACTCGCTCGGAAGGTCGCCCCATGCTGGCTGCGTTGCGCTGTAGCCGAACTTCATCGCGCCGGCGACAGGCCACGCAAGGGCATACGAGCAGACGAAGATGTCCGTGGCGGACAGGTGGAGCTGCGCCCGAGGCTCGAGCCTGACGGGACCGCTCGAGACGAACCTGATCGGGACCTGGAGGATCCCGCCGAGCTCGTGCTGGATCAGCGCGCTCCTGATGGCTCCCTGACGCTCGATGACGCCGTGGTCCTCGCCGGCGAGCTGCCGGCTCTGCTTGATGTCGTTGTCAGATGCCGTGCGGACGAACGTGGTGACGGCGAACCGCTCCGTGACGAACCCGAGGCCAGTTCGGTTCATCTCGTTCGTCGCGCCGGCGGCGAGAGGCGAGATCTGCACGACGAAGTCCATCGCCTCGGTGAAGCGCGGCTCGTTCGTCAGGTAGACGCGGCTCTCCGGCAGGTCAAGCGCGTCGACGAGCCTTGCGCGGAGCGAGCGGTAGAGATGTGCCTGCGTGATAACGATCATCGCGGGAACCCCGACTTCTGCTTCATCGCCTCGATCTTCATCTTGGCGATGTCCTTTGCGGATCCGCCGCAGTCCTTGATGAGGTCGGCATTCGCGTCGGCGGAGAGGCAGGCGGCGATACCCCGTGCGAACATCGCGCTCTGGACAGCCAACGCGGTGCGGATGTTCTGGAATAGTCCCACTGCCTCCTCCTCGTTCTTGCAGGCACTCGGCGGGAACCCGTAGGCGGCGGCGAAGAGCGCAGCCGCCTTTAGGCGTTTCCCGCTTTGTTCATCAGCCTGGACAGGCGCACGCTGAGAGCCCAGATCTCATGGTCGCTGAGTCCTTCGTGGTTGTCCATCGCCGCCTTCATCGCCTCGATCACCGCCTCCTTCGGGGGGTTCTCGTCGCCCTTCGTCTTGTCGAGCAGGATGCTCGTGTAGACGAGGGAGTCGATGCGGTACTCCAGCTCTCCCTTCGCGAAGGTGAAGTTCCACTCGTCGTTGCCGATCTCGATTCGTTGTGGCATCTCTCGTCCTTTATGTTCCGCCCTTTGTGCTTGTCGTCAAGGGCGTGTTCGTTCCGTCAGCCACGCTCGTGAACGAGAGCGCGATGCGCTTGACGGTGTTTCCCATGTCCATGTACTCGGGTCCCGCGCTCAACATGCAGTTGAACCTGTAGACCGTCTCTCCGGCGCGGTCAGGCTCGACCATGATCGTGACCACGCGGGTTCCGCTCGTCACGACCACTCCGCCCACCGTGGCCTCCTCGCCTTCATCCGTGATGATGGGGTTGTTCACGATTCCCTGCCGGCACTTCTTGAGGAGCTTGTTGAGCTCGCCCTGGTCCCACGCGACCATCGTGAAGTCGATCGACCACGTCGTGCCGGCGAGCACCGCCTCCGCGATCATGTCGCCGAGGTCGCTTCGCGAGAACGTGCGGTAGTGGTCGCGGCCCGTGATGCGGACGAGATCCTCGTTGTCGGTTCGACCGAGCTCGGAGAGGTTGGATCCGCTCTGGTTCGTGCCAGCGCCCCAGTAGATCTTCGTCGGTCCATTTACATGAAAGTCGCCTGCGGCCATGTCATGCTCCAGCGATGCGGTCCATCGCGTTGTTCACGATATCGTTCATGTCATCCCTCGAGATGTCGTTCCACGGCCTCGAGGGAACCCTCACCTTCTTCTTGACGACGAAGTCGACGCCCTCGGTCAGCTCGGCGAAGTTTCTCATCCTGCGGATGCCCTTCGTTCGACCGAGATACACGTTGCCGAACTCCCCTCCGCGCGCTTGCTCGACGCCGTAGTCCCTTGACAGGATAGCGACGTTCACCTGCACTCCGCCATTGCCAAGCGACGACATTTCGGGGTTGCCGACCTTCACGGACTGGTACAGGTTCCCCGTGTCAAGAAGCGGCCTGTCCGCGTTCGTCCTGTCCGCCTCGAACGGGATGAACTTGCTGTCCCAGATCGCGAGCGGCTCGAGCCGAACGCGGTTTCCCCCCTGCGCGCCCTCGCTGCGCTCCAGGTTCCGGCGAAGCGCCTCCGCCACGTCGTTCGACACGGCTGCGACGATCGAGCGGATCATGGCGAGCCTTCGCGGAGTCACGATGCCGTGTACTTCCTTCTCGGGAAGAACTCGCTGTCGGCGACCATCCCGAGGTTGCCGCGCTGGACCTGGCTGATGACCGACAGCATCGGCTTCGATGCGTCGATGTTCGCCGCGACGGGGAACACCCTGCCGCCGTCGCGGAGATCGAGCAGCATCGCGTTCGCCTTGTCGATCCTGTCCTTGATTGCATCGCCGAACGGACCGCCACGGCGCGCGAGCAGGATGCCGAGCGCCAGGTCGCACACGACGCCGATCAGGCTCCAGTTCGCGGACGACTGGAGCGCATCGAGGTCGGACTCGTCGTACACGCCGCCACGGAGCGCATAGGTCTGCACCTCGTGCGATGCCCGAGTGAGCGCCGTGACGATGATCGTGTTCGTGTTGTCGACGACGCCGTCCGCCTCCGCGTCGATCCCGAGCTCCGATAGGAGCCGCTGGTCGACCGCAAGGATGAACTGCGCCACGGTCGCGTATGGAACGGGCATGTGCCCTCCGATAAGGGGAGGGATGGGTTCTTAGGCCCACCCCTCCCCCCACGAAAAGAGAGAGATCGTCCCGATCAGGCGAAGATGTTCGCGACGTAGATGCCGGCGAGCGGAGCGGTCAGCTCGGGGACGCTGTTGTCCACGATGCTGCCGACCGTGCGGCGGTTCTTCGGGTCATCGAAGGTCTCGACCGTCATGTCCTCGTAGACGAAGTTGGTGATGGTCGCGAAGTTCGACCCACCCTCGACGCCGACGAGACCCTGCGGACGGGACAAGAAGAGGACACGGCCATCGCCGAGGATGTAGTCCGCCGCTCGGGTCGCGCCCTTCTGGGTCGAGACCTTGACCGCGTCCTCGATGACGATGTCGCCGATGCCGAACAGCGCGGGAGCGAGGCCGTAGCGGGAGAAGTTGCCTTCGCCCTTCATCAGGTCAACGCCCTGCGTGTACTTGATGAGGTCCTTCATTTCCGCAGTGCGCGACAGGCGGAAGGCCGTCTTGGGCGACATGACGCAGATGATGTCGCTCATCTGGATCGCGCCACCCGTGTTGACCATCAGCTTCTCGGTCGCGGTCTGGAAGAGACGCGCGGCATAGGGCTTGTCGGTCGCGTTGCCGTCCTCGACGCCGTTCGTCGTGGTGGCCGCTCCAAAGGCCAGAGCGTCGAAGTCGGCGAAGTAGTTGACGTTGTTCGTCCAGTTGCCCGCAGTGGTCAGCACGTTGAGCACGCGCTGCGTGCGGAGCGTCATCAGCTGGGCTGCGCGGCTGCGGGCGTGCTGCGCCACGATGTCCCATGCGGCGACCTTCGCGGTCTCGTAGGGGATGTGGAAGCCGCGCTCGAACCGCTTGGTCGTGAACTGCGCGAACTCGAAGTCGTTGTTCACGCCGGTCGGACGGTCCTCGCCGTATGCCCAGCGGAAGTCGTTCTCATCGACCACGCGGACGGCCTCGTCCGAGTTGATCTTGAGGTAGTAGCCGCTGACGGTCGAGACGGGGACGAGCTTGGTGTAGCGGTTCAGCGCGAACGACTTGACGTTCCGCGTGAACTCGGTCTGGATGAGGCCGGTCGCCTCGCTGAAGGTGGGCACGAACGTATTCAGTCCGCCACCGATGTTTGCATCTGCCATGTGTGTTTACCTCGTTGGTTGGTGTGCGGACGAATCAGGCAATGACGGTCATCGGCATCTTGTAGACGCGGATGATCTCGCTGGCACCTGCGGCGGGCTCGAGAGCGATGCCGAAGGGGAACTGCGTGGCGACTGCGGTCTGGGCTCGGCCATTGGCGCTCGGGGCGACCCGCGCTCCTGCAAGGATCGCGGCAGCTGCCTCGACCAGGACGACGTTGCCGCCCTGGAGGTTGATCGGATCGCCTGCTGCGGCGTGAAGGTTGGTCACGCCGGTCGCGGGGAACGACTTGCTGGAGCCATCGGCAACGCCAACGGCGATGTTCGTGATGGCATCGCAGGTGATGCCCAGGTTGCGACCGCTGACGCGAACGAAGCGGTATGCGGTGCAATCGCCGCTTGCGACGAGTGATGGAGTGTCAGAGTATGCGCTCATGTCTGGAGCCTTCCTTTAGATCAGACGCCGCTCTTCGCGCGCGCCATGAGGGTCTTGAACTTCTCGGAATCGCCAGCCGCCTCCGCGACGAGCTTGGCAACGGTCTCACGGTCGATGCCCGACTGCGCGGGCTTGACGCCGCTGCGCGGAGCAGCCGCGATGCGGGTGTTGATGGGGTCGCGGCGGAAGTTCTCGCGCCAGAACGCGATCTTGCGCTGCGGGTTCGACGAGGAGACGAGCTCCTCGATCATCTCGTCGCGGCAGCAGTCGACTGCAAAGCCATCGGCGGCCATCGAGTCGAGCTCGCGCGAGAAACGCTCCTTCGCCAGCTCGGTCTCGAGCGCGGCGATGCGCCTCTCGAACTTCTCCTTCATGCGGGAGAACTCGATCTTGTCGCCGGACTTGGAGTTCTTGGACTTCATGGCCTTCGCCGTGTCGTCCTCCTCATCCTCGTCCTCATCGCCCTCGTGGGAGTCGATGTCGACGTGGGTCTGGTTGTACATCTTCCGGTTCTCTTCCTTGAGGCGCGCGATCTCCGCGTCCTTCTCGGCGATGAGCTTGGACATCTCGTCCTTCTCGTCCTTCTTCTCGTCTGCCTTGGCTTCGTCAGCCATGTTGGACTCCTTCTTCTTCACGGCTGCGCCGGGTACGAACACGTTGCCCACCCCGGGCGCAGCCTCGAAGCAGGAGGAGCATTCAATCGCGAACACGGTCTTCTCACCCTGCTTGGAGAAGCGGGTGTCTGGAAGCGGGCGGCGCGGGGTGTCCCGACCGAGCAGCGCCACCTCGCTCATGTGGTCGTCGTTCCATATCTCCGCCGAGCGGCGGGGATACCTGTTCGACGCGATGTACGAGTCGAAGTCGCCCCGCGACATCTCCACGTCGCCGACGACGAAGGGCACGCCGTTGCGCTCCTCGAGCTGCACGTCGAGGATCGCGCCCACGGCCTCCTTCGGCTCGGAGTGGTCCTCCTGGGCGTGCATGATGACGAGCCGAGGGTGCTGCCGGCGGCTGATGAACTGCCGGGTGCGGTCGACGATGCGCGCCACCTTGCGGCGGTCGAACCGCTTGATCTCCTCGTCGGAGCCGTCGTCGATGGTCGGATCGAAGCCAGAGAACAGCTCGAGCCGCCTGATGACGACCTTGTCCTCGGATTCGTCGATGTCGTGGGATCCATTCATCCGTGCGTATAACGCATCAGAGGCAAGGGAAAAGCAAATAGATAATGCAAGATAGACTGCGATTAGTGCCGATAAGCGCACTAATATCAATCATTCATCTAACATCATCGGAAACGCGGGTCGGGGTACTGGCCTCGGTCGATGTAGCCCTGCCTGTCGCCGTTGTACGCCCTGATGGCGGCGAAGTCGACCTGGCCGGCGGAGTCGACGAGCCCGAGCGTCTCTGCGCGCTCGCGGCTGACGGGGAACAGGCTCGCTCGGCAATTGCGCCCGCATGGGGGCACGCAGTCCTGACGAACGATCTCCTCCATCGTGTTGATGTAGCCGCTGACCTGCCAATGGTAGCCGTCGTCGGGGAAGTCGCCTGACGGGTTGCCGCGCGTCCTGCGGTCCATGATCTCCCTGATCTCCCAGAGCGGGAACCGACGCCTCGGAGCCGGCGCGTCAGGACGGATCTCCGCATCGGGCGCGGAGATTCCAGCCTCGGCGATGCCGACGTTGTACGAACGGCGTGCCTCATTGAGCGCAGGCAGCACCGACCGCCTCGGGATCGTCCTGACGAGCGCCTGCATGTCCGCATCCTGCCCGAGGATCTCGAGCCCAGTGCGCGCCTGCGCGATCGGGATGTCGAACCGTGCCGCGCGCCTCGAGATCGCCACAGGGACGCCTCGGGGTATCTGGCGCATGTTGGCGTCGTCTTCGTCGAAGAAGAGCAGGTAGATCGCGGCGACCATGTCCTCGCCGTGACGCGCCGATGCCGCCGCGTACCTCGGCTCGACCTCCTGCATCGCGCGCATGGTGAGCCTGCGTGACGCCTCGAGGAAGCGGGCGATGTCGACACCGCCCGCCCCCTCGGGGAGATACAGCCTGCTTCCGCTGTCCCATGCGGATGCAAGCGCATCGCCGACCTCGCGCGCCATGCCGTCCCAGCGACGGCGCGCAAGCCCGCGCTTCCATGCGGCATCCATCATGCGCTCGATGGCGGACATCGAGCTCACTGGTCGTCCTCCTCCTGGGAGTCGAAGTCGAACGGACCCTTGAGCCCGTCGACCTTGCCGTTCTTCGTCTTCTCGGCGTCGAGGCGGGCGACGATGCGCTTCGCCCACGTCCATCCTGCGTCACCGCCCCAGCCGTTCCACGCCTGCCAGCCCTTGCCCTGCTCGTCCCACGTCTCGCCCTTCTTGTCCGACTGGTGGCGGTCGAAGTACCGCACCATGCGGCGGACGGTCTCCTCGGACAGGCGCTTCCTGTTCGCGAGGTCGCGGGCGCGCGCGAGTCCGACTGCGGTCATGCCGCGCTCGGACTCAGGCTTCGTCTCGCGGACATCGAGGGCACGGCGCGCGTTCGACGCGACCTTCTCGGGCGGAAGGTATCCCTCCGCCTCGTCGAACGTCTCCTTCTCGCCGACCTTCTCCTCCTCGCGGTCGAAGGTGTGCGTGTCGCCCTTGATGACCTCTCCGCCGCGCTCGAGCATCGAGTCTCGGGCGGCGATGCGGACCGCCTGCTCGACGCTCAAGCCCTGCCTGACGAGGTCGCCGGCACGGTCCTTGCGGGATTCCGTGTCGAGAGCCTTCGGCGGACGGCCATGCTCGCTCTTCGATTCGCCGCACATCGAGTAGGCGATGGCCCACGCCTGGTCGTCCGAATATCCCTCGTCGACCAGCACGCGGTGCTTCTCGATGACACAGTCGCCGACGCCCTTCCCGTTCCTCTTCTTCGCCTTCTTCGTCGGGCTCTTTCGGGTCTCGGGATAGTCGTGCTTGCCTGCCGCGCAGTTGTTCGCATCGGTGAATCCGCCGAACCCGTTGCCGCAGTTCCCCTTCGGCTTCTTGCGTCGACGGCGCACCGCCTCGCGGTTCAGCTCGCCTGGAGTCATCCTCGAGAACACGTCCTTCGCGTTCAGGATCGGGCCGTCGTCGTCGCCGCCATCAGGCGACAGGTCGGGCAAGATGTCCTTGACCTTGCCGGTGAGCACGGGCTCGTCCACGTCGGGGATCGCGAGCCCGAGCATCTTGCGGGTCTCCGCCTCGCTGACCGTGCCGCCGAGCTCGTTGACGAAGATGCGCACGGCCTCGAGCTTCTTCTCCATGTCGACCGACTCGATCGAGAACTCGAAGCGCGGGTAGTCCTCCTGCGGACCGAAGTTCATGTCGACGATCTCGCGCACGAACTGGTGCGTGATCGTCTCGGCGAGGCCGTCCGCAACGAACTTCATCTGCCGCGTGAACGTCTTCGAGTGCTCCTTGCCGACGCTCGATCCGAGTCCCGTCGACACCGCCTCGCTCGTCGCGCTCTGGCCGACGATGAGCTCCTTGATGTTCTTGGCGAGCCACTCGGTCAGGTCGGCGAAGACCTGCGCGCGGGCCGCACCGGGCTCCTTGATCTCGATCTCGTAGTCCTTCTGGCCGGGGGTCGTGCGCGGGACGACAGCCGACACGTCGCCGACGAGGTTCCGCAGGATCGTCTCCATCTCCTCCTTGCCGCCCTTCTGCGCCATCGGGTAGTAGCCGACGCGGATGCCCTGCGCGTAGCGCTCGGCATACGTCGCCCAGTTCTGGAGCACGGCCTGCTTCAGGTTCCAGTACCACCAGACCACGTCGCGAACGCCCTTGCCCATGTACGAGTACGCCGTCTCGTATGGATCGTCGAAGTCCGGCCCCTGCACCATGTAGCGATGCCAGAGCACCGCGCGGCGCTCGATGTCGGTGAAGAGGTGGACGCGGCTATCGAATCCCTGCTGGGTCTCGCCGCCCGTGCCGCCCATCTCGCCGTAGTAGCGCGGGCCGACCTTGATGCCGGGAGTGCCGTCCTCATGGACGATGAGCACGTCGGGGTTGAACGGGATCCAGTCGACGGGAACGATCTCGCCGCGCTCGGTGCGCGAGTAGATCACGTTCAGCGCGCTCGAGCCGTACCACACCGCGTCGAGGAGATGACGCACCATGTCGGCGAACCTCGGGAGCCGGCGGAGGATCTCGGCGACACGCTCCGCCATCTCCTCCTGCATCGGGTCCCTCGAGTCGAACGGCTTGACCTGCCACTCGAGCCCCGCGATCGACACCTGGAGCTGCGTGAGGGGACCCATGCAGTCGGGGTCGTTCCTCATCTGCTTCATCAGCTGCCGGTCCTTGCGGTACGACAGCGACGGATTGCGCAGGATCTTGGCGACGGACGCATAGAACGTCCGCTGCATCTCGATCGGCATCGCGACGGGGACCATCATCTTCGACGGAAGATCGCCCTCGACCGCCTCGCTCGCCTTGCGCTTCCCACGACCACGACCCTTCTTCAGCATCTCATCCATATAGCCTCCACAGCCTGTTCCTGCCGCTCGAAGTCAACTCGGGCCTCGCGGTCAGGCCGTAGCCGGCCCTCATGCAAGCCTCCATGAGGTCGACGACAGCGTCGACCGTGTCATCATGGTCCCCTGCGGGGAATGTCGTCATCTCCTCGTAGAGAGGCGCGTGCTCCCGGCAGACCTTGCCGCGATCGCCTCGGAGCCGAAGCCTGCCCGTCTCGACGAAAGACTGCTTCTCGCTCGCGCGCGAGAGCTTGTCCTTCGTTCGGACAAGCGGAACGACGCTCGCCGTCTCGCAGGACATCGAGAGCTGCTGCACCAGGCCCGCCTGCGGTCCGTTTCCTTCCGCCATCAGCACGCTCACGTTCGACGACCTGCATTCCCTCGCGCAGATGCGAAGCCACTCGGGGAACGGAACGCGCGCGCGCACGACCCTGTCGACGTAGCAGTATCCATCCATCGACCGATACCCAGTCACGAGCACCGAGTAGTCGGGATCGCCCTTCTTCACCGTCTTGTCGCTGAACGCGAAGTCGGTCGCGGCGATCGACTGTCCCGTCGCGCGCACGAACTCGGGCACGTTGCCCTCGTAGAACGCGCGGTCGAGCCACCAGTGGTCGAACACAAGCTGGTCGCTCGAGACAGGCGAGAGCTCGTAGCTCCTCGCATAGGCGATCGGACCAAGCTTCTCCCGCAGGTCCTCGAGCATGTCCGACGTGAACACCTCCGGCCACGGACCCTCGTACCCGCGCACGGGACGGCGGAACAAGCCACCGCGATCCGAGTGATACGCACGCCACTCAGCCGTGATGTCGGCGACGTGATATGGCGTGCCGAACTTCCAGATGCGCGGCCTCGGGCTCGACCTGTCGAGCGTCGGCATCCAGATCGTCTTCCAGCTCTCCTTCACCTGCTCGCGCAGGCTCGGCTGCTGCACCGCGTTCCGAAGATCACACACGTCGTCGGCGATCAGGAGATCCGATCGACCGCCGGCGCGACCGAACACGCTCACCGCCTCGACGGTCGGGTCGCGGATCAACTTCGCTCGCTTCACCGTGAACGCCGTGTTGCCCCAGGTCGAGTGTCCGTCAGGCTCGATCGACGGGAACACCTTGCGGTACTCCTCGCTCTCGATCAACTTGCGGATCATCGTGACCGTCTTCGCCGCCTCGTCGTCCGTGCTCGCGACGATCTTGACGCGGATCTCAGGGTTCCTGCCGATCTCCCACGCCACCCGCGCAGCCATGTTGCTCGTCTTCCCGTGTCCACGGGGCAGCTCCACATAGCAGTCCGCGGCCTCGTCGAGCATGAACTGGAGCTCGTCGTGCAGACGCCCGTTCTCCACCCCAAGCAGGTACGGACAGAACCAATGGGACGCCTCGCGGCATCCCCACCAGAACTCCTCGAGAGTGAGCCCCTGTGCTTCCACAAACAGGAAGATAAACATCCACCTTCCCCTTACCACAACCCAATAACGAATACCCTCGTCGTGTTAGGCTAGGTTTCATGTCAATCGCAAGAACTCTTGCGATTGGGTCGAAACCGCGTCTAACGCAACCCCTGCTTCCCAGTTTCCACATATACAGGGGGTCACGACCCAGCACCGGGTAACAACCGTCTAACGAGACTTGGGATAGGGTCCTTTCGCGCAGGAGGGGGTATGTTATCCCCCCCCCTCCCATGCGTCACGTTGTCGGAACGCGCGCCGATCGCGCTGCCCGCGTAGCGGTTCGGTCGATGCGCTACGGCTTGTGGTCCGTTCCCGCCCTGGTTCGGTTGTCGGTGTTCATTGGGTTCAGCGTTAACCCCTCATCCCTGCGAGCTTCCGACTCGGCTACGCTCTCTCTGCTACTTCGTCGCTCGTCTTCGCCTACTTCGTAGCAGGCTTGCCCGTTCGCTTCGGGGCTTCGCCCCTACGCTCTCTCTCTCCGTCGCCGATACGCGCGTCGATGGTACGCCAAGTGTGGTATCGAAAGTCAATCTAAAGCGCGCGGAATCCCTCCGAGAGTCTGCCGTCTGGCTGGCGCGCGCCTCGGTTCATCTAACAAAGACAAACGCCGTAGGGGTTGCCTACGGCGTTCGCGGGGTCGGTCTGTCGTCCTGGTGGCGCTACCAAATGGCGCGCGGGTCGTCGGGCATGATCGCGAAGCCGAAGCGGTTCGCCTGCGCGACCCGCGCGGGGTCGCGAGTTGCAAGCGGTCCCTTGCCCTTCAATGCGACGACGACCCCGCGCGGGTCGGTCGTTCGGTCGTCGGTTTCGTCGCCATTGATGCATTGCCAAGCGCGCCCGCCGATGGTGAACGCGCGCGGCATCGGGCGCGCGTAGCGTCCGATGCCGAGTCCCGCGAATACCACTGCGACATTGCCACCAGTGGCGAGATACTCGCACGCGAGTTGCTCCGATGCGCATTCGCTCCATGAGTAGACGATCCGCGTAGCGTTCGCGAATCCGCCCGCGCGCATCGCGAGGCGGACCGCGTACGGTCTCTTCGTGTACGCGTACCCTTCGATCTTGAATCGCGCGAAAGCCGCGCCGAGTTCGTCGAACGTCTCAAAGGGCAGGTCCGTGCCGACGTTCAACCGAGCGACGGCACGGACGCCGAGCGATGACGCGAGACGCGAGACGCGCCCGATGCAGCGGGCGAGTTCCGCGCCCGCGGCTACGGGGTGTTCCCGCAGGGCGACGACCCGTCGCGCGCGGGCGCGCATGATGGTATCGGCGCC
>Ga0070749_10000400_pt1 | contig 29241 bp, 47 predicted proteins | sample VirMetDEL_Nov_18_FD_75180 | JGI IMG/M metagenome (GOLD analysis project Ga0070749, IMG submission 75180) | Aqueous microbial communities from the Delaware River and Bay under freshwater to marine salinity gradient to study organic matter... | ecosystem: Environmental > Aquatic > Marine >...
GGACCTACATCCTGTGCATTAGAATAAGAAGGGTATACCAAGACAAGTAGGAACACCAAAGAAGCAACCAGCACCGAGCAAACCAACGCCCAAGATGGTAAGTGGTGTTCTGTAGTCTTCGTATTCGTGCTCATCAGAGTCAACGTAATCATCTACTAGTTGCTCTCTTGTGGAAAAGGGTCATCGTTATTTGGCACCTCCGAGCCTTTCCTGCTTGAGACCATTAGCTTTGCCCCAGACGGAATATCTTGTGGGTTCTTTTTCCATTCTGCAAGTTCCTTGTCTCCAATTGCCCCTTTATATGGACATGGTGTACCAGCCATTAGCATAGCGTCAAACACTCTTGCATCTTGACACATAGTTGATACTGCAGCGACCTTCATTCCCATACCATATAAAGAGCGAGCGAGTTTGAGCCTTTCACAGTTCTCATCCGTAACAGTGATACCAGAAGCAATTCCAAGGATTTGAGTTTGAACTCCCGCGCTATAGGCTGTTTTACATACATCTGAATTGTTTATTACAATAGATGGTGCTGATGCGGTCGGTGGAGTTTTATCTACAGTAACAGTGCCGCTAGATACGGTAGATACTGTGTTAGTTTGTGCTAAAGCAGAAGTGCTAATAATTAAAGTAAGAAAAAGAATCGTAAACAGTCGAAGCATCTACTTCTCCTTGCTATTTTGATTCCCCTCCTGTGTAGATTCAGTTGCCTTTTTATAAAAAATTATAATCTCTTTTTGTTGCAGTATAAATCTTTTAATTTCTTGCATATTTAATGCAAGCATCTCGTAAGTTTTTGGCGTTATAGCATAAAAAACAAATTCCTCATTATTTTGTTCTTTCTGTATTTGTGTTAAAAACTTTTGTAAATTATCCTTATTTACAACGTCAAAATGAAGTTTATCTAAAAATAGAGGTTTAGGATCGGAGGGGGCAATAATCTTATTCTCTACTGGTTTAGAAAAAACATCTAATTTTTTTACAGTATCACAAGCAGTCAGTAATAATACTGCACTACTTACTAGGAGTAGGTTTTTTAGCACCAGAAATCTCCTCAAGTTCATTGATTAAATTAGTAGTTCCTTGGTTTATTTTTTTCTCCATCAAGGCGGGTTTTGCTCTACTTAATTCTTCTAAGTCATGTCTACGAAGTTTTGAAGAAAGTTTTTTATATCCATCCTCTGCTTCACTTAATTTATTTTGTAGATTACCTACTAATTGTGCTTGTTTTTGGAAGTTTTCTTCCATAGATTTAATTGCTTCTTTTTGTGAAGAAACAGCTGTCTCAAGCTTTGCGTTGTTTTCATACAAAGCAGCAATCTTAGCCTGAGAATCTTTGTAATATAAAATAAAGCCTCCTGCCATTACTGCCATAACAACAAAAGACATAATTGCTAATTTAAATCCCATAGAGTAATTCTATAGGATTTAAACTTCGCCGTCAAATTTTTTATTAAAATCTTCCAAGAAACCTTGCAATAGGGTGTACAAAAGGAAGTAAGGATACCGCCATAAGTAAGTTCATACCGGTATGTGCCATTGCTATTCTTAGCGTATCGCCCTTAGGCATTCCGTCTGAGACAAACAGACCGGCTAACCATATCGTTCCTGTTGTGCCAATATTTGCACCTAATACAGCTGCAATAGCAGCAGGTAATGGTACTGCTCCTGAAGCTACAAGCGCAATAATAGCTGTTGTACTTAAAGAAGATGATTGCCATAGCAGAGTCATTATGATACCGCCGAGGAACATCCAATAGGGGTTATGAATAAAATAATTTAGATGTTCTAAATTACCCATTGATTTCATACCACCCGAAAACATTTTTAGTCCAATGTAAAAAACTACCAAACCCACAAGAGCTGTGATTACTGGATTACCTAATTCCATTTTTTTAACCTTTTTAATTAATTTTTTTGTGTGTTCCATTATGAGATATTTCTCATCCTCTCCACAAGTCTTTCAGCTCTTGCGCCAACTTGACGGTACCATTGACTATCCACCATTTCATCGGCAGCTTCATTCCAGTCTCTGGAATCCACTCCCCGTTTCATTCCTACAAACTTGGAAAGACGTGGTCGACCAAGATTGAACATCATGTTAGCAATTATTTGTTGAGCTTCTTCTGGCAGACTGTCAAAGTCTGAGTAAAGGATGTTGCAGTCTCGCAAGACTGTTTCGATATCCGATTCGAAGGCTTCAGCGCATCTGTCAGCATCAACGGGGGTTCCCACTGCAAGTCCGTGTTCTGGGTCTGATTCCGTAACCAGATGACCGATACCAAAAGTAGGATAACCAAGGTGGTCAAGATAAATCTCATAAACCACTCCTTCATCAATTTCTAATTGTTTTCTTAAATTATCAATATTCATATTAATTATATACCTTTTTTTTCCAAAGTTTTCTTCTATAATAATCTTCTCTATCTTCAAACATTTCTTCTCTTTGCTTTTTAGTCTCTGATAAAACCCGTGAGTCGTATAAAGTAGTTTTCTCTTTCCAATTATCTCTTTTAATAGGTATAACTTGAACTATTGGAGTACCTTTTTCTAAAAGTATTTCAGAGTTTGGAAGTAAAGAAGGGATAACGAAAGGAAAATTTACTACATTTTTATACCTATCCGTATCAACTAAACCAACTAAAGGCATAATCATTGTATCAAATCTATTAGCACAAGGCAAAAATAAAGTAGAATAATTAGGAGGTGTTTCAATTCTCCAAGGATTCATAAATTTTATGATTGGTAAATCTTCAAATGGAACTCCCGGAACTTGGGTTTTTGGGTGGGTTTCAATAGGTTTTATTCTATCTAAAAGACTTTTGTGAGAGTCACTTAGGTATCTTAAAGTTATTTTATTATCAGAATCTCTTTTAATAATTAAATCTATATGTAATAAAAAAGTGTATCCAGCTGTCATTGCATCAACAAAAGGAATGCACTTTTTTATTGTCTGTACATTATCCTCTCCATAACCAGGAAGATTCTTAAACCAGGAAGGCATAAGTTTAGAGCTTGGAATAGGAGGTAAAATATAATCATTAGGTAATTCTTTTACCAAATGAAATTTTATTGATCTTTCCATTCCTTTGTACACTCACATTTTTTGCAATCACACTTTTGCCATTTATCGGTCATACCTACTCCTATTGGTTCTTGACAGGATGAACCATAACAGTGACATCTATGACCACAAGTCGCACAATATCTTTCTTCACCTATCATAATAGATCTCCTATAGTTATTTAGCACATAATTCGCATAAACAATGCTTACACACTACAATTTCTCCTAGTCGTTTATCCCAGGCGTCATTTACTTCTTTTTTTAAAGAATTACCGCAATGAGACTCGTGTCCGCAGTTTTGGCATCTAGTCATCTACGCTTAATACCTCTAACATAAGATTGAGATTTGGGAGGAGATTTTTTTGAACCTTTTGGTCCTGCCCAATAAACTTTATCAGCCCAGTAAGCAGCGCTCATTTTTCCTTTTGCAATGTTTTTTGCATGACGAGCTTTAAAAGACTTGCGTGCTTCGGGAGAATAATTATGACCCATAGAAGAATCACCAAAATGAATTAACTTTATATTATCACCTTCTTTTGCTAAAACCATGCCTTTTTTCTCGGGACGATTGCTTCTGCGAGGTTTATTAAAGCCATCAAAGGTAGTGCCTCTATAACTGATTTTTCCACTAGGAGTTCTTTCTACTCCGGGATATTTAGTTTTTGCCATCACTCGGCTCCTTATAACGAGATTTTATTTCTTGTACAATTTTCCACTGTTTTTGTGTTAACTGTGGATAAGATTGCTGTGCTTTTATACATCCAAGTATAAACTCTCGTTCTTTATCCGTCAATTCTTTTTCCTGAAAAAATCGTTGTAATTCTAATTTAATTCTTCTTGTCATCGTTCGTAGGCATTTGGTAAATAAAAGGATCAAGTTTTTTAAGTTTTCTCATTTTAAACCAAAATTTAATATTAAAAATAAACTCTTTAAACATATATATTTTCCTCTGGGGTTACACATAAAGTAACTCTATGTAAATTAGATAAATTTAATACTCTATGTTCTTGACTTGTATTAAGAGCATAACTATAACCATTTTTATAAATATACTTACGCCGATCTTTAAACTCTATAAAACTTTCTTGTGTTCTTATAGACGTTATAAACGATTTATTAAATGTATCATGATTATCATCTACATGCCAAGGAATAGAACACTTTGCTTCTAAGATAGAAATATAACAGTGCTGAATATTTTTAATTCCAGTGTGTTTATGGATAGTATCAAACCAAGATGCAACCTCTGGAAACTGAGTCATTATTGGAGAAGCTTTTCCTTCGACATAAATATCAAAACTTTTCCATTTAGGAGATAATTGATATCGAGTATTAAAAAAATTTTCAGAATTAGAATAAATAAAATCTATTTTTTCTGGATTTACTGATAATACTGGAAGCGGTAGTTGTTTACACTGCTGCATATTGTTGTAACCGTAGTTTTAAATCTGATAAAAAAGGTACAGCAGTAGTTTCAAAACATTGAGGTTCTTTACCATCAACAGTAATTAATACAACTATATTTTTAATACCTGTTCCATAAAGTTCATTATGAGCTACAGCATAAGCGCAACACTGAATAAAGTAGTCTTTAATTTGTTTTACATATTTTATTTTTTTAGAGGTTTTAAAATCAATAATAGAGGGAGTGCCATTCCATAAACCTACCATATCACAACGCCCAGCATATTGATATTTATTGCTCCATAAAACTTGTTCTTGCCCCCAGATCTCAGTAACTCCCGACTCAGTAATCTTAATTAGATCTCTTGACATCTGAATTACATCAGAAGATTCCTTTTTTAAATCAGATAAAATATCTTCTCCATTAAAATATCGTTCTGCGTATTCGTGTACTAAAGTTCCCCTATCTGTAGCTTCTTTAGAAATACGAGCAGCTTCTTCTTCTCCTACTCTATCTTTCCAAGCTTGTAACCAAGCATTATTAGCTGTTTTTCCTAAAACAGTAGTAATACTTGGATAGTCTCCATCAGGAGTAAAATAGGTTCTACCAGTAGGTAGAGTATCTACACGCATATCATAAGTATATTCATATTTTTTATTATGCAGATTTAATATGTTAAAGTTTGATTTCATTTTTAAAGTGCTCTACCGTATTAACAATAGGTTTTCCTTTTGCATTTAAACTAGTATTAATTAATATAGGATGCCCAAGCTTAGTAGTAAAATCTAAAATTTTAGCAAGAAAAGCATTTTTAGTTTTATTAACTAACTGAAGTCTTGCAGTTTCATCGTGTGTTTTAAAAGGGCTATTTGGTTCGTTATAGGCGACATATAACATTTCGTAAGAAGGATAGTAAATATCAAAATACTCTTCTGCTACTTCTTCTAAACACACAGGAGCATACGGTCTCCAAGAGTCATTTACTCTTCCTTTTAAATTATCTAATTTACTAACACAAAGAGGAGTAGGTAATGCTAGTAAACTTCTATTTCCTAAAGCACGAGGACCAAACTCAGCTGGACCATTAATAACAGGCACTATTTCTCCTCTAAGTAGTCTTTGTGCTATATCTTCTGGGTTTTGATTTAAAGAATCTTCATATCCTAAATATGCATTTTCCCAAATAGGTCTATCTAAAAGCCCCGCGGCTCCTAAAGCGCATCCCGCATCTCCAGCAGCTGGTTGAATTGCAATATGATCAAAATTAGAATACCTAATTAAATTAGTATTTGCTACACAATTTAAAGCTACTCCGCCGGCATAAGCAAGCTTGTTACAAGCTGTCTCTTTAAATAACCAATTAGCTAAATTAATTAAACAATCTTGTAATAGTTCTTGAGCGCTTGCAGCTATATCCCAATCAAGTACACCTTTACCAACACCCCTACGTAGATCTTGTTTTAAGGTATAATTTCCAAATTCTGTTTCTAAAAACTTTTCTTTCATATAATTTTTCCACTTTGGCTCTCCATAAGCTGCTGCGGACATTATTTTACATTCATCAGATAGAGGGACAAACCCTAATAAATTTGTTATAGTAGAATAAAACAAACCTAAACTTTCTGGATATTCAAATCTTTTTATCCAAGTAATTTCATTATTTTCGTACATACCTAAACTAGTAGAGTAGTTACCTCCAACGGAATCTACTACCAATACAGCACATCTATCCCAATCAGTTGTTAAAATAGAACTCATAGCATGACATTTATGATGATCCATAAATTCAATAGGATATTTTCCTGGTATTGCTTTTTTTATTTCTCTTTTAATATTTTGTCTTTCTAATAACCCAGGTCTTTCATAGTATGCAACTCCATCAACTTTTTCAATATGATGCCGCATCCAACGAATAGAGTTAGAAGGAAAAGAATTATCAAATTTTTTACGAGTAAAACGTTCTTCATGGGAAGCACGCCTTACAAAGCCATTTTGCAATAACGCAGCGGCAGAATCATGATGATATGCGCTAATTCCGAATATTGTCATTAAAATACCTTTTATAAATACTTGTTAGTTGTTTTTTATTTACTGTAGTATAATTAGGTTTATCAATAAAGCTTACAAAAGCCCATCTATTTTTTTTAACTAGTGGCTGTATTCTATGAACCATAAAACAAGGAAATATAACTGTCTTACCTGGAATAGGATAAATTCTAGCTATAATCTCTGTAGGTTCTGGAGCACTAAACTCTGTTTGCTCTACTCTTACTCCTTTTGGATTCCAGTTGCCTATCTCAAAAGGTTGCCCATCAGTTAAATAAATTAAATGACTCCAAAATCTAGAAGGTCTGGGACAAGAAAGAATACCATTAGTATAGTCCATATTATCAAAATGCCATTCATAACCTTCTCCTGGTTTTAATAAAATAGCTGTTTGTCCTGCAAAATTGCATACCCATTGATGTCCATACCAGTAATAATTTTTTTCACAGTGCTCAACTATCTTATAGGCTTTTTTAGCTATCTCTTCGTTAAAACCTATGTGTATAGAATCTACCCATCTATCGTCAATGAAATCTTCCAACGATTTTCAATCTCCTCTCGAAGTTTCATAGCAAAAATCAAATGTCCTTTTTGATTAGTGTGTCCCCTCCCATCAGGATGATCTTTTGCTAAATCTCGCATATATTCCCACCAAATACAAGGATTATTTTTTAACATATCATGTTCTAATATGTTGGGTCGATATATAGGAATTAACATTAAATTTTCTGGAGTAGCTTTTGCTGCAACTGCTTGTACAAACAAAGCATTGATTCGCCAATACCAAGGCATTTTAGTTAATTTTTTAAACCATAAATCACGAGTTATTTTACTCCAAATATTTTCTTTTCCCCAATCGTATGGAATAAGATAATGACCATCTCCGTAAGGATCTACTCGATGATGATGACCTACTAACCAAATAACTTTAAAATGATTGACAAGATTATTTTTTATGATATACTCAGACTGAGCATCTAAAGTAATTCCTGGCTCTTCCCAGCGATTTTTTAAGTTAAGTAAATCAAAAGATGATTTAGGTGCTTCAAGACTTGGTATAGACCAAGAATTACCTATAACAAAAATATCAGAAATGCTCATAATTGCTTGCGGAGATTCATATACTGCTGGAGAAGGTCTTGCATCACAAGATCAAATTTATGCACATCTTATTGCTAGAGCTTTTAAATCTGAAATTAAAAACCTAGCTCAAAGCGGTGCTTCTGAATATCTTATTTTAAATCAAGTTGAAGAAGCTGTCAAGTTAAAACCTAATTTAATTCTTATTGGGCATACTAGTGAATATCGTTGGCAAGTATGGGATGTTAGAAGAAATCATTATCAAGGTTTTTTAGTAGCTAATCATATACTAGAAAATGAAAAATACTATCGTAATTGGATTTTATCTGAACAAATTTTAGGAAATCGTAGACAAGAAGATAAACGACACCAAGCTGCTTGGCACGCAGCAGGAATGTTATATTTTGAAAACGAAAGCGTAGTGCAAAATTTATGGGCAGGTGCTGTGGCTAAACAAGTACTACTTTGTGAACGAGCTGGTATAAAACATGTTCATATGTGTTGTTTTCCTCATCTATACCCAAAACTATGTGAATTAACAGATAATCACATAAATTTACATTTAGATTTGATGAAACATAAAGACCCCGCAGAGGATAGATCTCATGCGGGGCCTTTATCTCATTTACAAGTTGCGGAGGCTATCCACAAACATCTACTAAAGATTTAAAATCTTCCCATTTTTCTTCTTCTTCCATCATATTATTTTTATATAAAGTAGTAGCTACACGACGAGCTACTGTAGATGGAATTTCATACTGATCTTTAATATCTTTTAAAATTGAAGAAATAGATTCTTGTCCAGATTTAACTTGAACCATTAAATCTACAATTCTTTGGATTTCAGCTCTCAATTCCTTCTGTTCTTCATCCGTCAGTTTCATTACTAATCACCTTAAAATTTTCTCTAAGTGAGGTTGGGGTTTTACGAATTATTCGTTCTTCTTCAAGTTGTTCCATTACTTCTTTAAATAACTCTAAAGAACGATACTCAATTGTTTCATCAAAGTCTTCTTGTGATAATTCTGAAATTAACATCTTTTGATGTAATAAGTTAAAAGCTGAAATTAAGTTAGCGGCACCAATTTCTCGTGACCCAGCGCAGTCGCCCTCCGGGCGAGGGTCAAAGAGTTCCAGGTACAAGCTTCCCAAACTTCTCCTGTATCCTCATCCCATACATCAATTGGCATAGAGGTAACTACTTTTCTTATCAACTTATAAGCGCTTTGATATGAAACAGCCATGCTTATTCCTTTCTTAAATCAACTATCCAATCATCTAGGTAGTCGTTAGAATAAAACCAACCCAAAGCTACAGACACACTTCTGACAACTTCGCAAAAATTATCGTTGGTTAGCGCCTGTTCAAACTCACGTTTGAATCTAAGCCAAGGATTAGATAAATTCTTCACAGGCTTAATAGACTCAACTTCACGATAGTTCCAATGAATACAACGCGTGGAATAAGCTGGTTGAGAATTTAAATAGTATTCATTTTCTTTTAAAGACTCACGCAACTCAGAATATAGTGATTTAAGGAAAAGAACTTTTTCTTCATTAGAATAATCAGAGATAATTGTCCTTCTTGCGTTGCGTACTAAATTTCGAAAGGGGTTTTTTCCATTCATCTTAAAAAACATTTTGTTGAACTTTCATACTAGCAGAAAAATTGTTATTTAGCAAGTATAATTTTATAAAGATACGACATTATCGTCGTCAGGAACCATTTTAATTAGCATTTTAGGCGGTATACCTTGCCAAAACTCTTTTTCTTTATAAAAACGCATACGAGTAAGCATACGCCACCAAGCATTAATTTCTTCAACAGCGGCATCATGATACTCTATTAACCGATACTGTTCAATACCTGTAATTTGATAAGAAGCTTCACGCATCCAATCATGAGCTATCCAAGGGTTCCATCTTGCGACATTTCTTGCCTCATCAATTAGCTTTCTAGCTGACCAGTCACTGTATTTAGTAAGGCTATTATAGGTGGCTTTCTTTGCCATAGCTATTTAACTCCTGTTGTACTTCTTCATAAACTTCCATAATAAAACGTGCAGCAATAAACTCACCTGAGTTTTCTTGTATATCTGTATATTCTTGAATTAATTCTTGTGCTTCTTCCATTCCCTGATTAGCTAAAGATTGAAAATATGTAATAACATAGGGTAGTCGTGGTCGTGACATAAGGTGGATATCCTCTTTTTGTTGTAGTTAGTTTTTTATTGACAACCCTTATATTTTATGAGATACTAACATCATGTATGCTACAGAAAAATATGTCAGACAAGAAGCAAAAGAGCTTCATGCCCAAGTTAGAGAGGTTGCCACCGATTTAGGTGGGGATTTACGATATCTTGCATCCGAATTACAAGAAATGCGTGCGAGAATCGAAATACTTGAATCAAACATAAAAGAACTGAGAGAAATCATAGATGACCACTCATAAAATAGTTGGGTTCGCGTTTTCCGATTCAACAAACTTATCATACATCAAAAATCAGTTAGAAGCAATAAAAAAAGAACATCCTGACGTAGATACGGAGTGGGCTAATGAAAATGATTCTCGACTGTCTCGTCTACCTACTGATCATCGTAATCGTCTTCCTGTTTTAATTTATTATAAAAATAATATTTATGGCAATTACCTTCTCGGAAAACATTCTTATGAGCAGGTTCAACAATGGTATAACTCTCTAGGTATTTAGTTGAAATCTATAGCGTTTATTCCCCATCGACAACGTATAAAAAAACATAAGCTTGATTACCTTCGTGCTATCTCAGATGCTATGGACTATCCGTACCAAGCAGAAGATGGTCGTGATTTAGCGCCTATACAAAGAGAACTAGCAGATAAATGCGCTGAGCTATCTGATCTTCCTTTTTGGAATTTTACAAATTGCGGCACTGACTCTTTACAAATAGCTGTTCACGCTTTAACAAAAGAAGGTGATACTATTTTAGTTCCTGCATATGGTTGGAGAGGAGTAGCAAATGCTGTTCGATTTATGAATAGACGTTTAAAGTTTATTGATATAGATGAAACTGGTAATATTTCTGTTGAAGCATTAGAAAACTGGGCAAAAATAAAAAATAATTATGCAAATGCGCTTATAATTATACATAATTTTGGCGCAATGGCAAACGTGCCAGAGCTATGTAAAGTAGTTAAAAAATATCTTCCTACAATAAAAATAATTGAAGACGCAGCTCCTGCTTTTTATATGGGAGCACCTATATCATATAAGCCAGGAGAACTATCCGATTTAGTATGTTACTCTTTCGATTTTACAAAAGGACCAGGCACGTTAGGTTCTGGTGGAGGAATTGCAACACGTCATGCTGATATTCATGAGCGTATTTATGAAATTCAAGCGCACGGAACTTCAAAACAAAAACAAATAGTAGGTTATGGCACTAAGAGTTTTTTAGATAATACTTCTTGTGCCGTTCTTTTAAAAGAAATTCAGCTGTATGAGCAATTCGAGTATCGAGAGCGTCGAAATCAGATTGCTACTTGGTATAATGACAATCTTCCCTTTAAATCTATACCCGGAGAAAATTATATTTGGGAAAGATTCTCAATGTTTGTTCCTTCAGAGCAAGTTGCTTCTGTATTAGAAAAACTTCACTCAGTCAATTGTTTAGCAAGAACTATGTTCAAAGAACCAATGTCTTCTTTTCCTTTTTTTGAAGCCCAAGAGGAACTGCAAGGAGTAAAATATTTTACTGAGAATTTAATTCATTTACCCTCTCATCATTATATGGAGCAAGAAGATCTTGATATAATCAAAAGGGTATTAGAAAATGAGCAATGAGGTAATTATATTAAATGATATAGTAGGAAAAACAGAAACATATGCCTCAAGATATGCAGGGCCATATGTTATAAAAGCTAATTTGATAGATCATGGAATAAATACTATTGTTTTAGACTGGTTTAGATTTATCTCAGATAACGAAAAGTTTTTTAAATATTTAGAAAATTTTATTGATGAAAATACAAAAGTAATTGGAATAGCTAATACCTTTTTATATCCACCATTTGAGTACGGAGAAAAGAATAACGATGCAAGTGGGTTAAGTGCCTTACCAACTAATAATAGATTAGATGAAACGGTAATCGAGTCTTTTTCTTTATATTTATGGGAAAATAATAATGCCTCTTTAGAAGACTGGCTAAAAAGATTAAGAGCACTATTAGATAAATATAATAAAAACGCAAAAATTATAATAGGAGGTGCTAGATCTACAAGAATACTACAGATGGCACCCTTAGCACCTGAAAATTATTGCATTAAAAAATACGTTGATTATATTATTGTAGGCATGGCAGATTATGCTATAAAACAATTAGTTGAAAAAATACGCACAAATGAAAAAATTGATAACTTACATGTATATCATAATTTAAATTTTATTTTTTGTGATAGAGAACCTTGGAAAACACCAATAACTTATATTCCGACAATGCGATATAATAAATCAGATTGTTTTGAAAAGTCTCATTGGGCAGGTCTAGAGGTAGGAAGAGGATGTGCGTTCAATTGTAAGTATTGTTATTATGAAAAACGATTTTCTAATAAGAAACCAATTAAGCTTTTAGAAGAAGAAATAAAAAGAAATTACTATGATTTAGGAATAACAAAGTATAATATAACGGCAGATTGTTTTAATGATAATCGAAAATTTGTAGGCGAATGGGCAGAAATGGTTGCCTCTTTAAATTTTAATATAGAATGGGCAAGTTATGTTAGGGTTGATCCGTTTCATAAATGGCCAGAAATGATGGATGAAATGATTGGCTCTGGTTTTAAGGCAGGTTGGTTTGGTGTTGAAACTTTATGTCACGAGGCAGGAAAATTTGCTGGTAAAGGACTCAATCCTGAAATAGTAAAGGCACTATTACAATTGCTAAGAGATAAGGGTGGTGATGATATTTGGATTACTACTTTTTTTATTATTGGACTTCCAAAAGAGACAAAAGAAAGTTTAAATAATACATTACAGTGGTTATTAAATCAAAAAATCATAGATGAAGTACAAACTACTATACTTGACATTGGGCCTTTTATTGAAGAACTACAACATATTATAGATTTTTCAGATCATTCAAAAAATCCAGATAAGTATGGATTTACAAAACTTGAATATAGTCCAGAATTTTACTGGGAACATGAAACATTAAATTTACATGATTGCGTAAAAATCAATAAGGAATGGAAAGCTGCATTTTTAGATCATAAATTTACAAGATTCGGAGGCAGTGCTCTTGCAGAGTATACTAGAATAAGAGATTTAGGACTTAATCATAAACAAACTGTAATATATATGAAAACTAAATTTACAACAGGAAGAAAAATAATTAATATTGATTCTGCTAAAAAGAAAAAATTTAAAAATTATGTTAGAGAGTTATCAAAAGATAATATTCAAAGATATTATGATAATTTTTTACAAGTTAATAGGGTTTAAATGTCTGAAATTGGTTGGTATCTTAATAATAAATTTTATAATAATAAATGGTCTTGTGTGCTTGATAACAAATATTCAATTAACAATGTAACATTTTATTTTTTTGAAGATGCTTTTAATAAACTAAATTGGGAATCTGAACCGTCTTTATCATATGATTATCTTTTAGAACAAAGAGCTAAACAATTAAGAGACTCTTATGACTATTTAAGACTTTGGTACACTAGTGGATCAGATTCTGAAACTATATTACAAACTTTTTTAAAACATAATATTTATATTGATGAAATTGCAGTTTCTAAAAGTCCTTTTATAGAATCAGATAGAGAACTTAATAAAAGAGCTATTCCAAGGCTAAAACTATTACAAGATAAATTTTCTAATACCTTTATAAATATATTTCAAACATCTACACAACAATACTTAGATATATTAGAAAGTCAAGATTATGATAAAATTGCTTCGGATATTACATTAAGAAGTACAAGTTATTTATCTTCTTGTTACTATACACACTCAAAATTATTAGAAGCACCTCATAATAAATTTAGTAAAGTTGCTAATGTTATAGGACATATAAAACCTAAAATAGAAAAACGAGATAATAAGTTTTTTACTTATGAATGGGATTCTTTAATTAGCACACTTTCGTTAACTCCAAATTTAGAGATGTTTTATACTAGTTCAAATTTTCCCGAACTTCATTTAAAACAGTGTCATATAGTAAAAAATTACATTAAATATAAATATCCGCAAATAGGCAATCAACTTTTTTCTGAAAATAATCAATATAGAAATGATATTGAGTATGCTGTAAGAGTTCCTATTGATAATAGTTATACTTTTTTAAAAACAAATTCTTTAAGAAATTTAACTCCAAAAGCAAAATTAGCTGTTCAAGAAGCATACAAAACTGCTCCCGATGTTTATTATGCTTTTAAAAACATAACTAAAGATTATTCTTTCATGTTTAAAGGATGGAATACATTAGGAATTAAGTCAACAGAATATTGTTTAGGAAAATAAATGAAAATTTTAATTACAGGCGGATTAGGTTTTATAGGTGCTCATTTAGCAAATGCATTAAGTAATCATGATATTACTATACTAGATAAATATGATCTTAATTATATAGGATTTGCAAAAATATATAGAGGACAAGTAGAAGGTATTGTTCCTATATCAGAAATAGAAGAAAAACATCGAAGATTAAATTTAGAATATAGATTATCATTAATTAAAAATATTAATATTATTAGAAAATGGTCTTTTGAGTATTTACCTACAGATTCTTTTGATTTAATAATAAATTGTGGTAGCTTATCTGAAGCTATTTTATCTAAGTTTTTTGGAGAATTTTGCCACAATTCTATTGTAGAAGGTTATAAAAATATTAAAGCTACATATTCTTGTCCTACTATTCATATAAGTTCTTCAATGGTTTATGGTTCTTGGGAAGGAAAAATTACAGAACTAAATACATTAAACCCAGTTGATTACTATGGAATATGTAAAGCAAAAGCAGAAGGCTTTATAGATGAAAATGATATTGTATTACGTCCTATTCACGTATATGGTATTGGAGACGCTAAATTCCCAATCTGGATGAATATTGAAAGACAAATAAGTAAAAATAAACCTGTAAGTGTAGAAGCAGCAGATTGTATTTATATTGATGATTTTGTTCAAATCATCAAAAATATTCTTGACTCTTGGAAACCAGGTATATATAATATAAGTTCTAATTACATTAGAAATGGAAAAGACTTGCAAAAAGTATATCCAAAACATTTTAAAATAAAGGAAAAGTTAGGACCTACTGGAAAGCCAAGAGGTTCTTTAAATAGTTCAAAATTATTTGAAACTTTTAATGTAAAGCTTCAGTATAATAACTATTTAGAAACAATACAGGATTATTATAATAAATATGAAGATTTATGTAAGAGATAACAACGTAAATAAAGCATGGTCTATACTTAAAAAGAAGTTACATGAAGATGGAACTCTTAAAGAGTTAAGAGATAGAGCTTATTACGTTAGTAAGGGAGAAAAACGTCGTTTAGCCAAAAAAGCTGGAGTGGCTCGTTGGAGAAAGAAAAAAATACAATTAGACGAACAGTTTGAACGAAACGAGCGTAATCAATTTAAAAACCGTAAAAAGCATATTAGCAAACAATCTTAATGTAATCTTGCTCATTGCTATTTTTTCTGCTATTATTTGTTTAGCGAAAAAAATGGAGATTACAATGAAAGCTTACAAAGGGATTTTTAAAAAGAAAAACGGTGAGTCAAGAACAATGGTTTTTTCTAGAATTAATGATTTACCTTCTTCTTTTGTTGCTTCTAAAATTTCGGGTGCAGGATCTGAACAAAAGTACCCTGAAGGTATGGAGCTTGTTTGGGATTTAGAAGCAGATAACTTTAGAATATTTAATTGGAAAACGGTAGAAAGTATGCCTTCACAATTTGATATTGATGAAGATTTATTTAATATTTAGTGCTTCGTTTGAGGAGAAGTAGAATAAACATACTGGACTTGGGGGCAGTACCCAACGCCTCCACCATGAGCACATAGGGTTCAGTACTGTGGGAAGTACAGATGGACAACACTAGGACAAGGTTCGAATCCAAAATCCTATGTGCTTTTGATGGGGGCGAACAAGGATCGACAGGTGTAGTAAAAACTAAACCGAGAAGCAGGTGCGCAAGCGACCTTGACCGCAAGAAACACTATAATTGCCAACGATAACTTCGTAGCAAATGAGGATTATGCTCTAGCAGCTTAATTACTCGGGGTAAGGGTTCCACCTAGCAACAGAACGGGCCCACCAATTATAGAGGATTTAATGCAAAATTTATATATTCTAGGAGATGGAGGCTTTTCGTCTGAAGTACACGATTGTCAAATACTTCAAGAAAGCTCTGTCTCACATTATAATTTTATTGACTTTTTAACATATAATCAAGATAAAAATAAACTTTTATACTCTTCTACTGGTTTTGATTTTGATTATCCAAGAGATGCTGCATTCATTTTTGGTTTGACGAGTAGGAAATGGCGTGATATAATCAAAGAACATTTACAAGAAAGATATGTTTTTAATAATTATCATTTTCCAAACGCTATTTCTGCAAAAGCACACATATCAAAACTAAGTACAATGGGTATTGGTAATGTTATTCAACCTTGGGTAATGATTGCTGGTAATGCAGAAATTGGAGATTTTAACGAGTTTAACTGGTCAACTTCAATTTCTCACGATTGTAAAATGGGTAATGATAATATCTTATCTCCTTATGCAGGAATTATGGGTTTTGGTAAACTCAAAGATAGAAACTGGTTTGGTCCCTACGCTCTTATGGGTTCTTATACAGAAATGGGAAGTGAAAACCATTTAAGTGCTCACGAGTTTATTCTAGAAGGTAATCTAGGAAACCGCAAATTAGTTAAACAAGGACAAATTTTAGAAAAACCAAAAAGATGATAATTTTATTTAGATGTTGTGAGGCGGCTACTTCAGCAGGAAGTATGGGAAGTGAAACACAAATAGTTCCTCGTTGGGAAGGTAAGTATAAGAACGAAATTTTTAATGCTTGTTGGCACTCAATGCAACAAGGTATTGAAGAAACAGATAAAATTTATTTTATTTCTGATAGAACTTCACCAGAATCTCTTGCTAAATTATCAGAAACAACTATAGCACAAACAGAAATTAGAGAAATTGTGCCTATGGTTGAAAAACAAAAAACACATCCATATCCAAAATATCATCCTGTAGTAGTTAATGATGCTTCAGAGTTTGCTACACAGTTAATTGATATTGCAGAAAAGAATCCTGATGAAATTATCTATGCTTGCGAAGATGATTACTTACATCTTCCACATGCAATTCCCGCAATGAAATGGTTATTTAATGCAACAGATCATCAGGGATTTTATGTACCATATGATTATCCTGATAGATATTCTTTAGATCCCAGTAGACAATGTGAAGTATTTATTGGTGCTTATGGGCATTTAAGAACTATCCAAAGCTCTACTTTGACAATGGCTGCCAGAGGTAAAACTTTCTTACAATATAAGTATGAGATTTTACAAGGAGGTGTTTTTGCACAAGACTCATGGACTTGGAAAGCTTTTAACCAAATTAAATGTCTAGCTCCTATTCCTGGACATACTACACATCTACAAGACAGATGTATAACACCCATTATTAACTGGAAACAGTATTTTGATTCCCTTCATCCAGAAAAAATCTTTTAATTACGCAACTCTTTCTCACTATATAGACTCTGCTGTAAAAACTAATCAGTGGAGTAACTATGGTTGGGCAGTACAAGAGCTAGAAAAAGAAGCACGTAACTTATTAAAGATATCAGAGGAAAAAGCAGTAATCGCTGTTAATTCTGGTACTTCTGCAATTAATTGTATTATATATGGAATGCGTCGATTTGAAGAGCGTAATTTAAGAATTACAACCCAAGATTTTACTTTTCCTTCTAATGGAATAGGAGCAGCAGAAGGACCTATAGTAGTAGATTTTGATAGTGACTTAAATATAAATTACAGAGATGACTATTTAGTTCATTACGGTGATATTTTAATTGTTACTAATTGTTTTGGTCATTTACAACCAATAGAACAAATTGTAGATGCGTGTAATAAATTAAATAAGTTTGTTATTTTTGATAACGCAGCAACACCTTATTCCTTTATAAATGGTCAAAATAGTTGTAACTATGGGGTTGCTTCTTATATATCTTTACACCATACTAAACCTTTAGGCTTTGGTGAAGGGGGTTTAGTTATTATTGATAAAAAATATGAAGAAATGTGTAGACGAGCTACAAATTTTGGTAAGTTAACAGCTAAAGATTCTCACAGCGAATTTAGTGGTAATTTCAAAATGAGTGATCTTTCTGCAGCAGGTATTTTACAGTGGTGGAAAGAACTTAATTTTGATATTGACTCTTTAAAAGATGCTTATTTAGAAAATTACTATAAACTTCAATATAAATTTAAAAGAGAAATTAAAGGACAACCGTTTCCTAATATAGCAGATGAGTTTTTTCCTTTCTGTTTTCCTTGGGTTGCAGAAGATCCTACCTATAATCCTTTTAGTAACGTAGAGTTTAGAAAATACTATAAGCCTTTAAGAGGTCTTCGTATTAGCCAAGAAGTATATAATCGTATACAATGTTACCCTGTTCACAAGGATATAAAAGACTATGAATAAAACAGCAATTGTAACTGGTTGCGCTGGATTTATTGGTAATAATTTACTATTAAAACTATTATCAGACGGTTGGTATGTTTATGGTATTGATAAAATAGATACTGTGTCAAGTACTGATGAATATGTATCTTATTATAATAATTATAAAAATCAATTTACTTTTATTGCAGAAGATGTGCTAGAACAAACTTGGCTTCCTACTGCTGATGTTATTTTTAATCTTGCAGCAGATAGTCATGTAGATAAAAGTATAATTGATTCTTCTTCTTTTGTTCGTAATAACATTGAAACAGTTAGACATTTATTACAATTAATTGAAAAAAGAGTAGCAATTAGTGTAGATCCTCCTTTATTTTTTCATTTTTCAACAGATGAAGTTTATGGAGATTTAGAATTAGGTAGTTTTAACGAAAGCTCTCCTTTAAATCCAAGTAATCCTTACTCAGCAGCAAAAGCAGGAGCAGATTTATTACTAAGTTCTTGGGCTAGAACATATGGGCTTAATTATATTATTGTTCGTCCATCTAATAATTTTGGAGATTTTCAATACCACGAAAAATTAATTCCACTTGCTATAAAAAAACTTCAGGCAAATAAAAAAATTCATTTGCACAATAGGGGAAAACCAGTTAGAACCTGGACTCACGTAAAAGATACTATTGATGCCGTTCTTTTACTGTACGAAAAAGGAGAAAGAAATCGTATTTATAATATTTCTTCTGGATTCGAGCAAACAAATTTAGAAACAGCTAAGAAAGTTATTAATTGTTTTTATATGGGAAAACCAAATGTTAATGTTCCAGATTTTCAAACTCATTTAGATTTTTCTTATGAAAGACCTGGGCAAGATGTAAGATATGCGATAAATTGTATGCCCTTAAAGGAACTTGGGTGGGAACCTAAAAAGCATTTTGATACTTCTATTGCAAGTGTTGTAGATTTTTATAGAAATAGGTTTATTTGGTGATGACAAAAGTATTTATTACAGGAATAGGAGGTCTTTTAGGAAGTACCTTTGCAAGAAAATTAATTACTGCTGGAGGCTATGATATTCATGGCTGTGATACTTTTATTGGTGGGATTCCTGATAATGTACCTTCTTCAGTAACTTTACACGAATTTGATATTTTAGAATTTGATAAACTTAAAGAAGCTACAAAGGAAAGTGATTGTATTTTTCATACAGCAGCTCTTCCATATGAAGGACTTTCAGTATTTTCTCCTAAAATTACAGTAGAATCAATTGTGTCTGGAACTGTTTCTGTTGCCTCTGCTTGTTTAGCTAATAATATTAGATTATTAATTAATTGCTCTTCTATGGCACGATACGGAGCACAAACACCTCCTTTTACAGAAGATATGCCTCGTGCACCAGAAGATCCATACGGTTTAGCTAAAGCACAAGCAGAAGAACACTTAGAACTTTTGCATAAACTACACGGATTAAATTTTGTTACAGTAGTGCCACATAATGTTATTGGTCAAGGACAGAGATACTTTGACCCGTTTAGAAATGTAGTAGGCATTATGATTAATCGAGTACTACAAGGAAAAGAAATTATAATTTACGGAGATGGAGAACAAAAACGTTCTTTTTCTAATGTAAGAGACTGTATTGACGCAGTTTATAAAATTATGCTTTCTAAGAGAGATTTATCAACGCAAGTATATAATATCGGTCCTGATGAAAATGAAATTAGTATCAAACAGTTAGCTTATAAAATTGGTCATTATTGCAATGTGTATCCAAAATTATTACATTTTCCAGACAGACCAGCAGAAGTAAAAAATGCTTTTTGTTCTAGCGGTAAAATAAGAAAAGATTTTAATTACAATGCTGCTATATCTGTAGAAGACACTATTAAAGAAATGGTTAATTGGATTCGACCAAGAATCCAACCTTTTGAATATCATTTAAATCTTGAGTTTACAAGAGACTACACCCCTAAAACTTGGACAGAAAAGATTATTTAATGTCAGTAAAAATTATATGCCCTTATGTAAACGATATTGAAATTGTAAAACATAAAAATCGTTTTTGGAACTTATCTGTTTATTATGAAAAAGATACTGCAATGATTGGTTCAGATATGATGTATCAAAAACTGTGGAATCAATTTCCAGAAGATGATATTTTTATTTTACATGCAGACATGTTTCCAGAAGAAACAGATGAAGATAACGAATGGTTTGATAAACTACTTAAATATGTAGAAAAGTATCCTGAAGCTGGTATGTTTGGTTGTTTATTATTATATCCAGCAAAAGACGAAAATGAAAATTTTTTCGTACAATGTGCTGGCGGGCGATTTACTAATGACATTCCAGATCATTTTGGAAGTGGGCTATATCTAGAAACAGGTGGAACTTTTAAAGAAACGTTAGAAATAGACACTGGCCAATATAACAAAGTTCGTAGTGTTGCTTGGACAACTTTCGGAGGATTATATATTAGAAGAGAAGTTCTTAATAAAATTGGCAATTTTGATCCTAGATATGAATGGACCTATAATAGAGATGTAGATTATTGTTTAAGAACAAGAGAAGCAGGATTTAAAATTTATCAAATTCCCGTTCGATTACTTCATCACGAGAGTCGGGATAATAAAATAATTAAAAACAATAATAATAATTTACTAAAAGCAGAAATGCGTAATCTAGAAACACTTAAAAATTTATGGAGTAATAGTAAGTTTTACAAAACACTTGACGAAGTAGTTTCTAATGAGTAAAATGTACATAACAAAAGAACAATTAAAGGAAACGTTTATCGATAGAAAAAGAAATTTTACAGGACCTTTTACTTATTTATATGTTTTTTTAATATTATTAATATGTTTTATTCCTGTATTTGCTATTATATTATTAATTAGCTTTCTTGCTATTTGTTATATACCTTTTTATGTTTTAGATGAATATGTTATTAGGAGACTATTAAATGCAAAAAATTAGTGAAGCTTTTGTAAAAGCTAGTTTAGAGTTAGCAGACGGAGAAAAAGGAAAACTTACAGATGTAGAAAGACAACTTTATGGTCAAGCATCTATTAAGTTAAAAACTTTTTTAAATAATGTTTGTTCTAAAGACAGTACAAGATATTTAGAGCTTGGAGTATATAGAGGATCAACTCTTATGAGCGCTGCTTATGGTAATAAAACTTTAACGGCTCTTGGTGTAGAAAACTTTAAGTATGACAAAACAGAACCTAAAAAATGGGCAGACGAGGGTTGGCCCAATATGAAGTCTAATTTATACGATACACTAACTAAATACTCTTTTGACGATAGTGTTGATATGTCTAAGATAAAAGTTATTGAAAGTGATTTTCAGGAAGTATCTTGGAGTTCACAAGCAAAATTTGATGTAATTTACTTTGATATTGAACCTGTAACAGAAGAAATTTATGATGAATTTTTTAAAAAAGTATTTCAAGCCTTTTCTAGACAATGTATTGTTATTTTTTCTCAGTACTCAAAAGATGATAAAGCTACTATGTTAGAATCAAAAATTGAACAATATAGCGATAGATTGGTAACAGAATTTAAATTTCAAAGAGTATCTAGCGGAACAGCAGATGCATTTGGTTATCATAGCGGAATCGCCGTGTATGGTTTTAGAAAGAAAGCATTTGCAAAAAATGACGAATCGTAATAAAAATAGTATTATTAGTTTAATTTCTTATGATGCAGATTACTTACCTAAAAGTATTGAAAAATACTATGAATATGTTGATGAAATTATTTTAGGTGTAGACAAAGATAGAATTTCTTGGAGTAATAACTCTTTTTCTTTTAATGAAAATAAACTTTGGAAAGAGCTTGATGCACTAGATGGAGATTCTAAAATTTCTATTATTGAAGAAGACTTTCATAAAAGCGAAGTAGCTATTGAAAATGATAATTATGAAAGAAACTTTTTAAAAGAACAGTGTTCTAATGATATAATTATTAGCATTGATGCTGACGAACAGTTGCTACAAGCTAAAGAGTTTTTTTATAACTTTCTTCCTTTAACCTATTCTTACATAGAAAAATATGATATTTGTATGAATTGGGCAACTCCTTACAAACAAATTGAAGATGTAACTCTTGTTATTGCTGAAGATGATGACTCTCCTTTACTTGCAGAAAATCAAGGGTTTATCACAAATAAAAACGCAACTTTTACATATGCCCGTTGGACTAATAAAAGTGCAGGAGGATTAAATAGAATTTTAAGCCCTGCTATTATGCTTCATTATTCTTTATGTAGAGAAAAAGAAGCGTTACATACTAAAATTAATAACATCGGACATTCTGATCTCGCAAAAAAAGATCCATTTTACGAAATTTGGTCACAGGTAACTATGGATAATTATCACGAACTAAGAAATTTTAAAACATCAGGGCTTGGAGGAGTTCAATGGCCTAAACTACGTGCAGTGCCCACTACAGAACTTGAAGCTTATTACTCTAGCTATTTTAATAAGGTTTACTAATGAAAGTAGAATTAGTTGGAAAGTTTTTTGATAATCACTCTTTGAGTATTATTAATAGAAACTTGGTAAAATATTTAAAAGATAAGTGTGATTTATTAATTACACCTTTAGACTCAATAACTACTGAATTTGGAGTAGATATAGATACAGTAAAAACGCTAAAAGAGCTATCAAATAAAAATGCGATTCCTGATATTCAAATTAGGCATACATATCCTCCAATTTGGAACTGGCCTACTAACTCAGATACAAAAGTGGTATTTATTCAACCTTGGGAATACACAAAAGTTCCTTTTGAGTGGCAATACAAGTTTGAAACTTTTGCAGATGCTTTATGCGTTCCAAGTAACTTTGAGAGAGATATATTTTTAAAAGGAGGTATTAATCCTGATAAAATATTTACTGTACCTAATGGATACGATGATAATGTATACAACAAAAAACCTGTAAAACCTTATAAAAATATTGATTCTAGTAAGTTTAACTTTGTATTTATTGGTAATGGACAATGGAGAAAAGGTGTTGATATTTTACTAAATCAGTGGAAAGATGCTTTTACTGCTTCTGATAATTGCAGACTAATCATTAAAGATAACTCTGCTATTTACGGACATAATAACTTATTAAATGAAATTATTAAAATGCAGTATAAAACAGGCTGTGCTCCTGTTGTGTATATTGATGAGCAACTAACTGAGGAAGAAATGGCTGCTATTTATAAAAATTCAAAAGTACTGGTGCATCCTTATAGAGCAGAAGGATTTGGTATGCATATCCAAGAAGCCTATGCTTGTGGTTGTCTTCCAATTCTTCCAGATTTTGGCCCTCATCAAGATTTTATCCCAGAAGATCATTATCTAAAGATTCCAACGGAGCAAAAGATGTTTAATATTTGTGATCCGTCTATATTTGCTACAAAGCCAGGAGATGCTACTACCTTAATGAGCACTCATTCTTTCTATAGAGAACCTATTGGACAAACACTCCAAAATGCATTAAAATATATTTATTTCCATCATAATAAAAAAGAATGGTATAATAAAATTAATGCAGCTGTTCCAGAAAATAATTGGAATCATGTAGTAAATAAATATTGGGAGGTACTTGAAAATGTCGCAAACAGACAAGGAACTCAGCGAGCTAGACAATAAAATTTTAAGAGATTTTCATTTTAACGCTCCACAAATTAACAATGAAGTACAAGGAACACTACCTACAATTACAAATAAAGCAAAAATATTTATTGAATCTAATTTAACTCCTGGTTCTTTTTTTCGATTTGGAATTGCTGGTGGAGGGTGCTCTGGGTTTAATTATCTACTAGACGAAGACACAGAACAATCAGAAGATGATATTGTTTTTTGTGATTTACCTAAAGCTGTTGTAGATAGAGAAAGTTTAAAATATTTATACGGTTCTATAATTGAATTAGAAGAACAAGGATTCGGAAAAAATTTAGTTATAGAAAATCCCGGAGCAAAAAGCTCTTGCGGTTGTGGAAGTAGTTTTAATTTTGATTTTGACTTGTTAAATGACTAATTATAATTGGATTATAAATGAAAGTAAACTTCCTTGGTTAAAACTAGACATTGAACTTCCGTATGAAAAAATATTGGAAGAAGCTAAAGCACTTAAACCTCATTTTGTTAAACATCGTGCAGAAGATAAAATCTCTGGATACGGACACCAAGGCTGGTCTAGTTTATGTATTCATGGTATCTCCTCTAGTCATACTAATCATTTTGAGTCTTATGGATACACATCCAATAATGAAACTCCCTACAAATGGACTGATATATCATCTAAATGTTACGAGACTACTAAATGGTTAACAGAAGTATATCCTTGTGATACGTATTATCGTGTACGGTTTATGTTATTAGAGCCTGATGGTTTCATAGCTCCACACAATGATATGAATGAGCATAGATTATCTCCTGTAAATATAGCCTTAAATCATCCAAAAGGATGTATAATGAAAATGGCACACCACGGAACAGTGCCTTTTAGTGCGGGTGAGGTATATCTTCTTGACGTAGGTAATATTCATGCGTATTATAATAAAAGTAATGAAGATAGATATCATATAATAATACATGGAAATTATAAATCTAACAAACAATGGAAAAAATTAGTTGAAAACAGCTACAAGAAAAATGGGATTAAATAAAAACTATATTGTTGGATTATACGATGATAGTGATAGTATACCAAATCCTAACGCAGCACAAAGATCAAAAGAATTAACAGAATTTTTTACCAGATTTAAGTATTTTGGTCCTATAGTTTACGGGAAAACTGTTAATGAAGTACTAGATAAAGCATTAACTTACGAAGTTGATTATTGTATTGTTCAATGTGTTGGTCATATTATAAAAGAGTATGAGTTTTTTAGGCTTCTAGAGTCTTGGATGAATAAATATAATTTTTTTATTACAGGACATATAATGGATAAACAAAGTAAAAACTCGGCTCATCCAAAAGGAAATGGGTATTATGGGTTACATAAGCAATGTTTGCTAGTTAATCTAAATTATTATAAAAAATTTGATCGCCCTGTTTATGGGAAAAAAGAAGATTCTGAAGAAACAATTGTTACAAAAGCTATTAGGCATGTAAGAGATATACATGATGATTACACTCCGCTATCTCTAAAACCAACAGAAGAAACTATTGTATGTACACCTTTAGTAGATGGCTGGAATTTTATTAATAAAAGTTTAGAAAATGGTTTGCTTGTTTACAACTTTTTACCAAAAATTAGAGAAACAAAACAATATGTATATCCTAATAAAAGTGCGGAAGAACTAAATAAACAGCTTTCTTGGATTAGAGAAATAGTAGATTATGCCCCTACTTGTGTGTTTTTCTGGAATACAGAGGGGTATTGGGATGTAAAATACGTAAAACTACAAAAACCAATAGATAAGCTATACTCCGTAGCTGCTGCTTTTAAACCTAATTTTTTACTTAATGTTTTTGGATTTCATGAAAATACTGAAGTTATCTATTATGATTATAGTAAACAAGCTCTTGCCTTTAAAAAATTATTACTTCAACACTGGGATGGAGAAAACTACCCAGAGTTTTTAAATTGGGCTAAAAATAAATGGGCTATTAATGAAACAGCAGGTCGATTAACTGAAAATGAAACTTATCAAGATTTATGGCAAAACGAAATAAAATGGTGGAAGTCAGAACAAAATATTAAAGAACACTGGCAAGCATATAAAAAATTAAAACATACATTTATACATACCGACATTTGTAAAACACCTGAAAAAATAACTTCTCAAATTACGGGAAAAGATACAGAATTAATATGGTGGAGTAATGTATTTCATACAGTAAATGCTCATTATGTTAGGGGTTTACAAGGGGTAAAAAATTGCTATAATGAATGGTTAACACAAATAAATAATAAAAACCCAAATATTTATATTATGGGAAAAGATTATTTAAATCGTCCTGTTGAGGGAGGGACTTTAAAGGAGTATATAGATGAACAAAGACCTTTTGAAAACATTTAAGTCAGAAGAGGATTTAAGACACTATTTAAAAGTAAATGGAATGAGTGGAAAAGCCTTAGATAAGTGGGTTAATGAGTGGAAAAATCCAGCCCCTAAAAATTTTAGTACAAAAACCGTTAAAACAACTATGATCAATACAAGTGAAGATGAAACTGTGGAAAGCAAAAACGAGAATTAAAGGAGATTTTTCTTTTGTTAATTCTTTAATATATCGCGATCATACAGACTATGATTTAAAAGGTGTTGTCGATGCTATTTCTGTAAAAAGTGCTACAGGAAGTGTTTATGATTTTTATAGGGATAGTCTTTTAGAAAACCCAATAAATTTTAAATATACAAAATTGTATCATCAATTTAAAGTTAAAAAACTTATAGATTTTTTTGAATTAGAAAAAACTAGAATTAGAATACATCGACAACTTCCTACCTATCAAACAAAATTACATGTAGATGAGCAAAATACTGAAGTTAAAACTAAAGAAGACATTAGGCTTAGAATCTTTACTGCTTTAACTTCTTCTAAAGATTTCATATATGAATTTAAATCTGGAAAAGATTATTGCATACACAGCTTAAAACAAGGAGAGAGTATTGTTTTTGATCCAGATGAGGTAGAGCACGGAACAAAAAATCTATCAAAAACAGAAATTAGATATTCTTTAGTACAGATAGTAAAACCAAATGATTGGTTAAAATCATTTATAAATAATAAACAAGAAATTATATTGTGATATGAATATAGATTTTGGAACAGCTTTTCATAAACCAAACGGAAATGCAACAAAAGTAACTTTAAATGAATTTAGAGATATTTTATATCTACATATAAGAGAGTATTCTATGGATGGAGATACTGGGCAGTGGTTCCCTACTAAAACAGGGTATGCTTTTCCAGCTGACGAAATATCATCATTAATATCTTTACTTGAAAAAGCAGAAGAGATTATTAATAATCGTTATAAACACTCCTATCAGTTAGAATTTAACTTTGGAGAAGAATATGAGTATTAAAGCCTGGAGCAACGAACAGGAAGATGAATTAATTTTATTATATACTATTGAGGGTAAAAAAGATGTACATAATCTTGCCAAACACTTTGGAAAAGGGTATCGTAGTGTTATAAGTAAATTAGTTCAATTAAAAATTTACGAAAAACCAGAATTAGAAGAAGAGAATAAAGGTCAAACAGTAAAAGTTATGTTAAGAGATCTTGAAGAACTTTTAGAAATTCAAATTCAAGGTACAAACCTTAATAAAAAAGAAAATTTAAACACATTACTTAATGCAGTAAAGGTAAAAATTAATGCCTGAGTATAATTATATGTATGGAAAAGAAGCATTTAACTATAATAAAGCAGCGTTTGATTACGATAGAGAAAAAGAAGATTGGGATTCTTTTCTAGTAAGAAAAGAATCTGAAAGAAATTCTAAATCTAATAAAATCGTGTCAGACGCTGTAAATCATCCAGCACATTATAATAAAGGAATTGAAACTACAAAATATATTAAATCTTGGGAAATGAATTGGAATCAAGGTAATGTTATTAAGTATGTTACTCGGTATAATCTAAAAAACACAGATGTAAATCTTCAGATACAAGATTTACAAAAAGCTCGTTGGTATTTAGAAGATTTAATTAAAGAGTTGGAAAAGCAAAATCCTTATTAATTTTTTAAAAAATTCTTGCTAATGCCCTTCAAATCTGCTATTATTAAACTTCATTAAAGAGGATTAATGATGAACTACACCGAGCTGAAGAACTTCGTTCTTGAACATTCCCACAAATATTATGATTTATCAGCGCCAAGCATCTCCGATGCTGAGTGGGATAAGGCTTATGACAAGCTTGAAGCAATGGAACAAGCGCAAGGATGGAAAGACTCGGATTCCCCTACTTTAAAAGTGGGCGGAGCTTCTGGTAAGATACGTCACCCGTATGCCCTTTATTCACTAAGAAAAGTATATGACAAAAGCGAAATTGAGGAGTGGATGGATGTTCGCACGCCAAAAATTGATGGAACTAATCTTACTCTTATTTACAAGCGTGGAAAACTCCATTTGGCGCTCACTCGCGGGAATGGAGATCGAGGCGATGATGTTACCGCGCTCGCACAAGAAATCAGCAACATTCCAAAGCGAATCTCTACCGACCATTTGCACGTAGTTATCAATGGCGAATGTGTTACAAATAATAATGTTGAAAACTTTCGCAATTATGTTAGCGGCGCGCTAGGGCTAAAATCTCCTAAAGAATTTCGTGAAAGATCTATTCAGTTTATTGCTCACGATATTCTATCTTGGAATATGAGCTATCTCAACAAGATAGAAATTCTTAAGAATATGAACTTTTTTACAGTATTAGATGACGAAGCATGGGAATATCCTTGCGATGGGGTTGTCTATCGTTGTAACGATTGGCGTCGTTGTAATGATTTGGGATATACTTCTAAATATCCTCGTTTTGCAGTAGCGCTTAAAACTCGGGAAATTCAAACAGCGATTACCACGCTACAAGAAGTTATTTGGACAGTTGGAAGAACCGGGACAGTTAATCCAACAGGAGTAGTCTCTCCTGTTATTCTTGACGACGCTACTATTTCTCGCGTTACACTACACAATATTGAACAGATTGAGATGCACAATCTTGGGCTAGGAGACAGTATTGAGATTGAGCGGGCGGGTGGAGTTATTCCTAAATTTCTTCGCGTGATTGAGCACTCTGTACACAATTTAAAAATTAATCAACGACACGCGGAATTGGCTATTAAAGAAGCAGTAGTACGTCATGGTCCCCGACTCAGGGTAAAGTCAGGGCAAGGCTCATCACTAAAATTGCTTGAACATTTTATCGCAACTCTAAAAATTAAAGGGTTAGGTCCAGCATCTATCAAAAAGCTAGGACTAACCCATCCAATA
>Ga0070749_10000401_pt1 | contig 29186 bp, 17 predicted proteins | sample VirMetDEL_Nov_18_FD_75180 | JGI IMG/M metagenome (GOLD analysis project Ga0070749, IMG submission 75180) | Aqueous microbial communities from the Delaware River and Bay under freshwater to marine salinity gradient to study organic matter... | ecosystem: Environmental > Aquatic > Marine >...
CAGCTGTGCGTGACCAGGTGGGAGGGTCGATGCGCCCAACACCCGAGGAGTCCGATACATACAGGCTGTTGCCAAGCGCAACCATCTTGGTCGGTGAGGTGAGCGCAACCCTGAGTCCTACCCCGTCCTCGTACAAACCGGCAGTGGTGAGGTAGTACACGGTGTCATCCACTTGTGCCACATCAAGCACTGTGGAGCCCACACTCTCAGGATCCATACGACGCATGAGCTTGGCCCGATAGATCTCACCCTTGTTGGCTGAGAACACATCAACGCCCTTGCTATCCCAATATCGTATGGGCGCGTCCTCGGGGCGGCGAGGGGTGTGAAGAAAATCTAACCCTGCGCCTCCCTCGAGAACTGTCCTTGAATAGCGTTGCCCCACTTCGTCGCGCATGTCCTCTGCGCCTTCGCTTGTGTCTAACCGCTGCGCTGTCGCATCCGCTGTCACATCCTCGAGAGGGGTATCGGGAGAGACACCGAGTCGGATCAGGATGTTGTCGATCTGCCCGTCATAGCCATGGGCTACGGGTCGTTCGACTGAGCCGACGTTAGGTACTGCGACCATTACCAGATGCCTGCCTTACGCCTTGCGATCTTGCGCTTGTATCGAGCAGTGATCTCTTTGTTGTGCTTGTCGGTGAGGAACTCCGAGAACCCGAGCAACGCATTACTGATGGAGGTACCCGACCCAACGGGGAAGCCTTGCAGCCTGATCTGTTGGGTCAGTGTCTCCTGGGTCTGAGCGTCGATATCGACACCGGCAAGCAGCTTGGCAGCCGAGGCCGCGAGGACGATGGGCTCATACTCGGAAGGGAGATCCTCGATGGTGTCATCATCTCCCGCCGGCGGTTCGATGCGTACACCGTATTGGATGCGTACAAGCTGACTCGGATACGGCACCGCAGCCAACTGTACCGATGCCTGGTTCGGGTCGAGTGGATGCTCAGGGAAGAACTCGAAGGGTATCGAACGCCATCGATCGAAGGATCCGAACCCTCGAGAACCAGCCGGTCGCTCCATCTTGACATCGAGGATGCGTACCGTGTTGAGCGGGAGTGGTACCCATGGTGCTGACTCAACGGTGGAGAGTTCGTTCCTGGTAGCGAACAACGGTTGCCAAAGCCCAATGATGGCCGAACGCAATGTCTTGATCATCCGGTGCCTGGGCCAGCGCGTCGGGATCCGCACTTCACAGTCAGCAGCCGTATGAGCCACGGCCTCAGATCCTCGCACGCCTCGCTTGCAGTTGACCAGGTAGGTCGAGGCATCGAAAGAGGTGACGCGAACCAGCTCGTTGTCGAGCTCAAGCAACCTACCGGCTTCGATGAACGCCAGCTCATCGGGTGACAAGATGTCAGGGGTGATCGAGAAGCTGAGAGCACCGCTGGTGATGTCACCCGTCAGCGTGGTACCTGGTGTTTCCTCGGATGTGGGCTCGAGGTAGAGATCCTCGAGCTCCTGGCGTAGTTCATTGAGTGTCGTCATGAGTTATCCAGATCCCCACCGATGCGGACGATATCCGTGTTGAGGGTCGGGAATGTCTCGGTAGTGCCATCGTTCCACAACACCTCCCATTCAGCGACATACATGCCTGGAGTGTCGGTGTCTCCTGATGCCCAACGATACTCGACCTCGCCGGCCACGGCATTGGTTATGACCGCTGCCGAGTTGACCTTGAGGGTCTTACGATTGCGGTAGCGCATCTTGAATGTCACGCTCGAGGCGAGGCTGAGATCAACGGGGGTACCGGCACTCCCCCGAGTGATGGTGATGTCGGCAACCGGCCTGCGATCACCTTGTTTGATGTGGATCATTCTGTTCTCCCAAGTTCTGTGTCATCCTGGGTTTCGCCGCTCTCTGACGATACCGTACTTACTCCCATCTGTCCTGCTGTCGTGGTCAGTCCAGGCACAACAGCACTGACCGCAGCACCTACCCCCACGCGCTCGGCTGTGCCACCGAGCCCTCTGCTCGAGTCAATGGCAGTTGACCACCACGAGTCAGATCTACTCGTTGAGAGCTCGAGGTTCGCGACACCACTATCGGTGGCATAGAGGGTGTCGGCTCCTGCGGTCAAGAGGTTCACCATTACCACGCCACCATCAAGGAACGAACCCATATCCGTTGCCGTCCCTGCCAAGGACAGGTTCGTGGTCGTTGACTCAGTGAGCGCAAGCAGTTCGGTGGCTGTGACGCTCAGGTTCACGGTGGCTGTGACGCTATCGCTGAACGGTTGACTGTCTGTGCTGGTGACCGAGAGCTCAAGATCTACGGATGTCGGGTCAGCGTAGGTTGCGACCGAGGTGGCTGTGCTAGTCAGCTCGACGGATACGGTGAGCCCTGTCTCATCGTACTGATTGCTCGGGGTGGTGAGATCGTCCGTTGCCGAGACAGAGAACTCGACATCGACGCTTGTTGACTCCGTGAAGGTCGCATTGTCAGTACCCGTGACCGCCACGGTGAGGTTGGCTGCGATGGAGTCCACACCTGTAAGGGTGTCTGTTGGGAGGACTACCAACTCCACCGTGACGGTCAACGAGTCTTGGTAGGCAAGCCCGTCTGAGGCCGTTACAGAGAGATTGACGGTGGCGGTGCCTGAATCTGTGGCTGCGAGGCTGTCCGATCCGGTAGCAGACAGCTCGAGGGATGCTGTCAGCGAGTCCTGAGTGGCCCAAGAATCGACGCTGGAAGCTGACAGGTCTACGGATACCGAAAGTCCTGTTTCGTTGTATGCGTTGGCCCCCTGGTAGGTGTCAGTTGCGCTGACGGAGAACTCAACATCGACGCTTACGGAGTCAGCGAAGTTCGCGCTCTCAGTTCCGGTTGCGGAGAGCTCAAGGTTGACCGTGACGGAATCACCAACCGAGAGATCGTCGTTCGAGGTGACCGAGAACTCGACGGTCGTGGCAAGCCCTGTCGAGACAGCAGCAAACCCATCATTGGATGTGACAGAGAACTCGACATCGGCCTGGGTGCTATCTGCCAGGGCAGCGATGTCCGATCCGGTGACTGACAGATCGACATTCACTGTCACCGAATCGGAGGTAGCGAACGCATCTGTCTCAGTGGCTTGTAGTTCGACTGATACCGATAGGCCTGTCTCGTCGTAAGCAGTAGAGCCTGGGGTGTAGGTATCGGTTGCTGTGACTGACAGGTTGACGGTGGCGACTACCGACTCGGAGTAGGCAGACCTCAGCGCACCGTAGAAATCTATCTCGTGAAACTTCCACCAATACGCACGAGCACCAGCACCCGACATGCGCCAATATCGGTACTCGGTGGTGCCAAGACCGGAGTCAATGGTGTTGACTCCCGAAGCCATCGAGATGCCGGTATTTACGGCTGTCCACCCCGTACCGTCGTTTGACCCTTCAATGTCGAGTGTTTCTACATAGTCGAGAGCGTCGTCCTGACGAATCACTATTTTGGTGGGCAGCGCACGCTTGCTATCACCGAAATCGAAGTAGATCCATTGGTCGTACCCGAATCCCGACGACCACCAATATGTTGAGTCGTTGTTGTCGTGGGCGAGATCTGCCGTGAAGGTACTCCAAGTGCTTGAAGCAGTAGCAGAGACAGGCTCGATGAGTGTGAGGAGAACATCGGTTACGGCAGAGGAAAGGTTGACATCGACGGTGGTGGAGTCAGCGAAGTCAGCCGTATCGGTTGCTGTGGCCGACAGCTCGAGGTTGGCAGACAATCCTGTTTCGTCATAGGTCACAAGCGCAGTAGTGCTCGCTTGTTGACCTACCTGAACGAACGAGTTGGAAAGGCCGTGACCGACGGTGAAATCAACGGTGTCGCCAACATCAACGCCTGGAATACTATTCGAAACCAGAGATATGGTGAACTCAAGTTCGGTGCGTTCCCCCACTTCAAGGAGAGGGAGTCCTGCCAATGAGGAACCATCCTCTGACACCCACTTACCGGCAACGAAGGTGCCCGTATCGGTGAGTTGTTCGGTGCTGGTGAATGTTCCCTCAGCAAACCCGTAGGTTGCCCACGCACCTTCACCAGACTCAGAGACAGTCCAGGCCCCACCGTTGATTCGATAGAACAACTCGTACTGACCGAGGGTAAGTCGAACACCTTTATTGCCGGTCTGTTTGACGCTGAACCGCAGGCGGAACGCACGCCCCTCCAACCCGATCGACCCGCCTGTTCGCTGGTCAACAGAGATAACTTGTGCTGCTTGCCAAGTCGCCCCTGTCTCGTTGCCGTCATCGTTACGGAAACGGTATGTGTCAACAATGGCATTGGAAAGGTCGCCGTAAGCCAAGTCGGTAATCGTTGCCGTCAGGTTGACGGTGGCAGTAAGACCTGTTTCGTCATAAGCGGTGCTAGCAGGGGTGTAGGTATCGGTTGCTGTGACCGTGAACTCGACATGTTCTGGCGTGCGTTGCGTGCCTATCCCTGTCTCGTTGTAGTGGTTGGATGTGTCAATCGTTAGGTCGGATTCAGCCTCAGACACCTTCGGCTTGGAGGTACCGTCCGAAGCCATACGGACATACGCATAGCCCGACCCGTCCACCCACAAGTCGTCAATGAACGCCTGCGTCAGCGTCCACTCAATCCATGTGTCGGCAGCGATTGCGCCACCGTTGATCTCGTTCGTCGTGGAGACAGAGTTGGCATCGGTGTATGGCAACAGGTAGATGTCGCCACCTGTCATAAACGAATCCACCCGAACACGAATCAGGGAGCCGGCTACAATGGTGCCTCCACCCAAGTCGAGTCCGATCCGACCCGACAGGATGTTCTTCCACTCGTCACATACCGTGGTCAGCGTGCCGTTCGACATACACGCTGTGATGTCGAGGTCTACGGTGGTGTCGTCATTCTGCCGACCGGAGGAATGGTCCATCGTGATGACGGAAACGATGTGGGCTGTGGGTGAGTACGCCACTAGAACGCCTCAGCAACCATCTTGCGGTACTTTGCCTCAATGCGGGCGTACTGTGCGTCGGATACCTGTGAGCCTTCCAGCCACACATGGGTACATCCGAGAGGGATGCGGTCACGGTAGGTTGACCTGACCGGCTCGTTCGGTCGCCACGACCAATCGTTGTCGTCAACCCCCAGGACATTCCCCCACTTGGTGCTGTGACGCTCCATGTAGCAGGGTGCGTACCAATCGTAGCCGATCCTGGCACCGAGGTTCCGTCCGTCTGTGGAGCGCATCAGGACAGCCTGTACCCCCGTGGTGGTGAGATCGTCGAGGTGGGCGACATCTACTGACTGAACGCTCAGGTCGGCGTAGACAACATGGACGGTTGGCAGGGTCACGATACTCCTAGCCGAAAGGGGGCTTGCGCCCCCAATCAGGTGTTATACGCCTTCTGCCACAACGGTCATGTCAACATCGAGCGTGTCGCCATTGACAAGGTTGCGAGCAACAGACAGGTTCGCCCACGCAATGTGGAGTCCTGCCGTACCCGTTACTGCCGTGTTCAACACCAACGCCTGAGCCTGCGTCCATGTAGCCGTGGCTGCGAACTGCTTCGTTGTCGATGTCGTACCGGCAGCAGCCGATGGATCAGACCAGTCGGTACCACGGGTCACAGCGATACGGGCGTACCCGCCTTCTGTGACCTCAGTACCGATGGTCGCCATCGTGTCAGCCTCGGTGATAGCAGCATCATTATGGAGCGAGAAGTAGAGCGTTGTACGAACCGCCACATCGTCGAAGTAGACATCGAGGATGTCCTTTTCGCCCTCGTCAGCGACCGTGTTCTGCGTCCACAACTGACTATGCACGACCTCGAGCTCGAGATCGGAACCTGGAAGGATGAGCTCGTCGCTGCGAGGCATGATGGAGGCTTTCTCCCCATCCGATGCCCACAGCAACGCACGCATCCCCGAGTCAGGATCAACCCCATAGTGACGGAACTTGTATTGAGTGTGGATCCCCATGGGATCTCCTTTCTCGTTGGATTCAGGGTGGGGCCGAAGCCCCACCCATCCTCCTTCGCTCCGCTGCTTAGGTGATCGCCGTGATCTTGCCGTGGAACGACTCGGGGCCGTACTCGAGGCCGATCTCACCGTACAGCTGCGCCTTGTCCGTCGAGCCCGTCTTGGCGAGGGGCTCAATGAAGAACAGACCCTTGCCTGGGATCGGCAGGTAACACGGACGAACCACGCTCATGTCAGCAAGGAGAAGCTCATTGCTTGGCATGTAGCGGTCGAGCACCACATGAAGGGTGCCGAAGTCCGTGAGCAGCGTGTCCACTGCGACACCACCAATGGTGCGATCGCGAGGTGCGAGCAAACCACTGTTGGTGTAGTCATTGGAGATCTGCACCTTCCGAGCAGCATTGCAGAAGATGACGAATGTGCCATCCTCGTTGGCTGCCGGTGCCACCTCTGCCTCATTGGTCGGGTCGAACATTCCAACGAGCAAGTCGTTGAGTGCCGTCCGCAGCGAGGTGTAGGTACCTACCGTGTAGTCGAGCGTGTGCGTCGTGATGGCACCCAGGATTCCCTGAGTTTCACGAGCAGTGAGGTTGTTTGGGGGGTTGACGAGCGATCCACTGAGGAACGAACGCTCAACATCTCGAGCAACCTTGCCAACCTTCTTGTCGATCTGGTGCTGCATCGGGCTACGAACGGGGTTCGTGCCCTCGATCCTGGCCGAGTCAGTGGCGAGCTGTTCGACAACGGCCTGTGCCGTGTACCCGAACTCGACAGCTTCCTGGTGGATCTCCACAACATTCGTGACTTGCTGACGGGGGATCACATCACCCGCGGGGTCGGCGTTCTCCAACGCCACATTGCCCGCAGCTGAGGCTTCTCCATCCTCAACCTGCCACACGAACTCACGGCTGGCAATCGCCTTGCCACCGTGGAGCCCACCTGCCATCGACAGGAAGGGCGTGTTCTGAGGCATCAGATCGTACAGATCTCCCTGGTATTGGGGTAGATCATAAGAGTCGATGTCTCCCGACACCGGTGTACTTGGAATTGTATAGTCTGGCACTAGGCCGACCCTTTCTGGCTATGTACCAGGCTGACGACCCAACATCTTCGCGACCCTATCGGCCTTGATGCGAGATGTCGTATGCCTATCACCCTCGGCTTGAGCCTTCTTGAACAGTTCTTGCTCAGAGAGTGGCATGACTGATGTGGATTCCTGATTCATCTGATCAACGACCGACTGACCAGCTGCGATCGCTGGAGCAACGGGGTTCTCGGGTGCCTCCGGTGGCTCCCACTCGTACTCCTGCTTGGCGTACTCGAGCAGTGCCTCTCTCGTAGGCTCACCCTTGTACTCCTTGGCGATTGCCTTGCCCAGGCCTTTCGTTGCATCAAGATTGACCTCGGCATAGATCTGTTCCATGACCTGTGCAGTGAGCGCAGCGTTCTTCTCTTGCTCTCGCTTGAGAGCATCTCGAAGTTGCTTCGGGCCCGCACTGTCATCGGTGAGATGTACCTCGGTGGTTTCCATGTCTGACATGTTGTCTCCTACTCGGCAAGTCCGCATCCCTGAATATCAGGCCGGTCTGATATTCGGCGGTGCCAGAGGATTTGAACAAACGAAGGGGGAAGCCTCTGGCTTCTACCACTCCAACGTCTGCCCTACCCCGAAGGGTGATACTCAGAGGGCTCAGGACGAGCTGCCCTCCGGTGATCGAAATATATCATGCTTGGCGTAGTCCTGTCAAAGACTCAGCGTTACCCACTACTGCGCCACCCACACCGAACTCAGCACGCTCGGCGTTGATGAGCCTTCTCATGCGGTACGACTGTCGTGGATCCTTGTAGATATCCGAAGCGAGGAAGTCGTTGATATCGAACTCATCTTCGGGATCGTTGTGTCTCGCAGCCAGAGTGTCGAGGATCGGAACGAGCTGGCGTGCCTGACCAAAGACCCCTCGAGCCTCATCGAGTCTCATCCCTGTCTCGACCAGGCGATCAACAGCGTTCATGTCGAGGTTGAACCCGAACTCATCGCCGGCTCCAGCGATCTCTGCGTAGTCGATCTGACCCTCGAGGATCTTCGTGCCAATGTCTGGATCGAGTGCCGAGGCCAGGATGCCTTCAGTGGTGATGGGTGTCTGGTTGGCCTCAGAGAAGCGAGCCTTGATCTCCTCAGATGCGGACGCTACGCGGTCGTAGACAGCGAACACTCGGCTGGAGAACTCGTTGGGTGCTACCTCACCAATGATCAGGTTCGTGAACTGTTCCTCGAAGATGTCGGGGTTGAGCCCTACGCTCGTGATGATATCCCGATAGGACTGACGCACTGCTGCGTACTGATTCTCTGCGTAGCGTGGCCGGCCATCTTCCGTGAGGTTGCCTGGGAACCACTGTGCGTATCGCGCGTCCTTGCGTACCGCAGCCCACGCAGCGTCGGCACCGTACTCGATGTAGGCATCCCTGTATGCGTCCCTCGCATCTTGGGGCATCCACTCGTACATGATGTTGAGTTCTTCTGGTGTCATACAGCTCCCCTCACTCCTCGAGACATGCCCTGGTCTATGCCTTGTGCCATCTCTGCGATCGTCCGGTCATAGCCACGAGTGGCACCGATGCGCCTGAGCTCCTTCTGAGCTTCGGTAGCGTTGTTCATGTTGATGATCGCATGAAGCTCGGAGTCCATGTCGTCAGCGGGTACGCCCCATGCGTTCTGAGCCATGGCCTTCCATGGTGCAGCGATGTCCTGGTAGGTGAGGTTGGCATCGGCGTAAGAGGGGAACAGGGCTAGACGCTGGCTTCGTAGGTGCTCAGTCAGCCGACCCTGGGCCCCTTCGGGATCGTCACGGAACCGGCCTGCCCACTCAGAGATAACGGAGTCATCGGGTGTGTAGAGAGGGCCGAGCCATGTGTGGAACATGTCACGCACCTGGTCGATACCAACGGTTGCGTTCACCGTGGATGCGTAGCCACCTTCGTTGAGGAAGGCATCGAAGTCCTCGTTGAGTGTGGAACCCTCGCCACCTCCGGTGAACACAGAGATCTGTTCCTTGGTCTGTCCCTCCGACCACTTCCCTGATGCGTACTGCAAGGCGATGTAGTCAATGACCGCGGCATCGGGAAGCTCGGCACCAGCGTTGAGGAAGAAGTCCGATACGGTGATCCGTGTGCCATTGAGGAACTGTGCAGCTGAGGCTGGATCCTGTGCGAGCTGTGTCATCCATGTGCGTTCAGCCTCATTGTGAATCTGATACCACTCGGTGCCTGCGAGTTCCCAATCCTCGACCGGCCTGCCCTCGAGGTAGGCACCACCGATGATGGAGAACACCTCTGGATCTTCGAGCCACGGCATGACCTCTCGAGCTCGATCCATCTTCTGGACGAATCCAGCCCATGGGTCACCTTCGTTGTCCTCGATGTCACCGACATCACCGAAGCTGATCGCTCCGTAACTGTCGATCTCAGCAGAGGTGTACTCGCGGTCGAACTCCACATCCTGGTTTCCAAAGTAGGTCTTGAGCACCTTCTCGGTAGGGATGGTCATGAGCAACGGGATCGGTGGTTCAACACCAGGAACGTAGTACACGGCGTACATGCCACCGGTGTCTGTGTTCTTCCAGATCTCAGGCTTGCCAGGTAGCCCGATGAATCGGGTCAGCTCGTCTTGGGTGTAGTCACCGTCCTCGAGGTCAGTGTCACCGCTACCACCGCCACCATCGCCATGACCGTGACCGTCGCCCTCGGGTGGGTGTCGAAGTGGGTAGTCAACCGAGCGTGGGTCGATGCCCTCGATATCAGCATAGGTCTTGCCACCAGGTTGTGTGAGCCCTGCTTCGGGGTGCCGAAGTGGGAAATCAGGTGAGGTCATATCGCCCCCAATTCATCTGCCTTCGCTAGCTTGGCGAGGCGGTTGGCCTTCTCCTCCTCGATCGATGGTAGCGGTTTACGCTGACCGCCAGCTTGAGCGTTCGATAGTGAGTTGGCCCAATCCGAGAGGTTGTTACGGATCCCCGATCCAGCATCATCAAGCGTGGCATCCTCTGAGTTCGGGACGAGGCCTGTCGTGGAGGCTCCCTGGAGGTAAGAGACAGGGTTGATCGACCTTCCTTGCTGCTTCATCGAGAAGTGAGCGTGTGGCTTTGTGTTCTTGGCAGATCCCGAGCGACCGACATAGCCCAGGTGGTGACCGGCTTGTATCTTGTCTCCCACCCTTCGCACCGAAGGCGCGGCCATGTGAGCGATGTAGTACTCGATGCCGTCGTCGCCAAGGATCTTGACAGTGTGACCACCGATATCTCCGGTCTTGACCGAGATCACCTTGCCACCAACGGGAGCCACGATAGGGGTTCCTTCCTGGGCATAGATGTCGATGGCTCCATGGGTGCGGCCACGATGTGTGAGCTGGTTGGGCATCCATGAGCCACCGCTCCACTCAGACTCGCCAGCAACAGGCATGATCCACGAGCCACCACCCTTCTTGCCTGTGAACCGACGAGGGGAGATCTTGGTCAGGTACTTGGAGTTGACGGGATCCTGGGCCTCCTTGAGCCCCTTGCTCACCTTGTCGAGGTATCCCTTGATCTGTGGGTTCTGGATCGAGTCGATGCCCTTCCATCCACGCATCACCATCTTGGAGGCTGAGGTCGGCCCTGCGTACCAGGCGACCGCAGCGAGATCCCAAGACCCGAAGCGGTCGTAGTAGGCATTGAGCACCGACGCAGCTACGAGATCTTGAGCCTGTGGGCTGTGTATGTTCGCACCCTTGAGGCCCGACATCGCTGCCCAAGCCTCCCAATTGGGTTGGAGGATTCCGTAGGCACCGAAGGGTTGCTTCCCGTTCTCCATCGGGCCACGGTTTGCGTAGTTGCCTTGGAGCGAACCTGACTCGGCAAGCCTGATCGCTGCCAGGAGCTCATCAAGGCTACCTACGAGTTCTGGCATCAGCCTCTCCCCACTGACGAGCCAAGGCTTCGGAGTCCACCGAACAGATTGACTGAATCCTGTCGGATCTTCGCTGATCTTTGTTCCTCATCGAGCTCCACCTCGTATCGTTTCTCGAAGTCCTCGGCAAAGCGTGCGTCCTCATCGACATCAATGAACGAACCTTCGATCTGCTGTGGTTCATCGAACTCTATCGCTCGACCCTGGGCCTCGAACTGAGCGAACTCAGCCGCGACCTCTTGGCTGTACGCATCAGCACGATTACGCTTCTGCTCCTCGTTCATGAGCTCGATCTCCCATGGTTCAGGGTCACGACGAAGTGCTGTACGCATGGCTGTCTTGGAGTATTGATTCATCGCTGCGGGATCGAGTCCGACGAACGGCTTGGATGGAACGAAGTCCTCGAGGGCGTACCCTCGAGCCTTCCTCTCATCAGCACCCGACGCAGCTTCCTTGGCCTCCATGTAGTCCTGCCAGGTGTTGGCCAACAATGTCAGCTGTTCCTGCCATGTTTTCCCCGAAAGGTTCGCTGAGTACATGACCGATTCCATTGCGGAAGTGATGAGTTCATCAAGGAAGCCGGTGCCTTGGTATGTCTCGGGAAGGAGCCCCGCCATGATCCCCTCCTCAACGAAGGACTCGAGCTGACCTGGTGTCATGTTGTCCACGGTACGCGAGAAGTCCTCCTCGGTGTACCGCCATCGATCCGATGTGTAGCCGGTTATGGACGGGTTGATAGGCGAGCCCTGTATTCCTTCACCGACCCACGGTACGCGCGGGTTCTCGATCTGGAAGAAGGCAGCGTTGGCTTGGGCAAGGAAGCCCTCGGGGTTGGCCTCGGCAAGTGCCTGGATCTGGGCAAGGTCAGCGGTTGGGTGGTTCGTGACCCACCAAGCGATCGCTTCATCTACGGTCTTGAAGCCCTCCCACTCCTCGTCTGAGGAACTACCGCCCGTCGGGTTGTTCGTGCGCTGAGCTTGACGCAGATCGGGTGCACCACCGGAGGTGACTATGCCGCGCTGATAGGTGTACGGATTCTGCGCTCCGGTGCTCTGAGCACCCACACCGCCTGGATACTCGGGCCCTGTTGGTGGTGGTATTGTTTCATGGATGATGTTGCCGATAGCCTCTACATCCATGTTGTTGATCGCAGCGAGAGCATCCACGACCTCATCTTCAGTGAGCTCAACTTCCTCGCCGGTGGCTATGTAGCTCCAATCCTTGCTCATCTTCTGGAGCGCGTTCTGCTGGAGCTGAAGGTCAGCCTTGAGCTTTGCCTCCTCGTTGAGCTCCCCCTGTCCCTCGGGATCTGCCACAGCGATGGCAGTGCCGGCGAGCGCGTTCAGCAACGCCACGCCAGAGTTCGCAGCACTCAAGGCACCGGCTACCGTAACCACGGAAGTTGGAATCGCAGCGGTAGCTACACCGAGCATCGACAGTGGGGCAGAGAAGAAGGCACCAACGCCACCTGATGCGTAGATGATGAATGCAGCTGTGGCTAACCCAATAGCCATGCCGTATGGATTGAACCCCAACTCCTCCTCGAACGGTAGGTACCTTGCGGTGTCCCTCATGATCATACGAATCGGGATCTCGTTTGGAACATTCCCACCACCGTAGTTCGTGGGTCCGTCAGGGAGCGTGTCGAGAGCTTCGTTGTAGGCAGCGAAGTACTCGTCCTGCCATGTCATGTGAGTCACGGGATCCACAGAGATATCAGTTTGTGGGCCTACCTTCATGAGCGCGACCTGTCGAGCCTGGTGCTCTTTGTCTCCACCTGTGCGCATGAGGTTGTATTGAGCTGCGCTTTGTATCCACTTGTTCCGATTGAGCTCAAAGACCGTACCGTATTTGTCCGTGAACTCCTCGGGGTGACTAAGGATGTACTCCTTGGCCTCATCATCATGCTGGAGTCCGAAACGCATCACCGGAGCCAAGTGTCGGACATCCATTGCTGTGCCGACCCCGTAGTTGGGCGAAAGCATTACACGGCTCAGGAACTCATAGAGTAGGGCACGCTGTTGTGGGTCGAACCTCTCTTGGAACCTGTCGATTACTTGACTCATGGTGCTCCAACCGTATCAGATATGAAGTACTCAGGGTATTGCTGCTTGATCTCTGCTTCCGTAAGGATCTTAGGCACCTCGGTTCGAAGCAACCATAGTTCATCGTACCCGCTGTATCCATTCAAGAGAGGTTCGAGTACTCGAGTGGTGAACCAACCGATCTGACTCTCGAGCTCGGCCTTACGGAGAGGGTCAGCCTTTGCCACAAGCTCCGTGGTCGCAATGTTGATCTGATCAACTGCCTCGTCCCTCATCGCCTGGGCGACGGTACTTTCTCCGGTGAGCCACCAGGTGCTCGAGTGTGAATGGGCATCAGTAAAGGTGGACATCTCGAGGTTTACTTTCCAGATGCGAGTGACCTCCTCTGACCACTCAGCGATATCGGGCTGGAGCTCGTGTGCCAAGGCGTTGGCCTCGGTGCCTGGAGTGCCCACCGTGAGGAAGTCATCAAGGATGTTCTGAGGTGTGGGCCTACCAGCGAGTCCAGCGATCTCGCTCTGTGGTCGTGACAGTGGGTACTGCGCGTAGATGTCGAGGCGTTGCTGATTGCGCCAAAGGTCGAGTCGTTGCATGTTGAGCGACCAGCCCTTGTTGTGTTCGTAGTCAAAGGCTCTATCGATCTCGACGGCCTGAGCGTTGTAGAACTCATCGATGGCGTTGAGCGCGTTGTAGCCGGCTGTTCTTGAACGGATGTCCATGGTCTGCTCGGGAGTGAGGGTCTGCCGATCTCCCTCGTTCTTGGCTCGGTTGTAGGCGGGGAGGTAGAACTCCGACATGTTCGTTGTCGGTATGAACAGCATCATGGACGACCCCATCTTGGGGTACAGGTCACGGTGCGTCATGGCGTAGTCGTAGCCCTGCTTGTCGTAAGGGCGAGCGACGACCTCACGAGTAGCTCCCGTCATAACGAACGGGTCGATGCCAAAGCGGTTACGCATGTAGCCAGCCGCGATGTGGTCATCACCGAAGAACTCACGAGCTGCGCGCCACTCACGAGCCAAGGCTGTTGCCTGCATCCAGAATGGATCCTCCGTTTCATCGAGCTGTATGGCGATGGTCGGTTCGTAGCGTGGCTGGCCTGGGCTGATTATGCCGTCGAGGATCCGGAGCCATGCAAGGGTCGAACCGAACTTCTTGGCATCCTCGATGGTGTGATCTCTCCGATCGGGGTCAAGCCCGTATTGGGGATCGCCGGTCATCAAGAGAGTCTCGATCCGCTCGTTGATCTCATCGGCGTAAGCCTGCTTCGACTCATCCCCGAACCAGGCTTCGACAAGCCGACGACCATAGGTTGGCGAAAGGGAGGCGATGAGATCGTTGGGGCTCTGCGCTTGGTTGGCTGTGTAGTCACCGTAGACGAACCAATTGATCGCATCACGAAGCGGCGGGTAGTTGTCGAGGACATTCTGCACCATCGAGACAGGCACCTGAATGAAGCCATGGGTACCAGGGAGCCCAAGGCCTCGAGGCGTGAAGTTCATCATCATCAGCTGATCGGGACGGATCGTTGCTGAGAGGCCGACCCCATCTGGCAAACCAGGGCTGAACAGGTCAGCCATGAGTCCAGCACCAGGCCAATTGAATACCTCGTTGCCGAACTCATCCTCAGAGAAGAAGCCCGACTTGCGAGCGTTCTGGAGTGCGATATCACCTTTACGCCAATTCTTGATTGCTTGACCGGCCTGATCTCCCAACGGAGTCATGGCTCGAGCCCATATCCCGACCTGCTCGATGAAAGCATCACCGAAGGGGAAGATGAATCGGAGTTGATCGGTGATGTTCGAGCGTGAGGTGAGGTCGTAAAACAGCTTCTTGGTGTCGTCAATGGCTAGCGACTTGGCAACACTGTCGATGTCGCTGACGAGCTGCTGCTCAGGGGTGAGCACACCGAGGGAGCGGTTCGAGAACGGATGAGGCACCGAGTCCTTGTGTCGTCCACCATCGTTGCCCTTCCCGCCGGCTCCCTTGCGGTACCAATCCCCACCATCAGCCTCGAGGTAGGCACCAGACTCATAGAAGTACATCTCGGCCTCACCGCTCCTGTGCCACCTGATGTACTCCATAGGATCCTTGATGCCCATGGGGTTGTTCTCGTCGTAGCCCATGTTCTTTGCTTCTCTCATCTTCTGCTCGTACACCTCTGCTGAGTTCATCCTGATGAGAGGATCCTCGTGGTATCCCGGTGGGTACTGCACCTTATTGGGATCAGTGCCCTCGAGGAACTCCTGGTACTTGGCGAACTCGGAGATCTCGTCCTCGGTGTAGCCGCGCGCTCTCGAGAATGTCTCCCAATCTCCTGTGTCCATCGCTGCCCGCTGTTCAGGCGTGAGATCGGCGTAGTTCCCTGGCTTCTCGGCAGCATGGACTCGACGCTGGAGGTCATCGAAGTTCTCGATGAAGGATTTGCGAGAAGCGTGTGCCTGGTTGTACGCATCGACCGCTGGTTGGTACCAGACCGTTTCTCCCCGAGCTGCTGCTTCCTCGGCCATATGTAAATCGTATGCAGACAGCTTCGGCGTTGGGAAGATCCCTTGTGCGAGTTCATAGATGTCTGCGTCGTACCCGCTCTCGAACCCGAAGAACCTCTTAAAGAGAATGTCATCCTCGAGGAATGAGCCGGTGAATGGGTAGACATAATGACCTTGCCTACCGAGCCGAACATCGTTGCGAGCCAGCTCGATGATGAACCGTCGTTGTTCCTCATACCCACTCAGCGCAACTGCACGCCTCCTGATCTCATCATCGATCATTCCCATACTCAGTGGTGTGAGCTCGGGTGCGCTCCCCATCGGGCCCCCGATTCCTGCTGCCATCTCAGCCCACTCAACCTCCGAGCTGGCGATCAGCCATTCGTGCTGGAGCTCCTCGAGCGTCATAGCCTCGGCTTCGAGCTTCAGTTGATGGGCTGGATGTTCGGCGTAGTAGCCCCACTTGCCTGCTGGCACCGTGAACTCCCCACCATCACGACCGTAGAGAGCCCACTCGGTCATCGTTTCCTGCTGTGCTCCCAAGCCTTTGATGTAGTCAGCATCGATCTTGATGATGTGGCCGGCATCTGTGTGGTTGCGTACTCGTGCTGAAGCGAAAGTACGAGTGCGGTAGTCGTGTGCCTCTCCAATGTCAGTGGTGAAGGAGAAAGAGGGGTCGAGCTGATGGAAGTCACCCTGGGCAACAGCCATGATCAGCTCTCCGTCGGGCCCGATGAACGAATCGATGTCCTTTGCGCGTGTACCGTGGAACAGCCAATCACCGTCCTCGAGGTCGTCGGCATCTGGCCATCCTCCGAGGTGTGGGTTCATCGGGTCGGCTTCCTCGATCGGGATACGACGAGCTCCCCCTACATCTCCCGCTCCCTGCCGAGCAAGGGAGATGCCCTCTGGTTGCATCCGTATGCTCTGAGATGAGCCCGTTCCTTCGTATCTCGGGATCGGCTGAGTGCCTGGGGGGTACTTGATCTCAGGGAGAAAGTTGCCTTCTTCAAGCTGTGAGTTGAATTGCCTGTTGACCTCAGCATCGGGGATAGGGCGGTCGATGGGTTGCGTGTACTTGAAGTCCTCCCATATGCCCTGTCCGCGCAACTGCGCCTCGAGCCCACCGAAAGTGGCATTGAGGTCGTTGACCCTGCGAGGACGGTCGAGCCCACCCACGGTGCCAGCCACAGGGAGCTCCCCCTCTGGTATCAGATCTGCTCGTTCTGGGTTCTCGAACCAGCGGTAGTCCTCAAGCCCGCCCCAATGGTTGACATGCCATCTACCTATGGCTTCCTCAACATCAGCGATCGAGATCTCGCCCTCTGAAAGTCGGCGCAAGACCTCCATGCGTAGTGTTGAGTGGTGAGCCATCTCGTTGGCTGGAAAGTCGAAGGAGTCCGAGTGGAACATCTTCTTATCGGCGTACCGACTGATCTCCTGCATTCGATCCTCGAAGAAACGAGGCCATTCGTCACGAGGTATTCCTTGTAGCTCGGCCTCATTAGCGAGATCCCACAGGTAGGGGTTGTCGGCAACTTGGTCAACTATCTCATGAAGGTGCTCAACGAAGGACGCATCGCCAAGGAGGAAGGCATCTTCGATCTCGTCTACGATCATGGGAGTACGGCGACCACCCTCGAGAAGTGGAAGCGAATGGTGAACATCTCGAGGGAGGCCGAGGTAGAAGCCCGCTGGAGTGCTGGCATCTCCCGATGCCTCGATGAGTTCATCGAGCGTCATGGAGTGGATCTTGGCGGTCACCTCATCAGACCACCAGGGGTGTGTCCACTTACGATACGCCTCGAGTCGGTGTCCGTAGTAGGCATCGACAAAGGCCGGTTCGTTCTTGATACCTGGAGGGAGTGGGCCACGGTTGGCTGTCCGTCCACGCAGCTCTCGCCTGAGCTGCATCGCATTGTCCATCAGGTACTCGAGCTCACGCACCTCTTGTGGCGATACCCACGCACTGACTTGATGGCGTGGCCCCCGAATGGATGCGGGCCATGCCCACAGGTCTGTGTTCATGCCTTCGGATTCCATGTACAGGAGGATGCGGTTGAGGGCTTCGATATCCTCTGGATCCAGGCGAGCGACATTCTCTGGTGAGTGAGGAGTGATCTCGTTACCGAGCTCATCGTAGTGCTCTGTCTGCCTCGTAATGAGGATGTGTTCTCGCTGCTCACTGAGAACTTCCCAAGAAGCTGCACGAAGGTCGAACTGTTCAGCGATATCGTCAATGCGTGCGTTGAGCTCGAGGAGATCTTCATATAGAACTGCGGAGTCTTGGATGGCTGCGTATCCACGAGGGTTGATGGCACCCGTCACAGTGCGGTGAGCCTCAACCACACCGAGCTCTTTCACCGATGCTTCGAACTGCGTTTTCACCTGGTCGAACTGACGAAGGAACTCAACCCGATCACCGCCGGCCAACGAATTGATACGCCTCTGAGCAGCCCTTGAGATGGGCTTGTTGTTGAGCTGCCATACGCTCAGAGAGCCAGACCCCTTGTAGATCTCGTCAACGACGGATCTCATGTTGTAGTACTTGTTGACCAAGAGGTTCTGTGATGCTGCCTTGGTGCGCTGGATATCTGCTGCGGGGCGAAGATCATCGATCGTCATGGTGCCTCTACGCAGCTCTTTGATCACATCTTCAGCAACGAGGTCGAGGCCGTTGGCATCGAGGTACCACTGCAACTCACGGCGGGCATGGTTCGATACGGTTCGGAAGTCATCCAACCAATCCCATTCTTCATACGACCTACCGTGACGCAAGATCGATTCGGGGTAGACAGCCCCCTCCATCTGCGAACGGAAGCCTGGAGAGAACAGGTATTCATCCACATCGGGGGAGAAGATCCAGCCGGAACCATCGAGTTCGTGGTTGCCATCCACACGATACGCATGATCGATAAGTGCCCGTTCAGGGATCTCGTCAATGCTCTTGACACCGTACATCTCGAGGAGCTCAGCTCCGTACTCATCCTGGAGGATCCGACGAGCTATCGGTATCGCCTCCTCGAGCTCGTGACCCACCTCATCGTAGAACTTGAGATTCTCGATGAAGTCACCCGCCATCTCCTCGTAATCCATGACCGGCCTCGAGTAAGACATGTCACGCTCAGGCACGCCACCCCCACCGCCCACCTCATCGGGTGGGGGTACAGAGTCACCCGAACCTCCACGGCCCCGCAAGGAGCCACCACCTTCCATGGTTCTGATATCGTCACCGACCTGCTTGATCTGTGCATCCAGGTCGTGGATCTTGTTGACCACGAGGGCATCAGGATCATCTCCGAACCACACTCGAGCTGCTTCGTTGAGTTCATCGAAGTGTTCCTTGACGAGCTCGAGCTCGTAGAAGTTCTGCATGAGGTCACTGCGCTGTACCCCATCGCCGTACCTGGCAACGATCGCATCCACGCTGGAACGGGTATCGAGAAGGTTGTCGTGAATCTGGACCATACGAGGGGTTGGCCCTGGGGTAGCCGGCCAATTGGCACCACGACGCGCGAGGTCAGTTGAGTCGGGGAACACCATGGGAACGATGCCTTCATCGACATACGGGATCAGGTTCTCGGGAAGCATCCCCATCATGTGGAGGTTGTTGAGCTTCAGCTGCCAATCGGAAGTATCAGTCCCTATTCCCTTGAGGTACGCGGCCACCTCATCTGGGCCTTCGACACCCTTGATAACTTCAGTCAGCTCATCGGTGACGGTATCGGCCTGGTCACGGATCTTGGCATAGACATATCGCCCCTTATCGAGCTCATCGAGGTTGAGGGGCCCGCCTGGTAGCTGCCTGAGTCCATGGATCTCGAGCTGTTTCTTCAGCGCACGCTGCCATGCCCTTCCCATGTTGTTCTGTTCCACCATGGCTTCGATCACCGCTCGTTGCTCAACGGTGGAGCCGAGGTACATACGGGCAGTGTGATCGAGGTAGCGGGTGAGGAAGTGAGGCTGGCGCACCAGACGAGAAGTAGGCACCTGCATGAGCACTTCGAACAAACGATCTACCCACTGCTTCTTGGCAACCTCATCGAGTCCACCGATCATGGTTCGCACCACCTCTGGCGGTGTAGCCCCAAGCTCATCGTAGATACTGAGGATCCGAGGTTCGAGTTCAGCGATCTCGCTTATCTTCATGTTGTCGAGAAGGAAGGGCTCATCATTGAGCGTGCCGTCAGAGATGGCACGCCTGAGCTGTCCGTTCCCCTCCTCAACGATATGGAACTGTCGATTGGGGTGTTCGGTAGCGAGCCTGACGACATCTGGCGTACCGTCAGCATCATGGATCGCTGATGCGAGTTGATCTTTGTTCATCCCATGGCGACCCGTTATCCCCCTCTGCTTTGCCATCTCGAGGAGCTCGGCACGCTTGTGCTGATCCTGGAGTGCGTGGATCTGGTTCCCCCACATATCCTTGAATATCGGGCGACCTCCAGCATCCAGCTCGGAAGTGCGCTCGATCCATCGGCCTCCGGTCTGCTGGTGGATCATGGCATCGAGAGACTCGAGGTGCTCACGCAATACCGCTTCGTTGACACGCGACCTGTTGCCACGCACCACGATGATCTTGCTCTGGAGGGAACCCCGCTTCGCTCGCTTCTGGATGCTGACGAGAAGGGCACGCATAGCTTCATTGTTGGGATCTGACAAGATCCGAAGTGCTTCATCAACCCCGACATCTGACACAATGCGTGCCACGCGAGAGCCTCTGAGCTGGAGAAGTTCGGTGAGCACGCCTCGCTCATAGCCCGACTGACCTCGGCGTGCAGCTGTCCAATTCTGACGAGACATGTCATAGATCTGGTCGGACTCACGCCAGCCACCAGCACCGAGGCCATCGCGACGGATCATGGCTACGAGATCATCACCCATCAGCGAGTAAAGCCCATCGGTGTTCTTGATCTGAGCCAGGATGTCCATTGGGTGGGTCAGCCATTCACCGTAGCCATAGGCATGTCCACGCAACAACTCCTCACCGATCACCCTGATCGGCCAGCCCATACGCAACAGCATGATGTCACGCCAATACTTGTGCAGCGTGTCGAGAGCTCGAAGCCCGATACCTGACTCGAACCCAATTGCGATCCGTTCTGGATTGAGCCCAGGGATGGCTCGATGTACCCGCATGTTGAGGGCACGCGTGTGTGCCGTGGCCCTGCGGGTATCCCTGAGATTCGGCACCACGAGGCGTGTGTTGGTGTACTGCGCTTCGTGGACAGCCGAGATGAGTGGGACTGTCGGATTACCCATGGTTTCATTAGCGACCCTCTGTTGCATGAACAGCTCGACATCACGCATACGCTGAACCTCTTGGGGTGACGCTGCGTAGTTGAGCCAATACGATGCGTTCGATGCTTCATCGGTGGCTACCTGCTCAAGGATCTTCATGATCTCTGGTTCGGTATAGCCCGAGGCAGCGAGCTTCCTCGAGAGAACCCTGTACATGGAGTCCCTGGCTCCGGTGAGAGCACCCATGTCCTTCGTTCTATGAGCCATGGTTATCTGCGACAGAACAGCCTGGATCTCCTCATCAGAGGCGCGGATCGTTCGCATCCATTGGATCACGGCCTGCTTGGTTTCGTATGGATCCATCAGCGACAACACGATGGGCTGACTCTGTGCGCCGTATCGCCTGAGCCCGAGGCGCATCGAGCGCACTGCCTTGTTGTTGCCGAACGAGTGCCTCGCGGTCGGATTGCGAACACCTATCTGGAGATGGTCGGAGTACTTCGAGAGGCCAAGACCTGGGGTCTTGTAGATCTCCCTGCCCAACAATGGACGGAGGATCTCACGCACTTCTTCGGCTGTGTTGGCGTGCTGTAATGCGGTGATAATGCTGTCGTCCTTGACAGTGGGAAGTCGTCGTGCCAGGTGTTCCCATCGTTTCTCACGCGCAAGGAAGTTGACGACATCATCGGACTTCTTGGGATCCATGAGCCAATCGTCAGCTTGCGTGTGCTTGAGCCACTTGCGCCACTTGACGTTGATGCCGACCTTTGCCTCATGCTCAGCCCTGAGTACATGAACCTCCATGTTGTCCTCGAGCATGTTCTTCCACGCAAGGATCTCGGCTTCCATCTCGTCACCGCGCTTGACCGACACGATTTCGTGCTTGAACTCCTCGTGGGCTTTGGTGTAGTCATCGATGAGTTGAGCCTCCTCATCGGTGATGGGGATGGGGTTGCCAGCATCATCGACCTGGCGAACACCCCACTCGTCAACCATCGGGTCGAGGCCATCCTGGACACGCCTTGCGTTCGCCTCCTGGAGTGCGTAGTACGCGTCATCGTGCCTTGCGATGATGTGGTCTTTGCCACTCTCCCTCCAAGTCTGGATCGACTCACCCTGCACTCTTTGGTGGATGAGTTCGTGCTCGAGGACATAATCCTCATACGCCTTGAGTCCACCACGCGCATTGATCTCGTCAACGAACTCCCTGACAGTCAGGTTGTTGATCTGATAGGGGGAGCCCAGGTCAGCGGTCTGGTGCGGGTCAAGGGCCGGTACCCCTTCCGGTACCCTGTCGGGAGGGAAAAGGAGCTCGTCGGGTGCGTTGTGGTAACGATTGAGAAGGCCGTTCCAATCAGCCTCGATCGCCTCGGGATACATGGTGATACGCGGAACAGCGTTCGTTGAATCACTTGAGGCGGTTCCGAGCTGACCGCTCGGGCCGGCACCTGGTTCATGAAAGATGTTCTCGTTCTCCTGCATGAGCCTGCGGATGTGGTCACGCACATGTGCATCCGTTGACAGTGAGATGGCTTTGCGGTTCATCGCCCACATGCCGAGCTCGTATGCCGGTCGGTTGATCGGGTCAGCGAAGATCCTGAAACTGAGATCGGCAAGCCCCGATGCGACATTGAACGGTGTCGTATCGGGACGGAACACCGTGATGGCAAGGGCTCGACCCATCGAGGCTGGTACCGAGTAGGTCTGGTCACCGAAGGTCTTGTTGATCAGCGTTGAGTTGTGGAGGTCGTGGATGTTGTCGGTGATCGGAACGCCGTATCGCTCTTGGGTGAGAGCCGAGGCATGGCTCATCGAGGCGCGCAGATCGTGTGTCTCGTCGTACTTAGACCTCAGTGCTGTGCTGTACCCAGGGAGTTGGTGGTCTTGCTCGGAGCCATATGTCCAGCCCGAGCCCATACGGATCGGGTTCCCCATGCGAGCCTGACGAGTGATCTCGGTGAGGTAGGACTGATTGGAGATCCGATACGCTGTCCACAAGTCCTCACCTTGGGCAGCTCGAACACCGGTACGAAGCAGTGTGTTGACACCGTGATCCCAATAGGACTCGAGCCCTGTCAAGGCACCCCTTACAGTGCCTCGCACCGCGTGCATGGGTGTCCAATCCTGCGTGATCTGGAAGTCAGCATCAGCGATCTCGGACAGGAACGGATCATCCCAACTCACCCCGCCCACAACGAGTGCTGCCGCGGTATCGGGAGCCAAGGCTGGATTGACACCAAGGATCCCCGCGAGGTTCTGAGCATCACGCTCAGTCAGCGTGTGCGACCAACCAAGGTATTCACCAAGGAACCGTTCTCGTTGGATCGTTTCTTCGTTGCGCTCTGCTGTGGTGGGCATCAGTCTTTGAGCATCCCCAGGATGTAGCCCGAAGGCCACTTGCGCGCGAGGATACGAAAGATCATCTGTGGATCAGTCAGTGGTGGGCCTGGAGCTGCTCCTGGTGCTCCTGCTGTGATGGGCTGTGACGGAACTTGGGTAGGTCCGAAAACACCACCTCCTCCAGCCTGTGCTGGTCGAGGCGATTGATTTGGGCCTGGAGCTCCACCTGCGGGTACGGGAGCTGCTGCTTGGGCTGCTTCCATCTCTTGTCGAGATCCATAATCTCCACCTGGCGCGACAAGGTTCGCAGTACGCAAGTCGGAAGGGCCCCCGTCTGTGCGAGCAGAGAACCTACCTGGCCCGGATACCGCAGCTGGTCTTGACGGTTCACGCTGTCCTCCTTGTGCCATGTGTTACTCCTAGATGTCGAAGTGCGTAGCAATGACCGCGAAGGTGAAGGACTGACCCGCTGACCCTGTAATCGTCCACACGACTCGGTAGTACCGAGCCTTGGCTGTGACCTCGAGCACTTCATCGCCCGCTGCTACGAGCTGGGCGAAAGCGTCAGGCGTTCCTGCATCAACAAAGTTCACACCATCTCCTGACCACTCGATGGTTACATCAAGGGTCGGGGAGGTGCCTGCTGCTGCCGTACAGTGAAGCGCGAAGGCGAGCTCCTTGGATGTCACGGCGACCGCTGCGGAGTTACCCGTTACCGTTTCGGCCCCAGCTGCGTGAACCGCAATGTGCTTAGGAAGCATCTTCTACCTTGGCTGTTGCCTTGGTCTTGGTGGTCTTGGTCGCTGACGGAGGTGCCGGCACCTTCTCTTTGCAACCCGAACCTGGGCATACCGTCCGACGCTCGTTGTCCTTGATGGGGTTGTACTCCACCCCGCAATTGTCACAACGGATTCGCTCGTAGCGACCGATCGTGACCTTACCTGTTGCTGCCATGGCTCTCTCCTATTGGATTTGGGAAACGGTTTGAGCACCGCTTCCACCTTGCTCGAGTTGGGCAAGGATAGTCTGCACCGAGGTCGGGCCTCCTACCCCTTCTCCCGTTGGTGGGCCTTGTGGCCCGCCCACACCCCCCATGCCCATCTGCGCGGCCTGTGCCATCGCCATCTCCTCTGGAGACATCTGTGGCTCTTGGGGTGTGAAGAACTTCTTGAGGACTTCGATGTGAGAACCTGGCGTGTCAAGGATCTCAACGAGTGCCATATCAGCCGATGGATCCTGTTGCTGGGAGCGAGCACCCAACGAACTCAGAAGCGCATCTCGGGCCTGGTCTTGGATGATCCGCTCGTTGACCAGGCTCAGGTTGTCCAGACCATCGATGTTCTCCTGGAAGGTACGCATGTCCATGGCCCTGGCACCCACGAGCTGGAGGCCAGCGAGGATCTTGGATGTCTCATCGAAGGTAGCCATGGCACCGAACACGCGGCGGGTGCGGTAGTCACCGGCGATGTCCTCTGACGGTACATAGGACTCCTCGAACTCGGATGAGCCCTCGTACCAATACACCCGCTTCTTGCGGTGGGGGTGCATCGCCTCCTCCCACTCGAGTCGCTTGCGATCGCAAAGCTCCGATGAGTGCTTGATGGCGGTCTGGTACTCACGCACATTGAGGTCTGCTGACCCCGCCAGCTTCTCGATGCCGGCACCGGTGGCAAAGGAGTTGGGAGAGATCCCGTCCTGCTGGACATCGTATGCACCCACGATGCGGAACTCCCGCTCGAGGACATTGATGGCCTGGAGCGTCTGGTTGATGATCTCGCCCGTTGGCTTCTCGACCCGTGACCCTGCCTCGAAGAAGTTGATGGCATCACGGCCCTTCTCGTACTCGGCTGATGTCATCTCACCGTGAACATTCGTTTCACGGAAGGTCGAGTCCTCGGCTCCGATCATGGCCAGGAGGTTGAGCTTGGCCATCATCGCCATGATTCCGAACACATGGAAGTACTGACCCTGGAGTTGATCGAACGAGAACCGCTTGGTCAGCACGAACGCCGGCCCCGACTTGAGCGGGTTGGGTACGAAGGAGATCACATCCTCGGTATCGAGACTCACGACATAGGTGCCCTCCGGTGTGAAGTACTCACATACTTCTACATCAGCACTCGAGGGGGAGAGCCCTGACTCCCACGAGGAGGCATCGAGGATCACGGCACCACCGCGACCACGACGATGGATCTTCGATGACAGGGTGGGGTGGATTGCCTTGAGCTTGGCATACGGCATACGGCGAATGACCGCCATCTCGGTCGGCTGCTGGTCGGGCCCGAAGAACCCTGGGTAACAGTCGAAGGGATCACGAAGCTCGGCAACGGGATACATCTCTCCACCGAAGTTGCGCTCGGTGATGACCTGGACGGAGAACCCGTAGCCCGCCGTCCATCGCCCGATCTGTGGGTACTGCAACTCCATGCGTCCGAGGTCGTCCCAACCCTGAACGATGCGGGCCCGCTTCTCGGCACGCTTGCGCGCCGAGTTGGTGTCGCGGGTGGGGATCATGTCGGTCTTGAGTGTCGGTGCGCGTCCGACCTTCTGTGCGAACCGCTCGAGGCCCGAGTGCATGTAGTTGGCAGTGGGGAGATCAACGCCAAGGTCACGGAGATCCTGCTCGGGGCCCTCAAGCCCCCAATCGAGAACAGCCTGGACTCCTTGGGCTCCACCGTTCATGACGGCTCGGATGCGGCGACGGTCGTGTTGGGAGTACTGATTGCGGAGGGAGTCGATACGATCCCGTAGTTCCCTGAACTCTCTCACTCGTTACCTCGGGTATTTCGTTGTCCATGGGACTCGACCATCTTGAGTCCGAGTCATAGGGTACGCTGATTCGTGCTGGCTGACAATCTTGTGTTGCACCGTGTCATTACGGATCCACTTGAGCATCCTGGGCCACGGTAGCCACTGAGCCATCTTGATGTCGGTTTTTGCGTTCTTGCCGGTCTTGAGCCCATCGGTCGTCCAGAGCGAAAGCTGGCGAAGAAGGAGGTTCACCTTCTGGCGTGCGTTCGCATCACCGTAGGGTAGGTCGATCGTTCCATCATGGTAGAGCGGGGCCATCGAGGAGATCCCGTAGGCGGGGTCGTGCTTGTTCTTGCCGGTGGTGTGCTTGAGCACCGTGATGCCGAGTTCGTAACAGATCTCCTTGAGGCGGGGATCACGGAAGAAGTCGTCCTTGGACATGTTGTCCTCGTACACCCACAGGTCGAGTCCGTACTCAGCGTGCCATCTCCGCATGAGCTCATGGGCCCCCTCGAAGCCTCCCGCCTTCTGAGTCTCGAGATCCACCATCGACAATGTGGGGTCTGCCCAATGCCACAGGAAGGCTGCCTGGGTGCCGCGGGGGGCTGGGTCAAGGCCAGCGATAAGACGACCAGGACCGAGCTGGTCTATCCCCAACCCCCGCGACTTGTTGAGAGCCTTCTCCCTGATGACATCCATCTTGAACACGATGCCCGTTTCGGGGATCGGCTTGTTGAGGTAGCGCATCTCGTAGGCACCAGGGATCCCGAGGTCGTCCATCTCCTCCTTCTTCTCGAGAAGCCAGCGATAGGAACGGACCGCGGGGAACAGGACGCATCCGTTCCCGTCATGCTTGTCGATGATGTCGGGATCGAGCTGACAATCCTCATGCGCCGAAGTGACATGGACACGCCACGATGCAACACCGTCACGACCCATCAGGTTGTTCGGGATGTCGTCGGGGTGCTGGCGGGAGCCGATGTACACCCATCCGGTGCGCTCCTCCTTACGGGTGCCGATCTCTGCCAGCTTGTTGCGTGAGTACCGTCGCTGGCCCTCCTCCCTCGTCGTGTCGAAGTCCTCGAGGTCATCAACGATCAGGCCGTCCACATCACGAGAGAGGATCTTGGAGGTACGCCCCAACGCCAGCATCGAGGATGACTTCTGCCCGACACGCTTCTGTTGGGCAACCTTGATCTCCTTGTTCGACCATGGCTTGTTGGTTCCCCACCCTGGCTTGTACCGATCCCCTGGTGGAAGGGTGGCATGTATGAGCTCCTCGTTGGACTCGAGGTGATCCTTGACGGCACCCAACATCAGCTTGGCGACATCGGTGTTGGCAGCGACCCACATGATCCTGAACTCGGGATCCATTACGATGAGCCAGATACAGAACCGCACCAGGGTTTCCGACTTGCCATGTCGGGGCGGTGACAGGACAAGCTGCTTGGAGCCGGTGGCGAAGCATATGATGATGAGCCTGATCCACTCGAGGTGGAAGTCCTCGATGATCGGCCTCTTACCCTCAAGGGTGAAGTACCTCCTCGAGAACATGGCATAGGCCCGCACCAGGTAGTCCACGATCTCGTTGAACTCGTCGGTGCCCTCCTCCTTGTACCCAAGGTTCCTGAGCCTCTGCCACAACTCGGTCGGCAGCATGGCCCTGGTGAGTCGTGGTCTGCGCCACTCAGCGTGCTGCTTGTCCATTTCGGTCTGGTAGTACCACGCCTCCATGCCTCGGTTCACCGATGCGGGGGTGACACCATAGATCTCGGCAATAGCAGCCTGAGTGACGAGCCCATCGGCTATCCGTTGCCCATCCCCTGTCTCAGACAGTCTCTCATACACCTCTCCCCGTCTGAGATGGATCCCTGGTTCAGCACCGGCAACCTCCTTGTTCCTGGCCTTGGCAATCCCCACCTTCCTGACCCTCACCCGTTCCTGTGCGGCCATGACACTGTGCTCCCTCGAGCAATAGATCGCATTGGCCCTACGCCCAACGATCACACGATCACAGTTCGGCAACGCACATATCCGCTCATCAGAGCCATCACTCACAACCTGAGCCCTCAGATAGCGATATCGCTTCCTCGTAGGTGGAGTCCTATGGGTCTTGCAGTACTTGGCATTGTGATGATCCTTGATAAAGACCTCATCACACCCATCCTTACCACATACGATCTCATCACCTTTTGCTGCTGTCATACCGGTGACCATATCACGACTTGTATAGATTTGGAGCATGTGACTAGACTCATCGACAGCGGAGCCGTCCAAACAGCTCCGAAACAGAGTGTCTGAGGTCAAAAGTTTCCAGATACAGACACGAAGCCTACGTATAGGTATACCAAGGTACACATTGAGTATGGGGTAGGTCAGGTGAGCCTCTCGGCTCCCCATCACATGGAATCGAGGATCGATTCTCATGTGATGTCGAGCCGTTCTCACCAGACCCACCCATCCAATCACTTCCGCATCGAGCGGAAGTGATATGGCACTCAATATGTACACCCCGTCACAGCTAGGCAAGCACACGCCACCCCTCGCCGTCAGCGTAAGACGCTGACGGTTCCCTCGATGATCACGATCATCGAGGCGAGGACGCACCTTGTGCCACGCTCCCTGATAATGAGTCGGCTCCAGGAGCCGACACTCTTTATATCGTGCGGGCAAGCCGAGCTTGCCGCGCACAGGGGAGCGTGTCGCTTCATCGAGTTGGCCAAGCCAACTCGTGCGGTGCGTGTAGGTGGCTGCTAAGTGGCGGGCTGACCGCCGACACACAACTCCAATGCTCGGCGCAAGGGCGCAATCCTGCGCCCGCGCCTCTCCTATGGAGTGTCGGCTACCCGACCACTCACTCGCTGCTCCGACCGTAACACGCCGCGTCAAGCCGTCCGAGGGGCAACGGCGGTGTGACGACCCGCAGACGGGTCGTAAACACACACGCCTGCCCCTAACTCTTGAGGCTTGACCCGTCGTGTATCACGGTCGGCACCGAGTGAGGTGCCCGATGCACCTCGCAGATTGGAGTTGCGCTGATGCGTCAGTACAACCTATACCCACGCAACCGTCAGGGCGAGGTCGTCCTGCCCGATGAGGCCTACGAGGAGGCTCTCTACTCTCTCCCTCAAGGGTGGGAGTCGCTGTCCGAAGCGGAACTCAACCGCTGGCTCATCCACGAGATGATTGACAGGGGCAAGGTGGCTTCGGCTCAGCCCGAGAGCGACCAAGGTTGTCCCTCTGGGTGGTTCGAGTCGCGGAGAATCCCGACTCAGGCAAGATGGGAGGAGATCCACTCCGACCAACTCGACCTCGAGTCCCATCAACTCGTAGGTCGCCCTTCGGACAGCGACGGGTTCAAGTACGAGGTCAGTCCACGGTTGTACCACGACCACGAGTCCGCAGCAGGACGGGTCGCATGGTACGACGGGGAAGCGTTCCAGATGGAACAGCCGGTCGTCAC
>Ga0070749_10000402_pt1 | contig 29168 bp, 48 predicted proteins | sample VirMetDEL_Nov_18_FD_75180 | JGI IMG/M metagenome (GOLD analysis project Ga0070749, IMG submission 75180) | Aqueous microbial communities from the Delaware River and Bay under freshwater to marine salinity gradient to study organic matter... | ecosystem: Environmental > Aquatic > Marine >...
AAAACTCGTTTGGCCAATTGAATTAATAATGGCGGCAATTGATGAATGGGGTCAGGAAAGAGAAGGCGGAATATTAGAAAGTGCTGGTCGTATAGTGCTTGAAGCGATCAATAGTTTTATATTTGGATTTGTCGACTTAATAAAAGATTTTGTATCTTGGATTCTTGAAAAATTAGGATTTGAAGACGCAAGTGAGTGGTTAGACTCTTTCTCATTTAAAGATTTCTTCTCCGAAGTAATTGACGAAATGATGAATGCATTAAATAACTTTGGAAAATTTATCGGATATTTGGCTGCAAATATATTAGAAATGGTGCCAGGCGTCGGAAAGGGGTTTTCTGCTGTTATGGCAGATTATAATCCAGATACAGGAACTGCCTATACCGATGAGGAAAAAGAAAAAATAGCAAATGGAACATATGTTTCGCCAAAGAAAAAGGAAATGAACCCATTAATAGAAGAAGTGACTGTTACCGCGCAAAGAATACCAGAAGCAACTCCAGTTGCAACTGGAAAGGCAGGAAACGCGGCTAGGAGGGTGACTCAAGCGCAAGAATTAGAGGCGCAAACGCAAACTAATCAAGAAATGAGAGATGCTTCTCAAGTTGGATCTGTCTCGGTTAACTCGCCGTCGACAACAAATAATACGAATAATGTTTCGCAAAATATAGAAGCTGGGTCAATGTCTGATCCTCAAGATAGAAAAAATCTTTGGGGTAGAAGTCGTAACTGGAGATAAATTATGAATTTGTTAGATAAATGTGAAGTGCGGTTCGAACCAATTTCTGGTAGAGTTTACTGGATGTATGAGCGGGAAGATGGACCAGAAAAAGGAACTTTGTTTATGAGTTTAGTTCCACCTGGAACATGGAAAGCAGCTGCGCCCGATAATTGGATAAGACAATATTACTATGATTATAAAATGAGGCACGTTGGATCATTTAAATATATCTCCAAAGGCGAGTGGGAAGAAATTATAGAATAAAGAAAAAGGGGGACCGAAGTCCCCCATTTTTTTAGTCAGCTTGCGCCAACTTCTGGAAGTATGCCATAGTATCGTCTTCATCTTCATCAAAAGCTGACGAAGAAATTTCAGGTTCTGCAATCGAACGAATTGCAGGAGCTGATTGTACTTTATCCATAGCCACTTCTTGCTTCACTGTTCGCGGAGCAGATTCCCCGAGAACTTCCATCAGTTTAGTTTTAAGTTGATCATAAGTCTTGTAATTCTTAGGATCAATAAACTCATTGATGTCGTGAAGTTGATCGAGCACTTCTTGAAGTTCAGTTTCATCACCGCCAAGGAAAGTAGAAGGTGACTTGAACTCCGATCGATCATAATTACGATATCCCTCTACGTTTCGAATCTTCAGCTGGAAGTCAGCACCTTCCCAAAGGTCGAACGGATTAACAGGTTCTTCGCCTGGAAACTGGGGCTGCATAACATCCATAATTTTATCAAAGATTTTCTTACCGAATTGGAACATGAAAACCTTGCCTTCGTTAGAAGGATTACTAGGATCGCTAACAACATAAATGTTGCTTACATAATGAAGGCGACGCTTTTGCTGACGTGCGACTTCTTTATCAGCATCATTACCAGAGTTCCAAAGACGCGAATTTACTTCGCCGAGCGGATCGGATTGCCCGATAGAGGTCAGAGACTTTTCAATGTACCACTTACCAGTCGGACCTTTGAACCCGTGATCCCAGTATCGTACCCAAGGAAGTTCCGAACCTTCTGGACCAGGGAGAAAACGAATTACTGCATAACCATTACCTGCCTTATCGACAGTAGGTTTCCAGATTCGATCGTCAGCACCACGACTTTGTTCGCCACCGCCATTTACTTCTTGAGCAGCTTGAACCAGCTTGTCGATATTGAAACGCTTATTTTTGAGAGATGATAGTTGCATTGTATTTTCCTCGTATAACTGAAATATATTATCTTATCCACATAGCCATAACGACTATACTATTTAGTATACCGCAAGATTAGTCAAAAGGCAAGGTATTAGATTTTGGCATATAATTTAAATCCATCGCCTCAACCTCCAACTTGTCCTTTATAACACTACTGATATACTTCTTGACATCTTCGACCTCAAGATCGTTTTTTTCACAAATAATCAAAATCGCATCAATGTAACTTACTCGATTAGTTATTACTGTTTCTTCAATTAATTTTGTGAATTTTACCTTAGTGAGAAACCCTTCTGAAAAATCATTCATAATACTTTTACAATTCCTTTATATTCGAAAACATTGTTGATATCAAAAGTCAGCCAGTCTTTTTTATCAACATCATAACATGCCACAAATGTAGTTAACTGCAAAGGAGCATTATGATTTCTATCTGGTATTTTATCTTGCGACATAACAATATTAACTAAAGTTGCGTGTAAAGTCAATTCTTCTTTAGAATCTTTAAGAAGAATTTCAACAATCCCCTTGCGCATATCTCTTATAATAATTTCTTTGGTTATTTTCACTTTTTCGATCTTACCGTTACATTTTTAGGCAAATCTATTTTTGTATTAGGGTGTTTATGATATAAGACAAACTGCGTCTCTTTAAACTCTTTAAAAATAAAATTCCATATTGGTCGCCAGTTGTTTAATAGTTTATAATTATTTGTATTGGATCTGTCGCTATTCAAATACAAATCAGTTACACTGCGCATATTATGATCGAAAATAGAATCGAATCCATACATATGAACTTCAGTTGCTTCTAATTTATTACAAGCATAATGAGTCGCCATATGACCGCAATTAAAATTAGTTGCAGCAAAACTTGGATTCTCGGTACCAAGAGCAGCATATTTTGGAACATGTAAATAAAAATCACGAATATGACTCGCGTGTTTCATATAAAAAGAAGGTCTTTCTTGCATCCACATTTTTGGTCTATTACCAAGAACCCACCAATATTTGTCAAGATTCAAAGAACCTTCTGTAAGCGCAGCCATCATTTTAAAATCAACCATGATAGAAGCATATACATTATCTACTTCAAATGGCGGCATATTACAAACTAAGCGAATGCCTTTGCAATTATGATTAAAAAGCACAGCATTATCACCATTACCTAAAATATGTACAACCTTTGTCACTATTCTCTCCAATAATCTTTTATCCAAGGTTGGGGGTCATAATATATTATTTGCCCGTCTCTATTATTTTCAACACGTTCGACCATAGCCTGTTCAATGCTTGGGCGACCATGAAAACAAATTATAGAACAATCTTGTATGTTATTCGGATATACTTGATATTTGTAAGATTTCAACTGATTAGGAAATATTTTTTGTATTAATCTACGATCCTTTATAATTCCATCAAGATACTCGCCATCACCTCTATAATATTTTACAATGTATTCATACCGCATTATGAAATCTGACCAAACGTGAAAATAATTTTTCGGATCAAAAGACATAACCGCAGATTGTAGTTTATTTTTTAAATATGGTTGATGTTCGTTTACAGAACCGACATCTTCTATCGCAAGAAAATTATTTTTATTATATTGTAACAACCAATCGATATTATTACAAATAACTGTATCTAGGTCAAAATAGACAACTCTACTCTGGAAATTATATACGGGATTAAAAAGCTGAAGTTTATTCCACCAACCAACATAACCTGGAGGAACAATTTTTGTTTTAACGCCAGGTATATTTCTATCGCTCAAACAAAAAAATTCATGTTCAATGGTGGTATTTCTAGCAATCATGGCTTTCAATATTTGAACATATTTGGGAGAAAATTTTCTACCCACGGAAACACAAACAACACTAATCATATTAAATCTTCAAAATATCATAAGAATCTGGATTTTTTCTGTAACTATGTTTAGACAAACATCCTTTTTCTTTTTGTACAGTAGTAAATGTATCCAAAGCTGAAACTGGCCAAGGATAATATTCCTCGATAAAAGGAAACCTACGATTGCTAATAAACAAATCAGTAGGACCAGCTAAAATTTTCGCCTCTTGTATTAACACTCGCGCAGCATATGGTTTTATTCTATACGCATGCGCACCTGGCAAGTATTCTTTAGAAACCAATTTATTTACACCAATATAAGGCGGTATCTTATATTCACCATAACTGGGGTGTCCATACGATAATATACCTTGAAAATTAACATCTTTAATTTCATTATTCACTACAGCATCATGTTCAAATATAAGAAAATCTTGCTTACCCTCGGCGCACATTTTCCATAACTTATAATGAGAAGAAAAACAAGAAAGGACATTATCCCATCTAGAATACGGTCCTTTAAACCCAGCCAATGGTATACCCTCGGATTTAAGAAACGCTTCTGGCTTGTCTCTCGGCGTTACAGCATGGAAAGGATCGACCTGTATAGAAGAAAAAACAGCAGCAGATTTAATACATCTTTCTGCTGCCTTTTGGGAAGGTTCGCAATCTTTTATTGCAATTACATATGCTTTCATAGTTTAGTGGTCGAAATATTTTTTGGTTGTATTTTGGTATAAAACGTAGTTGTCACACCAAGTTCTTTAGGCAAAAGTTGCCTACACATAATAGCATCATTTGGCCAAGCCCCATAATCTTCTACTAAATTCAATAATGCTTTAGCTCCTTCTGGTTTTATATAGTATGCAGAATTTCCAGCTATTCCTTGCGGGATATTATCTTCGTCTACTTTTGGTGGACGAATAACTGTTTTATCTTTTTTGCTAAGAATAGTGTCGTAAAATAGTTTCGACTTTCTAGTTGCACCACGAGGATCATTAAGACCGATTATACTAAATGAAGAATCTGATAAAACTCGAATATCCAATTTATTAGAAAAAACAGCATCATGCTCGAAAATTAAAAAATTTTCTTTAGATTCAAAACAGTTCATCCACAAAGTATAATGCGACAAAAAACAAGCAATTCTTTTTTCAGGAGTTTGTGTTAAATACGCAGATTTTAGTAATCCAGTTTGAAAATCATTCACCGATCCCTTCCATGGATAATTCCAACGTAATCCATATTGCTTCATGAATTTATTGGTTTGCTCTGGCTGTATAGCGTCGAACCGTATTATTTCAAAATCGTTTTCAACTAGCTCAGAACTGCGTACAAATTGATTGCTCGCGGCAATAGAATATGGGTCATTTTTTAATACAATAACATAGGCTTTCATTATATACTCGCTAACAATTTATAATATTTTTTATACCATTCAACAAAATTATTTACTCCAACATTAATAGGAGTTTTCGGTCTATATCCCAATTTTTGTAGTTTAGTTGTATCGCTCCAGGTTTCAGTAGCATCGGCTGGATGTTTTGGACCATATTTTCTTTTAGCTTTAATATTTAATGACGATTCAATGGCATCAACAAAATGCTCTAGTTCAACTTGTTGACCGTATCCTATACAATATATATCGCGCTTAGTCATATTATTTACAACTAAGCCAATACCTTGAACAATATCATCTACATAAGTAAAATCGCGTTTCATAGCACCATAGTTAAACAAAGTAATTTCTTCGCCTTGGATAATACTTTTAGTGAAATCGAATAAAGCCATGTCTGGGCGACCATATGGACCATATACCGTGAAAAATCTCAAGCCAACTGCATTAGGAATGTTAGAAATATGAAACTGACTTTCATTAATTAGTTTAGTATACCCATATGGGTTTATTTGCAGTTTAAACGTATCGTGTTCATTCCAAGGTAATTCACATCCATGCATAACGCAACTTGTAGAAGCATAAATTACATTTTTTATATTATAAGTTTCACAAACTTCGATAAGATTCATGGTCCCAATAATATTGTTATCAACATATTCTTTAGCATGATCCATTGAATACCTAATACCAACCATTGCGGCAAGATGAATTACTAAATCTGGTTTAAAATTAAAAATTAATTTATCGATTTCATTTTTATATCTTAGATCTGCGAATTTACAATTAATATTTTTTTCTTCTAAAATTCTAGCCCGACTATGTTTTAAAAACGGATCGTAATAATTATTAAAATTATCCATACCAATAACTTGATGCCCTTCTTGGCACATTTTAAGCGCAGTATGAAACCCTATAAATCCAGCGATTCCTGTAATAAAAATTTTCATAAATTATCTTTTAATAAAATACACTATACATTAATAGTATTAATCTTTCAAATCTTTTGCCCCACAAATGTATGATCACTCCATCGAGCAGATCTTGGTTCCCATTCAGTACCAGGATCAATCCAATCTGCAATTACTTTCAACCCCACTTCCTCTGCGATCGCTTTAAAAGAATCAGGATAGTATCTCCAACAATCAATTTTATCATGCGGTTTACCAGTAGAAGGAGCAATTAAAATCATATATCGCCCAGTTTTTAAAACTCGCGTCAACTCAGCAGCAGAACGAAATGGATTTTTGATATGTTCAAATGTTTGCCCCGAAATAACTAGGTCAACTGATTCGTCAGGTAGGTCGATCTTATAAGGTTCGCTCATGAGGTGAGTGACATTCGGCGCGTCTTCAATATCAGCGATATAATAATTTTTACAAATATCAGCAAACAAGGATTTGTAAGAACGGTCGCGGTCTGGTTTGATGTTACGTCCACCAAGGTCTAAAATTGCGAGGTCTTTGCCTAATCTACTTCCAAGAATATCCCTCGCACGTTTCATGTTTTCATAAGAAGATGGATGCATCACCTTTCCTCGCTATTTAACACTTTAAATTTATTATGCTGATATACCTTACAAATATAAACTTTTTTTCCGAATTTTTCTTTCAGAAAATTAATCCAGTCGATCTCAATCTGAATATCAAAGTCTTTTAATTTTCTTCCATGAAACTCAATGTAAAACTCATCAATCCAATCAAAAAGCCATTCCTGTTTCATTTTTTCTAGGAGAGGAAACTCGCCTCCTTCAATATCCATCAACAGAAGTATTTTATTGTCTGGTGAGAATTTACTTTTCATCCACGTAGGAAAATCTATGGATTTTACATCTACCATCCCTTTGTTGCAGTTTACCTTACTACCGTCGAGAGAAGAATTGTTTAGATTTGGTCCGAGATACAAAGGCATCGTACCATCTTCAACAGAAGCAGCAACTTCCATGATATCAACTGTGACATTCATTGCAAACTTTTTACGCAATCGTTCGGCGCGAACAGGGTGCGCTTCCACAGCATATACATCCCAATCGCGCCCGTAGTGTTTGAAGAATTCGTCAATATCACCGCCATCTCCAGCACCTAAAAATATTGCTTTGTTATTGCTCATGTCAGCACCCAAAAGTTTTTCTTTGCTCCAGTGTCAAAGTCGTAACCCCACATATCAATGTCTGCTTTGTACCAATCAGCAACAATCTGAATGGTTTTGGGCGTATACATATCCATGTAACTACCTTTATTAAGATCAGTCACATTTCTCGCCCGAGACATTTTCGGAATACGAAAATAAGCGCAAAGGTCTTGATTCAGTTTCTCGAATCTCAAACAGTCGCAACGAATATTACCCTTTTCATCTGTAACATAATCGTATGCAGGATACCAACCGCGAATAGCACGGTGCCACATATACTCCATGCCACCCCATTTGTGACGGTCTTCGAGGAACTCTTCAAATGAGTTAATAGGATGTTTACCTACGGGTTCTTTCTTTTCCACCTCAATTACTTTCTTTGCAAAGAAATAGCGAGATACAACTCGGTCCCATGGATTGCGAATAATAGCAAATGCATCATAAGCACTAGTAAGAGAAGGTTTCCAGTCGCGCCACCTAGCATGTTCGAAACCATGATGGTCTCCAATTTTATTCATATGTTCATACACGGCATTACTGTATTGTTTACTTTTGTGATTCTCGGGGAGTGCAGTAATAATACGATCAATTAGCATTGGACTCCTACGAATCGTCATACCAGCATTTTTAGGAATGTGCACAAACAATTTTCGATCAAGTAACATTCTTCATTAGCTCCTCAATATTCTCGCCTTTGTTCGGCAACCGATCTTTTAAAAAGAAATGCACGAAATATGCTTCTTCTATTTTACCATTCTCTAGGGCTGTGTATAAACTATTATATTTCCAATCTAGATGTTTAATTCGTATTTTTTCTTTTTTCACCCACCAGTTTAAAAGAGTTTGATCAGTAGACCACTTCCATGCGCCCAACCCATCAATAAATCTTTGGAACTCATTACGGTTTAAAAATTCTCTAGGAGTTTGCCCCTTTAAATATTTTGCGAATGATTTATTTAATAGCATTAACCCCATATTATAAAATTCTGCACCGCTATCGTTCCATTTCCAATCAACATCTTTTAAGTTAGAATATTGCATACGTGTATAGTTTTGCAATTTACTTTGATATTGACTATTAATTGGCATTTCGCGTTCGCAAACAGCAGCAAAATCAATTTCTTCAGTAAGTTCTTCAAAAATATTAGGAGCGTTATCTCGAATGTATATATCGGCGTCTATAATGGCAATTTGATCGTATCTATCGAAATATCCAAAGGCATTTTCTTTTTCGTAGATAGGAAGGAATCCGCCATGTTTTTCATATGATTCTTTGCTACGATTTGTGGCAAAGACATCTGGCTTTATTCGTAGTATCGGTTTGGTTTGTACGATATGTTCGAGGTCAAATTGTTTACAGTATTGAGATACCGAATCAATACAATGAGTGTATAATTTAGAAGGTTTGCCGACGGCAACCTGATATACCATTCGCTTCATAAATCACCAATAATTATTTTGTTTTATTTATTGCTTTTAGAATATGCCTGTGTACCGAAAAAAGCAGCAACTACAGCAGCAACTGAAACAAAGTAAGTTGGTGCCATATCGCCCAAAATTTCGCATGCTTTATCTAAACCAACTACATCCGCAATAACAACAGCAAAGGGATACAATAACATGCCAAATAACGCGAACCAAGTCATATTACGCTGCGCATCACGCATAGCATCTGCATCTTCGAGTTCTTTGCGTTTAAACTCTAGATATATCTGATATTCTTCTTTTGAAATATGACCGTCGCCATTGACGTCAGCGTCTTTTACACAACTGACGTCAATAGTTTTTGTTTCTTCCATGTCACTCTCCTTTAACGAAGGAGAAGAGTCATAGTTACTATGCGTGAGTCAGTTTAACCTCACGCGCATCAAATCTTTCTTCCCTATCGAGACCATGCATACGCAATTGTCGACCTTCCTTCGCATAATTTTTATGTTTATTTTTCTTTTTATTGCGGGGATCATGCCGAGAATATTTCGCCACTTTTCATCAACTCCTATTTATACCTTTTCGAGCCTTTTCATTAAACGCTCTGCTCTATTCGTGACTTGCCTGTACCAAACAGAGTCACGCCCTTCCAATGCTGCGGTTCTCCAATCATTTTTAGCAATCGCAGCGTTGAATTTCTTAAACTTTGACAACCTCGGACGACCAAGATTAAAAACCATATTAACTAGTATTTCTTGAACTTCTTCTGGCAGAGAAGAAAAATTATTATAAAGTTTCTTGCATTCGGAAACAGTAACACTCAAATCTTTTTCAAAGAGTTCATTGACCCTTTCTTCGCTAACTTTCGTTCCAACTGCCTTACCGTGTTCCGCTTCACCTTCCAAAATTAAATGACCGATTCCACAAGTAGGATATCCGAGGTGATCGAGATATATTTCATATTTTACACCTTCATCATACTTTAGCTGCTCTCGTAATCGTTCAGTATTCATTAGTTAATAAATCCATTTGTTCTTTCCATCATTTCCTTCGTCATTATATAATCTCTAACAAAATCAGACCTAACAATATCCTGCCACTTAAATTCTATTATACTAAAATTATTGAGAAGTTCAACTATTTTTAAGAATTGATTTAATCCTTCTTTATCACCATTTTTCACAAAATCAGACTGATAATAATCGCCGCAAAATATAATTCTTGTATCAAGCCCAACTCGCGTAATCACAGAATCTAATTCATGAAAAGTTAGATTCTGCATCTCGTCAACTATTATGATAGAATCATCAAAGGTGGTGCCTCTGATGAATGAAGTTGAATGAAATTCAATAACTCCGTTTTCTATCAGATTTTGATATGCGCCAGATTGATCGAACAGCTCTTCGCATATTGCGATATATGGCGCGACATAAGGAAATAATTTTTCTTCTATAGTTCCAGGAAGGAATCCAACCTCTCGAGTAGGCACCACAGAACGAATAATATGTATCTTACCCCATGGCGTAGACTTATCTAAAACGTCCTCTAAAGCGAGATACAGGGCTGTAAAAGTCTTACCAGTACCAGCTGATCCATTAAGAACTAGATGATGTTTTTCTTGTTTCCAGGCTTCTCGAGCCAGCTTTTGATTTTTTGTAATAGCTTCGAATGTTTGCAAATCATCGATTCGCAACTTGCGATTGTTTTGTTGTTTTTCTCTCATCAGTACGTCTTAATTGTATTAGATTTGCCAGAACCCTTTTTGATATTCTTCAAGTGATTTCTCCAATCACCAGAAGTCTTTCCTAATGTCCCGCCATTCTGAGATATGAATCCATGACCATTAGTAATTTCTTGAACATAACCTTGTTCTTTCATTTCTTCGTATTTTGAAATAGAGATCATGTATTCTTCAACTTCACCCGTTTCAGGATGTTTCAAATTATAAATTGGCATATTTTCTCCGTATATCCAACCGCTCCGACCGACAAGTCTTATTATATATCCTAACGCAGAATTAGTCAAATCCCCGCCGAAACGGGGATTTGTCTAGATATTGGATCACCTTCCTTATTGTTCTTGTAGTTCCGAAATAATTTGATCGAGATATAACCGTTTTCGGTTGATTTTATATGCTAATTCGTCCCTCCCTTTCCCAGTAAGTTTTCGGACATAATTTTGCAACTCTTTACTGTCTTTTTTAAGACGCTCGAGTTGTGATTCCTGCATACACTACTCCTTTATCAAGTTGTTATTATTATTTTACAATAAGGTTTGGAAATGCCTCCTTAACTAGTTGCTTAGTTAGCCCTTTGGTGGTCGACTTCTTATTGATCATTTCAATAAGGATTTCCGCATCACGAGGATGCACTGCTTCCAAAATTCCAATAAACATTGTTTCCCTACGAAGCGGAATAAGTTGATCGCTCGCCTTACTTTTTACAAGATATTGGAGTTTTGTATTCTGTTTATGCCAAGAAGAAGGATAAGACTCTTCTCGGTTGGGTGTATATGGCGGTTTACCTTCTGGTAGGTTAAACGCTATAGTTTCGTCAAAGACGCATCGTAGATAATCGGTCAAAGATGCATACCTATTATTTCGTAAAATTTTAATTTTATCTTCGGTCGTTTCTGCTTTTTCAACCGCAGCCAAAATTTCAAATAATTCTAACTTTCTGTTTGATTGATTTTCAGTAATCATAAAAGAGTTCCTATATCAAATTATTTATATTTTCAGATGTTTCCGATTGATGCGACAATTAATGATACCATTATAATAATCTTCCCTTAATAAAACATCCCGATCGAACTGCTCCTTGGCTTCATAGTAGGAGCACTCCCCTTTAGACTTGCAGAGGCGCAGTATCTCGCGCTGGAAGGCGCTCTCGCCCTGTTCTTGTAGTATACCCTTAACGAGCTCCGAAGACCCGTAGTAGGCTCTCCAGTCGCTCTCTATGCGGACTCTTTTTCGCCTTTTACGGGTTTTGGTGACGGGGAGAATTTTTTTATTATGAAATAGTTTCTTTCCGATATATTTCATATCTGTTCGAATTTCAGTTATGCAATAAACAAACCCGATGTACTCTTCAAGAAAAGTATCATCGGGTTCGAAGTTTTCACCTTTATAGATCCAGCTCATTCAAAATCAACTTCTTCACCACACATTGGACAAAAAGAAGGTTTTTCATCAATCTCATCGACTGTAATTTTAGACCTAACATCACAAATTTCGCAAGTGATTGCGTATGTTATTGTTTCATCTTCCATATTAGCCAGCTGCCCCCCATACATCTTTCCAATCGCCTGTAAGCGCACCTCTTGCATAATCTGTTGCGCGATTTTCGAAAAAATTAGTGTGAGTGGGCGCATTAATCATTTCCTCAACCCATAACAATGGGTTTTTCTTAACCTTGAAAATACCCTTCAACCCTAAACTAATCAAACGGCGATCGGCGATGTACCTAATATATTGTTTAACTTCTTCGGGTTTTAACCCTTCCATCGGTCCCATAGCAAATGCCAAATCAATAAACTTGTCTTCAAGTTCTACCATTTTCTCAGCAATAGTATATATTTGAGATTTTAAAGTATCATTCCAAAGTTCAATATTCTCTTCAATATAAATCCTAAACAACTTAATCATAGATTCAGCATGCATCGTCTCATCAACGATCGACCATGTTACAATCTGTCCCATACCTTTCATTTTACCGTGGCGTGGAAAATTAAGAAGCATGATAAAAGAAGAGAATAACTGCATGCCTTCAGTAAAAGCTGAAAATGCCGCAATATTTGTTGCTACTGATTCTTTCGTTCCATTAGCATTGGCAAGATTAATAAAATAATCGTGTTTATCGCGCATTGCCTCGTACTCTAGAAACTCATTATAGGTTGATTCGGGCATACCCAAGGTTTCTATAAGGTGAGAGTATGCAGCAACGTGTAGAGCTTCTCTCGCAGCGAAACCAGCGAGCATCATACGAACCTCTGGTTGCGGGAAATATGGCAAGTAATTTGTAACATAACCACCCGCAACATCGATATCACCCTGAGTGAAAAAACGAAATATATTTGTTAAAAATGCCTTTTCTTCGCTAGAAAGTTTATTCTTCCAATCTTTGACGTCTTCTGCCATTGGAACTTCAGTGTGTAGCCAATGAGATTGCTCGTGCTTCAACCAAGCATCGTATGCCCAAGGATAGTTAAATGGCTTAAAATAAGTTCTTGTGTCGGTTAATTTTTTAGACATTACAATTTACCTTCGAGTAATTCATCCCATTCTTTAGTTGCATATAGCTCAACCATATCTTGATACCCGCCAATATACTTATCACCAAAATATATTTGAGGCACTATACCAATCGCTTTGTGCTCTTCAATATATTTAATGTCAAGTGCTTTTAAAAATAGTTTTGCATTATTGCAAAACTTGCAATCGTCTCTTGATTTTATCAATACTCTCATATTAACCTTCACAAGCAATACAACTATTATCGTCTATTAAAGATTGCATATCAATCTCTTTAATCACCTCGCGCTCAATTCGCTTAGAAATTTTATCAGCCTTACCCAATTTTTCTGAACGACAATAATACAGAGTCTTTAGACCATGTTTCCATGCCATATAATGAATAGCATGAAGATAAACGATATTCACGTCTGGTCTAAAGAAAAGATTGACAGATTGCGCTTGGTCGATAAAATTTTGTCGATCAGCAGCATGTTCAATCACCCAACGCTGATCAATTTCCATTGCTGTTTTATAAACGTCTTTGTTCCAATCATCAAGAATTTTCAAGTGTTGCACAGAGCCATCATTAGCGATGATACTGGACCAGATTTCATCATAATCAAGTTTAGAATCTTCAACGCATTTTGCTTTTATCAAAATATCAAGATACTTGTTCTTATTTAAGAAGGATCCCGAGAGTGTGTCTTGTCTGTAAGCATTTGCTCTAAACGGTTCGATAGAAGGCGAAGTATTACCCATAATAATAGAGGAAGAGGCATTAGGGGCAATAGCCATAAGATGACTAAACCGTTTTCCTGTACCTTTTGCATCAGGCGCTTCTCCTCGCTCCACACCCAATTCCAAATTCGCTTCATCCAGTTTGCTCCGTATATGTTTAAACATACGCATGTTAGCGCCTTTCGCCATAGCAGATTCCCACGGGAAATTTTTGCGTTGAAGATACGCATGAAACCCTAATGCACCAATACCAATAGATCTTTCTCTAGTAGCTGAAAATTTAGCACGACTTACTGAATCGGGAGCTTTATCAATAAAATGCTGCAAAACATTATCTAGCATTTCGGCAACATCTTTAAGAAATAAATCGTTCTTGGACCAAGAATCATAATATTCAAGATTGACCGAAGATAGGCAACAAACAGCTGTGCGTTCTTCATTAGTCGGTAGAATTATCTCGGAACAAAGATTAGATTGATGAATTTTCAAACCAAGTTTCTTTTGGAATTCTGGCAGAAACTTATTACTTGTATCAATAAAATGCAAATACGGCTCGCCAGTTTCCATGCGGAGTTCTAGAATTTTTTGCCACAAAGATTTGGCTGATACAGTTTCCCTAACTTCACCACTATGTGGGTCGCACAGATTCCAACCGTCATCGGCATCTGGATCTTTCATACAGCGTTCGATAATTTGCATGAACCTATCGCTAATATTAATGCCATGATGTAAATTGAGGCAACGTACATTTTGATCGCCCGTAGGTTTCCTCATCTCGAGGAACATCATAATGTCAGGGTGACTGATGTCCAAATAAGCAGCGTAGCTACCCCTGCGAGTCCGACCCTGACGATAAGCGAGCGAAGAGGCATCGTATGTTTTAAGGTGGGGCATAACACCGACTGACTTATCATCAGCAGCACGAATCCCAAAACCGATACCAACACCGCCACCAAGCATTGATAACCAATTAGTTTCCGACAGATTAGCAACTAGTCCCTCCGCAGTATCGTCAATATAGTTTAGAAAACAAGAGATTGGCATGCCTCTCTTAGATCTACCGTATGACAAAATCGGGGTCGAATACGAAAGCCAATGCTTGCTTGCATATTCATACAATCTTTGTGCATGTTCAATATTACTTGAAAATGCGTTACTTACGAAAGCAAACCTTTCTTGAGGAGAAGTCTCGCTTTCGCGCATATAACTTTCTTGTAATCTTTGAATTCCTAGTTTATCAAACAAAGAATCTCTAGCAAGATCAATTTCAATTCCTAAATACTCTTTTTTCATACACTTCTCTTCAGATTCATTTATTTTATAGATAAAAAAACAAGAGGTATACTCTTGTTAAATAATTATACTACTATTTTAACGAAATAACAAATTCATTTTACAAGCCTTTTTCGAGTTCCGTTAACTTCTATATAGTTTCTTGTTAATACTTTAGTTTTGCGTTTTTTCTTTGGACCCATATCGGCAGTATCATGGGGGATTCCTGCGTCAGCAGCAGTCATTGCTTCTTCTCGTATTTGTTTAAAATATTTCATTTAATGAGTTCTCCAACAGTAATATACAATTTTTGATTTGTTGGTAAATGTACTGCTTCGTAGATAGCCAATCCCATAATTCTACCTACAGGATATGATTCTGGCAATATTTTAATTTTATCATATCTATTGACAATTTGTTCGCAAGTAGAATTTATCGCCCTTTCTTCGCGGATCTTATAAACCCCAGGCGATAACATTTCATCATCAAGAACAAACCATTGAGTTTGTTCATTCAAAAAATCTAGCGGATCAATACCAGACTCTTTAATGATTTTATTGATACTTTTTTCCGATAAATTAAGATGCTCTTTTATAAGAAAGAGAGCAGCGGCATAAGAAGCAATTGTAGTGGAACCCAAAGGTATTTTATTCAAAAGCCTTTTTAAACTGAAAACCAATCTATGGAAATAATTATATGCAGATTTTTCAGTAGCTGTTTCGACTTTTTTTGATTTGATGCGCTTACCGTTTTCGTCAATAATCCCCAATTTGAAAGCATTAGTTTCTTTCCAAGGAGTAGTAAGCAATCTTAAAAATCTAAGAGTATAAACTAAATCGCCTGCTCTAGATAATGCACCCATTATGGTATCTTCCTTAATTGCTCTACCACCAAACTATCCATTTTTATATCAGTATATTTATCTGCTGTTATAACCTTTAAGAACACCAAGAATGGTTTTACTACAGACCAATCGTTTTTCTCAATTTTATATTCTAGCATTTTAAGACCAGATTCAATACCAAATGCATTGAATATAATAGTAAAATGGTTTAACATTAACCTTTCGGATAACTCACCATACTGCACATAACGATTAATCAGTCTTTTTAAATATTTGAAACGATTCAAATCATCATAGAATTCTTCTGCATCTATGCATCTAGGATTGTGATAGTTCCTAGCAGCATAGAGCAGAAAATTATTATCATCTAGCGGTTCAAAAATTTGCATTCAAAGATCAGCCACACTTTTTATTATATAGTATGGCTAAACGACTAGTCAAATTTTTGAATGAGGAAGTCCTTAATCATATCGACTTTTGTTTTACGCTTGTCGAGTTCAATATTAAATTCTCTTGCGAATTCCTCGATTTTATCTTTAGTCATTTTTTTAAGTTTAGCTTCAAGTTCATCAGCTTTTTGTTCAATTTCATCATTTAACTGTTCGACTTCTTCGATGACTTTTTCAATATTTTCATCAATATTTTCTTTCACTTCATCAAATATTTCTTTTATATTTTGCCGATCGCCTACAAAACGATAGCAAATATATCCACATACACCGAGAATAACGAAAGTTATTATTGTTAAAATAATATCCATAATATACCCCCTTACTTAAACGCCTTTCGGCTGCTTAGAATCGCCATTGTTCAAATTATCGCCATTTCTTCCCTTAGATTGCGCTTTCGCTTTTGATGCTATAAAAACGTCTTTAACGGCTTGATCATAAGTAGTAATATCGGCATGCTTAGGGTTTCCGACATTATTGTCGGTTGCCATTTTTTTGCTATTAGCTCCCTTGAATTTATCAAGCATTGTTTCTGGAGGTGTAGCATTTTTAGTTTGCTTATTTGTTTCGCTCACGAAAGTTTTAAATTTGACCAATTTTAATTCACCCATCTGTTCGACTTCTTCTTTGCGAAACTTAACTCTAGGGTCATCCTTCTTTAGTTTCTTTGGAACAGTTCTACCATACTTGTCTTTTGTATAATCTTTGTCACCAAAGTCACTCAACGAAACAACTGGAGTGCCTTTAATTGCTGCTTCATCAAACTCTTCAACTTCTTCCTTTTGGAGCATACCTTCTCCATTGCATTGTCCACAACAATCTGGCGTTCCGCAATTATTATGTTCAATTTCTTCTTTGCGAAGGTTGCCTAAATCGTCAGCATCGATATCACCGTCTTTATCGGTATCCATATGCTTCTTTTGTTTAGCAGAAAGTTTTTTCTCTTGAACTTCTTGCCAAGCAGCAAAAATATTTTTAATAATTTTCTTATCCATTTGTAACTCCGAAAAAAACGGTTTATATAGCTATTTATACGATTAAATATGCCTGCTAATTTGAGACACTATAGCACCGACAACAGAAGCACCAATGATCCAAATAACCTTAGTCAACATAGATACTGTTGTCGTATTTTCTTCTACTTGATTAGAAAGTTCATCTATTTTTTCTGACTGCCTATTCGCTCTTTCATGATAATTAATCATTATTTTATCAATATTTGCTAATTTTTCTTCAGCCCTGGCAATAGAAATCATAGCATTAGATAACTGATCTATTTTATTTTCAATTCTATTGAGCCTATCGTTAGTTTCGAAAGAATCTACTCTCCTTTCTGGTCCTCTATAATTCTCTGGCATTTACTAGATTCCTATTATTTTTATTTTACTGCAGCAATCCGTATACTGCTTTTATGCCATTAATTATTTTTTGTGCGATGATTTTATCATCTTCTAAGTCTAACTTAGAATAAATTTTTTCTATATCAGTCGCATCTTCTAAGAGTTCTTTATACTCATCTTGAGTAAGTTCTCCAGTTTCGCGTAAGAGCTCTATTTCACTAATCTTTTCTTGAACATGTTCTAGTAATTCTTCAACACTGATCACGCCTTAATTCTCCCGCCGAATACTTCTAATGCTTTTTCTGTTATATCGTGTATACTTTGTCTTTTTAATTTACAGTACATAGCACTCGGCGTTTCCTTTTGGCTCATCTCATCAGCTAGATCAGTGATTTCTTTATAAATTTCTGCGATATTACTATTCAACGTATATCGGCTGTATACACTCAACACTTCAGATTGAACCAGTATTCGTTCAATCTTTTCTTTATTACACCATTCTTGTTTATCACTAGAAGGTTTACTTATAACATTTAATTCCGCAAGCCTATCGAATTCTACATTATCGAATCCGCTAGGAATAAACTGCCCAAAACTACAAGAAGTTATGGAAATAACAAATAATAGTATCCCCAAATGCCTCATTTTTGAGAGCGTAATTTTCTAATTACTCCAATCCTGAACCTTCTTTTATCTTCTGGTTTTTCTAACTTATCATGAGCCGAAAGCAATTTATTAACTACAGTATGATGAACTTTAACGCTACGAGTTGGACTTACTCGAACATCATGATGCCCTGGACCGTAATCAGCTGCTTTTCTCAATTGCGCAACGATATGTTTATCAGAAGGATCAGCTGAACCAACTCTTGTTTTACCAGTAGAAGTTTTACTAACTGGTTTTGCTGGCGCTGGAGTAGCCTTCTTTGCTTCTCTTTCTCTTTTAAGTTGCGCTTGCGCTTGAATTTTGAGTTTACGGTGTTCGTCGGCAGATAAATTTCTACCGCCACTTAATTTGCGGATTCTATCTATTACTTTTTGTGATGCTTCTCGAACTTGCTCAACTTCTTCTGGCAACTTTCGCTTATAGTTCATCGTAACCTGCGAGGCTGTTTTGCTAATGCCTTTCTCTCTTGCCTTCTTAGCAGCCTTCTCACGATCAACTACACCAGGACCCATACCTTTATCTTTAGAACCTGGATCATTCTTATCGGCTTGAGCCTGACGCTCTGATGCCTTGCGAGCTTGATAGGCTTTGCCCTTTTCGCCAGTAGGAAGCATCCAACGCATTTCTTTTTCCTCAATCTGTTCTACTTCTTCATGCATATCACGAAGTTTTTCGTACTTGTCCAGCAGCTCTTTATGCTTAGCAATATCAGTTGACTTCATTGCGTAGCGAGCAGTCTTGGCATTATCGAGATGATACTTAGCCATTTTATGATCACCACGTTCATGGGCAGCAATTGCTTTCTTCATTGTAGGAGCAAACGCTGCCTCATCAAGTTCAACTTCTTCTTTCATATGCTTCGCCCGAATCTTCGCAAGAATAGCACCTGCAACTTTTTCGCCACGCTCTTTAGAACCATATCTTTCTGCTGCTTTAGAAGCAATCTTATTAAACATTTTTCCTGGCTTGCCGATATCTTTGCCAGCCCGAGCAGCCTTAGCGGAATATGCTGCTTCGCTAACCGATTCTTTAATCGAACGACTTTGAATAGCGTCAAGCATCCATTGCTTCTTATTAAACTGATCAATCGTATCTTGTAAATAATTAGCCAAGCCAGAATTACCAAGCATTTCTGCTAGAATATTGGCTGTTTCTAAAATAGAAAGAATTCTTTGATTGTCTTGCGAAAGTTCATCTAACATCTGTAATGCATTAGTCGCATTCGTATCTTCATCAATAACAGAAAGAGAAGTGAACTCGGACAACGAACCAGGCGCACGAACATTCAAAGTACGAATCTGCTCGGCTATTCTATCGATATGCCCGTCTACAAATGAATAGTATTCGCCTAAAAATTCATGATATTGTACGAAATCTGGACCTTGTACGTTCCAGTGAAAATTTTGTGCCTTTGTAGATAATACAGAAGCAGAACCCAATAGCCTTTTCATAGATTCTATTAAAGAAGGAGAAGAAACCGCTTCAGAAATATTCTGCATACTTTCTTTTACACCACGCTTGGCAGAAAGATAAGCGGCAATAGCCATGTCGCGTCGTTCTTTATCGCTCTTACCAGAAAATTGCGGAGCATCTGATTTTTTAAAATCGTCGATCCAAGCACCGATACCCTGCGAAACGGAAAGTTTTTCTAGAACAGCGCCTTTATGTTTTAATTCTCCGCTTTTCATAGCCTTCTTCCTATCCTTATGAGTGGCTGATTTATTAAATCTATTTAGGTTTTTCGCAACTGGGTTTATTTTGCCTTTCATTTGTATGCAAGACCAATTTTAGTATGCTGTTTTTCTTTTTTGTATTTTTTCAGTAGAATTGGCGTTAGATTTTTCTTTTCGGTTCCAGTAACTTCGTCTGGCGTTTTCTCTAAATTATCCACATCAGAATCGTTATCAGCATCAACATTCTTTTTGTAGTGTTGTTTGATATGCTTCAAATTATTGTTTATATAAAAATGATGAAGTAAAGAACCTCTATCTTCTTTAATAAATTCTTTAAAACTTTTCATTCTTTTATCTCTATTTTTAAATTATTAAAACCAGGAATAATTCTATGATACAGCATTGATGGAATATGGTATTCTTTACCTTCGATCATTTCTACAGGCAAATCGCCGTTATACTGTAACTGCCAACCCTGTCCCTCTATCACCTTAACCTTTCTATCTTTTTTATCTCTATGCCACACAAACTCTTCAATGTCGCTCGAACGATCGAATGACCTTAATCTTCCATTCTGAACATATGGCTTACCAGAAATACGATCCGCCACCGCTCAATCCTAGTTGATTCGCATACCTGGGTAATCTACATGCCCAATATGCAGCAGTTGTTTTGTCATTTTGTTGCGAACATTTATGCCTTGCAGCAAAACTTTTTCTTGCTTCTGGATTATTTATTTTAACTTTTAAACCAGTTGTATCGCCCCAACTTACTTTCTTTACATTTCCCGTTGAAGGATCTTTAACATAAACATAGAACTTTTTAGGACCACCCTTTTTGGGTTTATTCAGTTCAACGTCTTTTTCCTCAGAAAGATCTTCAAGCATTGGTCTTTCAAGAGGGACCATTCTGCCTTCATACTCAGCAAACTTTGGCTGCGTATTAAAATCTGGCTCTCGACAACCATCACAACACGTTTCTTCGAAAAAAGTTTTAAATGATTTCACTCGTATTTTTCCTCAGCATCTTTGTCTACAACTTTTCTAGAAGCAGGTACCATTCTAACTTTTCTCTTACCAGTGCGCGGATCTAAATATATTTCTGGCTTTTTATCTGCGCTTTGAACTTCGTGTTCTTTTAAAGAAGCACGCCATTCACGAAATTCCTTAATTTTCTTTTTACCTTTCCTTTCCCCAGGAGTTACCTCTTTAGCATATTCCGTGGAATCGTCAGTACCCCATTCGTGTTTTTGCGGGGAATATGCCTCTGGTACTTCACCGCTTTTAATTGCGTCGCGAAAAACAGCTCGTACTTGAGATTGTGGCATTCTATCAATTGACTGAATATCATCTGCCTTTTTAAGAATTCTACGCAAATTGGTTTTTATTTCCGCTGCACTCGATGCTTGAATAATCATCAAAGGCAGACCAGCAACTCTAACAGCGTAATATGGATCTGTCATTTTTCTTCCCTCGAAACCGCAATATTATCTACCATATTTGGGTATGGTCGTCCTGCATTTTTTGCTCTACGTTTCGCTAAAGCGATTTGCGCTTTAGAAAGAGAGCCTTTTTTCTTAGAATCTGGCATAGGTTTATCCCAGATCTCTTTTTTTTCTTCTACCTTTTCAACAGAATCTAACCATCTTCTGATTGCCTTATTTTCTTGAGTTTCGACAATAACATAATTACTCCCGAGCCAAGTAATCTTGCCGAACTCAGAAGTTTCTTTGATACGAACCGAATCGCCGATGTTAAACAAATCGCCTTTTACATATTTTTCTCTTTGCTCGGAAACAGGATTAAGAGAAATATGCCGTTTGAATTCTTTTTCTTCGGCTAATCCCATCGCAGAACGAATATCATTAAACATTTTCTTTGTTTCTTTAGTGCTCAAAGAAGAAGGAACACCCTGACTAAAAGAAACAAAGTCATTATCCTTAGCAGCCTTTCTTTGCTTGCTCGCAGACATCCCGCTAATATCATCAGCGTCTGGATCCCTCTCACCAGCAGAAATTACATTAATCGTTTTAAAATTATAAAAACCGTTCTTAATTTTGACGCCATTATATTTGTTAAGAAGGACATCGAATTCTCTGACCCGATCAGAACCAACGACCATGGTAATACTTTTATATCCCTGATCGTATAAACTAACCATGGCGTCAATAAATGTTTTGATATTTTTATTAATCATAATTTTCCGAGCATGTTTAGGAAACATTTTTCGGACATATTTGACTTTACTTGAGTACGAAAGAGGATTTTTATTCTTATCTTGTGATTGTGAAACAAAAACAAAATATGGATTTTTACCAGCAGCAGAAGAAAGTTTATCTAAAAGTTTTTCGTGCCCGATAGTTGGCGGGTTCATCCTACCGAAAGTAAAATAAACCTCTTTATTTTCTTCTGTTAAAAAATCCTTGAACGAATGTATCATATAATTTACTTACCGTCATCGTCACTTTTTGATGTTCTTCTTTGAATATCTTGCTTTCTAACTTTTGGCAAGAGCCTCAAGGCAATTTTATCAATCCTACCTTTCATCTTATCTAGTCGTTTTTCAATCTCTTGTCTTCTTGCGTAGGATAATTCATCTTTTGGAGTATTTTTCGATAATTTATTGAACAGCATTTTTCTTGCTTGTTTTCTTGCACGAGTTTTTAACCTTGGTAGATCAGCAGCTCTTTTCATACGAATTTTTTTCTTCAGCTGGATCCTTGGGGCGAGCCTCTTAAACATAATAGACTTTTTACGTCTTTGTTGAAGAGACAACGCTTCTTCTACTTGCTCAAGATCAGTTTCTTCTGGTACGCAGTTAGGCACTTCTTTGCCGTTTTTCTTTTTCTTGCCGACCATCTTGTACTCGTTCCAACATGGATCGTCTTCCATTTTAGCTTCGCCGACCATACCTGTTTTGCGCTTCTTAGCACGATATGAAATGAGTTCTGGCATTCCTGGCGTATAATCTACCGTCAAGAAATCTTTGAATGACAATTTACTAAAGTTGTCCATATATGTCCTTTGGCTAATTCCATTAATTTCTAGTTGGTTTATCCCAACCTTTTAATACATCTGGTGAAAAGTTATTGTATGAGAATTCCATACGATTAACTAATTTCACCGCATCACCACCAAGTATATCAATTGCTACATAACCTTCTGCGCCAGTTACTTTATAACCTTTGCGCGTCTTAACAAACGTATCTACGTTTTTGAGACTATTCAATTTATTTATAAGAATTAATTTTGCGAATACGATCTCTCTTTGTAAATCAAACATCGCAACAATAGATTTATTATTTTCGATAGAAAAGAAATCCAATATGTCGTTCAATTTTTTTCGTTGCGTTTCTTGTCCCGCTAACGTCTTTCTATTTGCAATTTCTTTTCTAAATCTTGACCGTATCCATTTTATCAAATTAGCAGTATGTGCTCTGCTATTTACAATTACAGTTCCCGCACGAACGTGTTCATTATTAAATTGTTCAATTAATCTTGCTAGTTCTGGGTTAGATTCTAACCTTCTCAAAACACTGCCAGATATTTTATTAAAAAGAATACCCGCATTTGAAAGGTGCGTGTTAACTTCTTCAGTTTGTTCTTTGGATAAAGTAACACCAGTCAAATCTTTTAACATTGCGTCTTGTGACCAAACATTCTTACTTTTTCTAAAAGAAGAAACATTCACGCCATATGATGCGCGCATATTTTCAAACGAGTCACCGATATATGTTGTATGCCAAACAATACCAATTTTTGCTGCTTTAATTTCTTTCGCTTCTTCACTATCAGCATCAACAGCGTATACAATTGTATTTGGATGGAAAGTAATATACACTTTACCACCTATTTTCTTTCTTGTTATATCATTTTTACTGAAAAGAAAATCGCCTTGGACTACTCCAGTTATACCAAGTTCTGGTAGATACTTTAATGCGTCTTTTAATTTAGCAGCAAGATCACCAGAAGTATCAGTATCAATTTCAGCATCAGTTTTATATACCTTTGGATTCTTATTAAAGATACCTTTCTTAGCCACAAAAAATTTACCATCGCGTGGATCAATGCCAGCAAAAATTGCAGGAGCACCGTCCCATTTTACAGATACGCTACCTTGATGCACGCCAGCTAACATATCGCGAAGCGATCTCAATGCCATAATTGCTTGCCGAGTGCCATTAACGCCACCATAGAGGACTTTATCCTCGATATGGGTCATATGTGTATTTTTTTGCTCGGTAATAAAAGTAGAGAATGCTAGCATTTAGTATTAAGTAACCTCTTCCCAATTAATAGCGGCAAGAATATCATCACCCGCTACAGTTGACGAAGCAGCAATCAATAGAGTTTCTGAACTATCGTAGTTTCTTTGTAATTGATACGCAAATATGTCGTTACTAGAAAGTTGCACAGAACCTGCGGATTGATTTGTTGCAACAATATACCCCTGCCCAATCAGATCACCACCAGTAAAAGAAGTTGGATCAGCATTATAGGAAACACTAGAATATGTTCCTGCTGATAACCAAGAGCCACCTGTTACAGTCACATTCTTATAGACTCGCCAATTTACTATGCTATTATTACCAGCGATAGGAGCAGCATTTAATCCGCTCGGAATTACAATGGCATCCCTTCGATCATCCTTTAAACGGATTGCTAAAACAGGATAAAATGTATTTGCGATTGTTAAATCTCTTGGAGAATTACCATCTCTGCCGATACTTCTTACTGTTCCAGATAAAGTATACCCGCCCTCAGAAATAACAGTCGAGCAGATTTGTTTCAAAGTGCTACTACTTCCTGTTGCACCAGTATTTTCAATTTCAAAACGCACGGGTAAACAAGCAGTAGCCATATATGGTGCAATTGTACTATTGGCATGATGAAAAGTATGACAATGCACAAAAACGCCATTATATATAAATCCAACACGAACAGAACCAACACCTAACCATTCTATATCAGTCCAGAATATTTGAGCCTTTGTGATGTCAATATCAAATAGAGATTGCCCCGTTCCATCTGCTTTGTCAACATTCCAAGCAGATTGCGGTACTCTTGTATCTGTACCATAGGCTCTTATCACAAAATATAGATTCGTTCCATCTAACTCAAGGAATATACCGTTGTCTGTTCCAAAATAACCAACTCTTTGTCGAAGATTTGTTTTACCTTCATTCATCACAAAGGTATTCATTGTTTGAAGTGATTTTCCAGGTTGATATGCAAAAACTCTTTTGGTTTCGCGCCAATAGTATTCACCACCATTACTATCAACTGTCATATCGATAGAAGCACCATCTGAGCCTAATGCTCCAGATGCTCCACCCGTTTGCACGTTCCAGAACTTTTGATTATCATCATATCGAGTAAAAGAATCAAACAGAGTAAATGGTTCTGCTACTCGTTGTCTACCAAATGCATCTATAGACACTCCACCAATACCGCCATCAAGTGCGGTTTGCTGATTGCTGACCATAACAACTTCATACAGAGTATCGTTGCTATTAAGAAGTTTGCCCTTCTTAGTATCGTATTGTGCCATTATGGTCTACCTTTAGTTACATATTAATGTTTATTTATATCTAAAGGCGCTCCCGAAATTATCATATATTTCCATAACTTGAGTTTCTATTTGTAGAGCCTCAACTTCCCATGGCGCGCAGGTGTAATCGTATTCATAATATTGCTGTTTCTTCCAAATAGTGATACCATTTTTTTCAGAGAGATTGCCGTTAAAGTATTGTCTAGCGTGCACAAGTTCATGCGCAATTGTTCCCATCCTATCGCGCATAGTGATAGGCTCATCGATCGTTTTTCTTGCTATGTATATTTCACAGAGTTCTTTATCACCATACGCCATTCCAAACAAATCGTCTTCTATATTCTCTACATATTTAATTATTATTGTTCTATCTTTCAAATTACGCATTCTTAAATGATCTAAAGCGAATTCCGTGAACCTGACTAGGGTCACGGGAAATCGCTTCGGATAAAAAACTTCTATCATAAAATTAACTTATTAGAAACAACCCAAAACCGCTCAAACAAATAACTGAAAACCCGAGTGAAACAAATAATAAAATAATCCACTTGAGTTCCCAGAGCAAATATACAAAAAACCCTATAATGAAAAGCGCCAGGAGTATATATCCCAGCGCAATCGAACCAAGGAAGATGTATTCCATAGAGGAAGGGGCAGCTTACGCTGCCTCCGCCATTTCCATAGCAAGGTCAAGAGCATCAACCTTACGACCCTGATTATAACCAAACCAGGCAGACTGGAGTCGGGTGTCAGCCGAACGACCCAGTACGTGATCGGTCATGAAGGTCACAGTATTGATGGCTTGCCACCAAGAACCGCGACCAAACTCGGCACCAGGTTGAGTCTCCATGTACTCAAACGCAGACTTAGCAGTACGAGACAGATCGTCGCGAGTCTTCACGCTGTTCTTGCTACCAGCGATAGGAAACACGTTGTTAAAGTATTGGACCAAATCTGCTTCTTTGGTACGCTTCTTTGCGAGGAACTGCGCCATATCGCGATACACAACAAACTTCTCATGCGCGATACCCAGTTGCTCTTTCACAAGGTCTGGGTTGAATACCCTGCGGTGATTCAGCTTGACTTCGTTCTTGCTGCTTTGGTTTAGCGAGAGCGTGAGGGTATTGTTACACACTACACGAATCGGTGTGAACCGAACATTCAGAGTTTTTCCATACTGATGCGGGTTCGAAAACAGTAGATAAGAATCTACACGGTCCTCGCCCAGAACGTCGAAGGATTCGTTCACCTTTGCGAGCACCCAGACAATACGACCATCATCGAGAGAACCAGCAGTATGCATTTGCATATCACCAGCTGCGCAGTACTCCGAAAAGAACTGAAACGCGTCTTCGTTTTGTACTGGATTCCAACCGCCGCCAACATTAGTTAGAACACGGCTATCGCTCGAGCGAACCAGAGATTCCAATCCAGTCGCAACTTTTTTGCCGCCAACTTCGACAAATGAAGGATATTTTTCCACGGACCAGTCTAGACCCGCCTTCTCCATCATTTGACGCGGGGAGAGGTCGTGCGGTACACTAACACCAAGACCATGCCAAGGAAGTTCACCAGCATAAGCCATCGTTTCTACCATATGTGCCATTTTATATCTCCTTAAAGGACGTTTTCAATATATCCAGCGATCGCACACATCGCCAGAATCACACTAAGAGGGATCATCATTTTCATTACTTTCTCCAACTCATCACCCTATAAGACTATTATCTTATAATAGCGTTCCAAAGGCAAATTGAAAATTTTCTAATAAAATCAATAACTTAGCGTTGATAGTCGGTCAAATCGAGGGTTTTTAGGCTCAAAATAGTGTGGGACGTCTCAGATTCGCAATGAATCGTGTAAAATCCAGAGTCGTTTTCAGTTATGTCAAGTATATTGACCCATTCGTTGAGGGGAGGGTAGAATGCCCGAGTGCAGCTGTATACAGCCTCATTATGCGAGGTAGACATTAGTCAGCTTTCCTATTCCTGATCCTCTCTTTTCTTTTAATAATTCTATCGACTTTGTTGAGGTCCAAGTTAGGATAGTCAAAAGCCGTCATCATTTTTAATACATCCTCATAAAGTTCAGTTTCAAAGTCACCAAAAGGCACGATGGGGGTTTTACTGTACCAGCAAATATCCCCATCTTTATCATAATACACCTCGTGTATCGCCATCGAAGGAACAGCAGAATTTGGTCGGTGGCAAACCCGATAATTCCAATCCATAGTAGGTGGTTTATTTTTATGCATTATCTTCTTCGAATATATCCCTCAACTCTATAAAACTATTTATCCAATCATCCCTTCGCTCTATGAATATCTGAGGTTCCTGATCCTCTGTACTCACTATAGTTACAAGACGCGGAACATTAATCCCTGTAATTTCTTCAAACATAACGGCATATGCTGATTCTTGTTTAAAATAATTATAAATTTGGGATCGAGTTTTTCGTTTCGTAGATGTTTTCCAATCGATGACAGATAATCTCCCGTCAAACTCGGCAATCATATCGACTGTACCAGCACAGCGCAAGTAATCCGAGTATAATTGCCCCTCGATACACCGAATATTATTCACGTATTTATCAGCAACCATTTTTAGCTGATTAAACATCGCTTGGTGCATAGGCATTTGTTCTTTATTCGGTATCCCTTGTACATAATTTTCTATCATTAAATGCGCAGCTGTTCCACGAGTTGAGGCGCGAGTGCTTATTCTATTGGCTTCTTCTTCGCCAATTCTTTTACGCCATTCCATGAGTGCCTTCTTTTTTTGCCTATCAGCGCTGAGAACTGACGTGACAGAAGGATATGGCACGGAAACCCCGCCTTCTCGCTGATAATACCGCTTCCCGTCAATCGTAACACGCTTGACTTCTGGCAGTTTAACCAAATTAAGAACAAAACTCATTTTTCTTTCACGGAAATTGAAAGATAATCAGTCCCTGTTTCATAAATTTTATCCTGCTTTACTGTTAAGAGTTCCCCCAAATGCCCTTTCCTAGTTGGCGTATCACGGGGAATCAAAACCGTAACGTAACTTCCAGATGATCCAAGAACATGGACCTGCTGATTGGTAGATTTCAGTTTACTAATTTTCATCGACGCATCCTCGCTATCTCTTTTGCTTGTATATCATTAATAACAGGAACTGCGTTCGATTTATGCATCGTTGCAATCCCTTTAATGAATGTCCCAGTATATTGTTGATTATCTTTACGGGGAGTCATTCCCATCCCAATATCGTGAGAAGGATATTCTGGTATCTCTTTACGATATGGCGCAGATTTTACTGACATTGGTTTAAAAACAGGGTTAAATTTCTTGTACACTTCGCCCTTTGGCGTTCGCTTTTTTCTTTTACGACCAGTGGGGTCATAATTAATGCTTGTATGAAAAATCATATTCACCTCGAATTACTGGTGCGCCCAGCGAGACTTGAACTCGCGACCTATCGCTTATAAGACGACCGCTCTAACCACTGAGCTATGAGCGCATACTTTTAATTGTATTAATATATGCGCCAAAAGGCAAATTTTAAAATACCTTTTAAATCAATCTCTTACGTTTTCTATATCATGAATATAGAGTTGAATCAGAGTATAATGAAGAACCTTCATAATATCTTTTCGCCATTCGTCAGGCGTTTCACCTTTTTTGCCATACCGTTTCAG
>Ga0070749_10000404_pt1 | contig 29135 bp, 41 predicted proteins | sample VirMetDEL_Nov_18_FD_75180 | JGI IMG/M metagenome (GOLD analysis project Ga0070749, IMG submission 75180) | Aqueous microbial communities from the Delaware River and Bay under freshwater to marine salinity gradient to study organic matter... | ecosystem: Environmental > Aquatic > Marine >...
ATACCTAGCCGATTGTTCGTATCATCCCAAACCAGATTGCTGGCATCACTAGAGAACGTGCCACCCGAAGCAAACTGGATAGCACCATCAGTACCCGAAGCCGCCGCACTCGCCGCACCAACCTCAACCCATTGTGCTGAGGTGCCGTCGTCATACCATACGTATGTCTTAGCGGTATCAGTATCAAACCATAGGTCACCGTTTACTGGATTGGAGGGGGCGGTGGTTTGGACCGCAATGTTTGCGACTGAAGAACCACCGACATCAACCCACACACTTCCGTAGTACACCAGCGTGTCACCGGTGTTGGAGTCAAACCAGATGTCCCCTTCTGAGGGATTGCTGGGGGCGGTGGTCGATACAGTCGCCCCACCAGAAATGGTGTTCCAAGCGCTGTTAGATCGGTAATAGAACTTACTGTTAGTGGTATCAACGGCTATGGCACCGTCTGCAATAGTCGATGTGGGGGCACCGGATGACGTCAGTGTAATTACGCCGGACTCTGCCTCGAACGTGTGATCGGTCTTTACTGCCCCTACACCACTGCGGTATAGGTTGGCATCACCTGTAGCGGAACCTGAACCCCAGACAAGTCGCCCACCGGCCTCTACCTTGATACGGTCGTTGGTGTCCCCGTCTACGGAAACAGCAAGACCATCAGAGGATGCCGATGTTAAATTACGAATTGTTACTGGAGTAACGAACTTCTGAGCCACGACTCAGGTTCCTTTCTACGCCCCCTCAGAGGCTATGTCATTAGGCTGATGTTACAACGATGCGGTAGTCGCCTGAAGTAATGCTACTACCGTTCAACGTCACTGTTACTGCATTAGTAGTACTGCGTGCTACGTCACCGACAACCGTTGATCCCGTGGAGGCGTCAAATACCTGAACGATGACGTCCTTGGTACCAAAGTTGTGAGTAACCGTCGTTGTGCTAGTAGACCCAGACGAAGCGGCGCAATCCTGAGCGGCGATACGAGCAAGAGTAGAAGTGCTCGTGGTTGGGGTACCGGTGGAGACACCGAGATTCGTACGAGCGCTGGTCTCGGTGCTTGCACCAGTACCACCGTCAGATACGGCGATATCTGAAGTAAGACCGCTGACCGTACCGCCTTCGACGTTGGCAACGAGAGTACCGATTGTGTAACCGGTAGCCGCTGTGTCAACAGTAGTAGTGGGGGCCGTTTGCGAGTCAACGAACAGTTTGAATTTGCCGCTGTCGTCAGCGTCGCGGAACAGACCGGCGTACAGGTCCTGCGAACCAGAAGTGTCGTACAGACCGTAGAAACCAATGTCGACGGCATCAGTAGTGTCGTTGTTGCTACCGAGAATGATGAGCGGGTCTTCGACGGTCAGGGTGGCGGTATCGACAGTGGTCGACGTACCAGTTACCGTCAAGTTACCGCTAACAGTAAGATCGTTTGTAACCGTAAGGTCATTACCGATGATGACGTCGTTAGGTAGGCCAACAGTGACCGCTCCAGTAGAAGCGCTGACCTCAACCTCATTAGCGGTTCCGGTCAGTGATGAAACAGTGTTACTGCTGAGGTCGCTAACCTGCGAAGACAGGATGCTGATGGAAGTTTGTCCAGCAGCAGTCAGGCGACCTTGCTGGTCTACCGTGAACGTGGAAACAGTGTCAGCCGCACCATACGAACCGACAGTGACTGCGGTGTCATCTAGGTCGATAGTAACGGTGTCGCTGGCGACGGTGGCGGTAATGCCGGTGTCTCCAGCAAATGTCAGGGTGTCTGTTGCGAGAGCGACGCTGTCGGAGGTCGCCCCGTCACCAGCAATAGACAACGTGGTGGTAATGCTGGCTGTGCTAGCCGCAGTAATCTGACCCTGAGCGTTAATAGTCAGTACAGGAATGGCAGTGGAACTACCATAAGATGCTGCGGTGACACCAGTAGTGTCGATGTTGAGAGTTACCGTTCCAGAAGTACCCCCACCGGTAAGACCTGTGCCAGCGGTAACTCCTGAGATGTCGCCTTCGGTGAGGTCATCCCACCCGGTGCCGTTATACACCTTGATGTGGTTAAGACTTCCATTCGTGTCGAAGTACAACTGTCCAGCAACTGGGGAGCCGGGAGCAGATGCCAGATTCTGGACGACTGCGTTTTGTAACTCATTCTTATTAAGATCTAAGTTAGTTAGATATGTCTGCGCCATAACGGCTCCTTATGTTAGATAAGCGCGTCCAGAGAAAGCGCCAGTAAACTCAACAGTAATATTCTCGTTATCAATGTATACTACATCACCCACTACCACCGAGTCGGCGCTATCGACCACAGTTACAGAGGGTTTACCTCCTAAATCGTGGGAAATACTCCAAGTAGCCGATGGGCTTGTCTGTGTGTGAATGTGTCTACGAGTAAGCCCAGTAGCCTGAAAGAATGGGGTGGCGGGCCACCCCGTATTTGTTTTTGGACCATAAATATAATAAGGCTCTAGCGTGTAGAAGTAGTAATCACCCACTATACCCAAGTCGTTAGTGGGTGGGTTGACCGCACCGCTAATTAGGCTGGAGCCAGCAGCACCTTGAATACCTGTGCTGAACACCTCTACCTGAGTAGTCGTGTCTATTACCTCAATAACATTTGTTACCGGGTCAATAGATACTTCGTAAGTTTCATTAAAAACCTCTACGTTACTCATATTCTAAAGATGTCCGATCTAATGATGAAAGCACCTAACAATAGACGTGTAACCTCCCCACTGGAGGAAGTTAGTTCCAGAGTGTAGGTGTACTGTCCAGCAGCGATATCCATAGTGGAATCAGATGCTGTTAGCGTGATCTCACCGTTCGTATTGCCCATAGTAATACCCCCGTTAGAGGTACTTAGGGTCAACACAGTATTGGCTGCTGTGGTCTTCTCACGTACGACTAGGGTAGCGCTGTATCCAGACAGGTTCATTAAATCGCCGTTTGAGTCGCGCCACTTTATGACCTGTGTGAAGGTTGCGCCCTTGTCAGCGGTGAATCCGTAGGTTGCTGCAAGTGCGGTCATAAATTAACTCCTAATACTGGAAAGGGCGGGGGCGAAGCGCCCCCGCCCAAGCCAGTGATTACCTTGTCGGGTTTATCAGGAAATAGCCCCGCCAAGCGTGTTGATAACAACGCGGGATTCGTGCGTAATCATGCCGAAGCCCCAGATTGCGTACCAAGCCAAACCGTGCTCACGTCCGAAGTCGATCACACCGCCGTCTCGCAGTTCAACCGGGAGGCTGATTGCGTGACCAAAGGCGTTGTCGCCAATCATGATTGCGTTGTAAGCCTCTGCGCTGTGCGTGTCTGCCGTTCCTGCGTCTGAGTCTTGGTCACCGTCGAGTGCGGCGATTCCGGTATCGAGACCCTTCGCAACCTGCGTGGTTTCGATGAAGACTACGTCGTAGATACGACCGATCTCACCGAGCATGAAGTTACCGGGTGCGGCGTACTTCGTGACTTCGATGAACTCTGGCCAGTCGCGGAGCGAGCGGCTCTGTGCTGGGTGGACGAAACACACGTAGGTGTCGCCCAAGCGCGGGATGTTCTGACCAGCGAGAACCTCGACAGCATCCTTGATGGTTGCCGGTGAGAGGTATCCCGGAGCGGTGTTAGTTCCAACCGTTCCTGCGTCGTAAGGCGAGATGGCCCCACGAGTAGTTGCGGCGGTGCGACCGAACACGACGTTAGGAGCAACTGCTGAACCGCCGCCGAAAGGAACGGCTGACTGATACAACGTGTTGCGTGCTTGCTGGTCCATTGACTGCGCCATGTGACGACCGAGGAGACGTGAGGCCGAGGCCATAACGTCATCGAACGATGCGTTCAGGAGTAGTTCGGTGACGGCAACAGCCTTACCGTGCTCCTTGACGGTGATCTGGATTTGAGATGCGGAAAGAGCAACCGGGTCCATGCGGACGCCCTCAGCAAGTTCTGAGTTGTTGGCGTCAACATCGAGGTTGTTATAACGCATAAAGTTGATGGTCAGACCGGGCTGAACGCCAAGTTCCGTCTTCTTAACAGCGAACTGCTCGAAGCGGAGTACTGGCATTGCTTGGAAAAGAATTTCCTTTGACCAGATCTGTTGGATTGCTGGAGTCAGACCAACTGCATCGGCTGTATAGCCGGTGAGGCTAGCGTTACCGATATCAGCAGTGGTGGTTACTGCTCCAGATGCGGGTGCTGGAAGGGCCATTTTGGTTCCTTTGTTCTTAGGGTTTACTAATTAAGTTTTTTAGCGGCCTTTAAAAGAGGCTGATGCTAAGAGCCTGTCACGAACTTGTGCATACTGTTCCATAGTCATATTGGCAATGTCTGCCGATGTCATTGTTTGCTGCTCCGTCATATTCTCCAATGGCCCAGATGGGGTTGATCCCGTTGCCGGGACTCCCCGCAAACGTTGCTGTTGAGGCAGCGCTTGCTGGATGTTTTCCATAATAGCAGAAGTTCTGGCCGCAACTGCCGAAATTGCGCTTTCAATCTCATCTTCTGAATTACCTCTAATGAAGTCCAAAAGTTCGGGCATAATGTTGTCTTGCTCTTCTGCAATACGTCGTGACTTATAGGACTCTAGTTCCTGAAAGCGACGTTCTTGATCGAGTAGTGCTTTTTGGGCTTCTGCCTCTTGCTGGAGGGCGGTGAACTTCTGCTCCCACTCCTGCTGGACAGTGTTAATGCGCTGCTCAAATTCGTCTTCTTTTTTGAGGAGAAGGTCCTTTGCGGACATCTCTGCTTCCTCACGATGACGGCGCTCTTCTGCTTCTTTTGCAGCAAGTTCGTCTGCTAGTCGTTTTTGTTCTTCACGCTCGTGGTTAAAGATCTCAACCTGATCTTGCAGTTTGGAGATCTTGTCGTAAAGTTTGTCTTTTTCTTGACGTCGAATAGCCTCAACCTCATGCTCACTGAACATGCGTTGGTTTGCCTCTGCTTGCGAGAGTGCTCGCTGAGGGGCTGCTTCGGGGGTCGTTTCTTGGATGGCGGCTTCTGCCACCGCTGTCTCTTCTGACATGATTAATACCTCACGTGGTCTTGCTAATTTGGCTTAAATAGATTACGATTAGTTATTCCGAATCAGGCACACGTCGTTGAGCCAAATTGGCCCCGTATGCCCGCTGCACCAGTTGATTCATAGCATCACCGGATGGGTTAATACCCGGTAATACTCCGGGATCTTCTTGCGAAGAACCTGCGGATGTTACGTTGGAGCCACCTGCGCTAGCGACACCGTCACTAGCCGGTTGTGCTCCTTCAGGAGATACCATACCAGTTAGCGCCATTACCGAGGCGGATATCTGAGCATTTAGCATCTCCAATGCACCTTGATCCATGGCGTCATCTCTAAGTTCTTCAAAGATTTCTGCCATCTTTTCATTCGGGAACTCTTCACCGAGTTCTCGCAAAGCACCACGCTTAGACTCTAGACCCATAGCCATCTTCGCCTTCAACTCGTTGAGTTTGATAAGTTGGTCAACAGGCAAGGGGTCAGGCCAGTGAATGGTGGTTTTGTAAATGTTGGGGTCACGTGGATCGAGAATCTGCAACTGATCCGGTTCTGGGAACGTGGCCTCGGCAGGGTTCCACTGCAAAGATTCTGGTTCGTGAACAGCCTGCGTGCGAATGATGAGTTCGTTCAACTGCATCAGACCCTTACTGAAGTGGGTCTTCTTCATGTGGTAACGGTTCATCATCGGCTGGTACTGGATAGCGAGAGCCACCCCGGACGTGTTAGAAATGGGCTGAGTCTTACCCAAAGCAGTCTCCGGTACACCAGTAATCTCGTGCATGGCTTGCTTGATGACCTGCACGTAGTTCATGGCCCCAGCCATTTCGCCGCTTGACTCTAGGTTGTACACACGGGCGTCTTTGGGCAGACCTGCCCACACCTTCTTGGCACCTCGTTCCAACTGTGAAGCCTTAGCCCCAGTAATGATGGTAACGGGGGCGCTGTGGTAGTTGACGATGTCCGATATTTCGGTCATCTTTTCGTTCAACTCTCGATTAAGTGGGATAATGTCCCAGATGTCAGACTGCCCCCAAGGAGAAGAGGAGATACTAACGTTTGGAATGTGAATGACAGGGACCTTGCCGATAGGGTTCTGGTACTGATCGATCAACTCATCGTTGACATACTGCTCGACAGTGTCGTCAGTTAGAATCTCTGTAAAGGTGTAAACCTGTCGCGTACCTTCAGGACTGGTGCCCCAGAACCGGTACTTCAACTTAAACCGGAGAATACGATCACGGTCGTGAGGGTGGTACTCAGGGAAGCAGTGTGCGGAGTTCAATGGAATAAGACGAGTCTTACCCTCATGAATTATTCCTAACGAATCTTCCCAAGGGGCTTCGTAAGCAACCTTGACAAAACAGTCACCAGTAACGCCTGCCAACTGCCCCATCTCCCACAGAACCTTCTGCTTGTTGTTGTCGCTCTCCCAAACCTTCTGCAATAGATGCGGGATAATGGCGGCGTTAGCCTCCGGTGTCTTAAACTGTACGCCACGACCAAAAGTGAAGTTCGTGATGTAATCAGCCATAGTACGTACGTAGTTGAGGGTGATGTTCATGTCACCCATTTCACGGCGGTGAGACCAATGGTGACCGAGGTACCAAGCCCAAGCGGCGGAGTAGCGGTTCAACCGAGGACCATGAACCTCAAACTCTTCGTCAGCAAGTTCAACCAAGCCAAGAGGGGAGATAGCAACCGTAAGGTCGCTAGAACTAGCCCTATAACTTGGTGACCAAAAATCAACTGGCACTATGTGCTCCCGTCAGACGTACGTACAAGATAAAGGATAGCAGATTACTTGCTGCTCTTCTTCTTCTTTGCGGCGTTCATATTATCTACCAGATTAGGGTAGGGACGCCCCGCTTTTTTAGCAGAAGCCTTAGCCTTAGCCTTCTGCGAAGGTGTTAACTTCTTGTCCTTCTTTGTTGGGTCTTCCTTATCCCATACCTTTTTATCGGCCATTATTCATCTTCTCCTTAATCTTGTGCGTAACACCTAGCGCTACGGGGACCAGCACGATACATATAGCGATTACGGTAATCACCACTTCACCTTATCTGCCCAGTAGGCGGCACTCATCTTACCTTTTTTAATGTTGGCACCATGACGAGCCTTGAATGAGTCGCGCTTCTTCTTCATAGCGTCCGATTCACCTTCTTTGGGCTTACCGGCTGTCTTAGCACCTTGCTCACCGAATCGGATCAACTTGACCTGATCGCCTTGCTTAGCCAGTACTGCGTGTGACTTAGTTGCGTGGCCGGGAGTTTTCTTGGGTTTGTTGTATCCCTCAAACGTGATTCCTCCACGAGTGTATTTGGATTTCTTATCTTCTGCCACAGTGCCTCCTATACTGCTCTGTTACTTACTTTATCATCTGGCTTAGAAAGACGAGAGTACCCACCACAACTCTTACACTGAACTGTCTGATACCTACCGGTGGCTGTTGAGTGGTATCCACGCTTAATTAAATCTCCGTGACCACAACGAGGGCAAGCAGCGGGATCTCCGCCAAACAATCCCCTGTGCGGATGTGACTTGATCCAAGGAAGTAGTCGGTCATATACCTTCTCTGTCAACACAACATCCTGCATGTTGTACTTCTTCATAGTACGCCAAGACTTATCGTCCTGCGCCATACAACCTAGCCACAGGTCGAACCCGTCGTGCTGTAACTTGGAGCCGATACCTAACTCGGTTGCGATGTGTTGCAGTTTGTTGCTGGTGAATTTAAACCGCTGCTTTACTACGGTCATCAAGTCAATGTCTACGTAATGCGACGTAGGGGGCATACCCGCTAACACGAACTCCCTGTTGAGGTGCTTCATGTCAAAAGCCTTAGAGTTATAACCGACGACTGCATCTGCCTCGTCTAACAACTCCCAAGCCGCCTCGACCATAGCCATATGACCATCGTGGTAGTCACTGTAAAAGTGAACCTTCTTATCTCCGTGCCACTTTGCAGCAAAAGAGATAACACTACCAAACTGGTCTACTTGGTTAAGGGCGACGTTCTGCTCCCACAACCCCCAAACATAAGCAAGGTTGGGGCGCGTTTCAATGTCGATGGTTAGAATCTTGATACTCACGAATACCTCCTCTAGGGCCGGAGTAATACCAGCATACTAGCAATCTGGTTAGTTGTCAAATGCCTACCACAGACGCTAAACTAGTAGTATGAAGAAAGTGTGTATGACAGAAGATCAGTTTCTTGCGATCTACGCAACCTTTGCAGAATCGTACAACCCCGATTCTGTTGACATTTTTGACGCAGATCAAGAAGAGCAACTTAGGTTGCTACAGATAGAAACAGAAGCGTGGTCTACTATCAGAGATATTTACGAACAGTATTACAACGAGTAGTACTGGTCGTAACTACCAGTGTCACGTAGGTACTGGTCGAAGTCAGAACCAGATCGCCTGTCTCCCTTTAAGCGCTTCCAAGGAACCCAAACCGCCGCCTGTAGGTCAGATGGGTTTCGTAGATCGAACTGCTCTCCCAGCATAACATGGGCTGCTTTATATACGTCCGCCATTCTGTTGTAGCGCCGCTCGTCGCTAAGACCCCTGTTGTCTCCAGAAATGATCAAACCAGTTGCGGCGTCGTGAGCGTGCCTGTCGACTGTCAGGTAGTCTTTACTTCCGAATGGGTCTTTGATGTTTTGATAAAAATGGAAAGTCTTTAGACGAGGTCTACCTTCTTTAACGATACCTTCTGAGGGGGCTACTTCCCCCCTACTTACTGGTAGAGACTTGTCTAACTGACTCTGAGACCCTTGGTACTGTAGCCCGTACTCTGCTGGTAGTTCTCCTCGCAACGCTACCGAGTGACCTGCCATAAGGTTTCTTCCCCACTCGTTTTGTGGGCTGTGGATGGCCAACATTGAAGCGCCCGTATCGATGGCTTCCGCATCAGTAACCCTAGTCCCTTGACGCATAGCGTTCAAATGACCAATGCGGCGAGCGTGGTCCTGAGCGTCGGGGTACCAACGACGACCGGCCTCAATCTCAGCATCTGTTGCCGAGTTTAGGACGTGCCCAATGTTACCCACCATTGCACTGAACTGTCGGGTGTGTAGACCCTTAACAGAGGAAGGTAGGTTGCTAGACCGGTTTCCACGAAGATCAAACAACTGCCCCGATGAGCCCGATATTGTAGGGTCGTATCCGGGAACGCGCGTAAACCCCTCTAAGGGAGCACTATCAGCCATAATTAACCTCCACGCCTACGCCATGACAGGCGTGCAAATCAACCGTTGACGCGTGTTGGGTTAGGACGGTTCATGTGGTAACCGCTGTTTCCTACCACTTCAAAGGTAGGCATACCGTCACCGGCGACAGCACCAGAAACAAAGTCAGATAGAACCTCTGGTGCCTCAATCCAAGAAGCAGAACCGACGTGAGCGCGCTCGCGCATAGTCTGCTCTGCGTACTTGTAGAACATCTCTGGGTTGTTCTGGTTCATACGCATTGGTGACGGAGCGGTGTCTGCATAAGCACCCTGCCCGAAGTCCATTGCGACGTCTTGTTCCTGACCAATACCCTCTTGGAAGTAGAGGGGTCCGCGGTTTCCCGGAATACTAGGAGCAAGCGTACGCTCAAAGACGTTACGCATTGCTTCTGGGTACGGGTTAGGCGGTGCAATAGTCGGGTTCATGTCCATAATCGAAATCCTCCGTGATTGATCGGATGAACATATAGTAGCACCCCTAAACACTTAGTATCGTAAATATTCGATTTATCCGAAAAACGGGTTATCGTACACAGATACCTCAGGCATGGTATCTAAGACAGTCAAAGAGCACGCAATAGCCAGAGAGTCAGGGTAATCGTCAAACGCTCCGCGCTCATCTGGGGCGGCTGCCAGCATATAGGGACCTCGGTTCACCTTTTCTAATTCAGACATTTGCTGGTTAAACTTACGCCAACGCTTTGTCCTTCTAGCCTTACTGTGTCCGGGTACGATTAACTGATCACGCTGAATCAATTGTGTGAGATGCGTCCACCTCTCGTTTTGAGTCTTGGCATCTGACGATACCGCTACTACCTCTATCTGTGGTAATAGTATCTGTAGGCGTTCAGCGACGGCACCACCAACACCTTGGGCATCGACCCCAATCCTGTATACGTCGTAGTTTCTAAGAAAGTCAATGATCTCAAAGTACTGGGACTCCCATTCAACGTTGTTAATCTCATGCCAGTTAAGAACTCTATGTTCATAGAAGCCAAATGGGTCTGGGTGGTCCCAGTCAACCCAGACAGGTGTAATGACGGTACTGTCGTTTGTACGAGCAACGTCAATACCTACAACAATAGGTGTCTTCCACCACTGTTGAACTAGCGGCATACTAGGGTCGTACAGGTTGTCGAGTCGGTCCTCCGATACGAACATACCCTTCTCAAGCATCCACCTGTTGCAGTACGACATCTGGAACTCGTCGGAATCCTCACCAATCCTCAACTTCTCCTTAGCGATGAACGACGCGTAGTTAGAGTTGTACTTAGCGGCTGTGCGCCAGTCGTACTCATGGTGGTGTACTTTGTGAGTGCGGCTGTTGATGTCACGTCGCTTGTTGTACTGAATGGCGTTGTAGAAATACGACTTGTACCGTTGAGCAGTTCCACCTAGAACAATGCTTCCGTTGTTCCACGCAAGCATAGGCTTAATCGACTTGGCGATCATCGTCTCGTCGGCTTCCTGAGCCTCGTCAATGAAGGCAAAGTGGTAGGTCTTCGACTCAATTTTGGCCTTGGGGTTACAGGTCTGCATACGGCAGTGGGAGCCAGACTTCTTTAGGGTAATGATCTTACCCTTGCCTCGGGAACCTCCAGCAGTCGCTTTGTCGTCGATCTCTGGGTCCAATAAGAACTCCATAGCGTGGTCGCTGGTCAACTTACTGACTACACGTCCAAACACGGTGTCTGCCTGATCCTCGGTCGGGGCGAATACGCCAACCCAGAATCCTTTCTCAAACTTACCCAACCAAGTTGGGTATACCTTAGAAAGCCTTGGAAGAATTACCATTAACCCAGCAATGATGTTAGAAATAACCTCTGACTTACCGCTCTGGCGTGTAGCGATCAGCGTCTTCTCCTCACCGTCCCCTAGAACGATAGATTCGACAATACTCTGGGCGATAGGCAACTGGTAAGGGAACAACTCTGTGTCACAAAAAGCCTGAATAAATACGAGTAGTTTATTTACGAGATCTTCTACGAACTCAGCAGAAGTCTCGTCGAGTTCACTGTCTTCTTCTACGAGGGCGTCCTCGTACTCAGCGTACTCCTCGTACTCAGTATCTACTGACACTAGAGACGGTCCTCCACTGACGACCACAGAGCAGACAGAGCGTCTACACACATAGCAACGTCTTTCGGACTACCGTCGCTGAATCTCCAGTCATCTAGAGTGCGGTGGAGTGTCATAACGACATTATCCAACTGATGAGGGGCATCGTGCATAGAGATACTGTTGGCCCTTCGGTAGTAGGCGTAGTCAATCTTCCTAGAAAAGTAATCGGGCTCTGATTTCATTTGATAACCCACTTACGTAAATCCTGAGGTGTCTCTTCCAATTCTCTTCCTCCTAGTTGATCGAGTAGGGATGAACCCTTACCCTTTAGTATGCCAAATTGAAAACTGTAGGAACCAAACCTTGCCTGTAACCCAGACCCCTGCCACCATGGCTCTGCTGTCTGACGCATACTGGCTTTGGTTATCGTCCTGTCTTTTTTGTTAGCATTATTCTTCGTTATCCAGTATATACGCAGAGTCTGGATGTATTGCAACCTGTTCATGGTGTCTCTGAAAAGAAAATACAACAATACCGCTACGACAGCGGCAACTACTAAATACAACAATTATATCCTCCTAGTTAAAATACCTTGATTCTTCCCACGCTGTGGGCGGACCGTGATCGTACAACGGAGACCCTCCGGGCGGTGTGAACCCCAAGTTAATAAATCTACCCTTAGAAGCGTACTCCTGAAAGTCTTCCCACACACCGGGTGGTACGTTCCGGTAGACCCAATCTTTACCGCGTCTTCCATTTTTGACCCACTTAACACAGACCGCTCTGTCTGCGTAGTGGTAATACATATCGGTCATCCGGCTGGATTGCGGGGTTGATATCCAGCCAGTATTGTTAAGTGCGTTAGACCCTCCTGAGATGGTCTCAGAGCGCTCTTCAGCAGACATCCCGGTCTCACCGAGAATGTCGCTAAGAGAACGACCACGCTTGCGTCGTTCTTGCTTGCGGCGGTTATTGTCCCATGGAGTGTAGTCATCTCCGGTGTTACTCATACCTACCTACTTATCGTCAAGGTGCCACTCAATATGGTGGTCAAGCCTCTCGTCTATCTTATCCACTTTTCCATCAATCCTATGGAGTAAGTCTGAGTTTCTTGCGTGGTCTCTGTTGTTTTCTCTTCGAGTGCGCTCAATTAGTAAAGCAATCAGACCACCGGGAGCAAGAATCGTAGCAAACACACCTAACCAGTTCATGCCACAACCTCCAGAGCCGTAGGAGACCCATCAGAATCCATCGGAGTAATGTTGTCGTAATTCTGCACTGTAAGTGTGCCCGACACAACTAACGTCTCAGCGACAGGTGTGGAAACCAGTAAGGCAGCCCTGCTGACCGTAGCAACCATGTCCCACTTATATTCTCCCACCGTAAACCATTCTGTGTTATTTGCTGACAGCGATAACAGCACGGCACCTTCTGCGGTGACTTCCGTGGGGATGACGTACTTCGTATCACCGACTAAAACGGAGGCAGCAACCTCTGTAGGGACGCGCTTACGGTGCGTACGACGGTCTTTTAGAACGATCAAACGTTCCCAGACCTCACCCCTGTCGATGGTGTAATCCATGTTGGCTCTGGGCATAAATGACTCCAGTTGTGTGAGTGACACTAGTCACTATGCTGACGTATCTGGTAGAGTTTATCCCATGTCGTGTGCCTGTTCTCGGAATATCTGGGGTAGTGACGGTGAAAAACACTTGACAGGTGAGTGTAAACTGGAAATAGTAAGGGGTAAGGGGGACAGTACTACTGATACCCACCCTGTTACCTACGGAGCACGGCTTCGCCGTGCGACTCCGAGCGAAGCGAGGATAATATGAACACAGTGGAAAAGACGAATACAGGCATTTACATCCTATCTGAAGGTGAAACACCAGCACAAGTATCGCTAGCAGTGTATGGGGACACCTACAAGGTACCAATGCTGCTTAAGGAGAACCCTGATATCAAATGGGAGAAAAACGACCCAGTGGTTATTCCTAATAAGAAAGGTAGATCAACGGTAGTGGAGAAGGGTGAGACCACCGCTGTCTTACTATCTCGTATGTTCAGTGGTCAGCCAACGTACTTGTATATAGAGTTGTTTTTAAAATGGAACGCCGGGAACATAGCGGAAAACCTAGTTGGTCGGGAAATCTTCGTACCAGAACGCTAGATCCGTTCGTCTACGTCGATTGTTCCTAAAATAGTTATATCAGACACCATTTTCTCTGGGATATGGATAATTCCATCAATACTGCCGTGCCCTATGCTCTGGGCAACCGAAACGTGCCACTGTTTAGTGTAGTCAGGCAGGATGACTCCTACAGTTGTCACGACGTATGGCTCAGGGTCGATGTCTTGTAGCGTAGTCCACGATCCCGGACTATCTGCGTGGGCGTCGTACCAAGTGACAACGCCTATCTGAGTTTTAGGTATCTCAGTTCTTTTTGCCATAACGACATCTTAGTCGCTACTAAGCGAGTCTATTGCTTGTTATGGTTGCTTCTAAGTCCTCTAGACTTCTGGCGCTGTAGGGTAGAGAATCCTCCCCAAACACCTGATTGTTCCATGAGTCCGTAGTTGTAGCACTGCTCCGAGACCGTGCATGTGGAGCAGACGCTCTTAGCAAGGCGCATTGTAGCGACATCTCCTCGCTCGGGAAAGAATATGGAAGGGTCCATACCTTTACAGGCCGCTTTGTTAATCCATTCACGCTCTTTATAATCAGATAGGAATGACTTGATGTCTAATAAATCGTCGCTCACTTAACCAGTTTACTAGTTTAAGTGGTGCTTGTCAAGTGCGAGGTGACGTAGGGTACTCGTTCTCTTGGCGTCGAATATAAGTCTGTGCAAGACTTGTTCCGTAGTTATTACGGCTAAATAACGCCTCACGTGAAACAGGTACACCAGTGCCGATAGAGTGTTTTTGGTCTCGACCGTGTTTAGAGGCGGTGCGCCCCCCGTATCCGATGTAATCTAGAAATCGGTTGTGTTTAATCATGATGATCTCCTTAGTGTGTATAGTATCACACCTACTGTTAGAACAGTTTCATTTGTTCTGGTTTAGGCTCTTCCTTAGGGGCTAACGAAGGGTTTTCTTCGTAGTAACTTTTTACGTACTTGGCGTTATCGGCAGAAGCCTTAGACGCTAGGTCAGCAAACGTCTTAAACTGACCATCCTTGTCCGCTTTGCCATATGTTATACCAGACAGGTGATCTCTAACATGAGGCATGGTGTCCCACAGGTGACCCAACATTGCTGTAGCGATTACTTTGTGTTTTGGAATACTGCTTCGTACTCCTTCTTCGTTGAACGAGTCCTGACCCACACCTGCTTTTCTTTCCGACTCTTTTATTCTGTCGTAAATACGTAATTCTGGGCGCTTTAAAACGAGGTCATGTCTGTTAGGGACATCTTCGATAGACCCACCAGTACCTACATGTACTCTAACAGCAGAGTATAAAGCCTTGTTTACGTCTGTTTTAAATCCCGGATATTTAGCGCCGTACACGTACTTGTCATCGTGGTTTATGTGTGTTTTAGCAAATAGTGGATCTTTAATAGCACTGTCTAGAATGTTGTCCAGTGTACCCGTGCCAAAAGAGTCAACTGTAGGAGCCTCACCGCCGATCTTAATAGTTCCACCGTATACGTCTTGGTAGCCGTCCGCTACACCTTCTTGTAGCGGGTCATACTCTGTCCAATACGTGTGACTGTTTCTACCCTTATGGCCTCTCTCTTTTGACTTTTCAGTAAAAGCATTTCGTACAGACAGACGGCTATCGTCGTCTATGTTCACCTTATCACTTGCGTGTCCTAATTCGTGAACTATGACCCCAGTGTGTGTTGTGTACGGTTCTGATATGGAGATACTGCCCTCCCCTGCGGTATTATATCCCCCAGCAGCACCCCCATCGAGAGACCCCATCGATACCTCTCTTGTAGCAATGTTGTGCTTTCTCATTTCTGAAAGTGGCATCATGGAGCGCTCTAGGCTCATAGTGGTATTTATAGCACCGTGTTGTCTTGTTCGTAGTGCTCTGCTCGCCGTTTCATACCTAACGTCACTATCACCTAGTAGGGGGTCTCCTGTCAGACTTGTTCCAGTAAAAGGTGAAAATAACATACCTTGTAGTACCGGCCTTTGCTCAGCAGTCTGACCTCCTTCGTACAGTTTCTCAAAGTGAATCTGCGTCCAGCCGCCACTCTTTTCCTCCCACTGCCTCTTACCTACATATTTAGGCTCTTTGGCATCAAATAGGTTAGACATAGAATCTTCTAGTACCTCCTCTGCATTTTTAGAAAGATGATCAGGATGGGTAATAGTCACTCCCTGCATACCGGCGTATGCCTCTGCACTCCCGTCGTCCTTAGTGGGAGTACTCCGTACCATAGACGCTCTAAGTGAGTTTGTGGTACCACTGTCAGGTCGATATTCGTAAGGGTCATCGTACCAATATACGTTCTTAAACTGATCACCTAAAGCCATGCTTAACCAATCCCGTGTTTCTTTAAAATCTTGTCAACACTCTTACGCGCCTTTTCAGCGTGCTCTTCTTTAAGACCTGCCGGTAATTCCGGTAAAGGACTGCCGCCCTGTCTAGCGCTTGCATATGATCTAGCGTAATCAGCCTTTTTCTGGTAAACGAGTTTGCCAAGCCAAGTCTCTACTTCTGGATGAAGTTCACCCTTAGACGCCTGTTGCTGTGCCGCCGCTTGAGTTGCTCTCTGCTTTTCTTGTTGTTCTTTTTGGGCTACATGACGACGTAGTCGGAATCTAAGACTATGACCAGCAGGCGTGTGTGCGCTAGGGCTACCGGGGACACTCTCCCGTTTTATAGGTGGGTTTGCTTTGCGGGCCTTAGTAACTGCTCTCTGAGATCTTGCTTGATTGTCCATTGTGTCTTCTGGTCGCAATTCTGTCTGACGACCTTCTCTCAGAGCCTGTCCTCGTGCAGATAGTTTTAGTTCCGATTCCTCCCACACAGGGCTACCGAATTGATTTTTCTCAGGGACTAGTTCTGGGAACATTGACTGTTGAACTATTTGACCCTCGATTGCTGCTCGACGTCGCTCGTACTCAATACGGTGGGGGCTAGTGGTTGTTTCTGGCGACAGTATATGAGTCATCATTCGGTGCACTGTGCTTGCGTCTCTGTCGTAATTCCTAGACCTAATTCCAGTCGTTACATCCTCTACAGTATCTTCTTCTAAGACACCCGCTAGTCTTGTACCTTCTAAGATTTTGTGATCTGGTACAACTCGCCCAGTTCTCTCTGTGTAAGCCTTGGCTGTGTCGTACGCCTCGCCAGCGTCTTCCCCGTAGTTTTCACTCATGTACTTATTATTGTAAATTGAATGGAACGCTGCTTTTGGTCCTTGGTACGTCTCCCTGTAACCCTCTGCTGACCCTTCAAACACGGGAAGACCAGCAGCGTGCATTGGGGGCGCCTCCAACTCACGCATGGCCGGGTTATCGGTCATGGTGTACCTAGGCAGTACCTTCTTACCTTTATGTATTCCGTATTTATGTAACTCCACGTCAGCCTGCGTATCGGTGAGTGTGGATTGTAAGGTGTGCGCTAATTCGTGAGTCACTACAGCACGCTTGTGTTCAGCAGAGCCTTTGCTAACGTAGATATTGCCTGACCTAATGGCTCTACTACCGCCCCCTCTAGGGGCCATGGTGCCTATAGTGACGCTAGTTCCTTGAGCATCTACGATATCTTTATCAGGTATATCCGTTAATCTAACTAAGTTAGAAACAGACTTAGTAGGGTCGTACTTCCTACCGCTGGCCGCTCTACTTACTTGACTTTTATACCCACCTAAATTATTAAACTCCCAATAAGTGGAACCGCTGAGGTTGTGTTGTACTAGAGACTCTCGTGCAGCCCTGTTTTCCTTATTCCACGCAGACTCAGTCTGCTTAGGGGTCGTTGGGGTGCCTTCATTCCAAAAAGGTAGTTGTGGATGCTTAAACTGGTCTCCTAGATCCATGTGTAGAGGTTACCACTTCTAAGTAATCCCACTCATCGGATTTTGGTCCATTAAAACGCTTGTTTTCTATGGTCTTAGCACGCAACTTCTGGTCAGTGAAAGCACGTCGATCTGACTCACTCCATTTCGTTTTCTGCTTCTCTCGCTTCACGTCTGTCTGCCATTTCTCTTCTAATTCTCTGAATATGCTTGATGTTGTTTAAGCGCACAGCCTCGTGTAGTTTGAAACCACGCCCGGTCCATTCACCACCAGAAGACATTGTAGAGTCTGGTGTATCGGATTGCAACCCATTCTTTGATTGCATCCATTCTTCTCTCGACATCCCACCCATAGTTTCTCCTAACACTACTTAATAGGACAAGCGCCGCCAGCGCATTCTCCAAAATCAACGTCTTCCAACACAGCGGTTTGAACTAATGGTACATCAAAGTCAATCTTGCTTAGCATCTTTTCGTACTCTTCCTCAGTGCACTCCTCATACGGGGCGAGGGGGAAGTTGTGGTCTGAGTGCAGGAGGAATGAGACGGACTTCAATCCCTTGTCGTAATTTTTGCTCAACCACTCCCTAATGGAGTCCAACTCTTCCATGCGGTAGTAGACGGTTACTGAAACGGCGTTGTCGGCCCACTCAGTCTGCATCTTCTTGACCCATTCCATCTGTTCCACAGCAGTCATCTCTTTGGCGAGAGTGGAACCCTCAGGGGATTCGCACGGGAACTCCACAACGTAACTGGAGCGATCTTCACGACCGTCAAGACCACGGTCAAACTGGATCTTGTAGCCACGACGACGGCAAGCGTCTACCAACGGGTCAGTCGACCGGAAGCGAACACGGCGGATATAGTGGCGTGCGTATGCTGGGTGAACACCCGGAGTCACACCCGGAAGCAGAGCCAAAGTCCCCGACGGCTGAACCGTGGTGAGGCGGACGCTCACAGGAAGATCGTTCTCTTTGGAGAACTGCTCGTCCAGATCACGTAGGTACTCGTAGGTGGGTGAGAGCCACGACAACTGATCAGGGCTGCACTGAAGGATACCAGTCACACTTTGTCCGAGTCGTGCGTTCTTGTTGACGATCTTCGTCGTCTTCTCGTATGGGTACTCTAAGCGGGTAATGCTCTTCTGCGTCAAGTACAAAAGGCGGCTAATCTCCATCATCTGTTTCATAGACTCGATGTTCGGGAGGAAGATGGTAGCAAGGTTGCAGGACTCTCCATCACCAAGAGCAATCTCGGCGCATGGATTGTAGCCCTCGATGCTGTTATCAGCCTTTCGTTCCCCGAGTCGTCCGTACTGACGAGCCAACTTACGGTTCAAGAGTCCGTAAGGCTCACCTGACCCGTCGTAACCCTTCCACAGTTCTGGGAGGATCTCCTCATAAGAGTCTGCGTAGATGCTGTTGTTGGAGTTGGCGCGCCATGCTGGAACGTTCCCGCTACCCCAGTTCTTTGCACGTAGGAATATAATGTCGTCAGGGTCGCCAATAGCGATCTGGGCAGAACGACGACTAGAGCCGGAGACAACGACACGTCCGATGATGTTGCAGATGTCGAGAACGTCAATGGAGCGCAACTTTTTACCAACCCGCGCATCCATCACCGAGCAAATGTCTTCGACACCGTCGATCAACGCTCCGGGACCGGAGGCGGTACCGCCAAACGTCTTGAGAGGTGCGCCGAACTCACGAATAAGAGCGGTGCTATACGTGAAAGACTTACCTGTCTCAAAGTACGACTTCAGCACGCTATGCAGGAGACGGCTCCAACCGTTACGGCTGTCTGGGACGATGATGTCGGCGTCGTGAGTCTTCTCGTGTGTAATTGATACACTCTTTACTTTGGGCAACTCGTGAATCTTGGCACGCTCTACTGAGAAGCCGACACCACCACCGAGCATGAGCATGTCGAAGAGGAACTCAAAGTCTTCGACCTTTTCGATGTTGACAAAGTAGCAGTTGTTCAAAGACGCCCCATTCAACTGCTGGACTAACGGTGTACCCAACTGCCACAAAGCACGACCGCTCATGGAGCACCTTAGGTTGAACATGTGGTCAAACAGCGACTCAGCCTCTGCTTGAGTGTAGGGAGCGCCAATCTCAATAGCGCCGTTGATTACGCGCTGGATGGTCTCAGGCCAAGTCTCATTATCTCCGTTGTCCTTTTTACGACTGTAGGTTCGTAGGAACACAACCTCTCCCATACCGCCGAACCCCCATGGTGGCGTTTGGTTGTCATACTTGGACACAAATTCATCTGAGATAAAAGACATAGGACTCTCCCGCTAGTAGTTACGAAACCCCCTATCGGAAGGGGGTATTCAATCAGTCTACCGCGGCCAGTCAAATACCTTGTTGCTACCTGCTGGATTATTTGACTAATTTATCGACGATAATCGATTGGGATGAAGAATGACCTTGAACCGCCGGACTGTTCTTCAATGTCTTTAGCAGCAGCGATGCGGTGGTGTCCATCCCAGATGTTAGTAAGGACAGCGTCATCGTCGGGATCTACGCCATCTGGTGTTTGTTGCACCGTGACCTTCTCCCCTTCCTTCCATCCACCTTTTTCTAAGGAGTCGTAAATACCCCAACCGTCAGGATATTTATAATCTCTACCATCGTAGGATTCTGCTCTACCCTGTGGGACCTTAGACTGTTTTAGTTTGATGTCCCACAAATCCTGCATAGACTGAACGTCGTGCCCAGTGTACGACAAGCCACTCATCTCGTCTGGGCTATGGGCAATGTCCATTAACTCGGTAGGAGTCATGAAGAGTTTCATTTGTAGATAGTCTTTTGCCGCCATAGTTAGTCTCCGTAGGTAGTACCGGATGGGTGTCTCGGGTGTTTACCCGACCCAAACCTGTGAGTTCCTAAGTACTCGATGTCTCCATCAATCATAGCATCCTTAGGAGCGATAAATGTCTCGCTACCCGGAACTTCCGCACCAGTAATGAGTCTTACGATCCTACGGTTGTCAATAGCATCGAGGGGGTCCGCCGGTAACGTCTGGAATAATTGGGGCTGACTAGGGCCGTGCTTAATAGAGTCGTCCACATACTCAGGGTAATCGTCCCCAAACAGTTCAGGACTAAGCATTGACTTCCTAGCCCGGTAGTAGTGAGCAAACTTAGCCGTCCGATCTTTTACAGCCCAATCACGCATACCTACGTCGTGGTATTTAGCCATAAAGACTGCCCGTTCGTGCTTTTCAACACCACGCTCTCCAAACCCGACTAATCCGGGCCATTCAGTCTCATGAGGAGGATCTTCCTCATCCCCATAATGGACTAGGTCGATATAATCTTTGTCAGACATCTTCAAAACCCGTTAATTTAGGATGTGGCTCTTCTGGACCAAACGCAGGACCACTGGTATCAAATTGTGTAGAAAGATTCCTTGGGCGTAGAATTTCACGTACCTTTTTACGAGCCTCCGATACAGCAGTTTCGCTTAATCTAACGTGACCTTCCGGTATGTTGTCCTCGCCAACCCTACTAATCTCTTCTATGTTTCTATCTCTACCAATAAACGTAGCACTTCCTTCAGGGTTCCCCTCTGCGCCAGAAATAACACCAGCAGCAATGCCTTTCTGTACAATACGGCTACTATGTTCAGATAGAGATGAGTCAGCAATAGCGTCAGGGTATCGGTTAAGGGAGTGAGCCAGTAATGTAGGTACCGCTGTTCTCATACTAGGGTCTGCATACAACCCAGTAATAGAAGGCCGATGGTATTCGAACAACTTTAACTGCTGACCGGGTTTAGAGTATCGTTCTTGGTAATTCTTATTATGTAAAGACCCACTCTGATTCTCCGACTTAGACAAAATACCGGTTTTTTCTTGAGGAAGTCCTTCTGAGTGAACGTTTGACGTAAACCTAGGTCGCCAGATTTCAACCCTCGCTGTCGGTGAGTAACGGTACCCCGGTGTAGGTTCTTCTATCTTGCTAGGGTCGGTTGCCTCTAGATAATGAGTACCTCTGGTTTTAAATTCTGAGTAATCGAATTTAGACACTAATCTTCCTCCGGTACAATCGTAACGTACCAAACTCGCTTACCGTCAATGACGCGCCACTCACCAGTCATCTTCATATCAACACCCCTCGACTTGTTTCTTAGTGACATGCACCTCTCCACTAGGGCTAGTCGTGACGTTCTCGATGCAGTCCTGCTCGATAATACCAGTCTGCTTACCTAGGTAAGCAACATCAGCAAACTGCTCTGAGTTAGTGATTCCCTGATCAAACATCTGCGGTGAGTAAACGGCTTCCCCGGTTGTAAACCTCACATCACCACCCGGCTTAGGGATGAACCCGCGACCACCGGGATTGTCCATAGGACCTTTGTACTCGCCAGATATGAACATATGACGAGTCTTACCAGTATTGCCCTGAGCCTGCTGATCTCTCCAACTCAACAACCCCCGTTTGTCTACTTTAATGCTGGGATTGAATAGCGCAATACCCTCTACGTGCCCCTGAACTTTTCCACCTCTGAGTGCTGCGTAGATATTAGGAGAGTCAGCGATCTCTCCAGCAGCGTTAGCGAGAGCGATAGAAGACGTGGCTGTCTTGTGCAGGTGCGTATCCACCGTCCTACCCACCAAGTTACGCATAGCAGCGTCGGAATGGGTGACAGGTCGGTATAACTTAGAGTGGCCACCAACTTCTGGATTACGATACGCAGGGTCGTTGACAAGGTCAAACTTCTCTTCGGCGCTCAATTCGTGGAAGAATCTAGCCATCAGTCTGGCATCCTCTCAAACTGTCGGGAGAGATTGTTGAAAGAGAAATTTGCAACACCTCGATTGCTGTATGGTGGAGAGACCATCATCTCCGGTAAAACCTCTCCACTGTCTGGAACGAGGTGTCGGTCTAAGGTAACTCTAACCTGACCCGGAGGTACTATCGGCTTAGTGCTTTGGCCTTCTTTGGCTAATTCTACATCGTCTCTATGCCCACCTATGCGGTCAGAAATCCAACCTACCGCCCTCTGTTGAGGGTTTTCTTTTGCCATCACATGATTCCAAACATCAGGTATATCTAAGTTGTCGGGGTCCTCTTCCCTACGCGCAACACGTATTTCTTCTCCGAACTTTTGTATAGAGTCCAATGTCTCAGGGTGTGGCATCTTTTGCTCAACAACACTACCAGTTGATTGGTGGTCTCGGATTGCGTCCTCCTCGTAGGCAACAGATGTCTCAGTGTCCCACTCATCAGCGTCAGGGTTACGCCCGTAGTAACGAGTTGCTTCAAGGTCATTAAGAGTAGTCGACGCTCTAACTGTCCAACCATGTGGGACTACGGCGGGTCGCTGTGCCTTAAGAGATTCTAAACCTTCCTCCGATAGTTGACTGCGGTTTCTGACGACTTCCTCGTGCTTACGAGTGATGGGGTCGTAAGGAGTATCAACCACGTGACCGAGTAGCGATTCGTGCTTCACTTTTAACAAAGGCGCATCCCCAGCAAGGGTAAACTCTGTAATTCTTCCGAAATCACGAGCGTCTTCTACATCTAGACCCAACTTACGCCTAAGAGGTGCTGCGTGATGTACGCTAAGGTCGGTCACCATGTACCGGTTTGTCTGGTCACTCTCCCCGCCCTCGGGTAATCCTAGAGTTTTGTTGCTTACTGTTATAGCCTTGTAGTCGTCGTCCCACTCAAAACCCATAGATTGAGCAACTGAGTCTAAGTGAGCACCCAGTTGGGCTCCGCTAAAGTGATCAAAGTCTTGCATGTCATCAATTTACTACGTTTTAGGGGCTCTCAGCAGCCAAAAACTTAGAACAACTTAGGATTTTGTATTTACACAAAAACGCGCGTGGGCAGCGCCGGCTAAAATGAAAGTGATTTTAGAAAAAAGATCGAAATTTCTTAAGAAATCCACTTTGGGCGCTCAAAATCGGACTCAACGAAGCCCAAATGACGCTTTACGCGGAATCCTTGACTAGAAATTCGTTGATTTGGGTGAATTTCCGACGTTTCGACGTCCCCAACGGGCTCAACTTCGTAAACACTGCCAAAAAGTGTGCCTTGCTCGGCCTTTTTCCACCCCTGACTAGCGTATTTTTGGGCCATTTTCTCGTCTGTAGTAGAAAAAGCCTCGCCATTACGTGGTTGTATGGTGTCTCCCGCCTTCAAGTAGTTAGCAGAGGTGCCGTGAAACTGGGGTCCTAGAGTCATGTTAGTACTCTCCCATCCTCTGTGCGTGCCGGATCTCCCAACTTGGTGGGAAGTCCACTGCCTTCACGACGTTCAGACCTTCTGGGTCGCTCACGTAGGAGTCGTGTTTTGAGAACTCGACCCCAGAGCGGGGGGTCACTTCGTAGACAGTGCCAAAGAGACGGTGCTGACCCTCGAAAGGTGCGGAGGCCATGGATGCGTAGGTCTGCGCTCGGTGTCCTTCGTCGCCGTAGACGGCGTACGCACCGAATCCGTAACGTCCTCGGTTGGGGCGAACAACGCCCCCTTCAATTTCACCAGCAGTACCGTGGTACAACTTGTCTGGGTCAAACTGTGGTCCTAGAGTCATCAGTCTTTGCTGCCTTTGGCCCCGAAATAACCGCCGATAATGCCGATAACACCGCCCAAAGCGGTCTGGACTAGCGTCATAACGTCAGATGACACGTCAACAGGCTCGCCCGTCTCAAATGTCTCAAACGAAGCGACCACATAGTCACCGACAATGGCCAGCATGATGCAACCCATCACACCTATAGCCAGAACATACATAATTTTCTCTTTCATCAGTCTTCCAATCCGGGAATTTGAGGGTGGTCAGGATCTACGGGGGATGGTTGTTGTGGTTCCTCAAACTGCGGTCCCATATGACCAGTTAGTGGGTACAGGGGAACAGTCTTCCCTATCGGCTTCTCTTCTGGTGACACTAGTTTTCCGTGCTTTGCAATCAACTCGTTTTCCGCTTTGTTTCGTGCTGTGTACCACGTATCGAAGTCCTCAAATACGTCAGGAACGAGACCCATACTTTTTTCGCTGATTGGGTCTACAAACACCTGCTGGCTCATACCGCTTTCATGCGTAAAAGGTAGAGAGGGTTGTTCATGCGGTAGAGACTGCTGAAATCTGTGTAAAGACTCTGCTTGAGGTGTGCCTTGCACGGCGGAGTATGCCAAGTTCTTATAATTGTCGTTGGGGTTTATGTCAATAACGGGGGAACGTCCGGTGGGTTTCCATGCTGTGAATTTGAAGGTTTCTGGATCACGTTCCCCCACGGAATGGTTTTTAACCACGGCACCGGGTCGCAGGCGAACCTCTTGCTCAATGTCAAACCCCCACTGCGTGGGACTCCAATTAAAGTCTTTACCCTCTTCTTTTTCGTAATCGTACCTGTCGTCCATAGATATGCGTCTGTCGAACCACTCGGTTCTGGGAAGAATGGCACTACGAGGAGCGTCGACGCTGTGTACCGTGTAGTCCTCGTGTTCAATTACCATGTAAGGATCGGTAGTCCAGTGAATGCCGAGCGTTTCTCCGTCCCCACCTTGCCCCCGATACAGGCGGACGGTGTCCCCCTCAAACTCTTCAGGGTTATGGTCTTTAGGGTGCTCGTACGCTCTAGTGGAGTTGGGGCGGCTACTGAAGTTTGGCATCAGCCCTCCAGTCCGGGAAGTTGTGGCTGTTCAATGTGGGCATCGAACTGTGATGATAGTTTTCTGGGCCGTAACAAATCTCGCACCGTTTGACGCGCTTGCCGTACCTCTTCGTGAGGTACTGGCTCTAGTACCGAATCGGTGTGGAGTAGGTCAGTCCCGTATGTCTTACCGTCTTTTTCGGCATAAGTGCCCACCCACGGTATGTTCTTGTCCGCAGAATACTTAGGCTGCGACTCAGGGTTCTTCTCTGGTCCAGCAACGTCTACCTTGTCTTTTACCTTGTTGATCAGTCGGGAACTGTGCTGACTCAACTGGGTCTCGTGCGTGATGTTCTGCTTACCTAGAGTAGCCAAAGACAGTAGCGTAGGAACTGTTGAACGCATCGAAGGGTCGCTGACTAGTGCGCTAACCTCCGTCTTACCGGGGTTGTGGGACATCATACGAAGTTGCCCAGTACCTTCGTCTTCGGGGTAGAAGTCGCCCCGATCAAACACCTTCTCCCATGGTTGAGTTTCGGTGACTATAACTGATGCTATTGCGCGCCTAGAAGGGGTGTATCCATAACTTTCCAACTCGCTTTTCGTGTACTTCTGATCTGGGTTCAGTGCTTGACGCTGCCCCAGTGCGGTATATCTTGTTGTCTTCTTCTTCGGCCACGAGATGTTCTCAATAGGCTCGTCTTTGTAAAATTCAGCCATAGTTATCCTTAGTATCCCCTGCGATCTACGGTATATTCGCTGGGTTCAACGCTAGACCAGTCCATAGGTAGGCTTGGCTGTTTTTGTGGTGTTCTAAAACGTTTCTCCGGCAACTTACCTCCGGGTCCATCCCAAGTCTGGCGGGCGGTATTGATGTTGTTAGCCCGCAGGTCTGCTACAAAGTACTCTCTACCGTCTTTGTCGCTGATTAACTCACCCTCGTCGTAATCCCACGGAGATTCATTGTGACGATCTCGACGCTCCTGTCGATATGCTGTAGTGGCTGCTTGACCCTGCGTAAGAGGTAGACCCCTGTTCATGAGGTGTGTATTGAACTGAGGTGATGGTATAAGGATAGACACGCCCCCCTCTAACGGGTTGTTGTATGTAAACGCTCTGTTATTTACAAGGGACTGGTATCCGCGGGCTGCGCGAGCCATTTCACGCTGACTGAACGTCCTTCTAACACTACCTGTTCCAACAGAAGCCCTCACAGAAGAAGATACAGGAAATTCCCTGCTCTTCAAAAACATGTAGTCAGCAAGGTTTGCCTCATGGTCCTCTAACTCTAAATCGTCGATATTCAGGTTATGTTTAGACAGAGCGTAAATACCTCCATCTACGTGAGTATTTGCGCTACCTCGCTCCATTGCTGCTGTAGCAGTACCAGTGTGGAGTGTAGGTGCCCGCATGAACTCGTTAGGGTCTTTGTAAGAGAAGTGGAACAGTGCTTCACTTAGTTTTTCTGATGCGCTCAATTCCGCCTCCAACCGTCTTGTACCTCGTCCCACCAGTTGTCCCCATACATCATCTCCATATGGTCAACAGGGTCGCCCTGTACGTCTTTGTAACTATGGTCTGCTACGTGCTCCACTGACGCAGGATTGTGCAAACGAGACAGCCCCTCCGTCATACCTTTGCGTCCGGGAAACATTGTTGCATCCATCTTTGCCGCGGAAACTTTTTTCATTTCACTATCTGGCAACGCCCCGTCGTGGTGTGGAGTATCTGTGATGTGCACTCTCGCATCTGGTCTGAAACGGAACTCTTTGACTACACCAGCGTCCATAGCCATCCAGTCATCGTACGCGCCCCAGCCCAAAGGAAAAGCACGCTCAACAGGGAAGTCATGTTTATTACTGTCCATGTGCAAACCTTCACCGGGTTCGGCCCAATTACTCGATGTTCCATGATACTGCGAACCGAACTGATCACCGGATAGCCAGCGCAGGCCCTTGGGCGCGCCTAGGAGAGCGTCAGCGGCATTAGCAGCAGCAATGTCTAGAGGTAATTGACTCATGGACTTATGTTAGCAGTATACGGGCCTATTAAAATGGCTTAGACACGAGTGGGGGCAATTTTTGGTAGGGGCCTATGTGACAATAATCTCGTTCCTTGGCGGGTGTTTTCTACCCCCAAACCTCGCTGAGTCTACCGCTTAAGGGTGGGGGGTCACAACCTGTGTGACAAATGTCACTGACCATTCGACCGTGACATTTGTCACATCGACCATACAAAAATGCCCTCTGAGCAGGGGTTTTGTCCTGTAATCGACGAAACATGCCTAGGGGTAGTGGTAGGGGCGCAAAGCCCCCCTAAGCCCATACAGAGCGAAATAGGGGGCAATCAGAGCAAGTGGCGTTCACAGGCCGGCAACGCCAGCGTTATGACCTATGACAATTGTCACAAGCCGGCATTACCGCCCTGTGATCACGCTCCGCAGTCCCCAATCTTGGCTCGACGCATGGGTCTATGGCTCGTGGCTCATGGCTGAGTGCGATGTGATGGTAGGAACAACTGAGTCATCGACCGTTCCGGTAGCAACTCGACCATGCCTCGACCATGCCTCGACTACTCGACCCACTGACTGCTCTCTCTCTCTGACTGATCTCTCCTCGATGTCTCTCTCTTGTGAGTGGGGGCGCAGGTGGGGCTCCCGAACGACGTGATCTCTGACCCTCTCTAAGTGGTTGAGAAATGTGGGCTCCGTTGTGGGGCCAGCGTGCGGGGCCGATAACATCGAGTGCATGACACACACACACAACACCCCATCCACCCCGAACTGGCACCCGAACCGCATGGACATCATCGAGGCCATCCGCAGTCACCCAGAGTTCGGTCGTGGCACCTGCTCGGTCATCGACGAGTGCTACTCCGACAACGACCTGATCATCGAGTTTGCCTTCGAGGGCAGGGACGACGAGGGCAACCTCCTACCAGTCAGCCTCAAGGACGCAGTTAGCAACGCTGAGATCGCTCACGAAATCTGGGCAGACCGTATGGCCGAGGCAGACCAATACATCGACCGTGACTACTTCATCGACTGACCACCACATCCAAGAGAAAGAGAAACCCATGACCACATCAACCACCACCGACAACATCTTCGACACCCGCTGGGACAAGTCGTCGAAGCCATCGCTCCGCACACCAGCGGACATCAAGAACCTCCACTTCCTGACCACTCAGTTCGCAATGGAGGAGACCTTCGGTCGAGAGACCACCTACCGGATGCTCGCCAACGCTCTCTACTTCGATGGCGTGACTGACCGTCGAGTCGAGAACGCTCTCGACTCATCGAGCGCAGGACTCACCAAGGTCATGCTCGAAGACGCTCGGGAGATGGATGGCTCACCCATCGTCGGCACTCACGATCTCTTCGACCTGATCGCCTACGCAGGTGCCTCGATGTACGACTGGTACACCAAGTGGGCGATCGACGACCGCCTCCTTCGCCTCACCGTCACCATCGACTGCGAGGGGACGAGGGCGCATCAGAAACTCACCATCGCTGGTCTCCGCAAGGCTCTTCGCAAGGCCGTCGACATCAGCCCAACGGTGAGGGCTCTCGTCGAGGAGACACCACACTTCCCAGACATCGACGCTGACGCAAGCGACATCATCATTCAGATCGCTCTCTTCGGAAAGGTGGTGTTCGGATGATCTGGCTCGACCCCATCGAGATCGAGTTGTTTGACGGCAACGACACGCACACCGTCGACATGAGCCTCAGCACCAGTCGAGGAGTCCGCTGTTTCGTCGCTGGTGGGCTCTCCTTCGAGGAGGGCGACCACGACAACGTCGTCGAGGAGATAACCTCGAACATCGTTGCGGAGATCGAGTCCTCGGGCTCGCTCTTCGAGTACGTCAGCAACCTCGTCAGCGAGGCTCTGAGCGACTACGACTATGACCAAGACACAGACCCAGAATGGGAGGAATGACGTGACCAAGACAGAGATGAAGAAGTTTGCTCGACGACTGGTGCTTGACTACGGCAACACCGCTGCGAAGCTCCGCGCGAAGCAGGCTGAGATCGATGCCGCGAAGAGCGAGTTGAACGTCGAGGTCCGGCACCGCGACGTCAACGGGCTGCTGAAGGAGCGGCGTCGCCTGTACGACCAGGTCAACGAGCTTCGCGCTGCCGGCTACGCCGCGGACAGCGACGGCGTGCGACGGCAGGTCGAACTGATCAGGCTGAACCAGCACGAGATCGACGCCGCGAACCAGGCCATCGGCCCGCTACGCGGGAAGGTGGAG
>Ga0070749_10000406_pt1 | contig 29090 bp, 43 predicted proteins | sample VirMetDEL_Nov_18_FD_75180 | JGI IMG/M metagenome (GOLD analysis project Ga0070749, IMG submission 75180) | Aqueous microbial communities from the Delaware River and Bay under freshwater to marine salinity gradient to study organic matter... | ecosystem: Environmental > Aquatic > Marine >...
GTCAATCCACCTCACCCCCCTTCGAAAAAATATCACACAAGTCCGAATCGACTTCATTCCCCCAAACGTCCCAACCTTCAAACGATTGACGCGCGAACAATTCGATCTTGTTTTGAGTCGGAAACATTTGTTCGATACGTGTTCGAACCTCGACAGGTTTTTCCGAATGTTTGGTTCGCAATACCGAAAGGAATTGACGGACGTTCCTCGCGCCACGTGGGCGGGGGATTTTTCCCTTTTTACCGATCAAACATATTTCGACCTGACTCATTGTGTAATGACTAGGATTGACCCGTTGTTTGTCCCATACGAAACCAATCGTCGCATACTTGAAACCCCAATGTTTCAACAATTCTATCGATTGATCTAAATGTGGGGATGACGTCCACATGAACAACAAACAATCATCATTCGCGATTCGATTGATCATCGGCTTCATTTCCTTCAATTCTTTCAATGTCATCGTCGGATAATGTTCGATAGCACCGCCCGACGTTTTCCCGTCCTTCCCTGTTTGCGATTGTCCCCCGTAATCCCATGGAGGATCGCAATAAATGATTTCATATTTCATTTCGATCCCCTTCAATCCTGTCAATCATATCAAACAAATCGCCAAATGATTCAGATTGTTTGACAATATGTTGCCCCCATTGAGTCGCCATGGCGCGCGCGATTCCTTCAAATGTTTTTGATCTTAGTTTTCGCCTTTCCTCGTATGACCGCGCGTTTTTGACCGCGTCATAATACCAAAGGGGCATGACATATCCCGAACCATCGGGGCGACGTGTATCGCGAAATTCACCCGCGTCAACAATGTCCGTCGGAATCAATTTCGGAAGGTTTTTCAACCATAAACATGTCGTTTTTTTTGCACGATCCCCGAAATGATAAGGTTGAATTATTTGATCGGGTTTCCGAATTTGCGATGAAATAACCGAAACAGGATTTTCAATTGCGATATAGTCAATCGGGGCGTTCATCAGTTTTCGGACAAATTCCAGAGCAACATGACGACGTTCCCATCGATCCGCGTTTTTCGATCCGTCTTTATTGTACAAATGACGATTCCCACTCGTAGACAAATAGGTACAAGGGGGAAACGCAATCATCATTTCATATTCGCCCGAATACGCCTGTTGAATCGCGTCGCCTTGAATATGAAATTCGGGATGTCCCCCCGATGGACTTTGTATGTCGCATGAATACGCGTCAAAACCCAAACGTCGGAATTCCTTCGCGACTGTTTGAGATTCTTCGCATGCTATTAAAATTTTATTTGTCATCGCAATCCCTGATCAAAAGGCCATGATAATGAATCAAAGGTTCAATATTGCGGTCATACCATTCAAGCGCCTCGATATAGTCCCATTCATAATCAATCATCATAACGTTGATAATCAACTCATAATCATAAACAACACAATCATCGGTTTCGATGATAATCGCCTTGTCAAACGTTGATCGCGGTTCCAAATAGATCATTTCGATCCCTTTCGTTTTTTCCAAAGGGATTCGCATGCCCAATAACGGGGCGACAGTTTGGAAGGTTTGTCCGTATCACATCGCATTCGCGCGCGGAAATTTTCATTCGCTCGAGCTGAATAATTGTGTTTGTATCCTACCGACCCAAATTTCAATAGTTTTTCTTTTCCATTTTCACACGCGAGGACAACGCGTTTTTTCTTTCCGTATCCCGCCTCACCACGTTTCAACGGGCGGGGCGTATTGCATTTCATTTTGGATTTGTCTATGTATCGCGGCATGGGTTCCTTCCTATATCGACAATTTTATTCGTCAATTCCTTCATACACGATTTTGAATCATACAGTATTGATTCAGACAATTCCATGGCCGCGAACGATACCGCGTCGAAATGATACGCGACATATGATTTTTGATGAATGGTGATGGAAACCTTCAATAAATCATACAAAATCGATTCATCAGCATTTTGAACCGCTTGACGTTTATATTCTTTGAATCGTTCCCATATCGTGGACAGGTCTTTCAATTCAAGGGGGATTTGTTTCAATTCATCCGACATTTGTTTCAATTCGTTTTTCATGAGGACACCGCGATTTCATTGATGATTTCTTTCAATTGTTTCCACTGTTCACGATCCACATTCAACGGGATCGATTCATTTTGAATCGGGTTCCGTCGATTGTATCTTTCCACCGCGAATCGGTACTCGTCAAAACACATGATCACCTGTTTCAATACCTTTTCGGGATGTTCGTTCGATTCCATGGACAACGAATCGATCAACAGAATCAAATTCATAGTCGACGGGGATGTTCGATCCGATAACCAATGATTGACACTTGATTCCGATAATCCTGTTTGTTTACAAAATCGCGAAAATGATTTTCCAGAAGATGACAGTTTTTTCCGAATCAAAGTCCGAAGGCGATTCCCATTTCCCATGATGTCCCCGTTTGCGAAATGTTAAATTGATTGTATTGTGATTGTATATTCAAATTTATTTTTAATATAACATTTTTCAGCGATAAGCTCAATAATTTGTGAATCATCGTCATAAACTATTTTATTCAGAGCGTCGCAAACCGACCCGAAATAATTTTGTAAGTCCCTTCGACGTTTGTCGCCTTCGGTCACTGATAAAACAAGACGCACATCCCCAACAATCGGGGAACGTCCTTTCATTTCCACACGCGCCAATTCAGACAATCGCAATTCGAAATCCCGAACCGTTTTGTGTTTGTACATTCGGTTTTTATAGATTTTCATCATATTCTTTTTTGACGGGATTTTCCCGTCGCCACAAATCACAATCATTTGAGTCCCTTCGGTTTTCGTTTGGTTCGTTCGATTTTTCGACGCGCGTCGAACGCACTCGAAACGATAAATTCCTCGCCTTCGCGATATACTGTTCTTGATGGTTCACGTTGTTTCATCATGCGACGGGAGATTTCACCAATGAACGCGGGTGGAATCGGTTGACCACGTGGAACATCTTTCGGACGGGGCGCGGGCGTCCCATCTAGTTTCAATTGTCCGATAGATTCCAAACGAATCGCGACCGCGGTCGCCTGTTCTTCAGACATTCCGAATTTTCTCTCAAAGATTGGAATCGCCTTTTCAATTCTATTGTGAGCTGCACGATCATCACTCGGAATATAAATGTTTTGTTTTTTAGCCATTTCGCCCCCTTAATGTTGTCCCATACCCCATGACAAAATGATAACACACAAATGACCCGATTTCGTCGACATATTTCAACAATTTGAATCACACTGTCCCAAACGGGACGCCCATTTTCCTATATAGTCATGAATTGTCGAAAATCACCTTCCGACACCAAACATGTTTTTTTTCTCTTTTTACATGGGACAATAGGGACAGAATAAAAAAGAACAATGTTTTCAATGATTTGTGATGTCCTAGACCTTTCGAAATAGTTTGGGACGGGTTCGGGACAGTTTGGGACAGGTTCGGGACAAACAAAAAAAAACGAATCCCCCTTTCGAGGAATTCGCCTTTCTATCAATCAAACCATACTAAATCAATCATCCGTATTGAAATATAATTTCGCTACCTCGACAATCATGTCTATTTTATCACGTTTAGTCAAATCGGACAAACATTCGACCAACCACATCATGTCAAAATCCGTCAATTTGGAATCACCATTTAGAATTCTCATCAATTTCCGAACATGGATCCCGCTATATTCAGCAATTTCAACGGGGGAAATTTCATGCTTATTTGCTAGATTCGCCACCCATTGACCGAATTTCGTTTTGTTGTTTAGTTTATACATCGGGGAACCACCTATAGACGCGCACACCATCAACACGAACGCGCCTTTTTTCCCATTTTAACCCGTTCAAAATACTCGACAACCTCATTTCATGGGATCGTTGAATTTTGTCAATATCCAAACCAATCGCATTTTTCAAAATGTTCAAATGAGAAATTCCAGAAAGATAAATTTTTGACATGACATCAACATCCAAATCGTTGAACCAATTGTCAACCGCCTCAACCCATGAATCAATTTGTTGATACTTTTCACAATAGTCATCAAAAACAATTTGATCTTCTTTAGACAACCAATGATTTTCGTTAGTCGTTTTGTAAACGTGTACAGCTTCAGACCATATCAAATCGATGTCGCCCTTCAATTTGTTCAAATCGATGTCATTCAATTCAACAACCCAAAATCGACGCGATCCCGTCGGGTCTTTCAAAATTTCAATGTTGTTTGATGTACCACCGAAAACCACTTGACGCGGAACATCGATGTCATAGCGTGCATACGCGGGACGATACGAATCATGCGTTGACGTGATGAATTGTTTGACCGCCTCGTTTTCACGTCCTCGCGTCGCGTTCAATTCGGGGAATTCATAAATCCACACACCCGACAGAAGGGAATAAGCGTCCCGACCCCCGTTGACATTGATCGCACTGTCACGAAACCATTCGTCGCGACGTGCTAACATTCGAAACAATGTCGATTTCCCGATTCCCTGTTTTCCTGTCAAAATCAACATCGAATCAACCTTGCACCCCGCATGATAAATTCTAGCTACACACGACAAAAGGAATTTTCGTCCAAATTGGGAAATCAAATGTCGATACGTTTCGGGGTCATCCGATGGAAGGACGACGTCACAATAATCAAACAACCACGTATCAAGGCGGGAACCCTTTGAGGGATCGAACGTCAATGAATCCAAATAATCGCGAACAGGATGAATCGGGTTTTCCCTTGCGATGAATTCGATTTCCTCATTCATTTGATCACGTCCAAATTCCAAACCATAAGACCGCGAAATTTCATGCCTTAACATTTTCCCATGTACATCCTCGATTTTGCGAAAATCACGACGGGCGATTGTTGTCGGTTGAAAACTGATTTCAATTCGATTTTTGAATTCGTTGAATCGTATTCCACCCGCAAAATTGGAATCCAATGTCAAAATTCGATGTAAATTCAAACAAGTCAATTTCGGGAACCCGCGTTTCGATTGATCGCGATGATTGTCGGGGTATTTTTCCAATTCGACCAGAACATCAGGATTCCCACGAACAACGGAATTCGGGGTCACATCGATGGGATTGTTTTTCATTTGTTCAACAATGGCCACCGCCCGCGCGACTGTCCTCAAAATGTACGAATTCCCCTTTCGTTTCCCACGAACCGAAATCCGATACGCGACCGCGTCACAAACCATGTCAACGGGCGCGCCCAACCATATCGCCTCCTTCGCGAAGGCGAAATCGTATCCCGTCCCCGATACGTCGCCCCCTGTTTTCCCGATACCTTCAAACAAATCATTCAAACGGGGATGTTCTGACATCATTTCCCGAATCAAATTGGGAATCATCGATTTCGGCATGTGCAAAATCTTTTCTGTTTTGATGATTTTCGTATTTTCAACAGGGGGAAACACAAGGGACAAATCGTCAATCGTGTATTCGATTTCGGTTTCCATTTTGACGAATTTGACGAATTTGACCTGTTCGGGATTTTTTTGATGATAGGACGTGGGCAATCTCAAAACACGCGCACGATCATGACAGGAATCGCCCCCACACTGTTTCGCGATTCGTTCGTTCATTTCAACAATGTCATCCGCGGGCGTTTCCTCGCGAAGAAAATAATAAAGATGTAAACCACCGCCCGATTCAACAATGACCGAAGGTTCCAATTTTAAGCTGTTCACTAAATTCCACACCGCGTCACGTCCCCCATGATCCTTGTCATCAATATCCGCCCAACAAACACCGCCCGATTCAACCGCGTCGCCCGTTCCGCGTCCTTTTTCGGTGCGTGGCAATACCCCAACAAAACACCCCAATCGATTTCGTCGACAATAGTCAACAATCATTTCATATTTTGCCATGAATTCATCCACATCGAACCATCGTCGCGCGGAATTGTCGATTCCCCCTTTGCCATCATAGCACGGGCGCAACTCAATAAATCCTTGAACATCGCGATGTTTGCGACGCATGAATTCCTCGAATATGGATTTTTGCATGTCAACATTATTCATGTTATCATTTGTTATAATATTTTTACTCATTTTGACCTCAGACTTTGACGGGGGGATTCCATGCGACGATTCCCCCCGTCATTTTTTTTATTATGTTAGCTTATACATTTCAACCAATACGTCGGACAATTCCCGCCCCTGTTCATCGGATACCCATTTCGCGATTTTATTCCAAACTTGAACGTGAGGGAATGACCGCCCGTTCAACCATGCGGAAACCGACGGACGGGAAACCCCGACCGCCTTCGCGAATTCATCCGTTGTAATACTCATATTTTCTTTCAACCAGTTTTCAAATTTCATACTGTCCCCCATGATTTTTTCATCGCATGATTCAACGCGAACGCATGAATCGGTTGATCGGTTTCATTATACCATTCGATCATTTTTTCAATCGTTCGTCGGGTAGCCATGCGACCTGTGTTTCGGGTACGCGAACGAACAAACCATCGGTATTCGATATAGTTTTCGCGCCCCTGTTTGACGATTTCAATGAATTTTTCTTTCGTTTTGACATCAAAAGCATGTTCGGGGAACAACTTGATGAAATCCGATCTCCAATAATTTTCGATGGATTTGTTTTCCTCGATAATTGCGGCCTTTCTTTCAATCATAAAGATCACTTTTTCAATTAATTTCATTTTTGCCTCTTATTATTGAATTCAAAGTTGATTGAGATACAATTTCAAAATCCTCTCTAGTCCTAGTTTGTCCTTCACATACCCAGTAATTGAACATGTAGGCCCACAAACGGCCATGTTCATCAAATAAACAATTCGCAAATGTTACACACGCGTAAATTTTAGTCAACTTCATTTTTTCACCTCATTTTTGAACCCGACAATTCGGAATTCGATTTTATAGCTATGACAAGGAAGTCCAAAACGAACAGACCCCCAGAACAAAACATCTTCAACATCCAAATGACGAACGTCATCATTGAATTGATTCCACACGTCGCCACGGGTAAACGGAACCCATTTCCCATCGGGGGACGTTTCACCCTTTGAATAATTTTTGTAATAGATACCCTTGCATGGGTCAATCCAAACATCAGACACACCCCAAATCGATTCGATTCGGGATGATATATCCGACCATGTGACGTCGGGGTTTTCACGTCCCCAACTTAATAATTGATTTATGTTCATTTTCACCCCCAAACCATAACCGCAACGAACGCGGCCATTTTGAAAAATACATACATCGCGATGGGGAAAACCACCGCGATTTGATTCATTGTTTTTTGATTCATTTTCATTTTGACCTCACTTATTTTAGATTGATTCCAAATCACCATAATATTTTTCAGCACTATCCAAAAAATCAGATAACGCAACGATGAAACGGGCTTTTTCAATGATTTCGCCTTCATACCCTTTCGGGGAATGGCGTTGTATGTTTTGAATCGCTAATTTTAACATTTTTTGAGCTGATTCAACGGCCTTTCGAGCCTCGTCACGATTCATGTTTTCGATTTTATTAAATTTCATTTTGACCTCACTTTTTATTTTGATAATTCCCATTCAATCCACTTGTATTCGACAACAACCTCAAATTTTTCCCCGTTTGACCCTTCAATCAAACGAAACCAATCGAACACACAACAATTATATTTTGATTCAATTTGTTCAATCAATTGATCAACCATGGAATCATATTTTGCATGCGTTTCAACTGTACATGTCAAATACTTTATATAGACGTTTGCGAAATTGTATATTTCATTAAATACATTTTGTAATTGACTTTCATTCATTTTCATTTTGACCTCACTTTGACAAAAGATTTATTTCTTTATCTGTAAACTATTGTATCAAACTATTTTGATATGTAAAGTTATTTATCGACGTTTTGAAAAAAAAATAATTTGTGTTATATTGGAACCAACAAAAAACATCGTCAAAATCGGGACAAAATCACCATGCATAAAAATAATTATCCCCTTCTCTTTGTGGACATTGAAACGACACACCTCGCGTCAACAACGGGCGAAATCATAGAAATCGCAATCATTCGCGAATCACACGACGGGAAAATTGAAACATTTTATTCCAAAATCAAACCCGCCCATATCCACACCGCGTCAAAACGTGCACTTGAAATCAATCACTATAACGCGCACGAATGGAAGGACGCTCCGACATGGAAGGAAATCGCCCCCGTTGTTGTAAAATGGTTAAATTGGGGGACCATTGTCGCCCACAATGTCGCGTTCGATTGGAATTATATCGATCACCATGTCAGAATGGCCAAAATCGACCACAAAATATCATGGCGAAAAATCGATACTCAATCACTCGCATGGGAACACCTACCCATGACATCCGCGTCAATGGACAACATTCGCGATTTCTTTGGAATGTCTAAAGATAAAGCACACACCGCCATGAAAGATGTTGAGGATTGTCGATTCGTGTATCACAAATTGATTCGGTCAAATATATTCATGCGATTGTATTGGAAATTAAAATTCCAGATTATAACCATTTTTAAAAAATGATTTCATTCCCCCATGAATCCCACCCGTCATCGGTTTGACGCGCGAACAATTCAATCCTCGGAACGTCACCAAACAATTGAACAATCCGGTCACGTATTTCGGCCGGTTTTTTTGAATGTTTGTCAATCGGGGAATTGATCGCACTTGAAACGGAATGAGATTTGACGAACAATTTGTCATCGGATTGTTTGATTCCCACGTTCCCGCGCGTCGCCAATAGACAAACCTCACAATTTGATTTTGTATAGCTACCGACCCCGAAAAACAGTCCCCCCGATTTTGTGGTTTTATGCCATGAAAATCCTAGTGTTTTATATTTGAATCCCCATGACGCGATGACGTCCAATGATTCAACCAATTTCGGGAACGTCACCCACATGAACAGAACACAATTATCATCTGCGATTTCGTGGACGGGCATGGCCTTAATTTCGTCAATCGTCATCGTCGGATAATGTCCCATAGCACCGCCCCCGAATTTTGTTTTCGGATTTGATCGTTTGTTGTACGACCATGGGGGATCGCAATATATAATTTGATATTTTTTATCGGGAAATGGAATCATTTATTTTCTTTTCGATTCTTTCTAATTTCTGTCCATGATCAATAATTCGATCCTCCATGATGTCAAATTGTTTCAAAATTCGAATCATCGATTCATGATAGATTTTTCGATCTTCTTTCGACTCACAAATGATTTGATCAATTTGTTCAAGATGACGTTCAACCCAAATTTTCAAACTACTCGCAAACCACACAATGATTTTTTCGAGTCCCTTGTAAACCATATATAAAACAGTCACCGACAAAACAAGCGCGCCCGCCTTGCCTGTAATCAAATCGATGAAATCCACGAAACCGAAATCCATGTCGACCTCTATGAATTAATTATGATTGTAATGATTTGAGGAATGTCCATCACATGATCAACAATGATTTTTTCAATTTCTTGTTTGGTGACTTTTCGTCCCCCGTCACTGTCCAATTGTTTCGCCTGTTCGACATCGTCGACCAATTTGAAAATTATCGGGGTTATGGCCTTGACGATTTTCGCAAAGTAAGCAATTCTATCGAAATTCATGATTCGCTCCAAAATTTTTCGACCGCGTTCGCGATCCAATATCCAATATTTTGACATCCAATTGTTGTCTTATATATATCATGTTCGGGATGGTCTATAAAGTAAGGTTCCAAACAAATCGCGACGGGCGACACATTTCGAATCGTGTAAAACGCGTTTTTCGTCCAATCAGACAATTGACAAGATATGACTTTTCGTTTCAATGGTTCAAACGTTTTGAATTCATCCGCCAGAAGGCGCGCCAATTTCAAACCCGATGACGAACGATAATCCCAAAAAAACGAACAATAGTCCCCGCGCCCCGCGTTGATATGGCATGCGAAATAAATCACATCATTAGACGGATACAATGATTTGTATTCATTGACGCGGGCATGTCTATCGGGATATGTCCCGTCAGAAATTACAATGACGTCATGTCCTCGTTTCCTCAATTCGATTTCACATTCCATGATATATCGAGCTGTTAGAATTCCTTCCATTTCATCGGGTTCAATTTTCCCGTCATTGTTTTTATCGTTCACCGCTCCGACCGATTTGATTTTTTTCGGGTTCCCGACATGTTGTCTATCAAAAATAACTAGTCCCATGTCATCCTCTATTGATGTATTTATTGATTTCAATGTTGACGATAAATTTCCAATTTCCCCCGTTCCATTGTTTCGCGACGATTTGACAAATCGCATCCACCAGAACCAAACGATCCGACGTCAATGTCACAACGTCCCCAATTTCCAAATAACCATAAACGGGGACGGCCTCAATTTCTAACCCGATAGGATTGATCGCGCGAATTCGTACCCTGTCACGAATGATTTTTGAGGCGGTGATATAGTCATAAACATAATACATTTCAATCGTTTCCTGTTTCACACCATAGCGATCAGACGAAATTCGACAAATCGGATCGTCCAAATGTAAACCATTCGAACCCGATTCCCCCGAAATCCGAATTGATGTTTGGAAATTTTCAAATCGTCCCGACCATGCGAACCGCGCGGTCAAATCATTGACAATTTTGTCGGGTTTTGAAATTGGGTTGAGGGGCGAAACAATTTGGAAATCACTCGAATCCGTCAAATGATACAAGGGATCAAAATTTTGTGTGTAATGATACAACGACACAACGGGACGAATCCCGTTCGAACCATTGACGATTTCAATCGGTAGGAATTCAATGATGTTATCTTTTAGCCAGTCCAAACAATTGACATCGGGGTCATTGATATAACCCGAAAATTTATATCGGTTCAACAATGACGCGACCCCGTTCCATGCGTCCCAATCGATTTCGAGTTTTGATTTTTCCAAAAAGAATCGACAAACATCCCCACCACCTTCGAGAAACCCTTCCCCGTATGGATTTAACATCCCGCCCCCGTCGAGGATTTTCCCATAGTATTTCAAATCGTCAAATGTTTTCCCGACAGTCGCGTCACTAGCAACACCGCCCGTCGACGAACCCGATCCCGTAATGTCGCATGACGCGATGACAAGTCCATCATTTCGGACGATATGTCCGATGTTAAATGTATCCTCATATCCGCGCCCCTCGACTAGTGTAATTCGTCCCGCGGTGACCTCATGATTCGCAATTCCAATTATAGCTTGACCCGTCGGATTTTGTTTTTGTATCAAATACGCGGGGACGTCAAGTCCGGATTGAAAATACACACGACCCGACGAATCGATGACGGGGTAATTGTGAACCGCCCCGAAAACCAATGGAAGAATTTTCCCGACTGCATTGTCAAAAATAAACGGGAAATTTTGAGTCGTCATTTCAAAAAATTGGGGATCAAGTATTTTTGTATTGACCCCATTCAAATTGTTTTCAATCGAAAACGCGACATAATCAACATCGCGAAGGGGGTCACCAATTATCGGATCGATGATTCGTCCCCGAAACATTTTGATTCGTTGATCGTATGTTTGCAACGGGACACCATCGCGTATCGTGTAATATGCTATTTCAGCATGGGAACCATCGAGGAAACGCCCCGTCAAAAACATTTCGATCAAATTAATCCCTTGAAAATTTAATTCCAATGAAACGGAATCCGATTCGATGTTGAATCCCATGATTTCTGTTTGTTCGGTTATGTTGGGTTCCGACATCGTTCCAACATATTGAATCAAATCATCGTCGTTTTCAACGAAAATCGGTTTTGTCGAAAAAAAGTATTTTACATCGTCAAAATCAATTTCCAGAACAAACACGATTTCAGAATTGAAATAATCGTCATAATTTCCAATCATTCGACCCCCTGTAAAATCACATTCGCGATCCGGAATACCTCGCCTTGATTGTCGCCCGTCAATTCGTCCCCGATGACATGGTCGATTGATATGTCACCCATGATTCGACTATACAGTTGTTCATGGTATCGATTCAACAGAATAAAATTTGACGATGTCATTTTTTCAAACGATGGCAAATAAACAAGGGGATGAACACCGCCCGACAAATAACGAGAAATTCCCATCATCATGAAAGGCGCGTCGCCCCAATTCGCAACGGGATCGGAACCCGTTTTTGATACCCAATAATTCGGATCGGGGTCGTTCCCATAAACGGACGAAGTGTCAACCCCATCAGTCCATGAAATCGTTGTTGTTCGACGTCCCTTTGATCGTTCGATTCCGAATGTTGTTCCATCGATGGATTCAAACATTTCAAAATTCGGTTCGTATGAAATCGAACGTCCCCTTCCGTAAGCGGGCGCGAGAACCCCAACAGAACCAAACACCACCGCGCCAATTTGGAAACATTTATCAATCGTTTCTTGAGAATCGATTTCAATGGCCCATGCCGCCCCCGCGGTTCCTTCGACATCGATCAAAACAGTCACATCGCGAGGGATGAATCGCACTGTCCCCGATGTCGGTTCGGTATTTGTCACCCCGTCCAATTCGATGATTGCCTTTTTCGCGGTGTTTGTATTGAAAACACCACCGGAATTCGTCCGAACACGTCTGAAAATCGCGGGATCGTTTCCAATTTGGACAATCCAATCGCGACACTCGTCAAATTGCAAATAAAAATTATCGGTTCCCACACCCGAAACGTATAGTTTGTTTCCATCGCGTTGAAATGAACCAGTCAATCCCGATGATGTATCCACATTCGCGACAGTCGTCCATGACGCGGTTCCCACATCATATCGACGGATTGAAAATTGACGAAAATTGATGTTTTCCAAATGAAACCCGATCAAACCATTCAATAACGGGGATACACTCAAATTTTTGACATCCTTGTCAACATAAAACGCGATTCTGTTCGATGGTATGTTTCCCGATGTCACTGATTCAGATTTCCACACAACGCGCGGGGACGGGGAAACAGTCGGAAACAATCGATCAATCGGATAGTCATATCGCGGTTCAATGGTGTATTGATCGCCTTCATACGCGGGCGATTCACGCGTCGAAATGGATACACCGCCCCCAATATAAAGATAATCGCCAAACGTCGGATATTGTCGATATTGGATGACGGGATCGATGATTTGAACACCCGTCGAATCATCAGAGGACACATGGAATTCGCCCCATGTGGATTGTCCCGTCGATAAGGACAAATGACCCCAACGAACAAAACCACCCGCGCCCCCGCCACCATTGACGAAATTAAGGATTTGTATTTTATTGAATACCCGTTCATTTTTTGATTTGTAGTCCCGATAATTGATCGTGACATCATTTCCCGAAATCGCAACGATGAATTCCTTTTCGATTGACATTGTTGTCGATTCGGTGTGTTTGTTTGTTGCTCCGTTGTTGTCCCGTACAACAAAACCACCGCCCGCGAAACGAATTGAAAGATCGTAATCGTTCGACGTTGTATCGTCCACACGTACACGAACCGCGATTTCATCCGATACCAATGAACCGCCCGTTTGAACACGAACCCGAAAACGGATGACATGTCCACCTTCAATCGTTGTTGTTGGGGACGCGGTCATGTATATTTGATTTGATGACGTGGAAAAAACCACACCCGACGACGAAAGGGATTCAGACCCCGCCCCGACCGATGTCCAAAATGAGGACGCGGAAGGATTTTCCAGAGGAACCCAATTCGAATCAAATCGCCCCGAATCATAGTATTTCGGGACTTCATTCAACATGGGCAAATTAGAATTCGCATATCCACCACAAATCAAACGGGGGATCGAAAGTCCATGAACACCCATGACAATGGAACGCCCTTCCCATGATGTCGCGGTCAATCGTTCAATTTCTGCGTTGTTGTCATTCGGTTGAAAAATTCTCATGTCTGTCAGACTTGCACTTTCGCCACCCGACATGCGGAACCAATAAACACCATCATCCGAGGACGAAAACATTGAAATCGATTTGTCTGTCACATTTCCAATTATCGCATACAAAACCGAATCGGAATCAACCCACATCGAAAGACGTCCCCCCGTCAATGTATTCCCCGCGGGATTTGTCGCGGTGAAATAAGAACCCGAATCCGTCACGTCGGTTTCATAAATTGAATACAATGAATTCGTAATGTTGAAACGGGCATGGGGTAGTCGAAAAAATACAACTTTTTGAGTTGATTTGATCGCCATGATTCCGAATGACCCGTCGGACAATGTCACAATGTCGGGGTCATGCCAATAATCCCCCGACGTCGACGATTTCCCGACCAATTGAAACGACGCGCCCCGATCAATCGATGAATACTGAAATAAAATGTTTCGCGTGTTTGTGGAATTTTTTATAGCTTCAATTATCAACAAAATGGAATTGTTGTTTGATGTCATTCGCATTTTTCGGATGACATGTCCATTTGTCCCCGAATTCAAATCGACATACACATCGAACGCACCTGTCGAAACCTGTTCCCACGAATCACCATCATCCGAGGACAACCAAACAACCAATTGACCCCGATCCGAATTATCGTATTTGATCGCCCCGACCAAAATGTCCCCGTTTGACAACGTACAAACACATGGGAAACCATAGGAAACGGGCGACACCGCGAACACTTGCGAAAACAATGTTGTCGCGGTTTCGGGGTTGTCCCTTAATTGTTTTACTGCTACAATTGAACGTCGTCCCGATGTATCCGATGATTCATAAACAGATATCAACAAACCATTCGATTTCGATGTTGAATCCACATACTGAAAACGATTCGTCGCGGGATTCGAGGAATAACGAAAATAATCAAAACCAGTCACATAATTCAACGCGTCCCGTCCATAATAATCGACATCAGTTTGAAATTTCCACTTGAAACCCGCCCCGCCCCCTTGCGTCCCGCCTTTCGTGGTTTCGATTTGGATCGGGGATGTTTGATCGCCCGTCGCGGTCAAAATCAATCCGTTTCGGGATGACAACGAAACAGGAATTCCCGCCCTCGATCTTTGTTGGGTAAACGTTGATTCATTTTCCCAGATATATTCGGATGTTAATTTTTTAGGCAATAAAAACCCGCGTAATTTCTTCGGTGTGATGTCATTTCCCATGTCAGTATCCCCCAATTCCCGATACGCGTTTTCGTTGAATTCCCAATGACCCCGCGAATCGATCAAAATGTTTGAACGGTTGTATGACTATAACACGATCCCCCGCGTTTTGTCCCCGTTGTAATCGTTTGACGCCCTGTTCACCCCCGATTCGTTGAACAGTCGCTCGATCTAGTACCGCCTCGCCCTTCAATAGATTCGCGCGAACTTGATCGGGCGCGTTTTCGGTCGCGTTTCCTACCATACCCCCGACATCAAATTTCGGGGCGGTTTGACTGCGAATCGATACCAATTGGGCGGCCATTTGTGCACCCGCTAAAGCACTAACCGCCAAACCCGCGGGAAGGCCATAATCAGCAAGCGCGCGAATTGAGGCGACCGCACCTTGAAAAATCACATCCGCGATTGCGGTCGCTTGATTCGCTTTGAATTGTCGCTCGCGAAATTTTTGTGTTTTTTCATTGTATTGTTGTTCGATATGTTCACGTTGTAAACTTGCCATTTCGGACGATATGACCCCGCGTTTTTCCATTTCTTCAACCTTCGCGATTCTTGCGTCAGCTTGTTCCGTCAATTTCTCGATTTCATGTTCACTCACGTCCGAAATCGCGGTGGAAATGGAACCCATGGTCGTCAATATATTTTCGCCAAATCCCGAATATAAATCGATTTGTTCTTGTATTTGTCGAATTCGGTTTTCGTGATTCCGTTGTTGTAATTCCGCGATTTTCTGTTCACTTTCCATGCGTTCGTTATAGTGTTCAATTGCGTTTTTCCTCAAATCCGCGTCGCGTTTCAATCCTGTCATCGCCTTCAATTCGTCAAGACGTTGAATTTTCAAACCCAATTGAAATAGTTCTTCTTGTTGTTCGACGGACAAACCTTGTTTCGACGCGATGTCAGTCAACAAAAATGATTGATCTAAATATTGATCATACATTTTATCGATGGATCGAATTTGATTGTCATATTCGCGCGTAATCTTTTCAACAGGGGACAAAAAGTCCGCGGTCAATGATTGCGAAATTTGCAAAAATGAATCATCTAATTGTTGAATACTTGACGACAAATTTGTCAACGCGGTTTGTTCTAATTGGTCATTCAATTTTTCGACTGCATTCGTTGTATCATCAATCGACGATTCAAAATTTTTCATTTGTTTTGTTGGGGCGGGTGATGACGATGTTTTGATGTATTCGTCGACTCGTTCACTCGCACGATCCCATGTATTCCCCAAATTCATGACCATTTCATGCGTTTCGTTCGATAATTCCCTTTGAACTTGTTTCGCCTGTTCGAATTTCCCTTCCATGGCCAAACTTGCAATTGTGATAATCCCCGCTAAATTTTCAAACGATTGACCCACAACCCCGACAACGTCCCCCGAAATGGAACCGAATCGAATTATTTGACGCGTCACCCAATCCAACGCGCCCGCAATGGCCATGCCCGAATCCTGTCCCGAAATCGCCCCGATCACACGTTGAAAGGTTCCAATCGCCACCATTTCGAAAGCCGCGATTGATCTTTGGAATTGCCCCATGCCCCCGATGGCCTTTTCATCGATTTGAATTCCGAATTCGCTCGCGAGTTTTGTCATTTGATCGAGGTTCGTCAACGCGCCCGATTGAATCAATCCCGCCCCCGCGGTTCGTCCGAATAATTGCATGGCGGTCGCGTTCCTTTGCGTTTCATTTTCGATTTGTGACAAGGCGGTCATCGTTTCGTTGAATACTGAATTCGAGTCCCTTAAATTTCCATTCAAATCAGTGACATCAACACCCAACATGGCGAATTTTTTCGAAACATCATTTGTCCCTTTTGACGCCATGTCCATGGATTGTTGGAAACGAATCAAGCCACCCTCTAACATTGAAAAACCAATTCCAGAACCTTCAGCGGCAATTCGTAAACCCGCCAACGTATTGACCGCGATCCCCGTCTTTGATGACGCGTCGACCAATTCATTCGTTAAATCGGCTAATTTTTGACCTACCGCCACAACGCCCGCGCCCATCGCACCGATTGACGCCCCGACAGTCGCGAAGGCGGTTCCGACTGATTTCATTTTTGACCCGATGGATTTCGCGGTTTTCCCCGCGCTTTTTTCCATGTCTTTGAAATTCCCGTCCATTTCCTTCACTGCTTTGTTCATTTCCTTGTCAGTGATGTTCGGGATTTTTTTCAATTGTCTTTCAAGATTTTCCGTCGACGCGGTGTAATTGATCGATACTGTTTTGTTCACATCAGCCATGGCGACCCTCTATTTGTCATCTTTGATTTTTCGGATGTTTCGGACTGTTTTTCGCGCGATTTCCCAGACGATATTGTTCGCCTGTTTTCGCGCGGGCGTCCACAACAGGACATCGGCCAATCGACGCCCCTCGGGGATGTTCGTTTCGGATGTTGACCCGACTTTAATCGCCCATGCATATTCCGCGGTATTTTCGACAAACGCCTCAATTGTGTTCGGGGGAATTACACGAAAGCCCGTTGAAATTTGTCCCTTCGAATCCTTTGATCGTCCGAATTTGCGTTGACGTACTAACCAATTTTTTTCAGCATTGTTCGCGATTTCCTCGACTACCGATTTCAAAATGGTTGACATGATCGGTTCCGCGGATCGAATTGTTGATTCAATCAAATCTTTTTGAACACCTGTCATTTCAATCGACCCTTTTCCATGTCCATATTTAATTCGACCCATGTTTCCTCCGATTTTTCAAACGATTCCGAACGATTCGATCCTTTGTTTGTTTTTGTGTTTTCGAATCCTCAATTGAAATTCTATAATCGGCCAAAACGCGAATTTGAACATCACGTTCAAGGGACGCGAACCAATTGGGGGATTGATTCCAAAATCGATCAATCGCAAAACCCAAACGTTCAACGTCCCCCGCCCGCGTTATTCGGAAAAATTTTCGACTTCTTCGACCTCGCGTTCCGATGGTAGTGATTCCGCGAACCACGTCACCAATTCTAAACCACATTCGAAAATTTGATTGATCGGAACATCCGCACCGAGTAAAAAATCTAAACATTTTGAACCATAGTCCATCAAATCGAACGATGTTCTTTTTGTTGGGAATTTGGCATGGTCGACCGCGAAACAAATCGCCACCGCGCAAATTCGCCCCCGTTGATGTCGCGATTCCATTTCCGAAAACATTGACACCACATCGAAACAAATCGATAAAGGAGGACGAACACATGTGATTTCACCGAAATTTTGTAATTTGATTTTCATTTTAATTATCCCTGTTTATTGTTTTGTTAGGTTTGCGCGTAAACCACACCGCCATAACATTCACCCGAAATTTCTAATGAATCACCATCAGCACTTTCAGACATGGACGATAATTCCAGATGACATTTTGAGAACGTCGCGGTGTATACCTTACCCGAACCGATTCCACTTGTATCGGCTTTGAATTCAACAGTTTGAAGGAATTGTTCGAATCCGTCGCCACCTGTCCCCGTCAACGATCCCGAATTGAATCTGCGGTTATAAATTCGATCTAAAAGATTGTCCGCGGTTGTATCGGTCAATGAACGCATGTGAACACTAAAAGAAAATGAAAGAACAGGATCGTCGCCTTTTCTCAAACCAACAATCGCGCCCCGATCACGAATGACCACTCGATCCGCGTTGGGTTCAGAAAATGAAAAATCGCCCACCTCGAACGATACGACATAACTTGACGCGGCTCCGTCGGTAATTGTGATAGTCCCGTCACGTCTAGTAGCTACAACATTTGAATCACTCATGATAATCTCCTATAGATTGATATAATGTAATACTGTAAAATTTAATGTAAAAAAGACATATTCGCCCTTATTGTTTGCTAATTCATTGTCAATCGACAAAAATCGAATTGTCACACTGTCATGCAACGGGGACGAACGATCCGTCAATGACTCGATAACAGTTTGCGCAATATCAAAACCATCGTCAAACGATTCCAATTGATCTTTCGGTCGGATTCTATATCCAAACCGAACCGCGACATCCGTATTCATCATGATCCCCTGTCCGCGTTTTTGACGATCATCATCGCGCGACGTGGAACCGCGAACAGACACCGCGAAACCATTGTGAGCGATGGTATTCGGGGAACGTCCCATTCCATCAAACGGGGATCGAATTTCCTTGAATCCCGAAATGGTTTCGATTTGCGTCGCGAATCGTTGACGAATTGTGGAATATGAAACAACAGACATCGATCACCACACCCGACGAATCCATGTGGGGGATACCGCGGTATAAAACACCCCCAAATTTGATCGACGTTTGTTCGGATCGTCCGAACGTCCATCCCGATTCAAATCATATTCAAATTTCAATCGCTTGAAATCGAATTCGAATTGTTTTCGATGTTCACGCGCTAAATCCATGTATCTTCCTTCACCGAGTCCCGACGAATCCATGTCTTTCCAAATCAAATAATAAGCTAGATTTTTATGACACGACCGAAGGGATGTCGGGGACATGATTAAGTATTCCATATTGCCCATGTCGCGAATACGTTGAATCAATTGAACCCATGATTCATCGATGTATTTTTGATATGTTGAACCCAAAGATGACGGACGAATGTTCGCGAGGTCACTATATTCGGATTCCAAATCCATGTCAGATATGACAGGATAAAGCGAGGACAACGAAATCGCGGTCGGTTTTCGAAACGTGTGAACATGTCCATCGATTGTCAATTCCCATATTTGAACGTATCCTTCAGATAATTCCAATGTCGAAGGCAATTCCCCCGCGGTGATGGAATACGTCGCCACATTCGCAACGATGGAAACCGCGGTTCGATTGATGACAGGATTTCCGACGGGGTCATTCAATTGAAAATATGCACTTGACGGGGAAACGATTGAATTGTCACGATATATCGGAAGGGAAACAACATAAGCGCGCGCCCGTTCCAATACATCATGGATTCGAATTCGTGGACTGTAAAACATTTCGGTCGACATGAAATTATCCTAACACCGCATGCCAATTGGAACCATCGCAAACAAAAATTCCAGATTGATTGTTTCCGATTGTCGCGATTGTATTCGCGGCCGCGTCTTTGATGACGATGTTTTGATTTCCTTTGTTCGTGATGACATACATCAAACCATCTTTCAACGGGTTGATAATACAATCTAAAGCGGATGTATTATTTGTCAAAATTTGATATGTTGAGTCACCATTCAAAATCGTTTTGTTTGCGGTGATGGTTTCCACATTGACAAAACCTTTTTGAACGATTTGACGTGGAACTTGAAAATCTTGACTACCACTAAATCTAGACATGGGAATCTCCTATTTTGAATTTTTTTTGTTTTCAGAAATTAAAGCTTGACGAACAACCCGTTCCCGAATTTGTTCTCGATTGACTTGTTTTCCCTGTTTGCGTTGACTGTCGACGATTTGATTTGTCACACGTTCAATTTGTTCGCGGGATGTCATTTCGCCCCCTTCTTTTTTGTGGACTTTTCATCAACAGGTTCAAACAAAGAATCGAACGCGTCTTTCATTTGTTTTTTCAATTCATATAATTTATCGATCTCTTTTTTGATTTCGGGGATATGTTGATTTTTCAAACGTCGATCAATCCGTCGATCAATTTGACGGATTTTCAATTCAATGACCTCGGGTTCGGGTCTTTCAATCACACCAGTCAAAACCAAATTTTTTCGGAATTGGTTATATCCGCTTGAATCATGATTCCAAAAGGTTTGATTCGCGATGATTTTCGGAACATCCCAAATCAAAGAATAATACCATCCCCCATGTCTTGTTGGGTATCGAGTAATATATCCGAATTCACGATCTAAAATTTGAAATCCCTTTTCCATAAATTTCACACGCGCATGGGATGAATCAACCCCGTTTCGTGTTTGGACTACACCATTGACGCCCGCGCCTTCATTGAGTTGACTAAAACATGGCAACCATTCAAACCCGTCATCGGTCGCGATCAATTCCCATTGAAGGGGGTTGTGCATTAAATAAAAAGGTTCGTTTGAGTATTCGGTGATTCGGGGCATGTCATCGTTTTTTTTCGCCCCTGTCCATGATGATGGTGTATATGTATTCATTTTCGTTTTCCCTGTTTTTTGAATATAGGTTGAAAGGAATCCCCCCGCGAACGGGGGGAACAATAGGAACAACAGGGATGAAATTTCCCAATGTTCCCCAAAAAAATTAAGCGTCTGTCACGATCTTGACGATTCGTTCATCTTCCGTCAAACTTGCGCCCGCGTACAAATGACCGACAATTTCCGTCAATCCCTTCGATTCGTCACGTTGGAAAGCCACAACAACAGGAGTCCCCGCGGGGCGAATTTCAGCACCAGCACCAGCCAACGGGCGAGGGGTTCCGATTGCATAGGCCACCGCACCACGTGACATCATCGCACCAACACGATCACCACCGACTTGACTCACATAAGACGATTTGAAAATGTCGATTCCCATCAAAGTACCCGCGTATCCTTGACCCTTGATTTTCAACATTTCCGCGGTCGCGGGATTGAAGGCCATGGCGTTATTGGATTCAGAACGTAAAGAATCTTGTAAGTCGTTTAATTGTTGAGGATGTAAAACCGCTACAAAATCACCATCATTTGACTGATTTTGCAAGTAGAACATCGCGTCAAACCAATCGTCAACAGACATATCGACGCCAGTTGTCCCAACACTATTCGCGGCACTTGCAAACGTCGCGGTGATAATGGAATTCATGCGGGCCTCAGCACTCAACGCCATTTTTTGAGCAATTGAAAACGGATCGATGTCAGCACCCAAGCCCGAAAAAACGGCTAAATCGGTCAAATCATATCTTAAAGCGTATCGACCGACAGTCACGTCAACAGTTGATTCGGTGATTGCAGTCGCGCTAACGTCAGCACCATCGACCGCACTCGCGAAAGGTTGAGCGGCACCCCAATCGGCATAGCGTAAACGAATTGAATCGGAACCAATACCCGCAACATCGCCCGCAAACATTAAAGCACCAGAATTTCTAATTGAGGCCATATCCGCCAAAATTGCGCGAACCTCGTTTTCGATCATTGCGTCAAGACGCAAATTCCCCAAATCGGAATAAGTAGTCATGTAATCTCCACATGTAAAAATTGAAAGTTGAAAAAATGGATTTTCGCTTTTTACGGGCGCGACCCGAATCCAATAAAGAAAATAAAAACCAAAAATTCAAACCTTCGAGTTTTACATGGTCGACATGGGCGGTTCGTATAAAATATATCATAATCGAAAAAAAATAATTTTCCGATGTCAAAAATTGGTAATTGAATTATATTGATAGAAAAGGGGAACACTATGTCAATCACAATAAACACAAATACATATCCAATCACACGACGATTTGAAATACAAACCACCGCGACCGAAATCATTTTTCCACGTGATGTCAAAAAAATTACAATTGGGTCATCGGGGGCGTTGAATTATTCCTTCGAAGGAAATGACGGGGATTCATTCGGGGACGGACAGGACATCGAACATTTTTCATTTGTTCCCGCGAACAACATGATCGAAATCAGAATCGAAACGGGACGACAGGCCAATCGATCAATTTTTATAGCTCAACAATCGTCAACGGGATTCGTTTCAATCGTGTTGGAAAAATTCTAAATTCCAGAACATGAAATTAAAAAAACCCCGACCATTGATCGGGGTTTTGTGCTTGTTAGGTTTACGGATTACAAACTAACCGCAATATCAACACCTGTCAAATTCACAACGGACGTGACTGAAACTTGAGTCGTAGACACGAAAACAACCTTCAAATCAATTCGTTCACTGTTTGAATCCATGGCGGTCACGTGAACCAATTTTTCGCTTAAATTGTGGGTCAATGTCAACGCGGTGTTCGCGGTCAATGATTGATTCATGAACGCTTTTCGCAATTGGGACAATTTCAATGAAAATTCGCCCGCACTGTATGACAACAATTCGCCCGCGTCACTTGAAACACCGACATCGGCTTGAACGCGCGCGGTTGTATAGTACAAATTCGAAGAACCTTCGGACACCAAATCAGAATTCGCACTCAAAGCAAATTGACCCGTTCCCGAATTGTATGACAAACCGGTTCCCGCGCTCAATGCTAAACGAGCTCTTTGATCGGTGAAATATACATTCGTCGCACCGGCCAATTCTTGAATGTCGTCGGTATTCGCGTTCAATGAAAATTGTCCCGCACTATATGACAAACCGGTTCCCGCGCTCAAATAAGCGTCAACCAAAGAATCAGAATAGAATTTGTTTGTAGCACCCGCCAATTGTTGAATGTCGTCGGTATTCGCGTTCAAACTGAATTCACCGCCACCGTCCCATGACAAACCGGTTCCCGCGCTAAATTGACCAAACACATCAGCCAATTCAACAGAGAAAACACCCGTTCCCGAATTGTATTGCAACAATTGAACGTTCGGGCCTGTCACACTCGCAACACCCAAAGCACCGCGGGCGCGACTATCTTGATAGAATAAATTCGACGAACCTTCGGAAATTTGATCCGATGTCGCGTTCAATTGGAATTGTCCCGCACTGTATGACAAACCGGTTCCCGCACTGAAAAAACCTTGTATTTCGGCTTGATCAGCGGTGAATTCGCCAGTTGATGAATTGTAATTGACACCGCTTGACGCACTCAACATGGCGCGTACTTGCGCGGTAGACAAACCACTGTTCACCAATTCCCAGTCACCCGCGTCCGCAGCGGTTCCCCCGTTGTGGATATAACATTCGGTAGGGGTCATCGATGTCAAAAATACGATATCGCCTTCTTGAAAGTTAGAACCATCATACACATTATCCGCGAAATCGTCCAAATCGGTAGCGGTTGAATTGACTGTCACGTCGGTCACTGTCAACGGCTTTAATTTCAATTTGTCGACGCCACCATCGGAAACCACTTCGGCATAATTCGCTGAATCGGGATGAATTCCGTTGATAACATTTCCATGCAAATAGCCACGTGTAATTAAATGTTCGTCGTGGTTTACTGTTCCTTTTTGTTTGGCTATCCCTTCAAAAATAATTTCGGGAGCTAAAAATCTTTGAGTCATGTTTTATCCTCATATTGGTTGTTAAAAATCATCGATAATATATCACACCCGATTCGGAATTGTTGAATTGGATTGTGAATGTATTGTCGTTGTTGTGTGTTATGTCACCAAAAACCACCGAACCACCGACGACAATCCACACCGCGGGGGGATACCCGAACCCATGATTGACTGAAATTGTCGTTTTGTTCAAAAATTCATGTGTGACAGGGACGCCCGCCCCGTCGCCAAATTTGAAAACCGCCATGGGAACCCCTTATTTTTTACGTTGTGAATAAAAGGCCTCGCGAATCGCCTCGCGATTTTTCGAATAAAAATCGGGATTTGACGCACGTGACAAGATGTCCCCCGTCGGAATTCCAGATTGACGAACCCCGTTGTTTGATTGAATCATTGTCGGGGGTTGTTGGGGGATTGTTGGGTTCGGTTGTTGGGGAATGGACATCGGGACGTTTTCGGGGACGCCCGATGTCGGGGATTGTTCCGACGATGATGTCGGGGCGGGATTGAAGAAAGGACGCAACAAGGCGGGCGCGTTTTCGGGATTCTTTGAAATTGATTCCATCCAGTCATTCAAACTGACTTGATCTTTTTTCGGACGGGATGACATTTCGCGATCAAACGTCCATTCCACCGCGTCGCGAATTTGTGGGTCAATGATTCCATATTTTCCGATGGTGGAATGTCTTTCATATTGGGAACGGGCGGTCGACAATTCCCCCGTCAATTGGTCGATTTGACTGTTCAATTTTTCCACCAAACCCATGGATGATTTCGCCTCGTCAATTTGTTGTTGATACTGTTCGACACGTGTTTCCAATTCGCGATTTTTATCGGCATATTTTGATAATCGTGATGATATGATTTCGTCGACGGATGATTTTTCAATATATTCAATCCCTTCGATCACTTTGATTTTTGACATTATGTCCCCCTGTTATAGTTGAATGTTAATTTTTTGAATTTTTTGTAGTCGTTCAATTGCTTCGACCTCGTCTAGATCGGGATGTAAAATTTGTATAGCTTCAATTTTTGACATCAATCCCGCGTTCAATAGTGCGAGGATATGTTCGCGTTGACTTTTTGATTCCTCGGGTGATAATTCAATCGCATGATACTCGACACGATACCCCGATTCGGGGAAATCAGTATTGAAAAAACGATTCAAAATTTTCGCGCTAATTTCTAAAGTTTCCACATCACCACGACGGAACGCGGGCGAATACTTTCTTTGACTTTCGCGAAGGGATGAACGCGAAATCGCGATTGCATATCCCGACCGCGGGTCACCTGTCATTTTCTGTACGTCCGCCCCGTTGATTCCACCAGATGACGCGAGGCGTCGTTCGTATATGGTGATTGATTCCAACATTTTTTCGATATCCGCGCCCGCTTGAAATTGTCCGATTTGCGGTTGTTGTCCCGATTGCAAGTCGGGATCGGGATTGAACAACAAAATCGATGACGGATCGGTCGAAATCGCATTTCGTCGCGATTGCAAATTGTTATCAAACAAGTCCATCCCCGCGGGCATGGCTCCTAACATGTAGCGTTGAGGATGACTACAATTTTTTGAAAGGAACAGAAAGAACGAATACAATGTCGCGGCATTCAGCGACCCCGCGATCAATTCAGAATTATGAAACGCGTCAAACAATTCCCCCGTAATTTCCGCATGATAAATTGAATAGGGAATGAACGGGATTCCGTTTGAATCAATATAGGGATACATGTCGCCCGATGTCGATTGACCGAGATATTTTTCTGTCACATCGTCAAGGATTTGACCATTTTGATCGATACAATGAATTTCATATATTGGAAAATCGGGATCGCGCAAATCAAACGCGTCAATCGTCCATTCGTAATCTTTCGACAAATGACACCACCGAAGGCGGTATTCATGCAACAAATGAGGACGGGACGGATCGCCCGCGGGGGATTCCGCATAAATCATATCGGGGGTGACAATTCGATATATCAACCCGTCGAATGTTTCATTGATGTCGATCCGAAGAAAACATTCGCGTAATCCCAAAGTAAAAAATTGCACTCTTTGCATTAAAGGCCACAAACCCGCGTCATCGATGAAACCACCGCGACCGAGTAATTTGTCCGCTTGTCCTTCGTATAATGTTTGAACAGCGACGTCGGGCGGTTCTTGATACAAAGCACACAACGCCCCCGTCACTGATTTAAAAACATTCGAGGACATATCGGGGACGCCCCATGTCGCTTGACGATCAATCGTGATATGATTTCCAATTTCCCGAACCAAATCATCATGCCATTGTCCACACAACATGCGACGTCTTAGTGACGTATGGTTCCACCTTTTTTCGGTTTCGGTATCGGGGGCGACGGGTTTCATCGGGATCATGTTGTTCTCCTATTTATTGATAAATACTTTCGATTGTTTGGGGGTTCGGTATTGCACATCGACAATCGGCATGGTCGCATATCGCAACGCGTCGACCGCATGTTTGTATGGTGAATTGGGATCCATATAACCCGATTTTTTCATTGTCCACATCGTCAAGGACTTAATTAATCCCTTGCACGACGGAAAAATTTGAAACCTCGAATCGGACATCAATTCATGTAAAACACGCGTCCCATAATACACTGAATATTTAGGTTTGTAAGCGGTACGAATTCGAAATGGTAGTTTGTCGCGAGGATACCCCAAAACATGCGCGAATGCACTTGTCAACATTTGATTCGACATTCGTCCCCCGTTGTTTGAACCACCATGGGCGCGGTCGCCCGTCCATCGATGGACATGCGCAATTTCCAGATCATTTCGACGCAACATGGCGATGATACCCTTCGCATGGACATCCGCACCAGCACCACTCGCGACATATTCATCAACACAATAAACAAGGGGACGCGATTGATCGGTGATGTCCACCGCGACCAAAATCGCGACTTGTGACGATACATCATGACCATGGTCAATACCAATCGACCAAACGAATTGACGCGGTTGTTCGACCCCGTTTTTGTCCCGATATGTCGCGGGCGGTTTCAAGTCTGAAATTAAATCCTTCGTGAAATTCTCAAAAATTCGCCCGTCGGGAATTCCCCCGTCCCAATCACCATTAATTCGCGCCTCACGATCTAAAGGCAAATAGGAATTCGACAGTTAATCAATTTCTTCTTGTGACATCATCGGGGATTTTAAACCAATTGGCCATGTGTTTTCGACTGTCAGTTTCCCCACGTGTTCCGAAATGACACCATCTTCAACCAATTTTTTGAGATAGTCAACGGGAACCCCGACGGGCGTCATGGTGATTCCGATGGAACCTTTCGTTCGGGTCGTTCGTCCTAAAATTTCCCCGAAAATGTTCGCGGGCGGGGGTTCGTCAAGTAAAATCCAATCAACCGAACCACTAGCTAAACCAATCGTCCCGCGATTTCCCCCCGCTTGATTTGTGGTTTTGAACCTCAGAACCGACCCGTTTTTGAAACGCACAACAGGTGCGCCCGTCGCGCGATACCCTTTTCCGTCAACGAATTCAACGTCGGGATGTAATTCGTGTTTGGGAACGTATTCATGAAATTTACACATGATGATTTTTGATTGTTCCCACGAATGACAAATTATCCATGCCTCAATCGGTGGCGGGGGGACTTTTTTGAACGGATGTTTTCCCAGAAGGCGATAAACAGTTTCGACCGATCCGACAAGCGTTTTCCCGATTTGATTTCCTCCACGCAACATGACGATTTTATTCGTATCTTTTAGAAAAGCCAATTGAACGGCCGTCGGACAAAAGAACCGCAACGGATCGCGTTCAGCTTCGTCAGATAGTCGCATGGTATTTTTCGCGATGGTACGAAGGGACGATAAATTCATTTCACTAAAATCCTAATGATTTCACACATCACATCGGGACGGGGACGTTTTTCAAGTTTGGAAAACAATGTCGCCACCGCAACCAAATAATGATATGACGGGTCGACTTTTCCCGTTAGATAGTTTCGAGTAGTCAAATAACCATATCCGATTTTATCATTGAAATGTTTTAGTTTCATGTCATGTTTGATCAAACGGGACGCGACCCATTCACCGAATTCCGTTTTGATATATCGTTCGATTGTATATGGTTTCATTTTTCCCCCTGTTTGAATGGAATAACATTAGAGTAATCGACGGACAACACATCGATCAATTTCTCTTTCAAAATCGGGGGTAGTCCATTAACCGCGATAGCGATTGTTTGAAAGATTTCATCGGGATCGGTCATCCCGTCCATTTCTTCAAGCTCACGACGCATGGCGGTGATTTCGTCATGTGTTTGGATATGCAATCGATGTAATTGGGGCAATACTTGAACCGATCCACGAAGGCGCGTCGAAATAATATCCCCCGCGATTTCGACCAATTTCGCCCGTCGGAATTGAAGGGGGTCATCGATGATTGATGTTCCGTTCGTTTGTTCCACATTTGAGGACGGGACAATTCCCCCGCTCGAATCTCTTTGTTCGGGCGGGATGTTAATTTTGTTGTCCTCGTTGACGATACGTTTGATCGTTGTGTGACTACATCCAAATTTTTCACCCAATTGACGATAACTATAATTGCCTGTTCGGTATAAATTCAACACCTCGGATCGTTCGTTCGGTGACAAGTGTGATTTTTTTTGTGATTTTCCCATGATTCTTTATGTATCCCCATTTTTTCGGGCTTGTATACGTTTTTTTAACCCATAGGACGCGAGGACAAACCGCGCGACGAATTCCGAAAATCGGATCGACGTGAGGGGGTCAAATTTGCGTTTCCTTGCGTTGTAAAGTTTTGTATATGTCATAACCCTATTTTGATTTGAAAGTTTATGGAACGAAATATATGACGATTTCGAGAAAAAAGGTTGTGGTCAATCCAC
>Ga0070749_10000410_pt1 | contig 28961 bp, 39 predicted proteins | sample VirMetDEL_Nov_18_FD_75180 | JGI IMG/M metagenome (GOLD analysis project Ga0070749, IMG submission 75180) | Aqueous microbial communities from the Delaware River and Bay under freshwater to marine salinity gradient to study organic matter... | ecosystem: Environmental > Aquatic > Marine >...
ATAAATTGTATTTGCATTCTTCCACGTTCACGCATTAACTTGCTGCTAAAAATACCTACAACATTGTCTGCTGTTTGTATTTTACTTAAACCTCCAGCAATATGACTGTGATCAAATTCTACTTCGTCTACTGCACCTCTGTTTAGCTGGCTAGCAGTTGCCATAACTATTTCTAACTCAGTTGCTAAATTACGTAATTCTTCACTTACAAATTTATCTTTAATAAACAGATCACTAGGTGGAACTTTTCGTTGAGCAGGCATCATCAAATCTAAGTAATCTACCAAGATAGCTTGTGTCTTTTTTCCTGATTTTGTTTCTAATTCTTTTAAGTAGCTGCGAATATCATTTATAGTTACGCCGTTTGGCATTTGTATGATTTGCAAGTTTCCACTTTTTTTCCCTTTCATTTTAACATTTAATTCAACATCGTCCATGTTTTTAAAAATGTCTTTTGTACCGTAACCAGTAAGCATACTATCCATTCTCATGCTGCACAATCCTTCACTAAGTTCTAAGCTTACATAAACAACATTAATACCTGCTAATGCCCAATTAAGAGCTAAATTTTGTAAGAATAAACTTTTACCTGCGCCACTTCCTCCAGCAAATATATTAAGCTCTCCCCTATTAAATCCTCCATATAATACCCGATCAAAACTTTGCCACCCAGTACTAGTTGTTCCATTATTGTCTTTTATTTTTTCCAGTCTAGATCTAGGATCTTCAAAATATTGTGTTCCCATATTCTTGGGAAGTCCTAACTGGACTGCTTCTTTGATAATTCTTTCTACTTCTCCATATTTGTCCTCTTGTAACAAATCTGTAGATTCCAAAATTGCCAAAGCAAGTGCTTTATGTCTGCAAAATTTTTCGTATTCTTCAATAAACCATTTTTTGTGTTGTTCTTTTGCATCCAGTATATCATGCCAATCAAAATCATAGATACCTATTAGTTGCTCTCTTGTTGGTAAAACTTGATAAACACTGACATGTTCATCTAGAAACTCTACAATTTCTTGTAAATGATTATCAAAAAATTCTTTGCGTGTTATACTTTGACATCTTGTAAAAAGCTCAGTGTCACTTGCTAAAAATTTTACAAAAAGTTCTTGTAATTGTTTATTGTACTCTAATTCTTGAGCCATAATTTTGCTTGTACTTCTGTTTTTATAGGATTTGATACAATATTTGATAATATACTATTTACAGTAAAAAGTCGACCATACTCTATAACTGCACTATTTGCATCTTTTATTTTATCATTCCATTTAGGAAAGCTAACCGTATAGCCGTATTTTATAGCTGATTTTATAAAGCTCATACTTGAAATATCTCTATCAGGAACAACTACAATTTGTTTGCGTAATTTATTTAAAATTTCAGCCTGAGTATCATTAATTGTATTTCCTATTGCTGCTACTCCTTTGCAGCAAATTGCATCGAAAGGACCTTCAAAAACCAAAACATATTTATATTCAGGCAATATTGTATCTAACCCATATATAAAATGCTTTGGCATATTATTAATATACTTAGGTTGTCGCTTATTATTTTTTATAAGCTCTGGAATAGATCTAGCAGTATAACCAACTAATTTATTTTTATATTTAAATGGTAAAATAATTCTATTTTTAAAGTGTTGGTAGGTACTATAATGCCAATCCGCTAAATCCAGCAACTCTCTTTCTGCCAAATATTCTACTGCTGCAACATATTCTGTTGATACTTCAGCATCTACAATACTTTTTGTATTTGGAGGAAATTCTTTAGCTTCCCAAACAGGTAAAGTATTTGTCTTTTTAGTTTCTGTTTTAATTAATGGTTTGTCGTCCATTAATTGGAGATTTACTAATTGTATTTCATTTTTAGGAGTACCAAAGGTAAGTAATAATTCTCGTAGACTTTTGGTTATGTTTTTTCCTGGACTCCATCCAGTTTTGTATCCGCAGTTAAAACAATTATAAGTTATACTATTATCCTCATTAAAACGCAATCCCCCCCTACGTTTACTATCTGGACGCCTTTCGCCTCTAGTAGTACACATAGGACAATTAAAGCTAATCCATCCACTGGGATTACTTCGAGAACCTAGAGGTAGATATCTTGAGACTAAATCATGTACTATCATAATAGTATTATTCTAGCCTCTAAATAGTATTTTGTCAACAGTTCCAGATGTGGTTTCTAACCTAAATCTTACAAAATTTGCAAAACAAACCAAGTTATGAGGATCGATACCACTAAAATTCTGATATTCATAGTGAGGATGACTCCAATAAAGAGGTACGGAAAACCAATTTGTTTGACTATTAGGATGTAATTCTAATGTACCATCTAAATATAAGTTACCAGTAAAACCAGTTGCATAGACAGCTATTGTTGCTAAACCTCCCCTGTTAAGTAATTGAGTTGCTTGTGCCTCAACAGGTTCACTAATTGTAATATTTGGATCTGTAGTGGGATAAAATAAATTTATTTCTTGTGCTGTATAAGTTATACTACCACCTTGTAAAATTTCAACTGTCAAATTTGTATCATAAGTTCTATTGTTATATAAGACAGTATTATTTTGCTGTGATCCCATGCTTATATATAAGTTATATAATCCAGGTTCAAAATCCTGAATATCGTTTGGAGTAAATACAAGTGTTGCTATTCCTTTTGCTAAATCAGTATTTAGTAAAGGTTTTTCTATTAGTAGTACTGTTTGATCAACATTATATAATCTTGCTACTAAATTTAAACCAGCAACATTTTTAATTTTTTTATTTTCGTCTCTAACATGAAAAGTAACATTACTAGTATAACCCTTGTTTATAGGGATAGTTTTTGCTCTAGGAAAAAGTATTTCACTCACTGGGCTTCCACTTGTACTAGAGCTTATGACAATTTCTTGTATGATCGGAATATCATAAATATCTTGAGTGAAATTCATAAAGCTCTCTTTTTTAAAATATTTATCAAATTAATATGAAGTTCGAAGAGTATCCATTTTTAAGTGTAATAAAAGTAAATAAGAACGAATATGTTGGTATTATACAACATACAGATCAAAATTTTGTAAGTTTTTATGATTATAATGTTTTAACAGTAAATCTAGATAAAAAAGAATTTATAAAATGCGGAGAAGAATGGTGGTGGGAAAGTAATAGAATCATGCCTATTAACTTATTTTTAGGCAAAAGATTTAGTATATTTTCTAAAACATTGCGAGTATTTCATAGTAAAGATTATGAGATATTACAAGGACCCAGTGTAAGTTTAAAAAATATATTTCAAAAACGTGTTAAAAGACGTCAAGTAAAATTAATTAGGAAAATGTAAATTTAATTGCATTACAATTGTTAGTGCATATCCTATAGCATGACTTTTTTTAAAAAAATATTCTTCATTTTCTGGTTTCGTCCATACTTGTTCTAAAACCTCTGACCAAGATTTACCTAATAAATATCTTTTGCTAGGCCTAATAATAGCCAATACTGCTGCTAATTGTTCTACGTTACTAGGCTTCATTTCATTTAAAATATTAAAATGATTGTGAATATGAAATAATTGTTTTACAATATCAGGATCTTGTAATTTAGTCCAATCAGGGTCTTTGTTAATTAAGTCATAGATACAATCATTAGATTCTAAATCTGATAATACATTCACATTTAAAAAATCTACTTTAAAGTACCCTAAATCATATGCTTTTTTATGGTCTACACTACAGTATCCGCTTAGAGGATCTATAGGAACAGATTGAAAATATACGCCTGTTTTATGTTTAGAAAGATTATTTTCTTCTATTATACTTGCAGGAATGTTGTCTATTTTACTTAATAAAGTATTTCTATCAGCAAGATCTATATCAATGTCTGCATCTACGAAAACAAATTGTTCATCCATAGTAAGTCTTGATTTTTAATTTTCCTTTGAAAAACATTTGCTATTGCTTCTAACCAACCCAGTACTAATTCTAATTGTTCCTGATTTAGTCTACCTAACATTTCTTTTCCTACATCACTACCCAAGTAAATCCATGGACTAATCACTCCCATTTGTATTTTATGACAAATCCAGTTTGTGTTTGCTTTTGTAAAAATCTCTTGCCAGTAATTATTGGTATCTATAGCCCATTCTTCTGCAAGAATTACAAATCTCTCTACAGCTCTTTCTGGAGTTTCTGTTTGTAAAAAATTATATATAAAATTTTGATAAGTAGTTTCTTTATTCCAATTATTTAAATTTACACTATTTTTAATTAACCAATCAATATACTCTTGAGAATTATATAACTTATTTTCTTTAATCCAACGAACCATTTTTATTAAACTCGTATAAAGTTTATTATATATAAATTTATCAAAATGTATTTTTTTATTTCCTGCAGGATCAACAATTTTTTTGTATATTGTAAAAGCTAAAATTACATCTGGGTTTTCTTTGTCTTGATATCTTGATCTATAAATACAACTATGTGTAAGTAAGGTCTGTTCTCTACTAAAAGTTTTTTTGCAAAAATCACATCGAAATTTTTTCTTAGTCATTTAAGATTTTACTAAGCTCTTTTAATTTTTTATCTGTACATCCTTGATGTTCAGCATATTCTAATATTTCATTTTTTTCTGATAACTGTACAAGAACTTCCAAATTACTAATTTTTTCATTCCTAAAATTATTTTTAAACCACTCTAATAACTGATCTTTTTTTACTCTTTTACCTGGACTGATCCAGGGATGATAAGAAACTTTTCCTGTGCCTACACATGTCAATAGTTTCCACTGTAATTCTGGATGTTTTGTCAAGCTATTAAAATTAACATTAACAATCTCATTTGTTAAATATAATCCTAAATCGTGTTCATTGTCTTTTACATTTGCACTTATAAAACGCATGGTTTTCCATGCACTAAATTCAGTTTTTTCAGCTTCTGATAATTCATTGTACCAATTTCTATTTTTGGTATCGACAGCTCTAGTTAATTCTTTTATGTGTATCATAGCCATAATTGATCTATCTGTATTACATCATTTATTTTTGTTAAATCTTTTGCAAAAAACACACACAAGCTGTCGCTTTTTAAACTAAGCGGTACAGCTAACATATGTCCAGTTTTTAATTTAGGCAAATACCATTTCTTTTCATTATATACTGTTTTTAAATTAATTGGTAAAAATTCAGGTTTTACATGATCTGGATTAATTGAAAATGCACTAAAACCTCTGTCAGCTATTTGCATGATACTGATTATTTCACTTTGCCCTAAAAATTGATCAGCAATAATTACACTCCAATCCAGTGGAACTTCTAGATTATATTCTCCTATTTGCAACAAAGCGCATGGTGCATTAAAGCTTTCTAAAAAAACTAGTGGTGTGTAAATATAATCTAATTCAGGTTGATTGGTAAAATCCAAAACCATAAAACGTATATCTTCTTCTATTTCATCAGAAATAAAATTAAGATCCATATTTTTATCTATTGTGTTTATAAGCATGATAACCTCATTTAACTCTTATATTAGCAAACATATTTACAAAAATCAACTAAATACTTTATAAGTTTGTGCCGCACAGGGGCGGACTTATGCTGTCCCCACAGCGTAGACCTAGAACGTCATTAAGGAGAAAAAAATGGGAAGACCAATTAACAAAAAATATTTCGGACCTCCTACAGCAGCAGGTAATGAAATCAAAGTAAGATTTTATGATGGTAGCACAGCAAAACCTGGTTGGATTATTAAACAATTAGGAACCAAAAAATTTAGAGTAACTGATGGTGTTACTATTAAAGATTGTAAACTAGTAACAGAAGATGCAGCTCAAATTAATGCTGAAGGCGAAATGTCTATTACAGTAAAAAATGATGCTGGTAATGCAGTTCAGGTAGCTAAAATTACTGCTCATTTAATTGTGGACGAAAATGGACAAACAATTCCTTGGGGATTTGCTGACTTTAATGCTGTTAGTGGACAAGTAGAAATGGAAGAAGCTGGAGATGATACAACAATGACTTCAGCTACAAATGATGAAGACGATTTTGAAAATGAAGATCCTGCACCTTAATACTTCATCTTTTTAATTGTAAACGGATAACGTGCCTCATTGTAAAACTTTTTCCTTTCAGTGAGGTGCCGTTTACTAAATTTAGCTGTACTAGCTATATCCCATATTTCCACATGTTCTTTATCCTCAGCTTTTCTAATTCCCCTACCAATGCTTTGAATAACTCTGACAAAGCTTTTTCCTGGCTCTACTAGTACAAGGTTAAATATCCTTGGAATGTTGATACCAACACTAGCAACGCCATAAGTAGCCACAATAACTTTGCCATCCGCCGTTTGAACATCAGCGTATGTTTCTTGTCGCATTTTAGATTTAGTAGATCCAGATACAAATACGCACTCATCTCCTAACCTTTCTAATAGCATGTCTCCAGCTTTAATCCTATCAACTAACACAAGTGTGTTTCCACTGTCTTTTATATTGCTAATCATTTTTGCTAGGTAATCCATTCTTTCTGAATTACTTGTTAAAAACTTTAATTCACTCTGATAATCATTGTAGACAACATTGTCTTCTAGCTGTATAACATTTACTTGGCATTCTGCTAAGACGCCCTTGTCTTGCAGTTCAGCAGCACCCAGACGCCTGCTGACAGGCCCTATGCTGGCTTTGAGTGCTGCATATGCCCAGTCGTCCTTTGGCACTGTTCCTGTCAATCCAAAACGCAAAGGAATACTGGCAAATGGGCCTGTCAGCAATTGCTTTAACACATCAGCTTTAGCTTGATGAACTTCATCAATAATTATACACACAACATCTTCTGCAAAATCAGCTAAACTTAAATCGCTCTCAGCATCTTTGAATTTTTTATTAATTACATTTAAACTTTGCCATGTGCAAATAGTGTGAGTTTTTCCTAGGTCTTTTTTATCTCCAAAATAAACACCAACATCTAAACCTAGATTTTCATAGTCTTTAAATGTTTGTGTAACTAGATCTTTATTAGGTACTACAACAATCGTTCTACCATATGGCTCTACTAAATTACTCAGTGTTGCTGTAATAATAGTTTTACCTGCACCAGTTGCAACTTCTTGTAAACACTGTGGTTGCTCTAAAAACTGATTAATGATATCTACCTGATAATCACGTAACACAATATCTGCGCCTGCATTTACATGACCTTCAGGCCAAGTTTTTCCATTATGATAGTTTACATCAATTTTGGGAAATTTAAAACTGTGATCAGTTCTCCTGTCTTTTATGTCAATTGTGTAATTATTTTTTTCTAAGACATCTAGGATATTGTCCAACATGTTTATGTAAGTTCCTCCACCTGGAGTGAAATAACTCACACAACCATCCCAACGTCCTAGTTTGTATGCAGGAGTATGATAGGCATGAGGCATGAAATACTTTAATTTCTTTTCGCATTCACGCCTTGTAGCTAGATCTAAATTATGTATTTTACAGTTTACTTCATCACGTATTTCTATTGTGCATTCTGGCATTCTATTCCCGTACACCTAATAGGTGCATAAAAGCTGTGAAAAGATTTAAAAAGTTAATATAAAGTCCCACACTGCTCATAATAGCCATACCTTCGTCATCACCTTCTTGTAATGCTTGTTGCTTTATTTGTTGATGATCGTATGCATTAAGAGCTGAAAATACCAATATAACCAATATACTGAGAATAAAATGGAATGTCGAGCTATAAAAAAAGATGTTAATAATGCTTGCAATTACCAATCCAATTACAGCAAACATTGCAAATTGCCCTATTGCACTCAAATCTTTTTTGGTTTTATAACCTACATAACCTGTAACAGCATATGTTAACCCAGTTACAAAAAAAGCTTCTACAATACTTTGACTAGTGTAATACATTAAGTAACTACTTAACATTATACCATTACAAGCAACAAGAGCAAAATACAAATTTTTAGCAAGTGTATTGTTGCCGTTATTAACTGCATTAGCAATAACAAATATAAGCGCCAAAGGTGCAAATAATACAACCCATTTTAACCAACTACCCATAAAAAAAATGTAAATGTCTGGTATACTATATACTACATATGCTGTTACAGCACTAATAAACACACCTAGGCTCATGTAATTATATACTCTACGTATATAATCATGCACATCAACATTACCAAAGTTTAAACTATTAACTGCTTGCATATTCTTTTTCCTTTATCAAATCTTCTAGATTTTCTACCATTACAGATTGGATCGTACTTCCTATAGGTACTTCTGTTTTAACTGCCAATCTAAATTGACCTGGTTTAGTTATCTTATTACAATTGTGACAGTGTTGGTATTCTTTTAATGTACTAGGCCCTCCATAGTGTGCTTGTTTTTCAGGGTCTAGTGTTTCATAATACTGATTAAAATTTTCAATATTATTTTTACAAACTTCAGGTGTTAATCCTATATGCACCCAACCACAATCTACACAAGTAACTTGAATTGCTTCAACCATCATAAAAACTCCTAAATAGGGGAGCTGGGCTCCCCGTTAATATTTACCGCTTAATACAAGTACTTTCAGCAAGTGATTGCCATCTGTTAGGATTCATTTTGTACAAATCTGCAAGCTTGGTAACCATACGCAAACTTACTTCACGCAATCTGCCTGAATTCTTCTGCATAAAGTTTACAATCTCATCTTCACCTTCTTGATTAATCTTGTAATCTTTAAGCATACCATCAGCAACAATTTGCTTTACACGTAGGATACGCTCACGCATGGTATCCATTGTCAAGTCCAAGTAATGGCAGCGGCTCATAATAGCTTCCAAGTGGTCCTTGATCTTGCCCTTGGTCTTGTCAAATTTTAGGTTAGTAATAAAAATAATGCTACCACGGAATTCAAACTTTTCTGGAATTCCTTCTCGGCGCAATGCTGAACTTTCAGCCTTCCAGCTAATCATACGCTTCTTGCCACTGTCTAGAGCTGCTTTCAGCAAATTTAAACTAATTTCATCGAACAAAATACTGTCACAGTCATCTAATACCAATACTGACCCTTCATCAGCGTAGCGGAACAACAACATGTACAGCCCAATAGCACTTGCCGCACCTTTTTCCACACCATATTTTTCTGGTCTACCAGCAAGTTTATCAAACATAGACGCTTTTTCTAGTACCTTCTCAACTCCAAAAGTCTTACCTACTCCCGGAGGTCCTGTAACAACCATACCACGTACAACACCATCTACTGATGCTTGTGACATTTCATTCAAAATTTCAAAACGCTCTCGCAAACGCTCAATAACTTGCTCATCTGTTTCTTCCACTACTGGCTCCTCAATCTCAGTTGTCTGTAGGGCCATAATATTTTGTGTCATTGCAACATCTCCGGAAACAGTTTTATAACCTTTAGTGCCTTGTACTTTGACTCGGACAACATCAGCACCAACTTTAATGGTAACAAAACCTGCATAACCTGTCATTGGCTTTGCAAATCTTTTGTAGGGCTTTACTAGCTGACCTACAACTCCTGCCATCTGCTGTCCTCTGTAGTTACCTTCAACAATTTGCACCTGTGACATACAGTCTCCTGTGTGTTGTTATTAAACTGTCTACCTAACCAACATAATAATATTATACAGCCTTGACTAAAAAAGTCAACAACTTTTTATCTTTTTGTTATGGTCCAATAATTGTCACCATCAAAATCTCTGTATGGACGGATGATGTATTGACCAGTGTTATAACAAGCATCAACAGCATTTCTGTCAAATGTCATTGTGTATCCGTTATTGGAATTTTTAATACGCTTGGCAATTGCTGCTACTGTATCTCTTACTGGAATGCTCATTGCGTCTCCTGTGTGTGTTAACTGTTTCAACGTTATGTAATAATTATACAGCCTTTTTTCAAAAAGTCAACAATTTTTTCCTATAAAGTTATATCATCTAGCCCTGCAACACGCAATTTTATAACGTTGTTTATTTGAAATTGCTTGCTTTCCAGTGCTTTGATAATTCCCATAAATTTATTTCTAGTTAGACTGAGTTCATTTATCAAGTGCTGGAGATCTATTATTTCACTATCGCCATCTGAATATTTTTCAGCATCTCTGCTAGACAAAGCTCTGTTATAATGCTCCAAATATTTCTGGAACTTTTCTGATCTTTTTTGTCTCATTAAAATATTTAGATGCTCTAGTATAGCTTCTAGATCTTGTAATTGATTAAAACGGTAGGCTACTATTCCTGGTATTTCTCTACTTAATTTTTCTACATTTCCTTTGATTGAGCATTCTAGAACTGCTGTTTCCAGTTCTAGTTCATAATGCTCAATTGCTTCAGGTAAATGTGTTAAACTTTGTTGTACTTGTCTATACCAGTTTGACATTACTCGTCATCATTTTCTACAAGGTCATTTTCAAAATAATTTTTTATTGCAGCATCTAAATATTTGTCCTCTCCTGCTATACCATTAATTGCAAGTTCTACTTCAAATCCTGCATTTTCCCAACGCTCAATATAACTTTCTGCAAATAAAGTTAATTCTTTTTTATCAATAAATTCTTTACCCAATAAATAACACTCTATAAATAACTCAACATGTTGATCATTCATTGTCATCTGATTCAGTCCTTTCATCTAGATTTGATTCTGTGTTATTTACCATTTCTGTAATATTTTGTGTGTTTTTCAAATCGTCAATGACCAACTGCAATTTTTCTCCTGTCCAGCCTTTTCTAAACTCTTTGATTTCTTCCCCTGCAGGAGTAATATATTTTAATTTATTTCCTTCTTTTTGTATCTTTCCTGACTTCTCAAATAAATCCAAACATCCACTATAAGGATCTAGTCCTGTTTCATATGGTATTTTAAGTTGTACACTTTCAAAAGGTTTTGCATATCTGGTTTTCATTACTTTACATGCACTACGAATACCACTTACCTCAGAAGTTTTATTTCCATCCTCATCTTCTTTTAGTTTAAGTTTTTTCATTGCAACTACAATACTACTTGCATAGATAAAACCTTGTCCGCCTGAAATCTTATCATCTGGATCAAACATATCTTGGCTTGCGTATGTGTGATTAGTTGCTACGAGTCCTACAGGATTTCCAGCAATTAGGTTTACACAATTCCTTACAAGTGCGGTAAGTGCTTTGGGTTTTCTACCCATATCACCTTTTAAATCTCCTTTACCAAACTGATCAACATCTGTAGGAGTAAGTAACATTCCTAAACTATCAATAACAAACAATACTTTTTGTCTGTCTTCATACGGTACTCCATCATAATCTGATCTATATCCTTTCATAAATTCACTAATTAACTTTGCAACATCATCAATCATTGCTACATTAATTTTTAGTAATTTTGCAGGATCAGTATCTACTCCTAGAGCTTTTAACCAATCTTCGTCTAGAGCATTTTCACTATCAATAATTATAGGTAAAATGTTTTGCTCTTGTGCTTGCCTAGCAATATTACCTGAGCATAAGTAACTTTTACCTGAACCTGATTCTCCTGCAAATGTTGTAACTTTTCCTAATGGAATTCCTTTATTAAAATCTCCGCTAATCAAATAATTCAATGCATAATTTCCTGTGCTAATCCAATCAACAGGATCAAAAAATCCAGTGCTCATACCCGGAACACTTTTAGTAATACTTTGTCTAAATTTTGCTATATCAAAAGGTTTTGTCATTTATTTTATTCACGAGATAGAAGTGCAGGAGCTACTAGCCCCTGCATTACAGTTTAGGTCTATTAAGAAGCTGATTTACGTTGTCGAATCATTTCCAAAATTTCATTTGCACTAGGCTTGTTATCGCCACTTGTGATTGGTTGTGATTCTTCATTTTTAGGTTCAGCAACAGGTTCTGGTTTTTTAACAACTACAGTTTCTTCATAATCACTGTCAGATGTACCATTTGTTCCATTATCTGTTCTGATTCCTGGAGGAGCGTAATAAGATGCAAACCTTGCAGGATCATAAAGCTCACCCTGTACACTAGATTCAAACAATTCCATAATCACCTTGAGCTCAGTATCACTTGGCTTTTTAGGCATAAAATCATTTAAATTGTTCAAACCATATTGATCAATAGCATCTCGTTCTACTTGGTTAAGTGAACGTTCTCGTCTAGCCCAACTTGATGTTGTATAGTCTGCATACTGACCTTTCTGAGTTTTAACAAGTTTAAAGTCAGTACCTTGATCAAAGTCAGTAGGCACCTCAACGAAGTCAGGGTCCATGAGTGCTGCTGAAATAATCTTGTAGATGCTTGAATTGATGACAAAACGACGAATTGGATTTTCAGGTTCATTCTCTTCCTTGAGAGGGTTTTCTACTACAAATCCTTGGAAAATATAGCTCCGCTTTTTCCAATACTTTCTTGCTTCTTCTTCCAACTTAGGATCCTTAAACCACGGACGAATCTCCTGATGAATTGGACAAGTATCTCCCCACATTTCTACACAAGGAACTTGTACTGCTACAGGTTTTCTTTCGTCCTGACCCATTACTCCACTAAATGGAATACGAATCATTTGACGTTCTCTCCAAAAGAAAACATTTTCTTTATCTGCATCTGGTAAAAATCTAATAGTTGCAGTAGATCCTTCAGGTGCATTCCAAAAAGGAAAAATACTGTTGTCTCCGGAACCTGGAGTTGCTTGCTGTTGTTGTTGAAGAAGTTTTGCTCGAATTTCTGCTAGTGAGGGCATATTTAATCTCCTGTGTTAGCCTATATTAGCCTGTGTTAGCCTATGTTTGCCTGGATCATGAACACCATTGTTCATGAACTATACTAACAGGGTTTTAACACCCTGTCAATACTTTATTTACAGTTTTATGCTGTAAAAAATACTGATTCATCAACCATTGCGTTGACGTTTTTCTTAATTTTATTTATCATTGACTCTGATAAATCTCTAGATTTATCTTGCTCATTTACAGTAATTTTTCCTAATATATTTTGAATGATAGAATTTTTTTGTTTACTATCATACAATGGATAATTTAATGCTATGCTTTCTAACATGTTACGTTGATCTTCTGCAACTACATGTTTTGCAAAATAATTAATTAATTGCTGTGCTTGCAAATCGTTAGACTCAAAAGTAAAATTATTAGGATTGTCTGGATCGTTATTTTTTATTTTCTTTACTATAATAGAATTTTCTTCTAATTGTGTCAAGAAATTATTATACAAATTTTGTCTTTTATTTGATTCACTTATTTCTTGTGCAATTTGAGCTACTAATGGTAAGGTATCTGCAACTGTTTCATCTATTGTTCTAACAGTAAACATTTCTTCTAATTCTGAAGTATCTTGAGTCTCACTTATTGTAGGAACAAAATTTTCTTTTGATTCTGAGTAACCTTTTTTAGTTACAATTTTCTTTAAATTTTCTCTCATTTTATGCTTTTTACTAGCACAAGCTTCTATAATATCTTGACTATTTTCATTAACTAAATTATTTGTTACACTATACTTAACAAATTTATTTAAACTGTTAATATTTTTAATAGTTTCAGTAATATAATTTCCGAAGTCATCATATACATAACCACCTTCAGAAACGTGTCTTAGCATTGCCTTGGCAGCAGTTAAATTATTAAATGGTAATTTGTTTCTTTCACCATTAGATTCAATAAAAATTTGATGAATGTTTCTACTTCTTGATCCACGTAGTTCTTCATTGACTTCCGTTTTATGTTTTATAATTAGTCTAGCAGATTCACAAGTAATGTAACTTGTTTTAGTAGATCCAAAAGGTTTTTGAAAAGCTTCGTTTAAATCATTCATAGTATATGTATCCTGTTTTATTCTAAAAGCAAAATCTTTGGGAACTAAATGCCTACCATATTGTTTGACTTGCCATTTGTAACCAAATTTTTTAACTGTTTTTTTGATTTTATTGATCATTTCTTTTACATCTTGATAATCAGCTTGTCTACCTAAATACATTCTTACTGATTCTGGTTCTATTATAATCATACTACCAAGATTTGTAATATAAATATGTGCAGCATCTAAAGGATCAATAGTATATTTTCCTTGATCTGTAAAAATTTTTACAGAGTGAGAAAAACTTTTTATTATATCAAAAACATGTTTACTTACAATATCTTGTGCTGCCATATAAAATAATCCTTTAAATTATTTATCATATCATTGCAATTGGCATAGGCATAACAATATCATCATCAGCAATACTATTAGCTAATTTACTATAAACATCTGCTTCAAAGTTCATTACATAATTTATTATTATGGTTATTAACAGTGTACTCATAACCAAATCATCATGTTCTCCTTCTTTTGCAGCAAAACTAGGACCATGTGCAACAAATGTTTTTATTTCTTTAGTTAAATTTCTACTTAATATTTTTATTTTTTCATGCTCTACAAAATACTTTAATCTAGCACAAGCATCAACTTTTGTTTTTAATGTAGTTGTAAGCCCTCGTGCTTTACGGGGATTGTCATGTACCCAACTGCCAGGAAAATTTTCTTCTCCCATCTCCATCAACATTTTAACTACTGCTCTACCCACACCATTATTTTCCAAACTCCAATATACATGGTTTTCAGGTATAGTTTCATTTAATTTTTGAAGAATTAATTGCAATACCTGTAACTGACCCTTCATGTCAGTTTTGTTGTTTTGCCATTCTGCAACTTGTACCATGTCAGGTAAACTAAAAACTTCTATAGCAGCATAATCACTACCAGTTCCAAAACTAGGATCAAGAGCAACAGCATAAATTTTATCTTTATAGATATCTTGATACCACCTAATATTTGCATCAACTCTAACAGGGTCAACTCCTTCCATTGTAACTAATTTTAATGGATTTATAAGCGTCTCATCTGCTGTAATAAACTCACAATTATGCTCACGTCTAAAACGTTCTTCACCTATTTTTTGACGCTCATTTTCTGCCCAATCATCATCTCTATCTGGATGTTCGCTCCAGTGACACATATATCTTTTAAAACCGTTTTTACCTAGTTCGGTTATATTTCCATATTCATCTTCAGGATTGCTTGCTTTCCATATTTGTGCAAATTGATCATTGTCTTGATTGGGTGTACTGGTAATAATACATTTACCGCCTGTTGCTAAAGTAGGACTAAGTGAAGTCCAAAACTCATTAGCTATTCTAGGCGGGACAAATGCAAACTCGTCTAAGTAAACTAGTGTCAAACTCATACCACGTCCAGTGTTTTCTGTTGTAGCTTGAGCAACTATTCTGCTACCATTATCAAATTCTATACTACCTTTGTTGTAACTTGTAGCACCTGCTTTAATCCATTCAGGCAATGTTTCATATGCAAACCTTAATCTTGTCATGATTTCGCTAGCGCCCAAATACTTATTACTAGCTACTAAGATAGTACTATCAGGTTTAAACATGGCATACCATAATAGATATGCAGCGGCTGTAGTACTTTTACCAGTTTGCCTAGGCAACATTGCTATACTGTATCTAAAATCATTGTAAACTTCTATAAGTTCTTTTTGAAATTGATAAAGTTGAAATTTCATTCTGCCTTTAACAGGATGTTGAACATTACAATATGTTTCAATAAAGTAGATAGGATCAGTCATACATCGTGCAAGCTCTTGGACTTGCACGTTTGTAAAGTTTTGAGTTAAATGAGGTTTTTTAACAAGAACTGTATCGGCCACTCTCATGCGGCCTCAGGTTGTGTTTCCTTTCCCAAATCAGCTTTAATTCTATTAGCTAATGTAAGGTCATTGGTTATTATATCAAGTAGTTTACCAAGAACGTCAGCTAAAACTTTACGTTGTTCCATTCCAGGTTTTATACCTTTTTCAAATTGATTAATTGCAGATCTAAAAGTAGATAATTGTTCATCATTTAACAGTCCAGCTTTTACTAATGGCATCATCCTATTAATAATAGTTTGTACATTATTAGGATTCATTTCTGGCTGTGCTGTTAACGGTCCTGTAGTATCTACTTCAGGAGCTTCATTTGTTCTTTTTTTTAAAGCTACAAGAGGATCTACGTCTTCACATTGTGCTTTTGCTCTCATTTTATTTAAATAATCAGGATCATTTCTATCTAATGGTTCATTACAATAACCAGCTTTAGTTTTCATACGTTGTTTACGGTCTTTCATTCGCTGATCCAAACTTTTTCCTTTTGCGTCAACTTTATTTTTTCCTATACCAAAATCAACACCTGCTGCACCTAAAGCCTTTTTTCCTATAATATCCAAAGCAAATTGCCCTAACTCACCTATTTCAGTAAGTCTATCTTCTTTCATATGACTTGCTAGCTCATCATATGCAGCATCAGATTTTTTCCTATCCTTTGGCTTCATTTTTTTCCTAGCATCTTTTTCTTGCCGAGATAAAAATTTTTCCATGTCTTGTTTACCTGCTTTTGTAGCATTATCTAATTCTGCATAAGGATCTGATTCTTGTATAGACTCTTGTTTTTTCTTTTTGCTTTTGAAAAAATCAGAAATATCGTCTAAACTAACACCAACACTTAAAGGTCCTTTTCCTAAACTTAAACTAGGACTTACACGAGTTTTGTTATCTTTTCCTTTACTTACTCTTCCTCCTAAACCTACATTCAAACCACTATTTCCCATTGCCTTTTTAAAAAGGTCTAGTCCTACACTCCAATCTGCTTCGCAAAATTCTTGATATCTCTTGTGCATATCAGACTCTTTTAAAGGATTATCTCCATATTGTGCAAAAGCATTAGGATCTGCTTGTTTGGCTTTGGCTTGATTTTGATATGAATATTCATCAAAATCATCAGAACTTGTTACAACATCTTTTCTACCATGAAATTGATCTGTTGCATTTTTAAATTCTGTTCCTGCATCTTCTGTATGATCTGTTTCTTCATGCATACCTCCACAACCACAACTAGATACTGGCTCAGCTTCAGGTTCCATTTGGTCAGGAACAGGAATTATAACTGGCTCAGATTGTTGTGGTGCTGCTATACCCGCTAATTTAAGCAAGTCTTCTAAATCTACAACAACTTCCATCTCAACTTCCTATAGGACTTTTGTTCCCTGACTGAGGAACTTCAGGAGCAGCCGCTTCAGGTACCTTTGCTGCAAATTCCTGCTTTGTTTTCTTTTCTCTTAAACTTTTAAGAAATTCCATATTGTATTCATCACCATATAATTTTTTAGCAGGTTGTGCATCTACATTCCTGTCTTGAGCTAACACGTATTCCCCTTCTTTTTCTTGTAATTCTTCATTATAAACTTCCAAGGGATCATTAGGATTTTTAACTGCTACATTACTAGGATTTAACATTAAATGATCTACTAAATTTTGTTTAAGCACGTTAGATGTAGTGGGATAATTCAATACACAATCTATTACGTAAACTTCTGTGCTTGCATTCTTTCTGTGAAAATCAAAGGGTTGAGCTTGTGCCATTGTTTTTTTAGGAGCACTAACACTTACTACACCATATTTTTCTAATTCTCGTTCTAGTCGCTCTGAAAATCTATCTGGCAAATCTTCACCAAAAGGTTGTGCAACTTTAATACGAAAGGGGTATTCTTTCTTTGTATTTTCAATATATTCGAATAAAGTGGCCATAATTTATTCCTGAATTCTTTTTATTATTTATCATTCTTTTCATTTAATTGGTTTAATAAACTATTACGATCTATACGTATTACCTTTTCTGTTTCTATTGTATCAGGAGTAGATGTATTATTAGTTTGTTGATCTAACCGTAATTTTTTAAGTTGTAATTCAATTGCTCTTAACTTTCTATCAGCTTTAGAATTTTTAGCATCTATAGCATTTTTTAACATAGCATGAGCAGCAGCAAAAACATGCCCGGCATGTCTATCCTCTACATTAAATCCTAATTGCATTAAGTCGTCGAACGCCTTTACTGCTTTGTCAGCGTATATGTCCATATCACCATCAGTAGATTCTACACCAGTAATTTGAGGTAAAGCACTATCAATTTTTTTTGCTAAATCAAGTTGTTCTTGTGCTTGATCAATAGGAACATACTCAGTTATTTCCTTATAACCTTCAGTATATTCCTCCTGTTCATCTACAGAAGGTAAATCAAATAATTCTTCTAACTTTTTAGTCATTTTTCATACACAATTCTTTGTTTTTATTAAAATAAAAAAATTCAGATTCATATGTTTTTATAGGAAAATTACTATTATAATAACCTACCAAGCTTTCATAATTTAAAATTGTTTCTTTTTTATCTTTTTGTTTTTTAACTGATACTTTGACTGGTGGGCAATCGTTTATATCCTGAATGAGATTCAACAAGAAAAAATCTTTCCTAGGCCAAAAACTTAAATCTTCATAAAAAATAATTTTGTTTTTTTCTATTTTTTTATAATTTTCATGTAACTTATTCCAGAAAAAATTGAATCTTTCACAAAAAAACTGCTCACTAACATAATTAGATTTTCCAACATATACACTTGTTAATCCATTTACCCATTCTCTTGTTAACTCTGCTAAACAAGAACTTGCTATCATATCAAACCAACTTCTACGCAACAAAAAAAAGGAGTAATTATTATTTTTATTTAAATAATCAATAATAACATTTGGTACAGGATGCGTAATTTGATTTTTTACTACCCAATCCTGTTTCTGTTTTAAAATTAATAAAAAATCTTCTAAGTTACTATCAGTTTTTTCTTCATTAAAATATTCATTAAGTATAGGATCACTAGGTTTATTAGGCCATACAAATCTGTTTAAAGCTTGATATACATAGGTACTGCCCGTCCTAGGAAGTGACCAGAGAGAAATTTTCATTTTTTTGTTTGAGGTTTATTAAATATATCTTTTTCTGTAATTACCCTAAAACGAACTCCATTTTGTTTTGACCAAGCTTGCGCTGCTTGCCATTTAGCTAAATTTACTACACTTGCAAACTTATCTTTTTTACTTTTAGCATTTTCTATAGAAGTCTGATTATAAGGTTTAATTTCTATCAACTCTGCATGTTGTTTACCATTTTTATCTTGATAAACAATAAAAAAATCAGGTACATAATGTGTCATTCTACCATCTATAGGATGTTTATAAGGTATACGTTGTCCTTCACTATTCCAATATAAAATATTTGGATGGTTATCACACATTCGCATAAAAACTAATTCCCAACCTGATCTGTATCTTGGCTTTGATGATCCTCTATATTTTTTAGGATTGCAACACTCATATATACCCTGTTGGTAGTTAGACATCCAAGGATTCCTTTTCTTTTATATCTACATTGCCAATAACTACATTTTCTGGTTGGACTGTTATTGTCAAAGTTTGAGGAGTACTTTCACTATAACTAAATTGAGTTCCACTTATGTTTGTAATAACAGGATATTCTAAAGTAATTGCATCTACTTTATCTTTTGTATCTTCTGTTAAGTTATTTGCACTTGTTGTATTTCCTCTACTTATAACTATAGTTTTAAACATATATTTTGTGTTGTTCAAATTTTTATAACCAAATATGCTTTGACTTACACTTGGATCAGGACTATTTATAATTTCTTCACCTGTGTTAATTAAATAATTATAGTAGTAAGGGTAAATTACTTGAGAAAAAAATTGTTCAGTGCTTGCATCTTGTGTATTATAAATTGTAAAATTTACAGGATTCCACCTTAATTTAGTTTGAACAACTCTAGGCCTATTGTATTGATTTAGTGTAATAGTATCTACAGTCATTTGGGGATAATCTGCATTTAATGCAGGTGCAATAAATGTAATTGGTTTACCTTCTGATTGTACACTACTTATAAAGGTCACAGTAAATTCATAGGTTAAACGAGGGCGAAGTAAATTTATTCCTTCGCCTTTTGTTTGACCATAAAGTAGTTGTGCATAATTAATCATCACAAAACTTTATATTATGAAGTTGCTAAACTAGGATCTGGCTGAACAAAATCTTCGTAATTATAAATTGCATTATCATATTTTACACTAATTGTTATTGTCATAGGTTCACTAGTGTTGTATGCTGCTTCATTATAATTAATATTATCAATATAGCATCCAAATAAATCCCATCTATCTAACGTGTGAGTACCAGCTACTCCTGTATTTTCACCGGTTAAACTTCGTATGGATAACTTAAATTTATAAGCTGCAGCGGCTGCAGGAGCACTTTGCTCTAAATGATTGACTTGTCTGTTAATTTGACTATTTAAAGCTGCACTTGTTTTATTATTAACATCATCTCTAAAAGTAACATTTATAGGAGTCCATGTGTGTTTTCCTGCCATAAATATTTTACTGTTATAAACATCTAATGTTACCTCATCATGCTGCATTGTTGGTTTACTGATATTAGTCACATTTCTAGAAAGTTGATCATAATCACTAGTTCCTAAACCTGTGCCAAAATTAATAAAGTCAATACTAAACCTATACTGTAACTTGGGCATCAAGACAATAGTTGCATCACTGTTTACTGTAGGTACCCCAAATTTTTTGAGTGACATGTATTATTACTCCAAATCTTTAATATATTTAGCTAGGTTTGTAAAAATTAAAACCTAGCTAAAATTTATATATTATAATTCTCCAGTATTTACAAGTCTTACAGGAATATAAATAAATTCTGCTGCTTTTGTAGGCTCAATTGCAACATCTGCATACAATTCGTTTCTGTCTATTCTTGCTGGTGTATTGTTGCTTTCATCACAAACAACAACAAAGTCATAAACACCACGTTTGCTCATTATATCTTGTAAGAAACCATCTAATACTGATTTTAAATTTTCCCTAGTTAGTTCATCATTAGGTTCAAAAATAAATGGTCTAGCAAGAACCATAAAACGTTCTCTTAAATATGCTACTAATCTAGAAACATTAACTCTATCTAATGCACTGTCAAAGGGATGTAATGTCTTTTGCCCCCATACTACAATACCTGTTCCAGGAAAATTTGTAATAGGATTTAACTTATTAGTGTATAATGAATCTCTTTGTCCTTCATTTAAAGCCAAAGGCACAAATTCATCTTCACTATCTAAATAACCAACATTAGTTGCATTGGTTACATTTCCTCTAGTAAGTCCTGCAGGAGCAAACCAAGGATAACTTACACTATCACTGTAAGCAATTGTTCTTAAACTTATAAAGCTACTTGGCAACAATACTGTTTGACCATCTAAATTAGTTCCTAGCGCACTAGGATAATAAACAGCCATACCAGCATTCTTAGGACTTACTAGTCCATCTTCTCCATTTTCTACAGCATTTACGCCTAACATCCAATCTGTAATTTGTTGAGGTCCTGTTCTGTAAGGAGTATCAACAACAACAAAGGCAGTTTCTTTTCTATCTACATTTAAAGTACTTAGTTCATCTGCTAATTCAGGATATCCTGGACATGCAATTAAATTATAACTTACTGTTTCTGACCTTAACTCATCACTACTTGCAACTGCTGATTGCAATTGCTGGACTATTACTTTTCTTACTGCTTTTCTACCAAACAACCCACTTCCATCTGCTTTGTTTCCTGCAGCATTTCTCCATTTCCATGTAGTTGTTTCGCTGCTAACATATTTTCTTACAGTGTTACTTGTCCTACACATATTGATAGCAAACATACCTGCTGGATATAAAACTGGATTTGGAGCGTCATCATTTAGTAAGGTAGCTCCTACTGCTGTATTAGATGTGTCTGCAAAAGTTTCTGTTATATCTGCAAATATAACACCATTAGGAGTAGTTTGATCTGTATTGTCTCTCAAAACCCAATTAGCGCCATCATAAACCTTGATTGCAGGAAAATTATCTAAATCGTTTGTATCAATCCAAACATCATTTGTTACAGGTCCATTAGGTTCAGTTGTACCTACACTACTAATTGCTTGTGGTCTCCAATATCCGCCATTTTGAATATATAAATCTATAGTACTACCATCACTAGCAATATTATTATCAAACCAATGTCTGTCATTTTCAGTTTCTCCTGTTATAGTATTTGGATTTGCAGTCAACTGATAAGCTGCAGAACCAGTAACAACTGGAGCACTAACTGATGTTGTTCCATCAAAATATCTAAATTCAAAAACTGGATCATTCATGTCATTGTAAGCTAAAAAGATACTATTAGCTGGAGGTACCGCTCCGCCAAGTATTTCTACAATTACACTACCTTGTGTTAAATATGTGGATTCTGCACTACCACCTAAGGTAATTGCACTTATTTGTCCGTTTGAATTTATTGTTGCAGTAGCCGTTCTGTTTGCTAAAACAGAACCTGTTGTGCTTTTTAAAACAATTGTAGGTGCACTTGTATATCCTGCTCCTGCTATATCAATAGCTATGCTAGCAACATCCCCTGTACCTGTATCTACAATTGCTCTTGCTTGAGCCAATGTTCCATTATTAAATGTTCCTGGTCTTGTAGCATAATTTTCGTTTAATAAAACAGGAATATTTTTAGTAGTAAAACTATCAGTTTGTGCGGAATATTGTTTGAAAACTACATCCATTCCAAAATTGTAGGAAGTTGTTTTTACCCAAATATCATATTCATTAGGATTGCTAGGAACATCTACATGGCTTGACATTGTAACATTTGTGCTAGCATATGCAGGTACTCCACTACCCTGAATAGTACTTTCTTTAACTTCTACCCAAGTAGTACTATCTACTTTTAAAAAATATTTGATAGGATTTAAAGTAGCATTATTACTATCAACTGTTACTACAGCATATTCACCAGCAGATCCTAGTGTTGTCAATGGCGCTGCTGCTGCCCCTATTCCTGTTACTTGTGTGCTTGATAATATAGAAACATCTTGTGCAACCCAGTTACCATCAGCATTGGCTTGACTAATACCAAATGCAGTGTTTGTGGTATCTAACCAGTATGCATTATTATTAGGAGGACCTTTAGGTTCTGTGCTAGTGTTATCTAATTGATCTAAATCTACATCTGCTCGCAAAACATAGGCTCTGTTAGCTAAACCTAAATAACTATAGGCAGTCAAAAGTCCGTATTCATTTCTTTCTCCACCATGAATACTTGTTCCACTAACTTGTTCAAAGAAGGGTTCACCATAATACTGAACTAATTCTCTTTGACTTGTGATTAATTTTAATTTATTTGCTTCTGATTTTATTGTGTATGCAGCAATGCCAGTTCCACTTACATCACTTTTGTTTTCACTTGTAGCCATAACTATTAAAGGTACAGTACCAGTGCCAACAGAAGCGTATGCACTTTCATCAACTACACTTACTGCTACTCCAGGAGATACTAATGTTGCCATATATTTTAGTCCTTTTTTCTAGAAAAATACTTGTTTAAATATTTATCAAAAAGACTAAATATGCTGCTGATTTAATAGATAGTATTCATCCTATCCTATAACAAATCCGTATCCAGCACTTCCATCAACATATAATGTTAATTCTTGTTCTAATTTTTCTTTAATAGCCATAGCATCTTGCTTTAAGGTATCACCATTTAATTGTGTACCACCTTGAGGACTTGCTATTGTAGCAAATTTACTTCTTGCTTCCCCTAGCATCATTTTTGCTTCAGCTAATGACCATTCTTTAATCCAACTACCACTATATGGATCTGTAAACAATTCTACTTCTGTTCTTAAATTATAAATATGAATAATTACTTCACTTTCGCTTTTAATTCGTCTGTGTAATGTTAATTTTTTTGTAACTGGATTCCAAGTAAATTGAATTTCACTACCAAAAAGTTTCCCTAACGTTTCTCTACTCTGAGCTAAAAAGTCAAAATTTGCCATACCTCCACTTCTAGCAGTATGTAAAAAATATAAATTTAAGTATGCAGCTTCAAAGGGTTCGATTTCGTTTCCAGCCATTCCAGTAACACTAGAAGTTCTAGTATAAATATCTTTTACTTCTGTAACTTCATTAGGTAGTATATATTCATTTTGATCTACCTGTAATTGTAAAATTAAAAAGCTTTCTTCTACAGAATTTTCTGCACGTTGTCTATATTTTCTTAAAGCTTTATCAATTGATAAATTATAATGTTCAGGATCTAGTTCTATGTCAACCATACCGCCACCTAGACCTAAAGTGATTTCATTTATAAGCTCTTGACGAGTTGAGGCCATTTTTTAATTCCGAATAATTTAGAAATATTTATCAGAGAAATAGGAATAAACCTATTTCTCTTTACAAATTTTAGAGGGGTTTTGGTCGAGGTGCTTTAGCCATACCTGGTGCTTTAGCCATACCTGGTGCTTTAGCCATACCTGGTGCTTTAGCCATACCTGGTGCTTTAGCCATACCTGGTGCTTTAGCCATACCAGGTTTCCATGTTTTTCTTAAAAATGCAGGAGCTTTAGCCATGCCTGGTGCGGTTGCATTGTCAGGCACTGTTGCTGTAGGTACTTTCCATGTTTTGCCACTTTGACTTAAATCTGTACTACCCATTCCTGTACCTGTTGCACGTTTAACTCGTGCCATAGTTTTTTTGGCCCAATCAGATTCATTCAAAGTATCATCAAACATTTCATACACTTTAGTAACAAAGTCATTTATATTATCACTTTCATCTACTAAAGTTCTAATATGATTTTTAATCTGCTCTTCTTCTGTCAATGCTTCTTCTTCTAACTCTGATTTTTCTGTTTCTTCTTGATTACTTTCTTCAATTTCTTCTTCAGTTTCAGATTCCTGAATCTGAAGTTGATTCAATATATTTCTTATATCAGATGAATTCATAACATACTCCAAAAACTAGTTTATAGTATTTATTATAAACTAGTTTTTGACCTAAATTACTTGTATGTTTTTACAATAACGATCTGATCACTCATAGATCCATTTAACGAAACATTTGTAGTTTTAACTTCATTTTCAAAATATTTTAATGCTTTGGTCCTAGCACTAGAAATATTTTTTAACTGTTCCTTGGGTTTGCGTAGAGTTTTTGCTTGGCTTGTTTGCTCATCATAATTTAGAATTTTAGTTCCTTTTACATCTAAACCACTTTCATCTTGTGCAATATAAACTCCCAGTTTTCTAGTTTTTTTGTTATACACAAAAGCCACACTAGATCCTACTAGATTTACAGGTTTTTCTCCCACTAATCCAACTGTAGGATCACTTACAGCATATTTGACTTTTGCAACCTTTTTGTCCACAGACACAGGCTTTTTCTTTCTGGGCTTACGTTGTTGTACACTTTCTCCAATTACAATATCACATGCATCAATAATGTCTTGGAGGAATACAGAATAATCCTTCATTTGCTTTTTGGTATAGCAACTATATCCTTCATTCAAATCAGGATCAGTACCTGCAATTACTTGTTGAATTTCAGAAAGTACAGATTCATATTCTTTTTTTACAACTCTTGCATGAGCTTGGCTAACCTCATATTCCTTTAAAATAGCTAAACAATTCCTTTTAGCCATTACCAAACCAAAGGCTCTAGGTTTTAGGAAAAAATAGTCTCTCAAATGCTCAAACTCTGCAATAACTTCGTTGGACTGATCTTTAACTCTATCATAAACACTAGTAGTGGGAGAATCTGTTTCTGCTTTGTCAGCCTTGATCTTCTTTCCTAAAGTTACCATACTACTAATATACTTGTGTAGACGCTCTGTGTACTTGTCTTCTAGCTTTGCGCCTAAGGTAATCATTCTTGACATGTAACAAGTGCTACGATTGATCTCTGAATCAGGAACTGCTCTAAAACATCGCACATCCTCTGTTGTATATTCAGCATTTTCTTTCATAAAATCAATAACAAACTCTTTTGCTTTTTTGGTATTTCCGGCACGAGCATAATAAGCATAAGCTCGCAGCATTTGAGAATCTGAATCCTTAACATTTTCCCAACTTGGTTCAGTTCCAAATTCAATATCTGAAACTGTTTGCCTTGCTTTTCTTTTTGTTTTAGGAGCAGCCTTTAACAAATTGGTTTTTGCTCGTGCCATATTGTTACCCTTTCTGATTAACTAGTTTTTGCCGTTGTGTTTGTAGATACTCAATTTCTTTGTATGTATCAAATGCATTTGGATAAAAATCCATATGCCGTTGCAAATAACAAATATCAATCTCAAGTTCCATTACTTGGTTTTGTAGTTCTCGCTTGCTCATTATTTACCTTTAGATTGAATAATTAAACAAAGTTGCAGTAGTTAACCTACGCATTACACTTATATCACGTGTTTCATTCTTACAGTAATTGACAAATAAGTCAAGTAAATCACCTAATACATCTGTAATTTCCTCCTTTGTTGCATGGTAAGAAAGTTCAAGTGCTAACTCCTTAGCACTGTCCTCAATCAGCTGAGGTTCTTTAAAATTAGGAACATTTTGATCTAAAATCTTTTTGGTAAAGCTAGCCATCAAATACTGAATAATAGCATAATTTTTCATTGATCTCCTGTTTCATTATAACCTAACATATATGCTTCAATCTCAACATCCATCATTCTGCTCTTTGGAATAATTTTATTGGACCCTGCACATATGCTAGCCATCCAATGCGGTTTAGGTTTCTTTTTGTTTAGCTTGTCTTGGGCTCCGCACCAATACGGAGTACCGGCAACTGTTAGCAACATTTCCTTGGTTAGTTTACTCATGCTTACTCCTAGTATTATCTAGAAACAATTTCAGGAAAGGTTTTTGCAATTGCTGGACATGCTTTAGCAGGAATACGGAATCCTTTTTTGTCTAAAGCTACCAAAGCTTTATGAAAACCTTTTTTAGTATCAGGCTGGGTAGTATATTCAAGCTGTAGGTTGATATACTTGCATATTTGAATGCTATCACCTACTGTTAGGTAGGCAGGATCAATCTGAACTGTTTTTGCCTCAACTAAATTTTTGTTTATTGCTTCAATTACTTTGCTAAGTGACATATTGTCTCCTGTGTGTGTTGCTATTGCCTAACTGATAATAATATTATACAGCCTTTGCAGAAAAAGTCAACCTTTTTTTAAACTAATTCGAGGTAGTCTTGATCCATCTGATCCAGCTCTGCCTGTCGCTGCTCAATTGAGATCTGCTCTTGCTCCAGATCAAAGATGCGATCTCGCCAACGCATGATCTGGAACTCGTCTTCTTCTGGCCTAGTGCAGGCTTCGTTCAGCAGATCAATCTCTTCTTGGATCTCTTGTAATTGGATGTGGTAGACTGACTGTGGCATGTGATCTCCTAGTGTGGAGTGAGTGGAGTGGAGCTATTCGCTCAGTGTCTATATAGTATAGTTGACTCCCGGGAAGAAGTCAACCATTTTTTTTAGTTTTAGTCTACTTCGTATTCACTGTATCTGTCCCAAGCGTCTTCCAGGTTAGGAACTTCGGCGCGAGCCTCTTCCTCGTTGATGTCGGCGATGTATTGCTCCCACTCATACTGGCCTTGGAGCTCTTCTGCTTCAGCAGCCAGTCGCTCAATCCACGCCTGGAGCTGCTCATCTGAATACTCTTCCCAACGAGCAAAGCGTGGGCGGATGCCGTGTATGTCCTTGTAGAGATCGCTGATAGTACTGATCAAGTCCTGGCGAAAGTCGTTGTCGTTATTGAAGATTGGCATGTGATCTCCTAGTGTGGAGTGGGCGGAGTGGAGCTATTCGCTCAGTGTCTATACAGTATACGATCGCTGAGCGAAAAGGTCAACCATTTTATCTGGTGCGATGACGATTTTTTTCAAAATTTAATTTGTAGGTCTGTCCGTCTTCTGTGAATGTAATGGTGCTGTGGCTGTAGACTGTTTCAGTCTGCAGGTGATATGAAGTCTGGTTTTCGCAGTTTGTCTGCGTCCGGTAGCCTTGCACTTCGTTCTCTGATCCGCCGATCACTGATCCAGCGAGCGTGCCAAACGATGCGGTGACATGGCGATTGTTCTTACCGCCTAGGTTGTGGCCGATGATGCCGCCGATGATTCCACCAATCACTGCCTTGCCAGTGGAGAATGATTCCCGGCGAACTGGCACCTGGCGATCAGTACAGACTGTTTCAGTGACTGGAATTCTACGGGTGATATCCTTGTAGTGGTCTTCAATCCTTGGATTGCCATCAATCGTGAGTGCGACAGCAGGTGTGGCGATGATTGCGGCTGCGATGACGGTGATGAACTTTTTCATAGTGATCTCCTTTGTGTGATATTTATACGCCTACGGCAGCTTCGTCATATCCTCCGGCTTCAACATCCTCGTCCTCGTCCTCTACCTGATCAAGCACTCGCTCCAGCATCGCGCTGATGTCTGCCCAGGTGTAGGATTTGCGCTCTGGCATCTTCTGGATCTCTCCGCCGTTTGCAAGGAATGCCTGTGTTGCTTGTTCGATTTGCTCTCGTGTCATGTTCGCTCCTAGTTGGCGTTGTGGTATTATTCACTATGCATATAGTATATCTGATCCGGTCCAAAAAATCAACAGAAAAGATCTCTTGTGATATCAGTAGGTTAGGGCTAAGTCACTGATATTATTGGCTTTCTTTTTTTCGTCCAGCACCTCTTCTACAATTGATACATCCAGGCTTAGGCTGTCGTGGAGACAGCTCCCCCATCCTCCGTAGGGATCTTCTTCTTCTCGTTCCATCTCTTCATACAGGCTGGATCGCTCTGTTTCTAATTCCTGGATTGACATCTGTCTTAGTTTATTGTATCGTTTCTGGATCGTTGTCATTGTGATTCTCATCGTGAAGTGTGGTGGAGGATAGCAGGATCGAACTGCTGACCTCTTGAATGCAAATCAAGCGCTCTCCCAGCTGAGCTAATCCCCCGTAATGGTCTGCGTGGCTGGACTCGAACCAACGACCTCTTGTTCCCAAAACAAGTGTTCTACCAGACTGAACTACACGCAGAACGAATCCTTTACGCCAGCTCTGTTTGTCGTTCAATCAGGCTAGCTCGTGTCCGCTGCAGGTCTTGCAGTTCTTTCTGTACCTTCTGCGGTACGATGCCGTTCACTGCATGTCGCTGCAGCCAGCAGATGTCTTCTTCTACTTCTTG